>Ga0207646_10000765_pt1 | contig 41623 bp, 40 predicted proteins | sample KBSK5502metaG_FD_184343 | JGI IMG/M metagenome (GOLD analysis project Ga0207646, IMG submission 184343) | Corn, switchgrass and miscanthus rhizosphere microbial communities from Kellogg Biological Station, Michigan, USA - KBS K5-50-2 metaG... | ecosystem: Host-associated > Plants > Roots >... | reverse complement strand
CGGCCCCGGCGCCGGTCAGGGCATGCTGCGCAGCGGTGCCCGAGTTGTTGATCGCCCGCGCCCACGGCCCCAGGTGGTTGGTGATGCTCACCACCCACTGGTCAAGCTGCTTGGCGGCACTGATCGTGTGCTGGGTGGAGATCGGTACGTCGCGCTGGAACGCGTTGTAGAACTTGACGACCCCGCCGGCCGCTTTCGCGGCGTCGTCGCCTGTTATCAGGATCGCTTTGGCCACCGGCTGCATGTCCTGGATCAGCGGCGGCAGCACCTGCATCAGGTCGGTGAAGTTCTTCCCCAGCAGCTGGATGTCCGGTCCCGCGGTGCGGGCCATGAACCCGAAGAACTGCTGCCACGTCCCGGACTGGAACTCCTTATCGACGCTGGCCAGGACGCCGCCCAGGGCCTTCCCGGTGGCCGCGGCGACCGGCTGCACGTCATGCAGCAGGTGCCCGGCGAGCCGGATGCCCTCGTTGAACACGGTGAACACCTCAGGCCGCATCTGCTTCTGGAACGCGGCGAACTTCGTGCCCAGGCCGAGCAGCCCCTGCGCGACCTGCTGCTGCTCCGGGTTCAGCTTCGCCATGTTGGCTCGCAGGCCGCCCGTAGCCTGCGCCGCCTTCAGGATCGGCGCGCCCACGCCGTACGCCGCCACGCCGAACCCGGCGAGGCCAGTCGCCACGGTGACCATCACCGGGGACAAGGCCACCCCGGCGGCGATCAGCGCACCCATCCCGCCGCCGCCGCCCCCGCCGCCGCCCGCCAGGGCCGCGAACGCCCCCTGAGCGTCCCCCGCCGCCCCCGCCAGGCCCGCCTTCCCGCCGGAGCCGCCGCCCATGGACGCCTTCAGCGCGTCACTCTCAAGCTTCAGCGCCGCCATCTTCGTCCGGGCGGTGCCGGTCTCGTTCCCGAACGCCTTCAGCCTGGCCGCCAGGTCGGTCAGCCCGGACTGCGACCCGGCGTCCTTCAGCGAGCGCAGCTCCTGCCGGAACGCCGCCAGCTTCAATGTGGCGGCGCCGTCGTCCACGCCCAGCTTGATCGTCGGCGACATCTCGCCGACCTTCCGGGTCCGCACCGCGACGTCTTCGAGGTCGGCCTTGACCTTCCCGAAATCGGTGGTGCCCTTGATCAGCAGCGACTTGACCAGCGTCATCTACGAGCCTCCCCGCTGCTGCATCTGGTCGATGCCGTGGATCAGCCGGGCGAAGTCGCCCAGGCGCACCCGGCCGAGCTCGTGCGGCGGGACGTGGCACACCGCCGCGAGGCCGAACACGTACTGAGCGCGCAGTTCGCGCACGGAGCCCATCAGGACCCGCCGGAGCGGCCCCGGGAGCTTGCCCGAGGCTTCGGCCCGGGCGCGGGCCCGGTCGGCGGCGAGGCCGGCCCGGCGGCCCGGGTAGGGCCCGCGTCTGCGGCCTCCTCCTCCGCCGTCCGGGCCTGCACCTCCGCGCGCCACCCGGCCAGGAACGCCGCCACGAACTTCGGGAACGCGAAACTCGCCTCCTCCAGGCCCACCGGGTCGCCGTTCTGCTCCCGCATCACCCAGTACAGGTACCGGAACGCCCGCGCGCTGGACTCGCCGACCGCCTGCCGCCAGTCGTACACGCTGCGCCCGGACCGGGGCTGCTCCTCGCCGGTGCTCTCATCGCGGACGGTCCACGCCCACCCGCCGGGCGCGGCCTCGATCACCTCCGCCTGCCCCACGGTGATCAGGTCGTCGTCGTAGGACCAGACTTTGCCCTCAAACTCGATCTTCATCAGCCCGTCCCAACGAACCCGTTGGCCTTGCCCCAGTCGTTGACCACCTCGGCCACCGCCACCAGCGCCTTATCGGAGTCCTCGTCCGCCGCCGGGAGCATGAACGGCCGCGGCTTCTGCGGGTACCAAAATCGCCGGTTCCCCCACAGCGGGTGGTTCACCGGCACCCCCGCTTGCTTCCCCCGCCGGGCGGGCGCCTCGTTCGGGTACGCGGACGGCGCCTCCGCCCCGCCGGCGCTGATCGTGAAACTGAGCCCGGTCACCCTCACGCGCACGCTGTCAGGGATGGTCTCGCTCCAGCCGGCGCGCCGCCGCACGCCGGCAGCGATGACGTTCGCCCCGTCGCGGATGCGGCGGGTCAGGTCCGCGTCGGCGACAGCCACCCCGTCACCCCCAGCCGGGCCGCGGGTGCCTGCTCCAGCCGCTCCAGGAGCCGGGCCATCCCGCCGAGCTTCACAGACACCGCCAGGGCGGTCCCCAGCTGCGCCGCCACCGCCTCGAACGCGTCCACGCTGCCCATCAACTCCTGCGGCACGTCTACCGGCCACCGCTGCCGCTCCTCGATCCGGGCCAGCAGGACCGCCGTCTCACCGGCCGCGCGGATCATGCCGTCGATCGCGGTCACAGGGCCACCGCCTCACCGCTCAGCAACTCCCAAACTGTGACCGCACCGGGGCCATGCCCAAGGAGCAGTGCATCGGCGTCAAGCTGATCCCCGACCCGCGAAACCAAGCTGACCTCGCCGAGCCACAAGTCGCCGTCACTGCGGCCCGGGTAGGCGTGCTCGGCGCCGCGGACGGACATCGCCAGCCACTCACCCTGGCGCATGCCGCCCAGGATCCCCGGGGCGAAATCCGGGTACAGGACGCCGAGGACAAGCAGCCCCCCGGGGAAGCCATCCGCGGTGGCAGGGACAGACCGGAACTTCAGGCACTCGCCCACGTTCGCGGGCTCCCCGCCGCGTGACGTGAACAGGTGCGTCCTGTGGTCAAGCCGCAGCGGGACCGGCGGCTCACCGTCCCGACCGGCGTCCAGCCACCCCAGGAACCGCGTGAACTGATCCGGCCGCCAGTCGCGGAGCGACGCGCACAAGCCGGTCACGAGGTAGTCCGGGTTCACATCCGCGGCAGCCGGGCCGCTGCGCGCCGGGAGCGGCACCCGGTACTCGGTCACCGCGCCGCCCTCCGCTTCGCCTGGGCGATCGTCGCGGGATCATCCAGGCACGCCTCGGCCAGCGCCGCCTCGGCCATGGCCACCCGCTCCTGCGCCTCGGCGACCTTGGCAATGCCGCAACCCGGCCTGCGGCTCAGGAAACCCTCCTGCTCGACCGCCAGTGCCCGTTTCGCGGCGCGCAACTGGTACGCGGCATGGCCCGCGGCTTCCATCCTCCGCCGCGCCCGCTGCTCCCGGGACTGCGCAGCGGTCTGCGCCCGCTCCAGCGCCCTGCCGATATCGACGCCCTCAGACTCCAGGTAGGCCCGGATCGCCAGGCCCAGGTCGAGGTCCTCCAGCCCTGCCCCCATGCCCGCGTCCTCCCTCTGGCGCGCCGGAACCCCCTGCCGTGAGCCCCGGGTCTCACCGCCCGGGGCGCCGCTGCTGAGCTGGGCGCTGGGCGTGCTGGCGTCCGGGTTCCCGGGCGTGCCGCTGACCCGGTGCCGGTGACCGTCGCGGCCGGGACTGTGGGCGGCGTCGCCGTGGTGCTCGTGCTCGTGGATGTGGATGCCGAGCCGCTGGCCCGGCGCCGGGGGCGTGCCCTGGCCGTAGTCGTGGTGCTCGTGAATGTGCTTGCCGGTCATGGCCGCATGCGTTACCGCGCGGCGCAAGCTGGCGCCCCGATCCTCGCCAGGCACCGGCTCCCACCGCTCCGCGACGGCGTTCCACCGCGCCGGCAGTGGCTGGCCACCGCTGACGTAGCGGTCCTCAAACCTCGGCCGTGGCACCGTCGCCGCCTTCCTTGGCGCTTGGCGCCCGGGCCCGCGAAAGGAGTAGACACGGGCCCGGTCGCCCGGCTTGGCCAGGCGGCGGGGCCGCCCCAGGGATGGCTGACAACCCGGGGCACCGGCCACGCCGTGGCCGTACCTCAATCGTCCCATAGATGCGGTCAATAAGTCAGCAGGCACATATTCGCCATGACGGCTCCAGGGGTCACCAGCACTTGCCCGGCACGAAAGGCTTAGGCCATGCCACGTCACCCCAGCGTCCCCGCCAACCGAACCGGGTGGGTGCACCTCGGCGCCGTCGACACCGACACGGCCATGTTCGCCATCGTCGCGCCCGAGCTCGCGGGCATCCTCGGCGACGAGTGGACCGCCCGCTATCTCGATGAGGACGGCGAGGCGCTGCCCGCACCTGATGAGACACCTGAGCACGAGCTAGTCGAGTTCGAGGAGATCGAAGTCGACGGCCAGGACCGCGCCGTGCTGTTCACCACGCACGCAGACGGCGGCTACCCCGTCGAAGGCCGCTTCGCCGACCTGGGCGGCGGCCACATGAGCCTGACCGAGGTGCGGATCCGCATCTGGGTCTGCGAGTGCACCTGCCACGGCAGCACCGGCCGCGTAGACACCTGCGAAGGCGACTGCCACGATGAGGACCCAGCGCCAGACTGACGCCGCCTACCAGTCGCGGCTCGTGCGCAGCGGCGCGGGCACGGCAGGCGCGGGAGCCCTGGGCGCTTTCACCGCGGGCCGCCGCCCCCGCCGGCGGTAACCGCGCGGAGGGCCAATCCTGTTCCCGTACGACGCTCCCCGGCTGGAATTACAAGATCCACAAGAGGGGACCAGATTGCCCAGCGTGTGCGGGCCGCCCGCCGCCGCAGGCACCGGCCAGTGATCGACGGTACCGGCGTACCCGCCGCACCAATGGCAACGGCGCCCCTTCGCCGCGAAGACAGCCTCGCGGATCTTCCGCCATCCCGGCGGCGCCCGCCAGCTCGAGGTCACGCCCATGGCCGCCATTATCCAGCCCGGATGCCGGGGCGGGGCCTGCCACGGCTCCGGCGGTGCCCTGCACGCCGGCCTGGCGCTTGTGTGTCTCCGAAGCCGGTCAAGGGCCTGCGCGCAAACGCCAAAGTCTGGCGCCGTATGTAAATCGAAGCGGATGGGCCGGCGTGGCAGATGATCATGGCCGTCCTTGACCACCCCCCGTCACCGTCCCTGCACTCAGGGTGGTCAGTCCGCAGGGTGGTCAGTCAGCGGAGGGCCGGATGGCCGGATGGCTGGAGGGCCGCGCGGGCGCCGGGGCTGGCCACCGTCCAGGGCGATCGCCATGCCTTCGCAGCCTTCGCCTGTCACCGTCCTATGCTTGGCGCATGTTTGGCCTGGTCCTGTGCGAACTCATCAGGCTGGGCGGTCACCGGGTGCTGGCGACGGAGCCGGTGGCGGCGGAGCTGGAGCGCCTCGGCCAGGTGCGCCGCCTGGACGCCGTGCCTGATGTGCGCCGCCCGCCGATGCGGTGCGCACCGTCAAGGGCACTCGGCGGTAACCCGGCGATGATGCGCGGCTACTTCGGCGAGTAGCCAAGGCGTACCGGGTCTACAGGTCCAGGTTCCGGTAAACATCGCGGCGGTGGCCGACCACCGCAACGGTGACCACCCGCGCGGCGTCGTCCACGGCGTAGATGATCCGGTAGTCACCGACCCGGATCCGCAGCCATGGCCGGTGGCCTTTCAGCGGCGTTGCGCCGGGCGGGCGCTGCTCGGCAGCGAGTGCGCGCATGGCCGACAGGATGTCTTTGCGGGCGCGCTCATCGAGCTGGCGCAAGTCCCGGCGCACGCGCGGGCGCGCCTCGACGGTGTACAGCACCACGGGCTCAGTGCCCGAACTCAGCTTCGAGGTCTTCCAGAGGGATGGACTCGCCGGGCTCATCCATCGCGGCGTCAGCTTCGGCGGCGTCCTCGGCGCCCTCGGCAGCGCGCAGCGCGTCGAGCATGGATTCGGGCACGATGGCGGCGACACGTTTGCCGCCGACCGTCAGGTGAGTGACCACGCCGCGGCGGGCGCGCGCGACGGCAGCCGAGACGGCTGGACTGTCGGCGGGCAGCTCCTGCACAGGCTCACTCACGCTCACGAGTGTACAAAGGTCGCCACGGGCGAGCCTAGATGGCGGCATGACCCGCACCATGCCGGCGCCCTTGACGGCCTGGACGCCGCGGGCCCGTGGCCGGTAGGACCGCCTGCGCCCGGCCGCGGCGCCGGCGGCGAGCGCCTTGCGCCATTGCTCGCGCTGGTCCTCGGTCACGCGGCCCGGGCCTCAAGGTGGTTCCAGCCTTCTGCCTGCTTGACTGTGAAGCGGGCCGCGCCGAATACCAGCCCGGCAACCGCCTCGATATCACCCTGGACGTGCCACTCGAACAGGTCATAGGGCCTGGCGGCGTGCCAGCGATCTGACCTGGGCGCGCGCTCCCAGTAGTCGTAGATCTCGGCGCTGCCGCCGTCCGGCAGCTGGATGAGCCATTGGGCGCTGCTCTTGTCTGGGTCGCGGTCGCAGTTCGCGTTCGGTTCACCGAGTGCTGCGGTCAGCGCCGCCCAGGTGGTGTGCAGGTGCGCGACGTTGCTGAGCTTGGTCATGCTGCTACTGCCTTTCTGTGGTGATGGCGGCGACGGCCGGCGCGCACCGGGTGTGACACCAGCCGGGCGGTTTGGCCAGGTGGGCGATCGGCGAGCCGATGGCGATGGGCGCCTTGCACATGGTGCAGATGCCTGGCCGCCGGGCCCGGCGTACCCGGTCGGCGAGCGGCCACGGGTCGGTGGGACTTTCCGGCAGATCCGCCGGGAAGTCGGGGATGGTGTGCGCCTCCGGCGGCCGGCCGCAGCGGGCGCAGGCCGCGGTCACCGGTTTGCCTCCGCGCCGCTGGTGCCCTCGCCCCACCCGCCGCCGGGTTCACACGCCGGGTGAGTGGCCTGGCCGGGCTCGGTGATGTCCATCGGCTGGCCGCACACCGCACACTCGCCTACGGACCCCCCTGCCATTTCTGGCACGCCTCCCGCGGTGTCATACCAGCCGCGTCCTTTCCCGCTGAGCGCCCAGCCGTCAGGGCGCCCCTGGCCTGTGGGTTTGCGGGTGACGACACCGTGTGCGGTGAGGTCTTCGAGCGCCCGCCGGACGGTGCGCGTGGGGTGGTCCACGGCTGCGCCGACCTCGGTCGTGGTGCGCCGGACATCATGGCGGCCGAGGTAGCGGAGAATGCTGCCGCGGAGTTTCGAGATGGAGTCGAACCCGGCGCGGCGCACCATCTCCCAGGTGTCCTCACGGCTCAGCCCGAGCAGGCCGCCGGCCCGCCACAACTGCCCGAGCTGCTTGATGATGCGGGTCGGTGCCTCCGCGTCGAGGACCAGCTCGATCTCGCCCTTGTAGTCACGCTGGACGGGTGAGCGGGACTGGCTGGCCAGGCAGGCGAGCGCGACCAGCTTGTCCCTGACTTCATCGTCTACCGGGTACTCGGCGCCGGGAAGGTTCGCCAGCAGGCCGGCGGTCGCGTCCGCCAGTTCCTTGCGCATCGCGTCTTCCTGGCCCATGTGGGCGAGCGCAGCGTGGCCGATGTCGTTGAGGTTGGCGTTGGGGAGCCGGATGAAGATGAACCTGGTGCCCATCTTGTCCAGCACGGAGTAGGCGCTGTCGATCGCCGTGGTGCACCCGGCGAGCAGGCCGCAGCGGCCTTTCCAGGTGAGAACCTGGCCGCCGTCCGCGCCGTAGGGACGGTCCCACCTGCCGTCGTACACCTCGCGGAGCGCGGCCAGCACCGCGGCCCGCGCGTCCCGGCTCATCGACAGGATCGAGGTGAAGTCCTTCAGCACGAGCATCCCGTGCTCGCCGACCTGGCGGAGCAAGCCGCCGGTGGCCTCTTTCGCCCGGTCCCTTTGCGGGGTGGCGGACAGCAGGGCGGCCTCGCCGGTGATGGTGGAGGACATGATGACGTGCGGCATCTTCGTGACCGGCATCAGCCGCTCCGTCTTACCGATGCCGGAGCCGCCGACTAGCATCAGCCACACCGGGTCACCCGATAGGCGCATGTTCGCTACCTGAGCGGCCAGGACAGCCCTGGTCGGCACCGGGTCATCGTCGTGCAGCCAGCGGGAATACACGTCCTCCGCCTCGGTGAGGGTGTACGGCCGGGAGGGTGTGCCAGATTTGGCAGAGGGGTCCGGAGACGGTTCATCGTCCATGCCAGGCAGCTCGGGCTCGACGGGCTCGGACCTGGCGCGCAGCACCAGGTCATCGACGGTCCCGCCGGCGGCGAAGTAGTCGTCGATCCCGACCTTGGCACCGGACTCGCCTGGGGGCAGGTACACGTAGGCGACCTTGGCGCCGCGGCGGGTCAGGAGCGCGCCGAGCCGTACCAGGTTCTGGTGGACGCTGCGCTTGAGCATCACGTCCGAGTCGAACGCGATGTACACCTGGCGGCCGTTGAGCGCCACCGATTCCCAGTCGGCGAGGGCCACCTTCCCGCCGTGCTCGTTGGTACCGCGGAACGCTGTCACCCCAAGCTGGGCAACGCAGCACAGCCCGGCCGACACCGCCGCGTCAGCCTTCTTGATGCCCTCGGTGATCCACAGCGGGACGTGGGGGTCGCCAATTCTGGCACGCTCCCGGGGCGGCACGTCGAGCACCATCCGCGAGCCGCCGGGGGTCTCGTACTTGACCACCGTCCCGCGCCTGGTGACACGCGGCTCGTCGGGCTTGTACTGGTGCTGCGCGACCACGCCGGTCACGTTGTGGACGGGGATCAGCAGCCCTGGCGTGCGCCGCTGGTAGGCGGCGAATCCGGGGCCCTCCAGCCGTGTCTTGGTGTCCACCGACACGTACCCGCGTTCCCTGGCGACCTCGGGGTCGATCGCCGAGCCTGCCAGGTCCGCGGCGTGCTTCGGGAAGATCACGGCACTGTACTTGCTGGCCCGGCTCATGCCGCTACCGCCGCGGCGTCGTGGTCATGGCCTACGATGGCAAACGAGGATCCGCCGGTTGCCGCCCGCTGGTCTTCTGATGGCCCTGGGAGTCGGTCCCCAGGGCCATCGGCTTGACGGGTCATCCCGGCGCCACTCCGCGCCTGGGCTCAACGAGCTGCGCCTTCTCCCACGCGAGCACGTCGGCCAGGCGGTAGCGGACATCCCGGCCGCCGGGCTTCATGTACCTCGGCCCCCTGCGGTCCCGGTTCCAGCCGTAGACCGTCTGGATGGCGACGCCCTCGCGCTCGGCGAGGTCCCGGACTGTCAGGTGCTTCTCATCCATCGTTGCTAGCCAATCTGGCGAACGGCGTTGCCGTGATGACCACCTGAGGAGAGCCTGCCGCTTCCTGTGGCACTTAGTCAAGCCAGCCACTAGACTTGCCAACATGGCTAAACGGAGGGTTGCCGCTAACCACAGCGTGAGCGATGTGGTCGCCGCCCGGGTCCGGCAGGTCCGGAAACGGCGGGACCTGACGACGGACCAGCTCGCGGCGCGGTGCGCCGGGCTGGGTGCGCCGGAACTCACTACGCAGGCGCTGTACAAACTCGAAGCGCGCCGGCCAGGCACGCTGGGCCCGCGGCCGGTGACGGTGGATGAGCTGATCGCGGTGGCCGCCGCGCTGAACGTCGCCCCGGCGCACCTGCTCGTGCCGCCCGATGACACCGATGCGGCTTACAACGTCACCGCCGCCGTGCGCCAGCAGGCATGGGCTGTCCGCGAATGGATCCGCGGCGGCCTCCCGCTCGGTGACGCTGACCCGCGCGAGTACTACGCCGAGAGTGACCGGGCCTCGTACTACCAGACCGAGTTCGGCAAGGCCGTCGCGGCGGCCCAGGCTGCGGCCCGGCGGCCGAAGGGAAGTGAAGGCTCATGAGCATCCGCAAGCTGCCTAACGGCCGGTGGGAGGCACGGGCCCGGGTCGAAGGCCGGCACCTCAAGAAGGTGTTCGAGCGCAAGACTGACGCCGTGGCGTGGGAGGCCACGGTGCGTCACGACCGGGACCGTGGCCTCCACGTGGACATGGCCAACCGCATCACGGTCGCCGAGTACTTCCAGCAGTGGATCGATGCGCGGGTCATCCGTGACGCCACCAGGAGGCAATACCGCAACCTGCTGAATGTCCACCTGAAGCCGCTGCCGCTCGGCTCCCGGCCGCTGGTCAAGGCCAGGCCGTCGGAGATCCAGGCATGGGCGCGTGACCGCGCCAGCGTGATTGGGCCTTATGGGCTGCGCATCAAGGTAGGGGTGCTGCGGTCAGCGTTCACCAGCGCGGTTGACGATGGCCTGATCGCCCGCAACCCGGTCGTCCTGGGCCGCCTGTCCCTGCCGAAGGTGGATAAGCCGAAGATCGTCCCGCTCACCATCGCCCAGGTGCAGGAGTGGGCGGAGCACGCTGCGGCGTGCGCCCGGGCGATGATCCTGGTTCAGGCCGGGCTCGGGCTGCGGATCAGCGAATTGCTGGCGCTGCGCGTGCAGGACATCGACTTCCTGCGCCGTGAGGTGCACATCACCGAGCAGCTTGCCCCCGATGGGCGGCGTGCGCCGCTGAAGACCGCCAACTCCCGCCGCGTGGTGCCGCTGCCCTCAGTCACCTCAGAAGCCGTCGCTGAGCACATCCGCCAGTACCCGCCAGGTCCCGGCGGCCTGATCTTCACGCGGGTGTATGCCGAGTTCACGCGCAACGGGCGGCGGAACGCGCCCCCGAACCGGCGGCCGGACGGCAGCTGGCCGCAGGCCGCGGCCAGCCACGCCTACCGGGCGGCTGCCAGGGCGGCCAGGCTGCCGGACAGCGTCACGAGCCACGACCTGCGGCACCACTATGCGAGCGTGCTGCTCGACGCCGGCGAGTCCGTGCACGCCGTGGCGGCGCGGATCGGTGACACCCCGGAGATGGTGCTGAGCGTCTACGGGCACCTGATGCCAGATCGTGAGGACACCACCCGCAAGGCCATCGACGCCGCGTGGAAGGCGGCAGAAAGGGCCGCCCCGGGTGCCCAGGGCGGCCAAGATCATCGGTGATGTACCCTCCGTGTACCCGGTTTTCGCATCACCGCAGGCCAGCCGCCGGTTTCATGACTAGGCGTGATAGCCGGCCAACCTGCCCTCAAGACGGTCGACGGCCGCCAGCGCCACCTCCGGGCCGTCAAGCTCGGCGACCGCGATGGCCCGGTTGAGGGCGATGATCGGCGAGGGATCGAGGTGGACGAGCTGGTCGTAGAGGGCGACGACCTGCGACCAGTCGGTGTCGCGAACGTCCCGGGCGGAGGTGTGCACGGCGCTGATCGCTGCGAGGATCTGGTAGCGACCCGGAGCCACCCCGGCGGCCAGGCGCTCGCAGACCAGCCGGTGACCTTCGGCGATTAGCGCCGCGTCCCAGGTCCCACGGTCCTGCTCGTCGAGGGGGACCAGTTCGCCGCTCGCCGAAACCCGGGCGGTGCGGCGGGCCTCGGTGAGGAGCATCAGCGCCAGCAGCCCCGCCACCTCACCGTCGTCCGGCATGAGGGCACGGATCAGGCGAGTGAGCCGGATCGCCTCGGCGGTCAGGTCGTGACGTACGGGATCGGTGCCGGGGCCGGTCGCCAGGTAGCCCTCGTTGAAGACGAGGAAGAGGACGGCGAGCACGCCGGATACCCGTGCCGGGAGATCCTCCGCGGACGGCACCCGGTAAGGGATCCGAGCCGTCTTGATCTTGGCCTTCGCGCGGGTGATCCGCTGCCCCATGGTGGTCTCCTGCACCAGGAAGGCACGCGCGATCTCGGGCACGGTCAGACCGGCGACCATGCGCAGCGTCAGCGCCACGCGGGTCTCCATCGCGAGCGCCGGGTGACAGCAGGTGAAGATCAGCCGGAGCCGCTCGTCGTCGATGGCGCCGACAGGCTCGGGCGGGTCGTCGTCGTACAACAGCTGAGCCTCCTGCTGTTTGTCGCCGCGCTTGTTCTCGCGCCGGACCCGGTCGATGGCCTTGCGGTTGGCGGTGGTGGTCAGCCAGGCGCCGGGGCTGGGGGGTACGCCGTCGGCCGGCCACCGCTCGACGGCGGTCGCGAACGCCTCGGCCGCCGCATCCTCGGCGATGTCGAGGTCACCAAAACGCCTGGTCAGGGAGGCGATCATCCGCGCCCACTCCTCGCGGTGTGCCTGGATGATCGCCTCCCGCACGCCGGCCCTGTTCACAGGACCGGCCGTACCTCGACCTTCCGATTACAGGCCTTCGACCCCTCGGCGGCGAGCTTGAGCGCCACGTCGAGGTCGGCGGCCTCGATGATCCAGAAGCCGGCGAGAAACTCCTTCGACTCCACGAAGGGCCCGTCGGTGAAGATCGCCTCCTCGCCCCGGTTGTCGATGACGGTGGCCGAACTGGGCGCCGCGAGGCCACCGGCGAAGACCCAGTGACCCTCAGCGTTGAGCCGGTCGTTGAACACGTCGATCGCAGCCTGCTCGTCCGGGGTGGCGAGGCCGGCCGTGTCGAAGATCACGGAAACCAGGTACTGCATCTCGGATCATCTCCTGTGGTTCGGGGGAGGGGGCCTCGTGGGCAGCCTCTCACCACTGCTACGAACGCTTCCGCCCCGATCCGACACCGCCTCGCGGAATTCTTTCGAGGTCTTGCTGGTACGCGGGCGTAAGCGATCCGACAGCGCGACCCTGCGATGGTTCTCAAGTCACGGGTGCGGGGTATCGCGCGTTGTGGCTCCTCCCGGGCGCGTTAACGGCGGGCGTCCTGCGATGGCAGAGATAATGGCGGAAAGGGGCGGCCATGGCATCGTTGCCGCTGGCAGGGGCCCCGCCGGTTGCGGAGGAGGCCGCGATGGAGGAGCACTTCGTTTGGATGACGACGCGCCAGATCAGGCCGGGCGCCCTGGCCGACTTCGAGCGGGCCTGGCGGCCGCACCTTCATCCCGAGGGCATGTTGCGCGCGTACGCGTACTGGTCTGAGGACGAACGGGAAATCATCGGGGTCTCGTTTTGGGATTCCCGGCAGTCGTGCGACGCCTGGCGGGCCTCCAGCGCCGAGGCGCGCCGGAAGGAGGCGATGGCGGCCTTCATCCTCGGCGAGCAGGAAGCGTTCTACCAGGGCCGCGAGCTCCACGTGCCAGACCGCTAGCAGCGAAGTCCGGCCCTGTCGCCCGCAGCTGACCTGCCGCAGACCGGGCTAGCGCCGTAGCCGGGCCGGATAATCTCGGCCGCTGGCCGTGTCGGCTCAGCCGATTCACTCACTATGCCGCCGCGCGCCCGGTCTTGCCGGTGTACAACGGCATAACTCCGCCGGGCGCCCGTATCTAACCTAACCGCTGGCCGCATGGCCGTCGCGCCTTCCCGGCGCTGCGGGCTCAGGGCGCTTCGATGATGCCTGAGGGCAGGATGCGGGCTGCGGACGCGCCGAAGTCTTGGGCCGACAGTTGGGAGACGAAGGAGATGGCGCCTCCGCCCGGCACCGGCTGGCCCTGGCCGGTGAACTGGATCGGGTAGATGCGGGCGTGCTCGAACGCGCCGGTTGCGGACAGCGTCACGTGCAAGATCACGCTCATGCCCAGAGTGCCGTTGGTGGCGAAGTTGTAGTAGCTGGCGAAGTTCCCCAGGCTGTAGGCGATCAGGTGATGCCGGTAGAACTGCATCCCGCGGTCCACGTGCGGGCCGCTGGCGATGACCAGGCTGGCACCGGCCCGGATGGCCATGTGCGCGAATGCTTCGGGGTTGCCCCGGTCCTCGCCGAGGAAGTACTCCTCGTGGCCGGTCACGTGGTCGGCGGTGGCGCCTTCGGCGCCCGCGTGCATATAGACGACGGTCACGCTGGCCTGCCCGGCGGCCCGCTTGATCAAGGCACGGGCCGCCGGGAGGTTCAGCAGGCTGGCCGTGTCGGCGTAGGGCGCGAAGGCCAGGAACGCCACCCGCACGCCGCGTGCCTTGACGAAGGTAATTTCGCCGGGCAGGCCGGTCTGGGCCAGGCCGGCCCTGTGGATCGTGGCCACGGTCTGCGCCTGCCCCGCGGCGCCGAAGTCGAAGGAGTGCGGGTTCGCGTCGCTGAAGATGGTGAATCCATCGTGCTTGAGGTACCGCACATACCCCGGCGGGTTGCGGAAGGCGAAACAATCCCCGGCCGGGGCGTGCATAGCCGCGCATTTGCTGGCCGTCGCGGTCGTGAGGGTGCCTTCGAGATTGCCGAAGACAAGCTGCGCGCCCCGGCTGAGCTCCCGCCTGACCGCATCCAGATACTTCCCTGGTTGCGGGGGCAGATTGGGGGTATCCCCGAGCATCGTGTCCCCAACCGCCGCGATCGTCACCGACACCGGGCGGGGCGCGACAGCGGGACTTGACCCGTTGGCGGCCGTGGGACGGGCCGCGGTGGCCTTCGCGGCCCCGTCGGCCGACCCGCCATCTGCCGAGCACGCCGCCACACCCGCCGCCGCGGCGAGCATCAGCGCCAGAGCACCCGGGTGAGCCCGGCGAGGCATCAGGGCCCAGCGCTGCACTGGGCCAATCTAGCGGGGCGCCCCGGCACCGGCCCCCGCTTTACCACGGGACGGAAGGTCAAGGCGTCCGTCCCGGACGGTCCGTTACGCGATACATGTCATTGATCCGGTCTGCGCCGCGGCCAGGTCATCACGGCGCCCTGTGGCTCGGTGTGGCCTGATGGTTTGCCAGCAGCGCGCTGACTGGATGGTCAGCGAGCTGGTAGCGGACGACCCGGCCGTGCCGCTGCGCGGTGACGATCTGGCTGGCGCGCAGGTACCGCAGCGCCTGGGAGACCGTGGCGTCCTGCAGGCCGGTGGCGACGGCGAGGTCAGAGACGCTGATCGGCCCGGCGGCGCGGATGCAGATGAGCAGCATCAGCCGGGTCGGATCGGCCAGCACGGCGAAATGCTGCGCCAGCACACGCACCGATGCGGGGTCCCCCAGAGCGGTGATGGCCTGGCAGACCTGTTCGCCGTCGATGATCCGCTGATCCATGCGGTCGGCCGGGATGAGGTGCACCGCCCCAGTCTGCCAGAACCAAAAATCTCATCATCCAATCAGACTTGACCGTGGAGGACAGGTCTCGTTAGGTTGCTGTCTGCCCTGGCCAGCGCCGGGGTGGCAGGCAGCACAGCGAAGCCGGTGAGAATCCGGCACTGTCCCGCAACGGTGATGCCCTCTGCGCAGGGATGAGTCCGGTCGCCTGGGCTGCGCGTGCCGCAAGACCAGTCCTCGGAGGAAGGGCGGTTCCTGCGGATGGCAGACGCAAGCCCGCGGGCGCTTCCGCCCGGGCCCAGCCGTGCCGAAGCCGGGCATGGGCGGCACGGCGGCCGTCTGCGCGCGGCCCGCGCGGCGCTGACCCCGGCCGAGTGGCGCCGCTTCGCCGTCATGATGACGGCCGTCGTGGCGATCAACGCATTGGGGTGGGGGATCTTCCTGCTCGCCGTCCAGCCGCATCATTTTCACTACCAGGGCCTGGGCGTGGGGCTGGGGGTCGCGCTCACGGCCTGGACGCTGGGAGCACGGCACGCCTTCGACGCCGACCACATCTCGGCGGTCGACAACACCACCCGTAAGCTCATGGCCGACGGGAAGCGGCCGCTGGGCACCGGGTTCTTCTTCGCTCTCGGCCACTCCACGGCCATCGTGGTGGTCGGATTCGGCCTGGGCATCGCGGCCAGGGCCGTGTTCGGCGCCGTGGTCGACCCGAACTCGGGCTATGAGACCGTCGGCGGAGTGGTGGGGACCTCCCTGGCGGCCGGATTCCTGTACCTCATCGCGGCGCTGAACGCGGTGGTGCTGGCCGGGATCGTCGCGGTGTTCCGGGGTCTGCGCGCGGGCCGGCTCGACGAAGCGGAACTGGAACGCCAACTCCAGGCGCGCGGCCTGATGTGGCGGTTCTTCGGCAGGTTCATGCGCTCGATCACCAAGACCCCGCACATGTTCTTCGTCGGGCTGGTCTTCGGGATCGGGTTCGACACCGCCACGGAGGTCCTGCTGCTTGCCGCCACCGCCGCGGCCGCGGGCCAGGGCCTGCCCTGGTATGCGGTAGCGGCCCTGCCGCTGCTGTTTGCCGGGGGCATGACCCTCTTCGACTCCCTCGACGGGTGCTTCATGAACTTCGCCTACGGCTGGGCGTTCGCCCAGCCGGTGCGCAAGGTGTACTACAACCTGATCATCACGGGCCTGTCCATCACCGTCGCGTTCCTGATCGGGACCATCGAGATCATCGGCCTGCTCACCGGCGAGCTGAGCATCCACGGCGGCGTGTGGGACTTCCTCGCGAACTTCGACATCAACAAGGCAGGCTTCGCCATCGCCGGGCTCTTCGTCGTCGTCTGGGCCGCCGCCGTCGCCTACTGGAAGGTGGCCAAGCTGGATCGCCGCTGGGCACCGCGGGTGCCGGTTCTTGCCGCCAGTTCCGAGCCTGACAATGGCCCTTAACGCCGGGCGTTGGTCCGCCACTTGCGTGGCCGCACCGGGCTCCTCCTTGGTCAAATGCGAGGAATTTGGCGCCTCATCTGCTGGATGACCTTGCCCGAACCGCTCCCAACTGGGTCGAGGAGGAGATTTCGAGCTGGCCTTTTACGATTTAGCGCGGCTGGCAGGCGGTCCGGCTCTGTTTGCCAGCGAACGCCGGACCAGGTGGATGCCAGAGGCTGGCCTCAATGTCCTTGAGGGCTGAAGTGGCCGAGGATCCGCTGCGCGTAGTACGTCTCCCAGGGCTCACCTGGCTGGCTAGCGGTGTAGTCGTTGTCGAGGCCGACGAGCAGGTAAACCAGCTCGCTGCGGACCGGCTTGACCCCGAGCAGCGCGGGCAGCTCGGACAGGTTGATCAGCCAGTCCGCATACCAGCTGGCCCAGTCGTCGTCGGCGCCGTCCACAATCCGGAAGACACGATGATGGGTCTCGCCTGCCTCGTGCAGCAGGCCACTGATCTGTTCCAGAGGTGCCGTCATCTGATTCCCCATGCGTGCGACCGGTGCAGCCGTCCCGGTTGGCTCTCCACCGGCAGAGCTTAGCGGGCCGTGCGGTGGCCGGTTCAGCGCCCGGACCGCCGGCGGAGCCCCGGCACCGGGACCAGCCAGCGGCGATGACGAATGCGCCGGTCGTCAGAAGCGCGGCGCTGCGGCAGCGTCAATCAGGCTGCCGCTCCGCCAGCCCCGCCTCACCGGTGCGGCAACCGCATGACCCGTACGGCCAGCCAGCCGGCTAGCCCGCCCCGAAGCCCTCCCCGGCATCGCCGGTGACCGGCCCGCCGCCCTTGGCGGCCGACAGCCTGTAGTAGATCAGCGTCACGACAAGAGCCAGGAACGGGGCGATGATGGTTCCCGAAATCACGGTGCTCAGCCCGGTGCGGAACAGGACAGGCAGCGCCGTGAAGATCAGCCCGAGCACGATGTCCACGGCGATCAGGATCACGAACACCAGCACCAGCGTGCCGAAAACGTGCCAGCCGTTACCCCGGACAAGCTCGCGGCTTCGGCCGAACGATGCGAGCGCCCCCGCCCGTTCGAGGACGATGACGGGCACGATCACGGCCCAGATCGTGATCAGGTACAGGCCGGGGGCAATCACCAGGATGAGGCCGATCGTGATGGCGATGCCGGCCAGGATCGACGCGCCCGCCACGGGCCAGATGTAGGGGGTGGCGGCGGACACCGTCTCACCGAAGGACAGGTCGGCGCGGCCGTCGCGCACGTCCTGGACCGCCTTGATGAGCGCGGCCTGGAGCAGGAAGGCTGCGAACAGTTCCACGATCGAGCCAAGGAGCGCCCCGACGAGGCCAGCCAGCCCCAGCAGCCCGGCGATGATCGCGGTGATGACATAGATGACGAAAGCGATGGTGAGAAGGTGCGCGGCATGCGCGCGGTACATCGCCCACGCCTCGCCCAGTACGCCCGACAGGGGATTCATGCCGGTGATCGTACAGCGGTCGGCTGGCGCAAAACCGGGCGAAACCGCCGTTAGGGCGGAGCAGTCCCCGACGTTACTCTCACGGGTGCCCGCGGCCGTCCGTGCTGTCAGGCCGGCCACCGCGCGCGTATATCCGCGGCGTGCCCTGCCGCCGGGAACAAGGAGGAGACCGCCGGGCGCTCCGACGACCTCACCGGGTCCGGCTGGGGGGTGGCGCCGTCACCGGCCAGCAAGCAATGCGGCGATGCGCTCGGCGGCGCGGTCCGCGCCCTCGCGCGGGACCGCACGGTAGCCGGGCCGCGTGCCGCTGCGCGCCAGGGCGGCACGCAGCGCGGTGGCCAGGTCGTCGGCCGTGGTGGTCGCGTAGTCCATCCGCAGGCCGGCTCTGTAGTGGCTGAGCCGGTGGGTCACGAAGTGCTGTTGTTCCCAGTGGCGGCGCAGCGGGAAGTAGATGAACGGCCGCCCCGTCGCGACCAGTTCCATCGTGGTGGACAGCCCGCCCTGCACCACGGCCACATCGGCGCATGCCAGGTGCTCGAACAGATCGGCCACAAAACCGCGCTTGTCCATGCCCTCGATGTCTGGCAGCAGCCGGGGATCGATCCGCGGGCCGGTGACCAGGAGCATCCGCGCCTCCGGCACCTGCTTGCGCAGCCGGGCGAACGCGTCGCAGGTCAGTTCCAGCAGGCTTGCGCCGACGGCGGTGCCGCCCACCGCGGCGACAAGCAGCGGCTGGTCTTCGGGATAACCGAGCCGGCGGCGCAGGCCCGGGCGGTCGCGGTACGCGTCGGGGTCGAACGGGAGCACGTAGGGGACCGAGGAGAACCACCGCCGAGACCATGACCGTATTCCCGGCAGGCCGGGCCCGAACGGGCGATCGGGCAGCTCACCAAACGAGCCGATGAACACCGACAGGTCGCGCAGCCGCGGGAACCGCTCCCGTTTCTCGATGGAGTCGGCGTTGTAGTCCGCGCACAGCTCGGCTTCCCGCGGGTCGGCGGGGTCGGTGGGCAGGAACCCGATCACGTCGGTCATGAACACGTACGGCGCGATCTTCCGCTCCGGGTTCTCGTGCAGGAAGTAATCGATCTCCCAGCACTCGTCGCCCACCCACAGGTCGTAGCTGGTGTCCCTGACGACGTCGTCGAACAGCAGGTAGTTCGCGCACAGGATCTCGTCCATGCGCCGGAAGGCGTAGAACGCGGGCAGGTCGTGGTCCGCGGCTTCTGACTCCCAGTGCGCCGACTCGGAGACCAGATCCGAGCTTGCCGGGTGGATGATCTCGCCGGCCCCGGCGAGCACCTCGGTCACCGGCGGCTGCGCCCACCAGTGGATCTCGACGTCCGGCGCCCGCTCGCGGAGGGCCCGGGCGATGGCCAGGTCCCGCTGGACGTGGCCAAGGCCGATGGGCGAGGAAACCCACAGCGCACGGCGGGTGCGGCCGTGCGTGGCCCGCCAGGTGGCCCGGTTGCGCGGCCGGTGGGCCACCCTGTCCACAAAGTCACGGACGGCGTGGTTCACCGCGACCGGGTACCGGGCGTGCGGCGCGTGCCCGCCGCCCTCGATCACCAGCAGCTCAGCGCTCGTCAGCCCGGCGATCCGCCGCGCCCGCTCCGGCGGGACGATCTTGTCGTGGTCACCGCCGATCACCAGTACCGGGCAGGCAAGCGACCGGCACAGCCGCAGCGCCTCCGCCTCATCGGCGACCTGCTGCGGAGCATCGGCGTCGCGGAGCATGGTCGCCGCGTCGGTCTGCATGCCCCACTCGACGAGGTCGTCGTAGGGCTTGGTGGAGTGCGGCTCGGTGGTGATCTGGGACATGAAGAACTCGACGTACCCGCGCCAGTCCCGCCCCCAGTAGTGCCGGTTCTCCTTCGCCCACCCATCCGTGGTGTCGAGCACGTCGTCGAAGGAGTGCCCGGCGCGTTCCCAGGGGTTCGGCGGCGGGATCGGCACCGTCGGCGCGATGGTCACGATCCCGGTCACCCGCGGCGGGTGCGCCGCCGCGAACAGCAGCGCCCAGACGAACCCGGTGCAGAACGCCCCCAGCACCGCCCGTTCGGTGCCGGTCGCGTCGAGCACGGCCAGGATGTCGCTCGCGAAGGCGGTGTCGGCGTAGGCCGCAGCGTCCCTGGGCCGGTCGGACCGGCCGTTGCCGCGGGGGTCGAACGTGATCACCCGGTGGTCCCGGGCCAGGAAGGGCACCTGCATCTTCCAGTGCCTGGAGTCCACGATCGCCCAGGTAGGCAGCAACATGATGGCCGGGTCACCGGTGCCATGCACCTCGTAGTGGATGCGCACACCCGCGTTGACCACGTAACCGGACTCATCTGGCAGTCGTGCGCGCATAAGTGGCACCCCTTCAGTGGCCGCCAGCCAGCGGTACAGGCCTGGGGCTTAGCCGACCGCGTGGCTGGCCTGACGTTCACCTTCTTGGTACCGCCGTCCGGCCGGGAGCGCTATTGGGGGAACCCATTAGGTAGGCCCCCGCGGGGGCATCGGTGGCACGGGGCTTACCGCGCCGGGGCGGACAGGCGGTGCGCGACCGCCCAGGCGGCCACTTCGGCGCGGCTGCGGACATCCAGCTTGGACATCACGTGATGCAGGTGGACCTCGGCGGTTTTTTCAGAGATCCCGAGCACCCTGCCGATCTGCCGGTTGGTCCGGCCAGAGGCGACGAGCGCGGCCACCTGGCGTTCCCGCGGGGTGAGCGGCACCGGCTGGGAACGGTCCGGGTCACCGGGCGCGGTGGCCGAAGCAACCGCCATCGCGAGGTCCACGGCCTGCTGCGGGGGCATCGTCCGGCCGGCATGGACGAGCCTGTCAGCGTCCTGGGGGCCCAGCGCCTGCCCGATCACCCGCTCCACCACCGAGTTCCTCGCCTGCTCTATGTCGGTTGCGCGGGCGGCCGCCCGCGCGCGCAGCGCCGCCGCCGCGCCAATCAGCCGCGCGGCGGTCTCATAGTGCGCCTGCTCGCTGGCAACGTAGGCGAGCGCCTCCAGGCACTGGGGAACACCCCTGGGATCGCTGACCTCGGTATGGACGCGCAGCGCCTCCGCCAGCAACGGGAGCGCTTCGTCAAGCCGGCCCTGAGCGCTCAGCGTGGTGCCAAGCCCCCACGCCGACCATGCCACCGCCCACGCGTAGTCCAGTTCGCGGAAGTCCCGCAGGCTCTCCCGGAGCAGTTCGGCGGCGCCACCGAGGTCGCCGCGGTCCCGCGCCAGCAGCCCAAGGTCGTACCGCGCCCACGCCACCCCCTGCGTGTTGCCGCCCTCGCGGAAGCCCGCCTCCGCCCGCTGATGCCAGGCGGCGGACGCGTCCCACTCGCCGCCGGCACGGGCCACGTTCCCGAGGAAGGCGCACGCGATCGCCGCCCGGCGCGAGTCACCCAGGCCCTCGCTGCGCTCAAGCGCCCGGAGCAGCAGGTCCCGGGCACGAACCGCCTCCCCCGTCGCCCAGGCCAGGATGCCGGCCACGATGAGCACGCCAGCCGGGTCACCCGCGGCGTCATCGCCGGCGGCTGCCGCGTCATCCTGACTTGCGCTCAGGGAAAGGACCCTGTCCACCAGTGCCTGACCGTGACCGAGGTCGCCACGGGCGTAGTGGTACCAGCCGAGCGCAGCGGCCAGCGAGAGCGCCCAGGCGTTTCGGCCCGCGCCCAGGCAGTAATCCAGCGCCTTGCGCAGGTCCGCGTGGTGACGGCCCGCCTGCCACACCCAGGTTCGCTCCTCCGGCAGGCCGATGGAGGCCTCGAACTGCGCGGCCAGCCCCGCGTAGTGGCCGGCGTGCCTGGCCCGGGTCTCCTCGGCCTCGGCATCGGACGCGAACTGCTCCGCGGCAAACTCACGCAAGCTCTCCAGCATGGAGAACTCAGCCGTCTCCCCGTCCCCGGGCAGCCGCCTGACCAGGCTCTTGTCGACCAGCGACCCGACCATCGAGAGCACGTCATCCCCCGCCACGGCGCAAACGGCGGCCACGTCGGCGAGCGTCCAGCCACCGGCGAACACCGACAGCCTGCGGAACAGCGCCCGCTCGGCGGAGTCGAGCAGGTCGTAGCTCCAGGCGATGGCGCTGCGCAGCGCGCGCTGCCGGGCCGGCACGTCCCGCGCGCTCCCGGCCAGGACCGCCATCCTGCTGCCGAGCCGGGACACCAGCTCCCCCGGCGTGAGGACCTTCAGCCGGGGTGCGGCCAGCTCGATCGCCAGCGGCAGGCCCTCCAGCCGGACGCACGCGGTGGCCAGCGACGGCGCGTTGGCCGGGGTGAGATCAAAGTTCGGGTTGGTCCGGCGCGCTCGATCCAGCAGCAGCGCGACCGACGGATTCGCCGCCAGATAACCGAGGTCTGCCACATCCACCGGCCCGGGCATGGCAAGCGGGGGAACCGGGAACTCCCGCTCGGCCGACAGCCGGAGCCGCTCGCGGCTGGTAGCCAGCACGCGCAGCCGTGGACAGGCGGCGAGCACCTGGCCGACGTCCGGCGCCGCGGCCAGCAGATGCTCGCAGTTGTCCAGGACCACGAGCCGCTCCTCGTTGCCCAGCGCCGCGGCCAGCTGGCCGGTCAGGTCGGTGCCGCCGCGCAGCTCGACCCCTGCCGCCTGGCCCAGCTCCGCGATCACCAGCGCCGGATCACGGATCACCGCCAGGTCGACAAACACCGCGGCGGACCCGTTGCGCTCGGCGTACGCCGCGGCACAGGCGATGGCGAGGCGGGTCTTGCCGATGCCCGGCGGCCCGGTGAGCGTCACCAGCCGGGTCTGGGCGTGCGCGAGCATGCCGGACACGGCTGCCAGTTCGCCGTCCCGGCCGACGAACAGGTCGGCAGGCACCGGCAGGCCGGTGTGCGGTGCCCGCCCAGCCTCTCGCATCCGCCCCCCCCATGTCCCTGTTCGTGCAGCCAAGAGGCCATTCCCCGAGCATACGAATGCCCCTCGCGCCGCCGCCAGCGCTCGCCGGCAAAGGTTGCGTGCTGCCCCGCCGCGGAACCCCATGTAGGGGGATTCCCCGATACCGCGGGGACGGCGCCGGCCCGTACAACGGGTTCATGACGACAACCCGCGACCACGAAGCGGCCCGCGCAGCGCCGCGGTTCGGCTTCGCCGGGCCGTTCCTGGAGGGCGCAGCGCCGCGGTTCGGCTTCGCCGGCGCGTTCCTGGAGGGCCTGGCCTCCCAGGACTTCGCCAGGCTCGGCGGAGCGCTCGCCGCCGGTGCCCGGCTGCGCGCCCTGCTGCCCGGGGGCCTGCGGGAGCTGGCCGGCGCCGAGGTGATCGCGGGCCAGTTCGCCGACTGGTTCGGCGGCACCGAGGACTTCGAACTGGTCGAGGCCACCGTCGGCGAGGTCGGTGGCCGGCTGCACCTGCAATGGCGGCTGCGGCTGCGCGCCGAGCGCCTCGGGGCCGGCTGGTTCACCGTCGAACAGCACGCCTACGCCGGCGCCGCCGAGGACGGCCGCATCGCCCGGCTCGACGTGCTCTGCACCGGTTACCGGCGGGAGAGCCGCGATGGCCACCGGCGGGAGAGCCGCGATGGCCACCGGCGGGAGAGCCGCGATGGCCACCGGCGGGAGGGCGGCGATGGCTGACGGCGGGAGGGCGGCGATGGCTGACGGCGGAAGGGCGGCGATGGCTGACACCGTCACCCCCTGGGGCGGCTGGGGACCAGCGGTCCGCGACGACCCGTTCGATCACTTCGCGCAGGCCCGGGCGCGGTGCCCGGTGCAGAAGGTGCGCCTGCCCGGTGGTCACCCGGCCTGGGTCGTGCTCGGCTACGACGCGGCCCGGCAAGCGCTGGGCGACCCTCGCCTGTCCAAGGACATGGTCGCCGCGCTGGAGGCCAACGGCGATGTCGTGGCGGAGGGCCTGCCCGGGCCGGAGTTCTCGCGGCACATGCTCAACGTCGACCCCCCGGTCCACACCCGGCTGCGGCGGCTGGTCTCCCGGGCCTTTACCCCGCCCCGGGTGGCCGCGCTCGAGCCTGCCATCCGGGCGATCGCCAGCGAGCTCCTGGACGAACTGGACGGCGCCGGCCCCGGTGCCACGGTCGATCTGATCGAGGGGTTCACCTACCCGCTGCCGTTCGGGGTGATCGGGGAGCTGCTGGGCATCCCCCCGGCCGACCGCCCGCGCCTGCACGCCTGGTTCGGTGTGCTGCTCACCGGGTGGGACGGAGACCCACCGGCGGAAGCCGTCGAGGCGTCCGGCCAGATCGTGGCCTACCTGCGCGAGCTGGTCGACACCAAGCGGCGGAGCCCGGCCGACGACCTGGTCAGCGTGCTGGTCGCCGCCGGCGACGACGCGCTGACCACCCAGGAACTGCTGTCGAGCCTGTTCCAGCTCGTGGTCGCCGGCCACGACACCACGGCCAGCCTGATTGGCAACGGCCTGCTGGCCCTGCTCGAGCACCCCGGCCAACTGCACGCGCTGCTGGCCGATCCCCAGCAGTTGCCCGCCGCGATCGACGAGCTCATCCGGTTCGCCGCCCCGGTCCCCCACGCCACCTTCCGGGTCACGACGCAGCCGGTGACCCTCGACGGCGTGCAGATCCCCGCCCACGAACAGGTGCTGGTGTGCCTGGGCTCGGCCAACCGTGACCCGGCCCGTTTCCCGGAGCCCGACGTTCTCGACGTCGGCAGGCGCGGCGGGCAGAACCTCGGGTTCGGCCACGGCATTCATTACTGCCTTGGCGCGCCGCTGGCCCGGCTCGAAGCCAGGGTCGCCTTCGAGACCCTGCTCGGGCGTCACCCGGGCATGCGGCTCGCCGTCGACCGCGACGCGCTCGCCTGGGCCCGTGGCGACGGTCTCGTCCTGCGCGGCCTCGTCTCGCTCCCTGTCGTCCTCGGTCCCAGAAGGCGTCAGGAATGAACAACCAACCATCCGATCCCAGCAAACCAAGGAGATACCGATGACAATCACCGACAGCCCCGTCGACAACGGCGTGAACGTGCAGGCCCTGCTCGGCGCGAAGGAGGCCCTCTCCGCCGCACCGGAGGCGGCCCAGTTCACCTGGCGGGCGAGCTGCACCTGGCGCAACGGCACCCACAGCCGCTCGACGGTCGCGAGCTTCACCGGCCTCGGCGCCGAGCAGCAGCACCGCACCACCTATGAGTTCGACGTCGACCACCCCGAATGCTTCGCGTCCGAGGACAACGGCGCCACGCCGGTGGAGTACGTGCTGGTCGCGCTCGCCGGGTGCCTGACCGCGGGCGTCGCCTCGGTCGCACAGCACCGGGGCATCCAGCTCCGGTCGGTCACCGCCACGATCGAAGGCGACATGAACGTCCTCGGCATCCTCGGCGCCGACCCCGACATCCGCAACGGCTTCGAGGGTGTCACAGTCCGGTTCGCCATCGACGCCGACGCCGCGCGCGACGACCTGGAGGCGCTGATCGCCCAGTCGCAGAAGCGCTCGGCCGTCTTCGACATCGTGACCAACCCGACCAAGGTGCTCGTCGAGCTGGCATGACAGCCCCGGCCCGGACGCCCCCATGATGCGAACCACGGCGGTAGTCATCGGCGCTGGGCACGCCGGCCTGGCCATGAGCCGCCGCCTCACCGAGCGCTCGATCGACCACGTGGTCCTCGAGCGCGGTGAGGTGGCGAACTCGTGGCGGACCGAACGCTGGCCGAGCCTGCGGCTGCTCACCCCGAACTGGCAGACCCGGCTCCCCGGTTACGCCTACGCCGGCGCGGACCCCGACGGCTTCATGCCCGTCGCCGGCGTCGTGACCACGCTGACCCGCTACGCGCGCCTCGTCGGCGCGCCCGTCCGCACCGGCACGGCGGTGCGCAGCCTGCGCGCCGCGCCGCGGGGCTTCGAGGTCCAGACCGGCGACGGCGTCATTCACGCCCGGAGCGTGGTGGTGGCGACGGGGGCGTGCAACGTGCCCGCCACCCCGGGGGTCGCCAGCGAGGTTCCCGCGCCGATCACGACGCTCACCCCGCTGGCCTATCGCGACCCAGGTCAGCTCCCCGACGGAGGGGTCCTCGTGGTCGGGGCGTCAGCCACCGGCCTCCAGCTTGCGGACGAGATCCACCGGTCTGGGCGCCCGGTGACGCTGGCCGTCGGCGAGCACGTCCGGCTGCCCCGCACCTACCGCGGCCGCGACATCTTCTGGTGGCTGGAGGCGACGGGACTGCTGGCCGAACGCTACGACGAAATCGACGACCTCACCCGCGCCCGGCACCTGCCCTCGCCGCAGCTCACCGGCGCCACCCGGGCCGCCATCACAGACCTCAACATGGTCCAGGACCAGGGGATCCGGATCGTCGGCCGCCTCGGCGCCATCGCCGATGGCGTGGCCCAGTTCTCCGGGTCGCTCGCCAACGTGTGCGCGCTCGCCGACCTGAAGATGAACCGGTTCTTGAACCGGGCCGACCAGTGGGCCACCGCCGCCGGCCTCGCCGGCGAACTCCCGCCGCCGCACCGCCTCCCGCCAACGCGCGTCGACCCCCGCTCGCCTCTGCAACTGGACCTGGCAAGCGGGGAGATCGCCACGGTGCTGTGGGCGACGGGCTTCCGGCCCGACCACTCGTGGCTGGCCATCCCCGTCCTTGACCGCACCGGCCACATCCGCCACGACGGCGGCGTGGTCACCGGCGCCCCCGGGCTCTACGCCCTCGGCATGCCGGTGCTCCGCACCCGCGCCTCCACCTACATCCACGGGGCAGGCGCGGACTCCCATGCCCTGGCCGCTCACCTGCACTCGTTCCTCGGCGCACCGCGCCGGTGAGACCCGCCGCGGCCCTTTTGGCGGCGGCGTGCGGCGGGTCCCGGCGGCCGCGCGGGTGATCGGCGGTGGCCCGCCGCCACGCACCCGGCGAATGCCGCGGAATGCGCGTCGCCACGGACGGCGCCGTGATACGCGTCCGGGCCGGTCAGGGCTGCCCGGCGGGCGTTTCGGTGTCGTGGGTCACGCGGTGCACGACGGCGAGTACCCACGGGATGGCAAGCAGGGCAACCAGCGCGAGGCCGAGGAACAGCGGCGCTGGCCGGGCCGCGCCGACGCCTAGGCACACCGCGGCCACGGCGGCGCACGTACGGGCGAGCGGCCGGTACAGGCCGGGGTCGCGGTGCCAGGCCTGCGTGGTCGCGGCTACCAGCATCGTCGCGCACAGCACGACGGCGGCTCCCGCGCTCATGACCCACGCCGTGGCGGCCGGCGTGCGGCCGTCATGGGCGTGGCCGACGAGGCCGACCATCGCGGCACCGATCGCGGCAATGGCGGCCGTCAGCGGCAGGTGGCTGAACATCCACTGCAGGCTGGCCGCGGGCGTTTGCCTGGGCTGGCGGTGCCCGGCGAAGTCGAAGTACGTCCACCAGGCGCCGAAGCCGACCACGACGGCGATCAGCCCGACGGCGAGGGTGAGCCCGCTGATCGGCGCGCGGGCCAGCCCGTTCACGACACCGGTCAGGGTTTCGCCGAGCACGATGATGGTCAGCAGGCCGAACCGTTCGATGAGCGCGTCGGTGACGATCACCGCGACCGCCTGCACCGGGGTGGCGCCGAGCACGGCCGCGAACCCGGCCACGTAGGCGACGTCGAGCAGGCCCCAAGCCAGCACGCGAGCGCCGGCTGGCAGGAGGGCGGTGCCGGCCAGCACGACGGCGCAGGCAGCCGTCCCGGTGATGTACAGCCGGCTTGGCCGGCGGTACTCGGGGCGGTCGCCGCGCGAAGCCAGCAGCCACAGCACGGTGAGTATCGCGAACAACACTCCCGCGGCGACGGCGAACGCGGCTCCTCGCGCACCGCCGGCCTCCGGGATGAAGGCACCCATCGCGACCAGCACGAGGATCTGCAGCAGGAACGTGCTGCGGCCCCGGGCGTCGTCGCGGCCGTGCAGTTCGTGGTGGAGGCTGCCGTTGGCCCATGCGATCCACACCAGCGTGAACACCGCCGCGAACTCCCCGAGCCCGGACCACGTCATGTGCCCGGCCAGGTGACGCGCAGCCTGGGCGACCAGCACGACCACGGCGAGGTCGTAGAAAAGCTCGAGCGGCCCGACCACGCGCTCACGCGGCTGTTCGCCGTGCGCGCGCGGCGGCTGCCACAGGTAACGGCGCAGCCGGGCCCAGCGCTGCCGCCCCGTCGGGGTCAGGTTCTGCACGTCAGCAGGGACTCATCGACGCTGGGCCAGGCGCGGGCGCCGTCGGGCTCACACGGTGCCTCGTCATCGGGCGTCACTCCTTCGGCGGCCAGGTTCTCCCGCGGAGGGCGATGGAGCCGGCCGCGGGATGAGGAGCACGTTGGGGCCAGCTGGAGCAGCCACTGTAGTCCGCTCCCGCGGGCGCGGCGGGCGCGGCCCGGGCTGACCTGGTCGTGCTCCCGTAGAGTCGTCTGGTGCCGACGCGCTTGACCGGGTGGCCCGCCGCGATCCTGGCGATGCTGATCACGCTGGTGCTCGTCGCCGGCGAGCTCACCAACGCCGGGCAGCGGCGCTGGTGGGAGGCCCGCCCGCTGACGACGGACACGGTGGGCGGGCTGCTCGTGCTGCTGGTCACGGTCCTCGTCGTCAACCAGTTGCTCACCAGGCGGCAGGCCCGGCAACGTGGCCATGCGGTCGCCGCGCAAGCCGCGATCATGGTGGCCCAGGGCACGCGTTCGGCCAAGGCGGTGTCGTCGCTGATCGACGGGTCGGGCGACCGCGGCGCCGCATCGGACGGTTTCCGGACGTACATGATGATGCTGCTCATCGGCGCGCCCGTGCTGATCGACGACCCGGTCGCGCGGCGTTTCCTCGAACAGGCCCAGTACCTCGGCGCGGTCATGGCCGGCGCGCTCGCAGTGCTGGACCGCAAGATGGACGGCGCCGCGGTGCGGGACGAGCGTGCGGGCCGCGCGCCGCCGGGCGACCGGCTGGGCGACGCCGTGCGGCGGCTCCAGGACGCCGCGGCACCGTTCCTCCAGTTGCTCCATCCCGAGATCCGCGAGTCCATCCAGGGCATCGGCCGGACCGCCGAGGAGTAGGGCGTGGCCGGCGCCGGTGGCCTGCGCGCAGGCACGCTCCGCACCCGGACGGTTCCGGTCAGGTCAGGGCGCACGCTCCCGGTCATGCCCCCCGGCGGCCGGCTGGAGCACGGACGCGCCCAGCCAGTGGCTCGCGTGCAGCGCCAGTTCCACGTCGTGCCTGTTCCCGCCGACCGGCCGGCCGAGGCTCTCCTGCGCCTTGCGGATCCGGTACTGGACCGTGTTCTTGTGCAGCATCAGCCGTTCCGCGGTCGTCTTGTAGCTGCCCCCGCTTTCCAGGAAGACCAGCAGGGTGTTGCGCAGGCGGGCGTGGTGCTCGTCGTCTTCCGCCAGCCCCGCCAGCGTGCTGAGCACCCAGGCCCGCAGCAGCCCGGTGGATCCGAGCATCATCGCCACGGGTGCGACCTCGCCGAACGTCACCGCCCGCGGCGCGGGGGTCCCGGCCGCCATCGCCACCGCCTGGGCGGCGACGGCCTGCTCGTGGGTGAGGCGGAAGCCCGCCGTGCCCTTGGCGGCATCACCGAAGGCGAAGTGGATGTCGGCGTCCACGCCGGCCGCCGGGCAGGTGAACGTGTCCCGGATCCCCAGCGGCAGCCACGCCCACGCGCTCGACTCGTCCCGGGGGAGAAAAACCGGATCGCTGGAGCAGGCCGCCTGCTCCGCTACCTCCCTGGTTGCGCGCTCAAGCCTGGAGATGTTTTCGACGGCGCCCGGCGCCTCGTCGGTCCAGCACACCACGCCCGCGTGGTACTGGCGCAGCCGGTAGCCGAGGGTGGCCTCCGCGGCGCGCAGGTCGATCCGCGCGCCCGACAGCAGGTCGCGGACCCGGGCGGCCCGGGCCGCGCCGCAACTGCGCAGCCAGGCTTCCCTTTCGCGGGTGTAGGCCGCGACGATCTCCTCGGAGGTCTGGTCGACGTAACCAGCCACGATCTTGGACATGCCCAGTGTGGCGGCGCTGATCAGCTGGGCGTCATCGGCCTGCCTGGCCAGTTCCCTGAGCAGCCAGTCGGAGAAGCACGCGTGCCCGAGCCGGTAGGAGCGCAGCAGCACGGTCAGCGGCATGCCGCGCTGCGCCTGCCGGCGCGCGTATTCCACCGCCATGGCCGGGGCTTGCACGTCGGCCAGGTCGATCTGGTGCTGCATGACCTGAAGGCAGGTATCGACGTTGCTGTGGACGCTCGAGCTGAGCAGGTCCAGCAGGGGCCTATCCTCGCGGAGTTCCGGGATCTCCCGGAGTATCACCTCGTAGACATCCTGGTACACCGCCGCGGCTCCGCGGGTCACCGCCGCCGCGACGCTGGACATCAGCTCGACGACTGCGGGATGATCCATGTTCACCTGCGGATTCTTACACATTCAGGCGCATATGCCCCGCCCGCCGGGGCGGCCGGTTCTGATGAGTATGCCCACCTGCGGGCGTGGCAGCGGCACGGCGGGCGCCTGTGCCCGCGGAACCATGCCAGATCCCGAGTTCGTGACGGGCGCCCAATGGAAGAACGCGCCCCGCTGCTTACGCTCGGGTGGAGGACGGAGACCATGAGCACCGACAGTGACACGACGAGGTCAGCCGCCGCGGACGCGGCGGCGGCGCCGCTGGACCTGCTGCTCACCGACGCGGCCGTCGGCGTGCTGCGCCGGGTGAACCCGGGCGGTTCCGGCCTGCGCCTGGCTGCCGCGCTGGCTGCCAGGCCCCGGCTCGTCGCCGGGCGGGGGCGGGCGCTGGTGGGCGAGCTTGCCCGCATCGCGGTGGGCACTTCGCAGGTTCAGCCGTCCCGGCGGGACCGCCGGTTCGCCGACCCCGGGTGGGCGGGCAACCCGCTGTTGCGCCGGGCGATGCAGGCGTACCTCGCCGCTGCGGAAACGGCGGAGGGCCTGGTTGCCGAGGCCGGCCTGGACTGGGCGGACTCCGAGCGCGTCGAGTTCGTGGTGACGAACCTGATCGATGCGCTGGCCCCGAGCAACAACCCGCTGCTGAACCCCGCGGCGGTGAAGGCCGCCGTCGACACCGGCGGCGGCAGTGCCGTAGCGGGCCTGCGGCATTTCGCCGCCGACATGGCGACGGCGCCGCGGGTGCCGTCGATGGTCGAGCCGGACGCGTTCGAGGTCGGGGTGGACCTGGCCGTCACGCCCGGCTCGGTGATCCTGCGGACCCCGGTTTTCGAGCTGATCCAGTACCGCCCGGCCACGCCCGCGGTGCGGCAGGTCCCGTTGCTGATCGTGCCGCCGACGATCAACAAGTTCTACGTGATGGACCTGGCTCCCGGGCGGAGCCTGGCGGAGTACCTGGCCGGCAGCGGCGTTCAGGTATTCATGATCTCCTGGCGCAACCCGGACGCCCGCCACGCGAACTGGGACTTCGACACCTACGGGCAGGCGGTCCTTGACGCCATGGACGCGGCGGCGCGGATCACCGGGAGCGAGCAGACCGCGCTCATGGGGGCATGCTCGGGCGGCATCATCGCCGCCATGGTGGCCGCGCACCTGGCGCACACCGGCCAGCAGCACCGGCTCGCCGCGCTCACCCTCATGGTCACCGTGCTGGACGAGGCGCGGGCGGGCCTGGCCGGCGCCGTCATCGACGAGCGGACCGTGCGGCTGGCCGCGGCCGCGTCCCGGGCCCGCGGCTACCTGGACGGCCGGTCGCTGGCCGAGGTGTTCGCCTGGCTGCGGCCGAACGACCTGATCTGGAACTACTGGGTCAACAACTACCTGCTCGGGCGCAAGCCACCGCCGTTCGACATCTTGTTCTGGAACGCCGACACCACCCGGATGACCGCGGGCCTGCACCGGGACTTCCTCCAGTTGGGCGCCTCGAACGCGCTGGTCCGGCCGGGCGGGGTGACGATGCTCGGCTCACCCGTGGACCTGGCGCGGATCGACCGCGACGGTTACCTCGTCGCCGGGATCACCGACCACATCTGCCCCTGGCAGAGTTGCTACCGGTCCACCCAGTTGCTCGCCGGCCGCAGTAGGTTCGTGCTGTCCACGAGCGGGCACGTGGCCGCGATGGTCAATCCGCCCGGAAACGACAAGTCGAGATACCAGGTGGCCAAGGACCACCCGGAGGATCCGCAGGAGTGGCTCGCGCGCGCGGAGACCTGCCCCGGCTCCTGGTGGCCGGACTACGCGGGCTGGCTGGCCGAACGCTGCGGCGAGGAGAAGGCGGCCCCGGATGAGCTTGGCGGTGGCGGCCTGGCGCCGATCTGCGACGCGCCGGGAACGTACGTCCATGACCATTGACGTGTCTTGTCCCCGGCCCGCCGGGAAAGACCGCCCGGGATCCGGCTTTACCCGGGCCGTGGGGCGCCGGCTGCTGGGGGCCCAGCCGGCCGAGCGGATGCGCAGCCTCACGGTCGGCGGCCGTGGCATGCGCGTCGCGGTGCGGGCGGGGACCGCGGGCCGGCCGCCGCTGCTCCTGTGCAACGGCCTTGGGGCGAGCCTGGAACTGCTCCAGCCGTTCGTCGATGCGCTTGACCCGCGGCGGGCGGTCATCCGGTTCGACATGCCGGGCATCGGCGGCTCGCCGGTGCCGGTCATCCCCTACCACCTGGCCGCGTCGGCGTCGCTGCTGAGCGGCCTGCTCGACCGGCTCGGCTACGAGCAGGCCGATGTCCTGGGCATCTCGTGGGGTGGGGGGCTGGCGCAGCAGTTCGCGCTCGGCCGCCCGGACCGGGTGCGCCGCCTGGTGCTGGTGGCGACCGGGCCGGGCGCGCTGATGGTTCCCGGGGGCCCGCGTGTCCTGATGCGGATGCTCACGCCGCGGCGCCACCGGGACCCCGGATACGCGGCCCGCGTCGCCGGCGAGCTGTACGGGGGGAGCGCGCGGACGGACCCGGCCCTGGCCAGCGACCTGCTGCACGCGACGACGCGCCTGGGCCCGGCCAGGGGTTACTTCTACCAGCTGATGGCGGGCATCGGCTGGACGAGCCTGCCGCGGCTGCCGAAGCTGCGGCAGCCCACCTTGATCCTTGCGGGTGACGACGACCCCATCATCCCGCTGGTCAACGCCCGGATCATGCACCGGCTGATACCCCGCAGTGAGCTGCACGTCTACCACGGCGGCCACCTCGAGCTGGTCACCGGCGCCGAACGCATCGCTGGCGTCGTGGAGGCGTTCCTCGATGCCGGCCCGCCGCCGCAGAGCCAGGCCAGGAAAGGAAGCCAGCGATGACGCAGGTGACGAGCGCGCATCTCGGTGAATCCCTCGGGACGGACTTCTTCTCCGTCCGCGAGCAGTTCACCGACGAGCAATGGTCGCACTTCGTAACCGTCCGGCGGTTCGTCGACGAGGAGGTTGTGCCGGTCGTCGGCCCGTACTGGGAACGCGCCGAGATCTGCTGGCCGCTGGTCAGGCGGCTGCCCGAACTCGGCATCGTCGGGGAGGACATCAAGGGATACGGCTGCGCCGGGATGAGCCCGATGGCGTGCGGGCTGGTCACGATGGAACTGCACCGCGGCGACGGCAGCCTCGGCGTGTTCCTCGGCGTGCACGCGGGCCTGGCCATGCAGTCCATCGCGATGTGCGGTTCGGAGGAGCAGAAGGCGCGCTGGCTGCCCGGCATGGCGCGGATGGACAAGCTCGGCGCCTTCGCGCTCACCGAGCCGGAGCACGGCTCGGACTCGGTCGCCCTGGAAACAACGGCCCGCCCGGTGAAGGGGGATGCGGGGGCAGGCGGGGGCTGGGTGCTGAACGGCCGCAAGCGGTGGATCGGCCTGGGCACCCTCGCCGACCTGGTCGTTGTCTGGGCCCGCAACACCGACGATGGCCAGGTCAACGCGTTCGTCGTGGAGAAGGGGTCGCCTGGCTACCAGGCGAAGGTCATCGAGGGGAAGGTCTCACTGCGCTCGGTATGGCAAGCCGACATCACCCTGGACGAGGTGCGGGTGCCAGCCGAGAACCGGCTGCCGGGGGCACGCTCGTTCAAGGACACCACCCGGGTCCTGGCCACCACCCGCAGCACCTGCGCCTGGGGCGCGCTGGGCCATGCCACCTCGGTCTACGACACCGCCCTGCGCTACGCGCTGCAGCGGCGCCAGTTCGGCGAGCCGCTGGCCAGCTTCCAGATCATCCAGCAGCGGCTGGTGTCCATGCTGGCGGACCTCACCGCGATGCAGCTCTACTGCCTGCAGATCGGCCGCCTCGCCGAAGCCGGTCGGCTGACCCCCACCGTGGCCGGGCTGGCCAAGATGCACAACACCCGCAAGGCCCGCGCGATAGCCGCCGACGCGCGCGACATGCTGGGCGGCAACGGCATCCTGCTCGACTACCAGGTCATGCGGCACATGGTGGACCTGGAGGCCATCCACACCTTCGAGGGGACCGAGACGATGCAGGCGCTCATCGTCGGGCGGGCCGTCACCGGCATCGGCGCCTTCACCTGAGTCCCCGCTGCCGCCACGTGCAGCGCCGCCTCCGCTCCACGGTGCTAACGCTGGGCCCGGCGGAACCCGGCGATAACGTGCTGGCAACACGACGATGGGCGGTGAACTCGGGCCAACGGCACAACGGTTGTCCCGCCGTACCAACGCCTGGGAACAGGCTTGATACGCCGGACCGACGACCGCCGGGGCCCGCGGCCGGACAATAGCAACGTGACGAACCTGGCCAAGAACCTGACGGATACCACGCGCGCCTACGCCGGGCAGGTGGCCGTGCGGGTAGACAACGCGGCGATGACGTACCGGGCGCTGGACGAGGCAAGCGCGCGAGTCGCCGGGCTGCTGCACGAGCGCGGCCTCCAGCCCGGCGACCGGGTCGGCATCATGATGCCCAACGTCGCCGAGGTCCCCGTGGTGTACTACGGGGTGCTCCGGGCCGGCGGCGTGGTCGTCCCCATGAACCCCCTGCTCAAGGCCCGGGAGGTCGCCTACTACCTCGGCGACTCCGGGGCCGGGCTGATCTTCGCCTGGCATGCGTTCGCCGACCAGGCACGCGGCGGCGCGGAGCAGGCCGGAGCCGGGCTGATCGTGGTCGACGGGGCCAGCTTCCCCGATCTGCTGGCCTCGGCCGCCCAGGATGAGCGGGTCGCGGTTCGCGACGACGACGACACCGCGGTGATCCTCTACACGTCCGGTACCACCGGCCACCCGAAAGGCGCCGAACTAACCCACGGCAACCTCATCAGCAACACAGAGGTGGCGTGTCACGACATCGTCCACGCGCGCCCGGACGATGTCATATTCGGCGGGCTCCCGCTGTTCCACGTGTTCGGGCAGACCGTCGCGCTCAACGTGGCGGTGGCGTCCGGGGCGTGCCTGACCCTGCTGCCACGGTTCGACGCCGGGCACGCCCTGAGGATCATCGCCGCCCACCGGGTCACCGTCTTCGAGGGCGTGCCGACCATGTACGTGGCCCTGCTGCACCAGCCTGACCGCGGCGATTACGACACCTCCGCGCTGCGGATGTGCATCTCCGGCGGCGCGGCCCTGCCGGTCCAGGTGCTGCGCGGGTTCGAAGAGGCGTTCGGTGTCCCGGTGCTGGAGGGATACGGCCTGTCGGAGACCTCGCCGGTTGCGTCGTTCAACCACCCACACCGCGAGCGCAAGCCCGGCTCGATCGGCACGCCCATCCGGGACGTCCGGATGCGGGTCGTCAACAGCGACGACCACGAGGTCCCGCAGGGTGAGGTGGGCGAGATCGTCATCCGCGGGCCCAACGTGATGAAGGGCTACTGGGGCCGCCCCGAGGCCACCGCCGAGGCGATCCGCGACGGCTGGTTCCACAGCGGTGACCTGGCCCGCGTCGACTCCGACGGGTACTTCTACATCGTGGACCGTAAGAAGGACCTGATCATTCGCGGCGGCTACAACGTCTACCCGCGGGAGATCGAGGAAGTGCTCTACGAGCATCCCGCGGTCGCTGAGGCCGCCGTGATCGGCCTGCCGCACCCGGCCCTCGGCGAGGAGGTCGGTGCCGCGGTCGTCCTCAAGCCGGGCGCCGTTATCGATGCCGGGGAACTGCGGGACTACGTCAAGGCCCAGGTGGCGGCCTACAAGTACCCGCGCCACGTGTGGATTGCCGACGCGCTGCCCAAGGGCACGACCGGCAAGATCCAAAAGCGCGACATCGTCATCCCGGCCGACCTGACCGCCCCGTGAGGCTGCTGCCGCCCGCGGCGGCTGCGGCCTCGACTACCTTGAGTTATCACGTGACTGCAAGCTGCGATGGATGGCGTACGCTGCTGCCAGGGAGGGCAGCAAATGACCATCGCAGAGAAGAACCGGAGCACCTTGCTCTCCGAGCGGATGGCAGGCAGCATCCTGCCCCGGGTGCTCACCACCTTCGACATGGTCGCGATCTTTGTCGCGATTGTCTTGTTCATCACAAACGCCGCCGCCATCCAGCCGGCCGGCCCCGCGGCGTACGGCTGGTGGATCATCGGGTTCGTCGCGTTCCTGGTGCCGTGCGCGGTCGCCACCGGCCAGCTCGGGGTCATGTTCCCCGGCGAGGGTTCCATCTACCTGTGGACGCACAAGGCGTTCGGCGGGTTCTGGGGCTTCTTCGCGGGATTCTGCGCGTGGTGGCCCGGCGTGCTGGTGATGGTTGCGACCGGTGACCTGACGATCTCGTTCCTCGCCTACGCCTTCCCGGCGGTCGGCAGGTGGCCCGTGCAGGTGCAGGGGGTCGTGATCGTCGGGGTAATCGTGGTGTCGGCGATCTTGGCTGTGCTCCGGTTCCGCGTCACCCAGAACATGGTCAATGTTGTGTTCGCCCTCTACGGACTGGCAATCCTGGCGATGTTCGCCGCAGGTGTGGTCTATCTGGCCAGGGGCCACCACGCGGTGGTCAGCCCGTTCCAGTTCTCGCAGTGGGCCTCCGGGTCGCCGCATGGGCTGAACTTTGCCAACTGGACCTTCTTCGGCCTCGTTGTCCTGGCACTGCTGGGCGTCGAGGTGCCGCTGAACATGGGCGTGGAGATCCGCGATCAGCGGGCTGTCACCCGTTACCTGATCTGGGGCTCGCTGGTAGTCATGGTTGCCTATCTTCTCGCCACCTGGGGCGTGATGGTTACCGTGCATGGGGCGGGCAACGGGCTGGTAACGAACGTGGCCGCCGCGGTCGCTGTTGGGCTCGGCAGCCTGGCCGGCAAGCTCACCGCCCTCGTACTGGCCCTGTTCTTCGTTTTCATCACGGTGGTCTACAACTACTCTTTCGCTCGGCTCATCTTCGTCTCCGGCCTGGACCGGCGGTTGCCGGTGGCAGTATCGAATGTCAATTCTGCAGGCGTTCCATATGTCGCTGTCTGGGCGCAAACGGTGATCGCCGCGGTGTTTACCCTGATCGCGTTCGTGGCCGCGCCTAGTTTCGCAGGCGGCAGTGCGGCCGACGCCGAGACGAAGATCTACGACGTGCTGCAGGCCGCCGTCACCGTGATCTGGTGCATCTCGATCGTGGTGCTGTTCATCGACATCTTGATTATCCTGCGCCGTTTCCGGCCGCAGTTCGAGGCGCGCAGGCTGGCGCATCCGGCGGTTTTCTGGATGTGCTCGATAATCGGCGGCCTTGGTTCGCTGGTCGGCATCGTCGCGACTCTATCCGGTTCCTGGAATCCGGTGCTGATCAGCAACAACGCCGGGGCGGTGAAGGTTTTCGGCGCCATCATCGCCTATGGCACCTGGTTCTGGTGGGTCGGTGGCATCGCCATGGCCTCGCTCGTGCTGACAGTGGCGCTGTATGTGGTCGGCCGCCGCCACGGGCACCTGGGGCCCGGGGCCGCGGAAGGCCGGGTGGAAGGCGGCCGCACGGTGGGCGGTACAGCAGGCGCCGGCGACTGAATAGCTATGGGACAGGCTGGCACCCCCGGCAGCGGGCGCTGAATCTCCCCGGGCGGCGCCCGCTCGGCTGGCAGAAGCGGGTGCCCGCATCCGGCCGGTCAGATGGCCATCCGATCACATTTTGTAGAGCACTGGTTACGAAATGTATAGGATTAGCTACCTCAGTGACCAGCGAGCCGAACCAGAGGGGACGATGGAACCGCACCGCGGACAGGTGGCCTGGCCAGTCCGGCTGGGCATGATGCCCGCGCTTGTGGATGGATTCAGCGCCAGGGCGGAGACAGCGGCCGACCTGGCGGCCGCCCTCATGGCGGGCGCCGAGGTGGTGCTGGTTCCGGCCCGCGTCGCTGGAGAGGCGCCAGGTGGCTGGCTGGACTCATGCGGCAAGACCCAGCTCGCAGTGAGCATCGCGGAGTCGATATGGCTATCGGGCCGGCTTCAGCTCTTGATGTGGGTGGATGCCTCGAACCGGGAGTCGGTGCTCTCCACCTTCGCCGAGGCGGCGATGACAGTGCTGGGAGCCGATCCCGACGGCGACGGTGAGGCGCTCGCCGGGCAATTCACATCCTGGCTGAGCCGGACCAGCAAGCGATGGCTTGTGGTGCTCGATGGCTTGAGCAACGCGGCTGTCATGGAAGGGCATTGGCCCGGGGGGCCCGCTGGCCTGGTCCTCATCACGTCCGCCGATCCTTCGGCCTCTGCCATCTGGCGGGGTGCTCTGATCCATCCGGTGGGCGTGTTCAGCCCCCGCGAGGCGCTGAGCCTGCTGGTGAGCCGTCTTTCAGGAGACGCCGGCAAATGCCAGGGAGCCGAGAGCCTCGCGGCCGAGCTTGGTTACGAGCCGCTGGCCGTCGCACAGGCTGGTGCGGTGATAGCGGGTTCGGCCCTGTCGTGCCGCGACTACCGGGAGTGGTTTGCACAAAAGCGGGCAAAGGCGGCGGACGCGGCCGGGCGTGCACCGCCCGCTGCTTCTATCACCTGGGACATTTCGGCTGAGCATGCCGAGCGGTTGTCGCCCACCGGGACATGGCCGCTGATGACGCTTGCTGCATTGCTCGATGGGTACGGAATCCCGGCGGAAGTCCTCGTCTCCTCAGCGTCCTGTGAGTATCTCGCCTGGAACAACACGGAGGCGCGCGGCCCGGATGGTGCGCGTGAAGCGCTGCTTGCCTTGGCACGGGCTGGCTTGCTCGTACTGGAGCCGAACGACGCCGCGACCATGGTGCGGATGACCAGGGCAGTCCAGGCGGCGGTGCGTTCGGTTGCACCTGCGGCCGTCTTGGACCGAGCGGCGGCTTCCGCAGCGGACGCACTTGGGCAGGCGTGGCCGGGAGATGAACAGCCAGCCTGGCTCGCTCGGAGCCTGCGATCGTGTACGGCCAGCCTGCGCAAGCTCACGGGGGACCTGCTCTGGGCAGACGGCTGTCATCCGGTGTTGCTGCGCCTCGGGCAGAGTCTCGGCCGGGCGCACCTGACCGGACCTGCCGTGGGCTACTGGAGTGAGCTGGCCGGGGTGAACGACCGAATGCTCGGGCAGGGTCATCCCGACACGCTGACCGCCCGCGAGCGGCTCGCCAGCGCCTGCCTTGCGGCCGGGCGGCCGGGAGATGCCCTCTCCGGGTTCCAGTGGGTCCTCGGCGAGCGGGTACGGCTGCTCGGCCCGGAGCATCCCAGCGCGATTGATGCCAGGCGCCATGTCGGCCATGCGCTCATGGCCGCGCAGCAGTTCGGTGAGGCCATGACCGTCCTCGGCCGGGTCCTCAGCGACTGCGAACGTGTCCGCGGCAGCGACCACTCAGAGACGCTCACCGCACGGGAAGAGCTGGCGGCCGCATATCACGGGGCGGGACGGTTCGCGGACGCGATCGAGGGCCTTCGGCTCACCCTTGCCAGCCGTGAGGACATGCAGGGCCCGCAGCATCCCGATACCGAGCGGACACGCAAGAAGCTGGCCGACGCTTACCTGGCCGACGGCAAGATCAAGCGCGCCCTCCCCCTCTACAAGCAGGTCCTGGCCGACTGGGAGCGCCTGCTCGGCCCCGACCATCTGGACACGATCGCCATCCGCAGCCTTCTCGGGTCCGTTTGCTATTCAGCCGGCCAGATGGGCTTCGCGCTCCAGTTCGGCGAGCGAACCCGGGCGGGCTACGCCCGGGTGCTCGGCGCCGACCATCTGGACACGCTGGCCAGCAGCACAGACCTGGCGCGCACCTACTACGCCGTGGGCAGGACGACCGACGCCATCACCTTGCTCCGCGACACCCTCGCCCGCTACGAGCGCCGCCTGCCCGCAGACGACCCGCTCATCGAGGCGGTACGCGAGAGCCTGGCCAGCATGACAGGGGGATAGCAACACGCCAGCACCCGTGGACGCTGCGGCAACAAGCTGAGCCCAGAACAGGTGTGGCGCTGTGCGCCGCACGGCAGCGGCCGAAGGGAGGACCTCGATTACGGACCGGGACCGGGACCGCGTGAAGTCGCCGCGCTCCATCTTTGGCTACGCACGGGCCGTGCTCGCGGCGCAGAGCGTGCTGACCGCCGCGGCCATGAGCTTCGTCCTGGCAGGGGCGGCGCGCCACCCCATCCTCGGCTTCGGCTTGGGCTGGACCAGCGCTGTGCTGACCGGCGGACTGCTGCTCCCCCTCCTCGCCGTGGCACTGGGACTCCGATGGGTGAGCGGCCCGTTGCAGGCCGCAATGGAAATGGCGCACAAGCGGGCCCGTGGCGACATGGCGGTGCGTATCGTTCCCGGTGGCCCGGCCGATGTCCGGGATCTCGCTAATTCGATGAACCAGTTGTCGGACGCCAGCGACCAGCTTCGGGCCAGGGAACGGGAACGGGCCCGGCTTCAGGCTGGGGTGCGGCAGGCGTCCATCCGGATACGTGAGCATCTGCGAGGCGAATCGATCATCCGGGAGGCCGTGAACTCGATTCACGAGCATCTGGCGGTGGACCTAGTCTGGGTTGGCCTGGTCAACGGCGACCACATCACCTTCGCCAACGGCGACCCCGGGGGCAAGGTAGACCGCTTTCCGCCCGGCGCGGTCGGCTGGATAAAGGACATCCACCGTCACCGATCGAGCTACCGAATCCAGGACCTCACCGCCGCCGAGGCCGGTGAGATCCCGGCCGAGATCAAGAAGATCCTGCTCAGCCAGGGTGCCACGGCGCTGCTGCTCACGCCGTTCGGGGCTGGCCAGGAGCTGCTTGGCTGCCTCACCCTGCTGCGGACCGGCGCAGGGCGGCCATGGAGCCAGCCGGAGATCGACGCGGTGGAATCGCTGGCGGGCGACATCGGCCGGGGCCTGGAGCACGCGCGGTTGTACGAGGCTGAAGAACGCCTGGTCAGCGAGCTGAAGTCACTGGACCATGCCAGATCAGCGTTCCTCGCCTCGGCATCGCATGACCTGCGCACGCCACTAACCAGCATTCTCGGGTATATCGAGATGCTCGCCGATGACGAAGCCGGTTTGGCAGGGCCCGACCATGCCAGAATGCTGGACGCGGTGGACCGCAATGTCCGGCGGCTAAAGACAATGATCGAGGACATGCTGACGATCTCCAAGATCGAGCTGGGCGCTTTCACCTCGCGGCTCAACCCGGTCGACCTCAGCGGGCTGGTGGCGGCCGCCGCAGACGTGATCAGGCCATCGGCGCAGGCGAGCGGTATCAGCTTCGCCGTGAACTGTCCCGATCGCGAGCTCCTCGTAGCGGGGGACGCCGAGCAACTGGACCGGATGATGGTCAATCTCCTGTCGAATGCCGTGAAGTACACGCCCCGCGGTGGCAGCGTCGCATTGGCCATGCTCCGCGCCGGAGACTCGGCCGAGCTGACCGTCACCGATACTGGGATCGGCATCCCGGAAAAAGACCAGGGCGCGCTGTTCACCCGGTTTTTCCGGGCGTCGAACGCGATCGATTCGGCCATCCCGGGATCTGGCCTGGGCCTGTCGATCGTCCGCACGATCGTCAGCAACCACCACGGCAACGTCAGCATCGAGTCCGCTCGGGACCGGGGAACTACGGTCACCGTACGGATTCCACTGCTCGGCCCGGCGCCACCGAAAAGTGGTGGGTCACTCCCGGTCGCCGTCCCAGGTCGGGCGCCGTAAGGCGGTGCATGTTCGCGCTGTGCCGGGGGGATTGCCAGGGTCCGGTCCGGTGGCGCAAAGGTCCGCCGGCCTGTGCCGCGGGGCCGGGGCACGGCCGATTAGGCCGAAGTTACTTGATCTTCGAATGCGAAACCGTGCCATGACCTGCTGAAACGCTGACCCGGGCCGATGCCCTTCTGACTACAGGAACTCGCTGGTCATCCAGCCC
>Ga0207646_10000764_pt1 | contig 41634 bp, 29 predicted proteins | sample KBSK5502metaG_FD_184343 | JGI IMG/M metagenome (GOLD analysis project Ga0207646, IMG submission 184343) | Corn, switchgrass and miscanthus rhizosphere microbial communities from Kellogg Biological Station, Michigan, USA - KBS K5-50-2 metaG... | ecosystem: Host-associated > Plants > Roots >... | reverse complement strand
CCCCACAAACATCAGGAATTGAGCCCAAAAAGGCAAAGCTATAAATGTGCAGTTTAATCACTGGGGTTTAGTCCCACTTGTTCAATAGCTTAATGGCCTTTTTCCCAACAATCATTGCATCAGTGCCGAAGTTTTGGTCATCGATCTGATAGAATGCCCCTCTTCCGCACTGAGGAATCAAATTCTATTCGCTGAGCCGAGGTGTTTATGAAAGTTGGCAGTCAGAGATTCTTGCTCTTTGTCCTATTAGCGACGCTGGCCCTCGCTTCGTGGGCACAACAACCGGAGCGCGCTCTCGAACAGCCTGACGTCAAGCGGCTACGAGAGCACATCGGATACCTGGCCTCCGATGAGTTGGGAGGGAGAAAAACAGGAACTCCAGGCGCGACCCAAGCCGCCGTCTATATCGCCGAACAATTCAGCGGCGACGGATTGGAGTGCCCTGCCCCGAACTCGATGTGTCACCACACGAGCAACAATCATCTGGGCTACTTGAAAAGGTTCCCTTACATCGCCGCCGTTGATTTGGGGAGCGGGAACTCTCTTCTCTTGATGGGCGACGGGAAAGAGACGGCGCTCAGGCTGCGGGAGGATTGGATGCCGCTCGGCTTCTCCTCCAACGGCAGCGTGAGCCAAACACCGGCGGTCTTCGTCGGCCACGGCATTACCGCGGCGGAACTGAAGCACGACGACTATGCCGGCCTTGACGTGAAGGGCAAAGTCGCGCTCGCCCTCCCCGGCACGCCCGACGGGGACAATCCGCACGGGCAGTTCGCCCGCTACTCAGACGTGCGGTGGAAGGCGATTGCGGCCAAGGACAAGGGCGCCAAAGCGCTGGTGGTCATCGCCGGCGAAGAATCATTCAAAGACGACCGGCTGGCGAGGTTGGATTATGACCAGACGGCGGGCGAAGCGGGCTTGCCGGTGGTGGTCATGTCGCGCCCGGCGGCGGCGAAACTCCTCGGCCTGAGCGACGGCGCCCAACTCAGTCAACTCTTGAAGCCAGGCAAAGGGGTAGAAGTGAGCATTCCGCAGCGCATCTCGCTGGCGGTTGACATCACGCGACGCGAGGCCCCGGCCGAAAACGTGATCGGCATCCTGGAAGGCTCCGACCCGAAGCTGAAGCGCGAAGCCATCGTCATCGGCGCGCACTATGACCACCTCGGCCGCGGCGGGCGCAGCAGCCTCGCTCCCGATTCGAAGGAAATCCATCACGGCGCTGACGACAACGCCTCCGGGGTGGCAGGAGTATTGGAACTGGCCCGCATCTTCGCGGCGGAGAAACAGCACCGGCGCACGATCATCTTCATCGCCTTCGGCGGCGAAGAGGACGGCCTGGTCGGCTCGCATTATTACGCCGAACACCCGGTGACCCCGCTGACCGACACCGTGGCGATGATCAACATGGATATGATCGGGCGGCTGAAAGAGAACAAGCTTATCATCGGCGGCGTCGGCACGGCGCAGGAGTGGCGGCAGTGGATCGATGCCGCCAACGCCCGGGCGCAGAAGTTCGATCTACAATTGAATGAAGACGGCTTCGGGCCGAGCGACCATTCTTCCTTTTACGCCAAGCAGGTCCCCGTCCTCTTCTTCTTCACCGGCACGCACCCGGACTATCACAAGCCTTCGGACACGGCGGATAAGATCAACTACGAAGGCGAGGCGCGGGTCGTCGCCTTCGTGGCCGAACTCGTACGCGCGCTCGACCGCAGCCAGAGCCGCCCGGCCTACGCCGTGGCGAAAAGCTCGTCGAGCGCCACGACGCGAGGGTTCCGCGTCTACCTCGGCACGATCCCGAGCTATGCCGAATCGAAAGACGGCCTGGTGCTCGACGGCGTGCGCGACGACTCACCGGCGGCCAAGGCCGGGCTCAAAGCGGGCGATCGGATCACCAAACTCGCCGGCCGCGAAATCCGCAACGTCTATGACTACACCTACGCGCTCGGTGAAATGAAGGGCGGGCAGGAGTATGAACTAGAAGCGGTCCGCGGCGTCGAGCGGTTGAAATTGAAGATCGTTCCGCAGGCCAGGCAGTAGCTGCCCTGGGTGCGCACGCTTCCAGCGTGCCAGTCTTTCGTCAGCAGCCTCTTCCGCAAGGGCGGGCACGCTCCCAAGCGTGCGCACCCAGGAGAATGGCATTTTCTCCCGGCCGATGGTAGACTGCGCCCGCTACCCAATAGACCAAGCAAGCTTGGCACATTCTTCAATCTCAAAAGCAGGTGAACAACCCTATGCGTAAACTCTCGAATCAATTCGGCGCGTCGTTAGTGGCGATTCTCTTTCTGACCTCAGCCGCCTGGCCACAGCAAGTTGAAGGCAAGCGCGGCGTCACGGCCGAGGATTACTACTCGTTCCAGCAGCTCAGCGACCCGCATCTTTCGCCGGACGGCAGATTGGTCGCCTACGTCGTCACGACCGTCGATCAAAGGCAGAACCGCCGTCACTCATCGATCTGGATGGCCGCCGCCGACGGCAGCCGCCCGCCCTGGCAATTCACGACCAGCCCGCAGTCTTCGACCTCGCCGCGCTGGAGCCCCGACGGGCAGCACTTGGCCTTCCTCTCTTCCCGCCCGTCGGCCGCGGACGGCGGCACAAGCGACGCAACCAAGACTCAAGTCTATTTGCTCTCGATGAGTGGAGGCGAAGCCCGCCGCATCACGGATTTCAAAAACGGGGTGAGCAGCTTCCAGTGGTCGCCGGACGGGACGCGGCTGGCCTGCCTCTCGCGGCTCGGTCCCAGCGACAGCCGCCCCGAGAATAAGGACAACAAAGATCGCAGTGACGTGCGCCACTACAAAAACTCGTCATACAAATTCAACGACACCGGCTGGTTCGACGACCGCCGCAGCCACATCTGGGTGGTCGAGGCCAAGACCGGCGCCACGAAGCAGCTCACGGCCGGGCAAGACTGGAATGATACGGACCCGCAATGGTCGCCCGACGGAACCAAGATCGCCTTCGTCTCGGACCGCACGGGCCAGGCTTACGAAAGCAGTCGCAACACAGACGTCTGGGTGATCTCGGCGGGTGGCGGGCCGTTGACGAAAATCTCCGATCACCAGGAATCTGATCACACCCCTCGCTGGTCGCCCGACGGAAAGAGCATCGCCTTCGTCGGCAGCCTTGAGGAAGGGGATCATCCGAAGATTTGGCTGGCGCCCAGCACCGGCGGGGCGGCCTCAGTGCTGGCAGCCAATGATCTCGACCTCATCCCCTCTGACTTGCAGTGGGCAGAGAAGGGCCAGGCGCTTTACTTCGAGGCGGGCGCGAGAGGCGAGTACCACTTGTTCAGAGTTGACCTGGCGGCCAAAACCTTCCAGCCCGTCACCACCGGCCCCCGTGCAGTGCATCAGGCTGAAGTCAGTGATCAAGCGGGCAAGCTGGTTTACACGGTCAATGACTTCAAGCACCTGAATGACCTTTACCTCGCCGACCTCTCGGGGCGTAACGAGCGCCAGCTCACCCACCTGAACGAAGCTTTGTGGAGACAACTTCAGCTTCAGGATGTGGAACGGATCACCTATAAAGGGGCTGACGGCTGGGAGGTTGACGGGTTCTTCGTCAAGCCGATGGGCTGGCGGGCCGGGCAGAAATATCCCATGATCCTCAGCGTGCACGGCGGCCCGGCCGGCATGTACGGCGTCGATTGGTTTCACGAATTCCAAGTCTACGCGTCGCGCGGCTGGGCCGTCTTCTTCGCCAACCCGCGCGGGTCCACCGGCTACGGCGAGAAGTTCGAGCGCGGCATCAAAGGCGAATGGGGCGGGAAGGATTACATCGACGTGATGAAAGGGGTCGAGGCGATTCTCGACAAATACTCTTGGATCGACCGCAACCGCCTCGGGGTGACCGGAGGCAGCTACGGCGGATTCATGACCAACTGGATCGTCGGCCACACCAATATGTTCAAGGCGGCCGTTACCCTGCGCAGCGTGGTCAACTTCATCAGCGATGAAGGGACTCGCGACGGAGCCTACGGCCACCGGCGCGATTTCGGCGGCGATCTCTTCGAGAAGTTCGAGCTCTACTGGGACCGCTCGCCGCTCAAGTACGCCAAGAACGTCAAGACCCCGACCCTCATTCTCCATTCGGATAACGACTTTCGCGTGCCGCTTGAGCAGGGCGAGCAGTGGTTCCGTGCGCTGAAGCACTTCGGCGTGACGACCGAACTGGTCATCTTCCCGCGCGAGAACCATAACCTCACCCGGACCGGAGAGCCGAAGCACCTGGTCGAGAGCCTGAACTGGCAAACCTACTGGTTCGACCGGTTCCTCAATGCCAATGTGGCGGCCGTGCCACCCGACGCGAAGTAGTTTCTCTGCGCTCACGATGATTGTTCGGTTTGGAGTACAAGCTTCAGCTTGCTGGTTGAGCAATCAGGCAAGCTAAAGCTTGTACTCCAAACCTCCATCATCTTCATCGTGACGAACTACTAGTCAGAAGGAGATCTAGATGATGATGAAGATAATCGCAACCGCCCCGAACAAGAGAATTATTCTCGCCCTAGTCGTCGTGCTCGGCCTCGTGTCGGCCACTTCAGTCGCTCAGGATCGCCTGAAGGCGATGCCCGGGTATGAGCAGTACCAGAAGATGAGCCGGGAGATCCCCGGCTCGGTCAAGCCCGGATCGCTGGCCGTCAAGTGGCAAGACGGCGGGAAGACGTTTGAATACCAGAAGGACGGCAAGACCTACCGCTACGACATTGCCACGCAGAGTGCGACCGAAATCGGGCAAGCGAGCCCGGGCGCAGCGCCTCCGTCCGGGCGACCTGAAGGGCGCAGACGTCCGGACGGGCTGGTGCGCGGGCGCCAATTTGATGCTGCCACCTCCCCGGACAAAAAGTTCAAGGCCTTCTACCGCGACCGCAATCTCTGGTTAAGCGATGCCGGCGGCGGGAATGAAATCGCCATCACCACTGACGGCAACGAAAAAACGCGCGTCAAGTACGGCGTCGCGAGTTGGGTCTATGGCGAGGAACTCAACCAGACCACGGCCATGTGGTGGTCCCCGAATAGCAAGAAGATCGCTTACTACCGCTTCGACGAAAGCCAGGTGCCGGATTACTACCTCGCACTCGACCAGACTAAACTGCAAAGCCGGGTGGACACTGAGGCCTACCCCAAGGTGGGAGTGCCGAACCCGGTCGTGGACCTGTTCATCTACGACGTGGAGAAGAAGGAGTCCGTCAAGGTCGATGTCCGCGACGGGAAGCCGTTCGACAATTCGGTCGTCGGCCATTACGTCTACCACATCTCCTGGTCGCCCGACGGCGGCGAGTTGCTCTTCAATCGGACCAACCGCCGCCAGAACGTCTTGGAGTTCACCGCCTGCCACCCCGAGACCGGCAAGTGCCGCGTGGTCGTGCGCGAAGAGTGGCTGTCGAGTTGGACCGAGAACTCCCCGGCCAGGCAGTTCCTCAAGGACGGCAAGCGGTTCATCTGGACTTCGGAGCGCACGGGCTGGCGCAACTTCTACCTCTACGATCTCGGCGGCAAGCTGCTCGCGACGCTCACCAATCACCCCTTCGAGGTCTCCAACCTCATCAAGGTGGATGAAGAGGCCGGGGTGCTCTACTACCTGGCCCGCAGCGGCGACAATCACATGAAGCTGCAACTGCACCGCGTCGGCCTGGACGGCAAAGGCGACAAGCGGCTCACCGACCCCGCCTTCAATCACGGCGTGGACATCGCCCCGGACGCGAAGCACTTCATCGACGTGGCCCAGACTCATGACGCCCCGCCGGTCACGCGGCTGATGGATACTGAGGGCCAGGTGGTGGCGGAGTTGGCCAAGAGCGATCTGAGCAAATTCGAGCAGCTCGGGCTGAAGCGCGTCGAGTTGATCAAGTACAAGGCGGCGGACGGGACGACAGAGCTTCACGGCCTGCTCCACTTCCCGTCGAATTTCGACCCGACGAAAAAGTATCCGCTCCTCGTGACGGTCTACGCCGGGCCGGCCACTAACGGCGCGCGTGAGACCTTCACCCTGCCCAATCCGCTCACGGAGTATGGCTTCCTCGTCGCGTCGCTCGACGCGCGCAGCGCCGGCGGGCGCGGCAAGCGTTTCCAGGATGCGATCTATCTGAAGCTCGGCGTGCCTGAGATAGACGACCAGGCGGCGGGCGTGAAGTCGCTCTGGGCAAGGCCCTACGTCGATAAAAACCGTGTTGGGATCTTCGGCACCTCCTACGGCGGCTATGCTTCGGTGATGTGCCTGCTGCGCCACCCCGACGTCTTCCAGGCCGCCGCCGCGTCTTCCCCTCCGACGGCCTGGTACCACTACGACACCATCTACACGGAACGCTACATGTGGATCCCTCAGGAGAACAAGGCAGGCTATGAAGCAGGCAACGCGATGAACTACGCCGACAAGCTAAAGGGCAGGTTGATGATCTACTACGGGACGGCAGACAACAACGTCCACCCGTCCAACTCCCTGCAGCTCATCCAGGCGCTGCAGAAGGCCGGCAAGAGTTTCGAGGTGCAGATCGGCCCTGACCTCGGGCATTCCGGCATCCGACCGGATCGGATGATGGAGTTCTTCATTGAAAACCTGGTGCTGAAAGGCGCGGCGATACCTTAGATCGGTCCGGTTACCTGTCTGGAAGGACCGTGTCAGCAGCCCGACCGTGAGGGAGGGCGCAGCGAGAGCGCCCTCCCTCACGGTCGGGCTGCTGACACCGGCCTGACACCCAACAGGCTTGGTACAATTCCCCCTCAGACGGCTAGCAAACTTTTGCCCCCCGTCAGACAATAGTTCAAGAGAGGGAGGTAAGACCAAGATGAGCAGAAAGCCAAGTGTCCGAGGATTCGTTCGTGGGCGCAGCGCTCTGGTGTGCTTAGGGCTCGTAGCCATTTTGCCGATGAGCACACCGACAGCCAATGTCAGCCAAGACCTGACCTTCCGGCTGATGAATATCGAGCGCCGCCTCGACCAACTACAACAGCGCGTGGACGGGCTAGAGCGCGAATCTCGCAGTCAGTCGATCGGCGGCGCCAGAAGCCCAGGCGTGGCGCCAGAGACCGTCCTCGAATTGCAGCGCCAACAGCTCGCGATGGCCGAGCAGGTGGTCCTGATGCAACAGCAGATGCTCCAACTGCGGAAGACTGTCGATCAGCTCGCCGAACATAGCGCCGGCCAGGACAAGGGTGAGAAACCGAAGGGCGAAAAGCCGAAGGAGGAGGCAAAACCAAAGGCGCCGCCGCGCCGGCCTTAACTCACCCCATTGAGGCTGGGTGGAGATGCGGCTTGACCGCACTCGACGGGGTGCTGTCATTATGGAGACACAACGTCACCCTAAGCCAGGCCGGGCCGCCAAAAGTTCTGCGCCTCAGAGAAAAATTCGCAAGTTGCTCACGGCGGCTCGCGAAGCATTCCAAGCCGACAAATATCAAGGGACCGTCACGCACTGTGAAACGGCGCTCTCCGTTCCTCATCTGAGTCTCAGTCAGGAGGCGGAACTGCGATGTCTGCTGGCGGAAGCTCAGGAGCGTCAAGCCCGCCTCCCTAGCGCCATCAGCACGCTGGCCAAGTATGAATCGCTACCAAACTGGCAGACTTTGCCGCCAGAGTGGCAAGCACAGGTCCGGCTGCGCCTGGGATCGGCGCTGGTCACGACTGAGATCGAGAAAGCCCTGGCCTATGCCAGACAGTCGCTGGCCATCGCCGGCGAGCTGCGCAACACCGCCGTCATCGGACACAGCCACCTACTGCTGGCCCGCAGCTATCGCCGCCTCGGAGAAACCGGCCTGGCACGAAAGCACTATCAGGAGGCGTTGAAAAATCTGCGCCCCGCCGGAGATCGGCGGGGCATGGCTGAAAGCTGGTTGGGCCTGGGGACGATCCGCGTGATTGTGGGGGAGCTGGAACGGGGGCGAGATGATTTTCGGCAAGCACGGCTGTGTTTAGGTAAGGATAAGGCGCCGTATCTGCTCGGGCGGATAGACCTCTATCTCGCGCAACAGATGTCGCTCGGGGGCAAGCTCGAGGAAAGCATCCCGGTTTATGAGCGAGCCATTGCGCGTTTCGGCCGAGCGGGCACACCCCGGTTGCGGGCCATCGCTTTTTCAGCGCTCGGCTTGAACTTGATCTGGTGCGGTGAGGTCACGCGGGCGCGGCAGATGCTGGAGACCGCGCTGGAACTGTCGCGGGAAGTCGGGGCGCGGGTGGTTGAAGCCAGCACGATGGAGACGCTCGGTGAGCTGTTGATGATGCAGGGAGAGGTCACCGAGGCGAAAGCGCTGGTGGATCGCAGCCTCGAGATGCTGCGCGGGCAGCCCGCCCGGTTCAGTGAGGCGCAGGCGCTCGTCACGCGTGGGCGGATCGCGCTGATGAGAGGGCAAGGGGCCGAAGCCGAAGAGGACTTTGACCAGAGCCTTAAGCTGGCACGTCACCTCGGCGATCAGCGTGGCACCTGCGCTGCGCTGCTCTGGATGGTGGAGACGAGGCTCGAGCGCGGGGAGTGGCAAAGCGCACGACGACTACTCGCCAAGATCAGCTTGGAGGTCGACGCCCTGGGGAACGGAACCTTGATCGGCCACCAGCGTGAGCTGGCCGGGCGCCTGGCGATCACCGGGGCAGGAGAATCAACGGGAAGTGATGATAAGCTTGAGGAGGCCGCCCGGCAGTTATGCCAGGCGGTCGCCATCTTCAGGTTCTACGGTAAGCGATACAGTGAGAGTAACTCCTGCCTTCATCTAGGACACATATATCTACTCGCCAGGGATTTCAAAAAAGCGCGTGCCGCATGGCAGCAAGCTCTGGCAACCTTTCGCGAGTTGGAAGCGCGGCAGATGGTGGCGCGCGCTGAGCAGCTTCTCGCCAAGCTGTCGTCAAGCAGCGCTCACAGGTCAAGAGACCTCGGCGTGCGTCGGAGGAGAAGGACATCAGGCGCCGCCGCTGATTTTGCCGCCGACTATGTCTCCGCCCTCCTGCGGTTGCAGGGAGCGGCCTTCTCGCGAGACTTCCTGCTGCACGAACTGGTCGCCAGTCTCCACGATGATTTGGGAGCCTCACCAGTTGTAGTCTGGCGGAGCGAGGCTCACGGCCGGCTCATCCCACAGGTGTGGCGAGGCTGCACGGAAGCAGAGGCCAGAAAGATTGGGGCGGAGGTGGTGAAGAATCAGCAGGGAAAAGCGAGGAGCGAGCAGCTTGCCTCAGACTCGCCTCCTGGCAGGCATCTCTCCTTTCCCTTCTGCGCCGGCGCTGATGATTATGTCTTGGCTCTGAACCTCAGCCAGACCCGCCTGAACCGGGCCGCCGTGGCAGGTCTCATCAACAATGCCGTGAATGCGCTCGCGGGCAGAAAACAATTGCCAGCCGTTGCGGCAGGAGAGATGCTTGACCAGGCGGCCGAAGAGAGTGAATTTCACAGTGTCGTGGTGAAGAGTGCCGCGATGCGGGAAGTCGTCGAGACGGTCAGGGGTTTTCACCGCAGCGACACCAAAGTCCTGATCACCGGCGAGACCGGCACCGGTAAGGAAGTGATCGCCAGATTGATCCACCAGGTGAGCGCCCGCGCCGACCGGCCGTTTGTCAGCTTCAACTGCGCGGCCGTGCCTGAAACGCTGATCGAATCGGAGTTGTTCGGCCATCGCAAAGGGGCTTTCACCGGTGCCGAGAGAAATTATCCGGGCCTGATTGGCAGCGCCGAAGGCGGCACGATCTTTCTCGATGAAGTCGGCGATCTGCCCCTCTCAGCACAGGCGAAGTTGCTGCGGTTTCTCGACCGGAATGAAATCCAGCCGCTCGGAGAAACGAAGCCGCGAGTGGTGGACGTGAGAGTCATCGCGGCGACCCACCGCGATCTGTCGCAGATGGTCGCCGAGGGAAAGTTTCGCGCCGATGTCTACTACCGGCTCAACGTCATTAACCTCCATCTGCCGCCGTTGCGCGAGCGGCGTGAGGAGATCCCATACCTCATCCATCATCTGCTCAAGCGGTTGATGGCCAAGGCCGGCAAAGAGGGGATGACGATCACCCCACAGGCGGTAGACCTGTTGTTGCTGCAAGACTGGCCGGGCAACGTGCGGGAACTGGCGAATGTACTTGAGCAGTTGGTGGCGCTCACGCCTGAAGGAGCAGGGCTTACCGTCGGCAGACTGCCACTGCGATTTCGTCAGTCGGAAGGGGCGATGGATGAATGGCTGTCTACTTCTCCGGCCACCGGTTCGTTTCGGGCTGACCTCGGCACAAGCGTGCTGTTACCATCGTCGCAATCACACACGGCGGCTGATGACGAGGCCCCGAAGAGCTTGGCCGAGATCGAGCGTCAGGCCATTATGGAAGCTCTCGCCCGGCATCGGGGAAATATCGCGCACGCAGCCAAAGAGCTTGGCATCACTCCGCAAGGACTGCGCAAGAAACTCAAGAGGTCTGGCCTGCCACATCTACGCCACTGACCAGTTGAGTAGAAACAAAGTTTCTAGCGCTGGAAAATTTTTCCCATCTGCGCCTGACCCGCTGCGGCTTCAAGAGTTAGCCGTCCTCACCCCTCTGTTTGGCCGCCGCAGGTAGAAACTTTGTTTCTAGTTGGTCGCCGAAATCCCCTTTCCTCAAGTCTGAGCGCCAGCCCGTTATCGTCAAACTAAGTTCTCAGTCTGCGTCACTTGACCGACGCTGAAAAGTTTTCTTCAGAAATCCTGAGTTTGCGGAACAGGAGTTGACTTATGGGAAAGTGTCTTCAACAAAGCTAGGCGACCTCGACTTGTAGAGTAGGGGAAAATCAAAGAGGCGCATTCGCAATCGAGCCACCTCAAAAAATCCAAGGGTCCTGTGACCCGAAGGAATAAGACGGTCTCAAGAGAGGCCACGCCAGCATTTCATCAGAAGTGGGAAAGTCACAGACGTTCCTATCCGTAAACCTTGAAAAGGAGAATTACGATGAAAACCAAATTTTTCTTGGTATGTGCCATGTTCCTATTGATGGTCCTCTTCGCTTCGATTAGCTGGAACTATGTCGCGAGCGGCAATTCAGACCACAAAAACCACAGCATATTAAATCAGGGTAAGCCCGATCCTAAAGTTGACGGTTCAAGAAACCCGGAGTTGATTCCTGATGTTGCTGCCTACGAGATTTTATTTCGAATGCTGTCATCTTCAACCCCGGAGGCAAAAAAAGAGCAGAGGAAGAGCGCGTATTTGAGGGTTTCTGGTTTTAATGAAGCTGAGGCCGCAGCAATTTCCAATGCTGCTCATGAATACAAGAGACTAATTGAGCCATTAGATACCGCGGCCGATAATATCAAAAATGTCCATTGGCCTAACTCAAGCCAGCAGGCCATGGATCAATTGGCTCAGCTAGAGGCTCAAAAAGAAGGCATTATTAACAATATAGCTACCGGGCTCAAAAATCAGCTTAGCAATTACAATCCTTCAAAATTCAGTAAGCATCTTACTGATGACATCAAACGAAAAACAAAAGGGTTTGCTTCCGGCCTCCCGCTCAAAAAAGTAAGTGGCATTAGGCAGAGGTTCTCAAACTTATTCGCTGCTTCAGCCCAGTCGTGTGATGCTAACACCTATGTGTATTCCAGTACGGTTGTAGATATGCCTGGTCTCGCAGTTTATGCTAATGGCTCTTGGTCTATGCCTTACAATAATTGTAACCATGTGATTACCTTGTCGACAACGCTTCAAGGAGCCGGAAGCGCAAGTGGGGGAGACGGGGCTTACTTTAACCTAGATGTTGGCAGCTATTTTGTTGATGGGTATTTTTTGTCTACCACTAGTGCGGATGCTTTTTGCCCTGTGGCAAACGCTAACTCGTATGCAGGTTCAAATTCAAGTGACGCAACTGTGGAGCCTTTTGTGCAAGTAGTGAGACTGTATGCTAACAACGCCAACGTTAATCCTAACGTCGCTGTCACCCTAACCGCTGAAGTCAAAGCAAGTGAGACTGCTAGCGGCGCGGTTTCAGTTCAATTTGGCATAAGCTCTAATCCAAGTCCAATAACATTTACTGACACATTCCCTAGAAGTGCCTCTGGCACCCTATCAAACTATGCGGTTACACTCCAGACCATTGCCGCACCGCCCGCCAGCGCTACTAAAAAAGGACCTGTCATCTTTTATGCAGGATTATCAGCCGTTCCTGTTGGAACTGTGGCCAATGGTAATGCGTTAAATACCACCGTATGCTGGGGGCCAGGGCCAGGGTCGAGTTGCCCAATCGAATAAACGAACCGGACCAATTACATAGGATTGCAAACTGAAACGTTTAGTAAATCAGGTGGCGTGTACCTACAGCCGCCTGATCTACCCCTTAGTTCGATTTTATCCAATTTGGGTCTTTGAAAAAGCATCGGGGATATGCCATTATTGTATCGAGCGAGGTTTCGGTAGCCGCAACTTTCCTCCTAAACTTGAATCGTCAAGGAGAGTTTACGCTACTTCGACTCATCGTTAGTTTTTCGGTCCGGTTCTTACATGAGGAGGCAACGTTATGAGATTACGATCGAATTGGGTTCTTGTTGTTTTGGTTCTTGTAGCTATAAGCGTGTCTGGATGGACTGCCTTAGGGCAAAGACAGGGCGCTACATCAACACAGTGGGAATATATGCTCAAGCCCCTTGGTGTTCCTGAACGGGAAGTGCCGCCCATCCTAAACGAACTTGGCATGCAGGGCTGGGAACTTGTGACCGTATCGGATGGGCGGGCGTATTTCAAACGTCAAAAGAAGTAAACCGCGCTGGAGGTTAACGGCGGCGGCGCGCGCACCGTGGCCCAGTTCCAGTATGACTGGCGTTATCTGAGCAGTGCCGGGACGAATTACGGCTTCAGCGGCGGGCTGACGACGCATGTCCGGAACAACTCGATCCCGGTCCTCAGGGCGATCTACTACCCGGCGACCAGCACCGGCTACTGGTTCGGCGATGCGGATTCGTACTCGAATTATGGGATGCTGCGCAAGGTGAGTGAGCGGCGCGGGATGACGATCACCGGTGGGTCGCTGACGCAGCAAGGCACCATCAGCGCCGGCTTGATGTCGCGGGAGATGGTCTACAGCAACCCCACCTCGGCGGGCTACAGTGACATCTACGGCACCCTGTATGACGTGCCGACCTACACGCAGATGACGGAGGATTGGGCCGCGCGTGATACAACCGCGGCGCCCGTGACCTACTTTTCAGTGGTCGATATTGGGACCACGCGCACGATCACCATCAGGCGCACCGACCAGGTGCGGACCGAACAGGACATCAACAACGACCCGAACTCGGACTACTACGGGTTGCTGCTCGAAGACCGGACCTACCCCGATGCGACGAGTCAGACGCTGCTGCACAAATCGAAAGTCTTCTGGGAACGCTTGCCTTACGTCTCCTACCCTAACTTGTACTTTTCGCCGCGCCCGACGCGCACCGAAGTGACCGATGACCGGGGGCAGGTGACGGCGACGACTTACAGCTACGGCGCTTACTACAATCAGGTGGCCGACCTGCGGGAGTATGGCTACGGCGGGACGGCGTTGCTGCGGCGCACGCACACCGAGTACATCAATGACACGAGCTACACCGGGTATTTGATCAACTCCGGGACCTTGTGGTGGCATGCGCCTGGCACTTTTTACGGCGGGCCGCAGTGGAGCGGGCCGCACATCTTCAACCTCTCCAGTCTCACCGAGCTCTATGCTGCTGATGACACGACGCGGGTGGCGCGCACGGAGGCGCAGTACGATCAGACCCCGGCGGCGCAGTTGATCGACACGCCAAATGTCCCCCAACACGCCACCGCTCCCGATCAGCGCGGCAACGTGACCAGCGTCAAACGCTACGCCGATGCCGTCACACTGGACAGCAGCACGGCCGTGACGGAGACGCGCACTTACGACGTCTGCGGCAACGTCCGGACGCTCTCGACCTCCTGTTGCGAGCAGACCAGTTTCACTTACAGCTACACTACGCGGTTCGCCTGGCCGGAGACGACCGTCCGAGGCTCGGCCACTGACACCACCCAGCAGATCACGACCAGTGCGGTCTACGACCTCAACACCGGCCTAGTGTTGCAAGCATGCCGCAGGCCGCCTCGATCCTTGATGCGGCGATGGTCACTTACCATTACGCGACCTCCGGTGACCTGACGCGAGTGCAATCAGTGGATGATGGGTTGGGCAGTGAAAGCTTTGGTTATGACACCGAATTCCGGCTCAACCAGAAGACGCGCACCATCCCTGGTCGGAACTCGCTGGTGGTCGGCTACAAGTGGGACAGCCTGAACCGGCTGGAGGACTTGACCTACCCGACCGAGTACTTCCAGGTGCCGGCGACCAGCAAGGTGGCGCATTACGACTACGACCTGGCCTCGCGCTTGAGCGGCGTGACCTTTGATGGCAGTAGCTATGCCTCAGCGATCGTCTACAATGCGGCGAGCCAGACGCTGTCACTCAATGTGGGCGGAGCGACCAATCAGTTGAGTGAGAGTTACACCTATGACGCGCCGACCGGGCTGCTGACCAACCAGAAGGTGCAGCGGGCGGGGGTGACCAACGCCTTGCTCGACCTGAGCTATGACTACCTGCGGGTGAACACGACGAGCGGGCGGACGGGGCAGTTGACCAAGATCACCGACAACCTCTACAACCAGACGCATCCTTCTACCCCGAATCAGAAGAATCGCAGCTTTGAGTACGACGCCGTCGGCCGGCTCAAGATGGTCAAAGGCGGACCCACCGGGGCGCAGATTTGGACCCAGACTTACAGCTATGACCGGTACGGCAACCGGACCAGTGTCACCGCCAGCGGGGTGGCCGAGAATGGGAGTCTGATCCCGCTCGATGGGATGGCGGGAACGATCACCTACAATGCGGCGTCTAATCGGATCACCAGCGCCTACTTCGAGTACGATGCGGCGGGCAATCAGACGCGGGCGCTGCTGGCGGACGGGACGACGATCCATCGCTACCAGTACGACGCGGCCGGGAGGCTCGTCTATGTGCAGCCGGATGGCGGGGGTGCGGCGTTGGCGACCTACAGCTATGGAGCGAGTAATCAGCGGGTGAAGGTGGACGAGGGCGGGACGACGACCTACTACGCCTGGGACGGCAGCAGCGTGATCGCCGAGTTCCAGGAGCCGACCGGGCAGAACGCGACGGCTTGGGACAAGAGCTATGTCTACCTGGGCGGGCGGTTGCTGGCGACGCGCAGCCGCAGCAGTGGCTATCAGTATTATCATCCGGACCGGCTAGGAACACGGTTGGTGACCAACGCCGGGGACTTGAATGTCAGCGAGCAAGTGTATCTGCCATTTGGGACGGCGCTGGACGCGGAGGGTGCCGGGCTGATCGAATTCATCCGCACTTCCGCCGGCGCCGTCGGTCCGAGGCTCCCTGCCTCTCTCCCCCAGGAAAAAAGATTGCTCGACAAACCACTCAAAGAAAAAACGCGGCGGGCCTCCGAGACCACAGCGCGAGCGACCCCGCAAGCCGTCTGGCTCCCGCGCTTCACCCGATGAAACAACACCAGGTTCACCTTTACGCGGTCGTTCGCGTCGGAGTCAAAAACGTCAAAGCCGAAACGCACCAGGGGGCGATCTCCGCCGCCGAAGGCCGGGGCAACCTCCACAACCTCTTCCAACCTTGCAACGGCCGGGACGGGCTCGACGTGGAGTAGGTGTGTCGTCACTATAATGACAGTAACCCCTCGACTCAAGAGGCTGAAGACGCGAGCACTCCCCGAGCCTCATCCCCACTTGACCCGTCGTGCCCCTCACAGTGCTATGTTTGCGCAATTCGCCTCAGCAGCCGGCCGGTCGCTTCGCGGAAGACTTCCGGCGGCGGGAGCAAACTCAAGATGAGGAATGCCTCGCGCGGGAATTCGAAGAAGTAACCGGGGTGGGCGAGCACGTCATCTTCGGCCAACAGCGTGAGCACCCACTCCTCCTCCGAGACCTGGCGCGGCACTTCAAGTGGCGCGTACCATCCACCTTCGACCTTCAGCAGGCGACACGGGGAATCAGCGGTGAGTTGGGCGAGCCACTCCAGGTTGCTGCGCACGCGGTCGAGCAGTGGCCGTTGCAAGTTGCGGCGCAGCGGCAGCCACGCGGGCGCCGCGTGCTGCACAGGGGTGCCGACCGAAAGGAAAGTATCGGCAATCAGGTCGAGCCGCTCTTCGGCTTCGCGTCGCCAATCCTCCGGCCCATTCGTCACAATCCAGCCCAGCTTCATCTGCGGGAGGGTGAGCGTCTTCGAGAGGCCGTTCATGACACATGTCAGGACGGACGAAACTGAAACGAGTGAAGCGACACGGCCTGCATCCGGCGCGAAAGCGTAATCGCTGAAGACCTCGTCCACGATGAGCGCCAGCCGGCGCTCGGCACACAGAGACGTCAAGCGTTCGAGTTCGCCTCGTTTGATGAAAGAGCCGGTCGGGTTATTGGGATTGACGACGATGACGGCCCGCGTCTTATCCGTCACGGCCTGCCGCAGCGAATCGAGATCCACCTGCCACCCGCGGGGGTGAGAGTAGGCCAGTTCGTAGGGTCGCAACTCAACGCCTTCGAGCGCCGCGAGGAACTCAAAGAGTGGATAGCTCGGCTGCGGCACCAGCACGGCGTCGCCTTGATCGGCGAGCAGCTTGAAGAGGTAAGCGTAACCTTCGCTCGTGCTCGCCGTCAGGTGGATGCGCTCCGGACTGACCTCCTCGCCCCGCTCGCGGTAGTAGCCGGCGACAGCTTGCCGGGCGGCGGGCAAACCTCGCGGCGCCGGCTCGTAAATCATGGCTTGGGGCTCAGCGAGTGCGCTGAGGATCTGCTCGGCCGGGTAATCAAAACCTGCGCGCGTCGGGTTCGATTCCGTCAGGTCGAGAAGCTTCGCCCCCGCCCGCCGTTTCTCTCCAAGCAACTCGGTCAGCCGATTAACCTCTAAACTCCACTTGAAGCGCGAAGAGAACATCCTGCCTCCCCATTCCAATCATCCGAGGTGATCTTCAGATTAATCTTTTTCCTCTTGCAATTCGCGCCGGCCTGGCTCACGATAAGCGCTGTAACACCCTTAGATCCGACCTCCACCTTCACCTCACTTGAGGTGATCTTTGGTTGCCCCTGGCAAGCCGTCTCACCAATTGGGAGGAGGTCATCAGTGTACACCATCAGCAAGTCAATCACCCTCGGAGCCCTACGGGAGGCGAAAGCGACAAGGGGTAAGGCAAAAGTATTTCTCCTTCGCCTTTCGCCCTGCGCCTCATTCCTGGCCGCCGTGCTTCTGGTCGGAGTGACCAGCGCCTCAGCCGACCCGGTCCAAACCTTCAATGGTAACGCGACCGGGACATTCGGTAACGGGAGTTGCGCTACCTGCAGCGCCTCCGGCAGCACGATCACTTCAACCTCAGGCGGGCAGAGTTCGACGATCACCTTCACCGCCAATCAGCCCGAACTCATTGCCCAGCTCGCCCCCGGGCAATCGGCCAATGTCACGCTCGGGGTGCTCAACTCGAACTCGACCCTCGCCTCAGGCACCAACGGCCCGAGCTTTACCGGCGCCACTTTCACCCTCACGATCAGCTTTGTCATCCCCGGCGATACCAGCCCGACCCCCGGCATTTTCACCGCGACCTTGACCGGGCAGATCGTGCAGGGCGCCTCTTCCGCCTCTTTGCACTGGATCGGCCCGACGACGCTCACCTTCAATTCACCCTCGGCAGGGTCCTTTACGCTGACCGTCGAGAGCCTCACGCCGGTTAACACGCCGATCGATCCTAACAACACTCGCATCCGCGCGGTGCTGACTTACAACGGGGCGGCCGTCTCAGGGGCAGTGCCTGAGCCCGCGACTCTGGTCTTGCTCGGCACCGGTCTGCTCAGTGTGGCCGGCCTCGGGAAACGGTGGAAAAGAAGGGAAAGCGGCCGGGGTTAAGCAGACCTCGATCATAACCTGAGAGACTCAAGCAGGGCGGGCAGGATCAAGAGCACAGTTCTCCACCGGTTTTTTGCGATCCCGTCGTTCCTGCTCATCCCTGCTGATGGCCGTGAGTTCGGGCTCGCAGCCAGACTGATGATCAATCAGGTATAGACCAAAGTGCCCATCACGGGTGGGGCTGATACTCTCAGCCAAAGCCGCCGCCGCTCTCATCCACTACCTCGATTACTCCGGCAGTAAGAATTATTGCCTCACCGCCATCCAGATCATCATCAATAAAGACGACGCGCTTTAGCCGCCTCAAGCGCTGAGGCGAGGAGGCCCGCGCCGCCAGATTCTGGAAAGGAATAGGAATTATCAATGTAACCTAGAAGCGCCAGGTGCTGCCGGCTCTTGGCGCTGGCCAGTCGTCGTCAGCCCGGCAACGGGCTGTCGGCGGCTCGGTCATGCTCAGACGGAAGTAAGGAATCGCCCCGCCCATGAGAGCCAGAACGAAGGTCGTCCGATTCGTCCGCCGCGCGCCGCGCGGAGAGATCCTGGTCCGATTCCGCGTCGCCCAGGGCGAAGACCCGGAAGCGATCGCCGCACTGATTCAAGGTCATCTCGGTCGCCCGATCGATGAACTCGACCTCGACCCGCCGACCCGCGAATACCTCAAGCAGGTTCAGATCACCCACCTCTGGGAGTTGCTGCGACTCTCCATCGAAGACCTAACCGACCAAGGCCTCCGCCCCGGAGCGATTCGACAGATCAAGCGGGCCGTGGCGAGCCTGAACAATATCGCCCTGTTCAGAAGGCGCATCGAGTACTCAGCGGCCATCGGCCGTAAGCTGTGAGCTTATGGCTGCCAAGGCAAGGGCGATATTTGTGCCCATCCTAGGCGCGCCAATCTAGTGCCAGATCGAGAGACCTTGTGTGACTGACCCTTCACCGCGGAGGCGCCGAGGACACAGAGGCTACGCAGAGAGGGACTTTTCTCTGCGCCATCTCCGCGCCCTCGGCGCCTCCGCGGTGAACGCATCTTTCAAAGGAGGTTGACTGGCTTTGCACTAAGATGGCTGATTGGCCTTCGGGGCGCCTTTTTTCTTCCACCTTGAAAGACCGACGGCGCCACACAGCCCGGCGCCGAGCAACAGCAGAGTTGCCGGCTCCGGCACCACCGACCCGCCCCCGCCCCCGTTATTCGGCGGCCCCCCGGTGAAAGTGATCGTCGCCTTAATGCTCGGGCCGCCTAAAAAGAAGCCGCATTTGATGAGGTCGGTGGAGTCCGGGAGGGTCAGGTTGAATGCCCCGCCGTCAGGCAGATTGAAGGTGAGCGTGGTCGGGCTCAGCCACTCGATTTGAGGGTCCCCGAAGGTCTGTGCAAAGCGGCCGGTCAGTGCCCCGGTGAAGGTTACGGGGTTGAGGCCAGCGCCGTCCGTGACGGTGAAGGTGACCTCGAGCGTGAAGGTCGCGCCCGCGAAACTCGGGCGATCAAGCGCAGCCGTCCCAACCGGCACGGTGGAGATCCCTTGGAGCATCCCGAGTGTGACGTTGATTGATTGACCGGCGCCGAGTGGGGTCCCGAACCCGGTGGTCACAGGAGAGAACTGAATAGTTGAAGTGCCGCTGTCCGCAACTGACTTGACGCTGGCGGCGCTACTTGAGCCCTCCCCTGCTGCGCAGTTACGGCAACCGCCCTGGCTAAACGTCCCTGTCACATTGGCATTGAGGATGACCGGGTCGGCAGTGGCGACTCCGACCAAACTCAGCAAGACTGCTACCGCCAAGAGACTCCTGAAAATAAGCACATTCGTTGTGGTTCGCATGGTGCCGCTTCCTAGTAAGATTGCGATCAGGGACGCCCATCGTGAGGCGCCGCTCAGATGGCGAAGGCGCACCTATCTGAGCGATGAGCTAACGACCCAGTGAGCGGGAGAGCCCCGGAATCAGGCTCTTGAATAATGGATATCTATGGTCAGTGACTGAAATGATCAATCGGAGAGAGTTTCCAGGAAGCCGTGTGCCTTGGCGGACAGGCGGGCCTCATGCAAGCGGGCTTGCCGTCACCTGGAGTTTGATTATGTCCACCAGCGAACTTGAAGCGATTGTCGATCAGGTGAAACTTCTGCCGCCGGATGATTGCGTCTCGCAAGAGCCGCGAAAGCCAAGTCCGGCTAAGCCGCGGAGCGCCGACAGGCAGCAGCACTGTCGGTCTCGCCAGCTAAACGAGGGAGTGGCAAAGCTTTGCCGGAGCGTGAACAGGGATCACAGAGCTTTTGCCGGGCAGCCTCGATCGCTTGCCGGCTGAGGCTCCCTCACCCCATCGTCATTGAAGCGCGGGCTCCGGCTTCACTCCTGGCGGACACTTCGCTCGCTTTTCTCTCTCTTGTCGCTTCTGCTCTCTGCTCGATGGCCACTTGAGCTTGCCCAGCTCCTCGTCTCCATAATAGGGGACAGAGAACACGCCCCGGTCAGATCGCAGCGCCTCTCCTGACTGTCGGTCGACCACGACCCAGTCAAGATTCACCAGGAGAGATTTCCTGTCTCGGCTGCCGTCGGGTTTTTGCGCGTATCCGATCTTGGTAATAATCAAAGAAGGAAGTTCAGACTCAGCCGCGGCGGTGATGTCACCTTTCCTGGCTCCAATCCAGCCGCTCGGGCCGGCATAGTTATTCTTGTTTTGGTTTGAGGGGAAAAGGCGGCTGAAGAATCCAAGATAGCGCTGCGCGAAGGTATCTTTAAAGGCATGGTTATGAAACAGCGCCAACGAGGCCGAGGCGCGCGAGAGGTTTTGTGGCCGATACTGCTTATTGTCCCCGGGCTGTCCGGCCACCAAGGTGACCATCGCCATATCCTTATCGTAGCCCATATACCCTCCCCATTCACTCCGATCATTCTGCAGGTCCAGGGAGACGTTCCATCCCAGCGTATCAAGAAACCCTGGCATATCGATGGAGCGATGGAAGATGAGCAGGCGACTGAGCTGGAGATTGGTCAACTTACTGGGATCGACTCGCTCGGTGTAGGCTCGCTTTTCCTCTTTCATCAGATTGGTGAGCCGCCGCACAGTCCGGTAGAGGCCATTCCGGTTGGCGCTATCGATCTCTCGCTCTAACTCTTTGACGAGGTCGTTGTGGCTGCGCTCGACAATCCGATCGATTTTGATCTCTTTGACGCCGGCCAGCAGAGCCTGGCGGTTGAGCAGCAGCTTACACTCTTCCTCGTTGTCGGCGATGTCGGCGAGAAACATGACGTCGGCCACCTTGACCTCTTCGGAGAGTTCACGGACCAGTTGCGCAATCTTCGCTCGTTTCTCTGGCGTGAGCATCTGCGTGAGGACCCCGATGCGCTCCATATTCCACACGGTGGAGGGGACCGGTGTGCCGATACTCTTGAGGAACGCTTTGGTCTCAAGATACTGAGGAGACAGCAACGCTTGGAGCGCCTCGGCGTTGTCCTTGTATTCCCGGAATGAGAGCAGGAAAAGCCGGGCGGATTCTTGATTGAGATCGGGGCCGAATTCATCGAGTTCCCGCCGGAGAAACTGAGCGAAGGTCGGGCATTTGATCTCGCCCGCGAGCCGATAGGGTGCGAGGTTATAGACGATGGCGCTGAAGGGCCCGAAATCCTTCGGATTCAGTTTGAGCTCCTCGACAAAAGAGTCGAGAGACTTGAACGGGATCTTCTGCTCCTCACCGAGCACCAAAAGCTGCAAGGCCGGAGCAAAAGCGTTTCCCGATCCCTCACTTGATGGAGCAGCGATGCGATTGAGAAGTTGCTGGAACTCTTGCGGCGCCGAGCGGCGAGAGAGCACCCGGCGGAGTCCAAAAGAGTCTCCCACACTCGCCAGCATCGGGCCCACGACGTGGTTCGGGACCTGGAATCGAGTGTGCAAGAGATGCGCCGCCAGTTTGAATTTTGGAGCCTCGAAAGGGCCGAACCACATGGAGTTGCTGATCTTGATGAGCGCCTGAGTGCCAATCCTCCCGTCGCGAAAGACGCCGGCAAAATAGCGCTTGATGAGCTCCCGATTCTCCATCAGGAGGTGGTAGTTCTGGATGAGCTCCGGGCCATACTCGCTGAGCGTGTCGAAAGAGTCATCGACGACCTTGCCATTCCGATCTTCGTAACCACACCCGAATTCCTTGACCAGCCGCTGATACTGGCGCGCGTTGGTGCGATCGAGGAAGAATCGCCGAGCCTCCTCTCCCTCCTCCGAAAGCAGCCATTCGAGATGGCGCGGCCGAAGCTCGGGAAATTTCCATTCTTCGGTCAATGCTTTCTCCAGGCGCTCTCGGAGCGGGGGCAGGTTGAACACCCGCTCCCAGAATGACCGGCGGTCCGGCTGCCCGGTCGGCGGCGGAGAGGCCCCGCTTTGATCCCCCTTGGGCCGGGCCTGAGCCTCCTGATTGGAAGGTTTTTGCGGCTGAGTGGGATGCTCCGAGTTTCCGTCGAGAGGCTTGGCTGGAAGCTCTTCGACGGCGGCTCCATCGGCTCCGGAGATGTGAACGACCGGGAATGCGCCTTCCGACAGGTCAAGGCGAGAGTTTCCCCAGGATACTATTTTCGAGTCTGCCCTATCATGAGCGCGCTCAATCACTGGTTGAATCGGCAAAGATGCTGGACTGATAATCATGAGATACTCCTGTGAAGAGTAAGAAGCGGCCCTATCCTATACGATATACTCCGATGAAGAGTACAGAGTGGCCCCTATCCTACTTTTTCAGGCCTGGTGAGTCAACGGAGAAAACGTAGAATTTATTCATTCTCTCTGAAAAACAGGCGTTCCTTCGAGTCAGGCCACAAGCGGCCGCCTGCGAGCCCTGAGAAGCCATCGCTTTCGACGGCCAGCAGGTGCAGGGGGCAAGCCGCCTCACGGGCCAGCCAGTGGAATGGCTCAGCACTTCGAGTCATCGCCTTGGGGCAGTGTTGCGGCAGGTGGCAATCACGCGCCGTGAACGAGCGCCGCTGGAAGAGTTGATCGCGGGGCTGGTCTTGACCGGTTGGGCAGTCACGACGTGAGCGAGAAGAACCGGGTGACTTTCAAGACCGCCGGGGAAGCCGAACGGGCTGGCTATCGACCAGCGAAGAATCGCCCTTGAGATTTCAGTCGTCAGATTACGCTCAGGCGGCGGTAGGCCATTCGCATCTGGTGAGCGTTGCCGTTATATTATTGGATGAAAGGAGTCGAACATGAAAAAGTATACTCTCGCAATCGTCGCCGTAGCACTACTCTCATCATTGGCCCTGGGCATTGGCCAACAGCCAGGGCGCGAGCGGTTGGGCCAGATTGAGGAATCTCTCAAAGCCGATGTCCCGCGCATCCTGTGCCTCAATGAAAGTTTTGCCACCGCCGGTCAGCCCTCAGACCAAGCTTATGGCAAACTGGCGGCCAATGGTTTCCGCTCCGTTTTGAACCTGCGGACAGCTTCAGAAGGCATCGACCTCGAAAAAGAACGCAGTCTGGTGGAGAAATCCGGGATGCGCTACATCAACATCCCGGTTGTCTCTGGCGCGCCTCAGTCGGAGCAGGTCGATGATTTTCTGAAAGTGGTCAAGAATGCGGATAATCATCCCATGCTGATTCACTGTGGCAGCGCTAATCGTGTGGGCGCTTTCTGGATGATCTATCGAGTCATGGAACAGGGATGGACTGAAGAGAAGGCGCTGGAAGAGGCAACCAAGATCGGTCTGACGAGCCCCGGGCTGAAAACGTTCGCCCGGAATTATGTTGCCAGTCACAAGCAGAAGTAGAGTTCAAGAGCCCGGCAGAGGCCGAGAGGCCCGGCGACGATGCGGCTGAGAGTTGCCCGGCGACTGAGCCCAAGAACCCGCAAAGGAGAGATTGAATGGCCGACGGGAAAGTGACTGTGCTCGCCCGCATCCAAGCCAAGGCTGGAATGGAGGAGACAGTCAAGCAAGAGTTGCTGGCACTGGTGGCGGCGACCCGCGCCGAAGAGGGCTGCATCAATTACGACCTGCACCAGTCTAGTCAGGATCCCGCCCTCTTCCTGTTCTACGAAAACTGGGCGAGTAGAGAGGCGCTGGATCAGCATTCTCGATCCTCCCAGATCCAGGCGTGGCGAGCGCAGGCTGGTGATTTGTTGGCCGCCCCCACCGAAGTCACCCTGTGGGAGATGATCAGTTAGCATCAACCCGCCTTCAGACTGCACACTCTCCTCTGGCGGCTCTTGACCGCGGAAGATCATCTGACATATAAGTCCGGTGGGCGACTTCGTCTTTGACTTCCCCGCTCCAGTCTGGTCAAACGCGGAATTGACTTGGACCTGGAGAAGCTCGGCAGCCCCGGCCCACGAGCGGATAAGTTCCTTGGGGCACCTCGCTTATTTTGATTCCCAGGCATTCGTGAGTAATCGCACGTTAGCCATTCTAGTCTTCATCCTGTGCGCCCAAATTGCGGCCGGCGCGGCACGTCCGATTCCAATCAAAGTCGTGGTCGTCACCATGTTCGAGCGCGGCGCCGACACCGGAGACGAGCCGGGTGAATTCCAATACTGGGTCGAGCGGGAGAAGCTGGATCGGATCTTTCCGTTCCCGCAAGGCAATCGCGACCTGCGCCTGAACCGGCAGGGCATCCTCGGGGTGGTGACCGGCATCGGCACAGCCAAAGCGGCGGCGACCATCATGGCCCTTGGTCTGGACCCGCGGTTCGATTTAAAGAAAGCCTACTGGGTGGTCGCAGGCATTGCTGGCATCGATCCCGCCGACGGCTCGCTCGGGTCCGCAGCCTGGGCCGAATGGGTGGTGGATGGCGATCTCGGTCATGAAATTGATGCCCGGGAGATCCCGAGGGATTGGAAGACTGGCTACGTCCCGTTGCGGAAATCCAAACCCTACGAATTGCCGCGACGCGTGCCCGATGAAGGAGAGTCCTACCACCTCAATCCCGCGCTGGTCGAGTGGGCTTACCAGTTGACCAAGGAGGTCAAGCTTGAGGATACCGAGGCGATGCGGCAACGGCGCGAACAGTTCGAGGCGCCGAACGCCCGGCGCCCGCCCTTTGTGCTCAAAGGAGACACGCTGTCGTCGATGACTTTCTGGCATGGCAAGCTCATGAACGAGTGGGCGAATGACTGGGTCAAGTACCACACCGATGGCCAAGGCAACTACGTCACCACGGCGATGGAGGACACCGGCACGCTGCAGGCGCTCACCTTTCTGAGCCAGGCTGGGCGGGTGGACCTGGGCCGCGTGCTGGTCCTGCGTGCGGCCAGCAACTACGACCAGCCACGGCCCGGCCTGTCCGCCGCCGAGAGCCTGGCGGAAACGAAAATCGGCCAATACAGCGCCTATCTGTCAGCGCTCGATGCAGCTTGGCGCGTGGGCCACGTGGTGGTTGAGGAACTAGTTCAGCATTGGGATCGTTACCGAGAGCGCCCGCCCGGGATGAGCAAGTGAGCGCCGCCTCATTATTTGGATGAGTGCGGTACCGGGTGTGTCGTACCCGGTACGGGAACAAACCGAGCTTTTCAACACAAAGGTTCAAGGGAGACCGCTTAAAAAGTGCCTGTAACGTATCGCATATTGTTTTTACGCAACGCGACCACCACTACATATGGGGCTGTCACCCGACTTTTTAAGCGGTCTCCAAGGGGTCGAAGGGAGAAAAGTGATCGGAGCGCTGGCCCAACTTAGTTGGGGCATAACCACGAGAAGGTGAAGATGAGCGAGTCACCGTGCCGGATCGAGTTCTGCGATGTCTTCTTTTCATGTGAGGACCGACGGGTGCTCGACGGGGTGAGCTGCGGCGTGCGGCGGGGCGAGATGAAAGGGATCCTCGGCGGCTCGGGCAGATGGCTGAAACCTATGAAGTCCGGCAAGCGCTCGAAGAGCTCGCCGGCGAGTTGGCGGCCGAGCGCATTACGGAAGCTGACATCAAGCGGCTGCACGAACTAACTGAAGAGATGGAAGCCGCAGCGGCCGAGCGTGATGTCCGGGGCCATCTGGAAAAGAACTTCGAGTTTCACGAGTTGATTGTCGGGCTGTCCGGCAACCGGAAGCTGCTTTCAGTTTACCGGCAGCTTCGCACCCCGATTCATATTGCGGGCGTCCACTTCCGCTCCGCCAATTGGCTCGCCCGGGTGGGGCAGGAACAGCGCGAGCATCGCGCCATCGTCCGGGCGCTTGAGCGGCGCGACGGCGAGGGCGTCGTCCGCGCCCTCGCGAGCCATCTGAAGCGGGCCAAGGCCTCTCTGGTCAGTGATGTTGAGCGGGCAGCAAATCACGAGTAATGTCGTCCCGGTAGTTCCCACCGCGTGAGCATCTAAAATTGAACTACAACTTTGCTGGGACGAAATAAAAAACTGAGGAGGAGGAGCGCTGTTCATTCGTTGCGCCTCCTCACCACCTCAGACTCATAATCCGTCTCGCTTCTGACGCATTCGCACACTGTTCGAGCGCCACGAGCGGGTCCGTGACACCTGAGTATCAAACGCATTTCAATGAGGGCCAAACCCTTGACTAAGGGGAGAGGGGGGTCTTCGTCCCTGAAGCAAGTTGGCAGCACACCAATTTTACGGAGGCGCAACATGAACAGTCACAGTCTCGGCTTCAAGCAGTTGTTTTTACTCTTCAAAGCGGGCCTCACCTTCACCTTTATTTCATTGCTCACCGCCACTGTCATTTACGGGCAGCAGGGGCGCGGCACGATTCTGGGCACGGTCACTGACTCGACGGGCGCGGCGGTCGCCGGGGCGGAGGTCAAAATCACTAACGTCGGCACCAACCTCGATTACACGGCGGTGACCAACGGTGAGGGGTTTTATACCGTCCCCAACCTGCCCGTGGGCAGCTATTCGGTGTCGGTCGCGCGCGAAGGTTTCAAGAAAGGGATTCGCAGCGGTCTGACACTCGAAGTCGACCAGAAGGCGCAGGTGAATCTCACGCTCGAAGCCGGCGCCCTCAGCGAATCACTCGAAGTCGTCGCGCAAGTGCCGCTCGTGGACACCTCCAGCGCGACGGTGGGCAAGGTGATCGAGAACCGCCGCGTGCAGGAACTCCCGGTCAACGGCCGCAACGCGCTCGCGCTCGTGCTGCTCGCGCCGTCGGTGCAGTCGGGCATCGGGCCGCGGGCGACCGGTTTTGCGGACCGGGGCACGGAGGTCTCCTCCATCCGCATCAATGGCAGTCCGATTGCCACGAACAATTTTATCGTCGACGGGCTGAGCAGCGTCAACGCCTATTTGCCTGACGTGAACATCAATCCGACCGTGGACGCGGTGCAGGAGTTCAAAGTGCAGACCAACACCATGTCCTCGGAGTTCGGCTTCACGCTCGGCGGCGTCGTCAACCTCGTCACGAAGTCCGGCACGAATCAGTTCCACGGCTCGCTCTACGAGTACCTCCGTAACGACGCGCTCGACGCTAACAGTTGGGCGAATAACCGCGCCAGCCGGCCCAAACAGCCGCTGCGCTACAACCAGTTCGGCGGCGCCATCGGCGGCCCCGTCAGGTTACCCCAAAAAATCTTCGGGCCGCTCGGCGGCTACGACGGGCGCGACCGCAGCTTCTTCTTCTTCAACTACGAGGGCTACCGCTTCACGACCAGCGCGACGGGCTTTTATACGATGCCGACCGAAGCGATGCGGCGCGGCGATTTTTCACTCTTGCGCGATTCACAGGGGAACCCCGTCACCATCTATGACCCGGCGACGACGCGCCCGAACCCGCAGGGGAACGGCTTCATCCGCGACCCGTTCCCCAACAACCTCATCCCCGAAAGCCGCCTTGACCCGGTCGCCAAGAACATCCTGCGGTTTTACCCGCTGCCGAACCGCACGCCGGACAACGCGTTTACGAACCTCAACAACTACTTCGGCGCGGTCAGCAACAAACGCACGCTGAACCAGTACACGTCGCGCTTCGACCACCGCTTCAGCGAGAAGAACAACTTCTCGGCGCGCTACGTCTATTACCGCCAGTTCACCGACATGGGGCTGTCGAATCTCTATCCCGATCCGACCGTCCGGGTGCGCAACGACCCGTTCCGCGGGCACAACATCGTGCTCGAAGACATCCACAGCTTCACGCCGAGTCTGATTCACACGGTGCGCGTCGGGGTGGCGCGGCAGATCTTCGAATTCAAAGTGGCGAGCGCCGATCAGGGCTGGCCGCAACAACTCGGGTTGCCCGCGAGCGTGCCGCCCGACACCTTCCCGGCCATCAGCAACGGGTTGCCCGGCTTCAGCACCGGCACGGTCGGCAAACGCGGCGGCGTAGTCTGGCAGTGGTACGACGCGCTCACGTGGCTCAAAGGTAACCACTCCGTCAAATTCGGCACGGAGCTGCGGCTGGTGCAGGCCAACAACCTGCAGAAAGCGAGCCCTTCCGGCTCGTTCAATTTCTCGACGACCGTCACCGACAACGCCGCGCCGGTCGCGGGCAATCGCATCAATACGGGCAACGCCTTCTCAAGCTTCCTACTCGGCGCGGTTTCGAGCGCCTCGGTCACGACGCACCTCGGCGAATCCGAAGTCGGCAAGTCCTACAGCGGTTACGTCCAGGACGACTGGAAGGTCGGGCGGCGGCTGACCCTCAACCTGGGCGCGCGTTACGATTATCAGCAACTGCCCCACGAACGGCGCTGTGGGACGTCGAACTTCAACCCGTTCGCCACCAACCCGACCAACGGCCTCGCGGGGGTGACGCAGTACGCTTGCCTTGACTATGGCCGCACGGCAATCCAGGAAGACAAGAATGATTTCGCGCCCCGCATCGGGTTTGCCTTCGACGTCTTCGGCACGCAGCGGACGGTGGTGCGCGGCGGCTACAGCATCTTCTACCCGGCGGTCTGGGCGTTTTACAACAACATCTACGGCAGCACGAACGGCTTCGCCTCGACTTCGACGAGCTACAACCCGCCGGGCGGCAACAGCCTGTTGCCGGCCTTTCAATTCAAGGACGGGTTCCCGTTCCTACCCAATCAGCCGCAGGGCGCGAGGCTGGGGCCGAATCTGTTTGCGACCTCGAACGCCGATTATCAGGAGCCGACGCCCCATACGCCGATGTCGCAGCAGTGGAATTTGTCCGTCCAACAGCAATTGCCGGGCGGCCTGCTCATCGACGCCACTTACTCGGCGAATCATGGCACGCACCTGTTTGCGGGCAGCTACGACCTCAACCAGGCCGACCCGGCGAAGATCGCCGAGTTCGGCTTGCAGGGCAAACTGAATGACCTCGTGCCGAATCCGTACGCCGGGAAAGTGCCCGGCACGTTCGGCGGGGCGACGATTACGCGGGCGCAATCGCTGCGGCCTTATCCTTACGTCGGCACCATCAACGTGCGGAACCCGCGGCTGGGCAATTCGATCTATCACGCGTTGCTGCTGAGCGGTGAGAAGCGCTTCTCGCGCGGCTTCACCTTCCTCGCCTCGTATACCTTCGGCAAACTCATCAGCGACAGCGTGAGCAACCCGCTCAACTTCATCTCGGGCGAAGGTGTCAACACCTTCGGCTATCAGAACGGCCGGTACGACCGTCGCGCCGAACGTTCGGAAGACCCCTCGAACGTGCCGCACCGTTTCGTGCTGAGCGGGTTGTGGGAGCTGCCCGTCGGCAAGGGGAAGAAATTTGAATTGTCGAACGGCTTCCTCGACGCAGTGCTGGGCGGGTGGCAGGTGAATACGATCACGACGATTGTTTCGGGAGCGCCGCTGGTGATCCGCGGCGCGAGCAACGGGCTCGCCGACCGGCCGAACCTGCTCCGCAATCCTTCGCTGCCGGACGGCTTCACCGATGCCAACCCGCAGCGCGGCGTGTTGTGGTTCGACCCGACGGCCTTCATCAATCCCCCGCTCTACACTTACGGCAACGCCCCGCGCGCGATCAGCACCTTCAGGAATCCGGGCGCGGTGATCGTGGACCTCTCGGTCTTCAAAAACTTCCGCCTCAACGAACGAGTGGGTTTGCAATTCCGCGCCGAGGCCTTCAACGCGCCGAACCACACGAACCTCGGATTCCCGAACACATCCTTCTCGCCCGGCACTGACGGGCTGAACCGGAACGACGCGTTCGGGCGCATCACTGGTTCGCGCGACCCGCGACAGTTGCAGTTCGGGTTGAAGTTGATGTACTGAATTATGGCAGGGTTCGCCTCAGTGTACGGGCTGGCGGCGGCCTGTGAAGTGTGGGGACTTGTGATACCGCTGGCGAATTCAAAGATGTCTGACAAGCTGCCAGCCATTGGTCTCGACACAGGTTTTGCCGCGTAGCGGCGCTTGATTTTAGCCGTGTACTTTAGTGCACGGGTTCAACGCGGAAGTAGATTCCCCCGTCGCGTCAGCGACGATTGAATCTCGCCTGAGATCAATTCAATCGTCGCTGACGCGACGGAGCCTTGGCCTACTTGGTACCGTGCACTAAAGTACACGGCTAAAATCATCAAGCCGCTACGCGGCCGCAGAATGGGCACACTCTTTCGATTTGCGTAGATGCCAGTGGCTGGCAGCTTGTTGGACGTCTCTGAATTCGCCGGCAGTATCCTAGGTCGCAACACTTCAAAGGCTGTCGAGCTATCCAAGACGGAGCAAAGTAACAGTGCGACTCAACCATTTCACCAAAGCATCAGTCAGAATCATGGCCTGCCTGTTAGTGCTTAACTGCAAGTTCGCTTCATCGGGCCATCCCGCCCCGTTCGGCAGTGACATTCAAATCCGCGATGACAAAGACGCCGTGGTTATTTCGACTCCGTCCTATCGCCTGCGCATTCACAAACAAGGCTTCCGTTATCAATTCGAGCGGCCGGATCACACAGTCTTCGTCCCCGCGCACGCCTCATCAGGACTGCAAATCGGGGAAGGTGACTCACCGCTGAGCAATATCAGATCAGCTTCCGTGACCGGCAGGCGCGGCAATGAAGTCATTTTCAAAGTCACGACTGAAAGCGGGACGAGCGCGCAGGTGAGCATCACGCCTCAGACGGATGACGTCAGATTCTCGGTGCGACCGGAAAAAGACGGCTCGTATCGCATCGTCGCACGCACCGGTGGGGTGTCGCCGGCTTTCGGTCTGGGCGATCACGGCGGGTACGGCCGCCCGTCCACCGAACTCACTGGCTTCACGCATGAACACCTTCGCGGGGCCAGTCAGGGCTCGGGGCAGGTACGGCTCGTCAGTAACTTCGTCATTTTCCCAAACCTTGGGCCAAACGTCGGGCCGCAGCAGAGCTTTGCCGAGGTCAACATCGAGCCGCGGCTCAAGATCGTGCGGCTCACGAAAGACGAAAACGCACAAGGCTCGAAGGGTGTGCGCGAGATGCCCGCGCTTTATTACTTCGTCGGCTCGCCTCAAACGATCTATCAACGCTTCCTCGAAATCAGGAATGCGAGCGGCTACAAATTCTACCGACCGAAATACGAATGGTTCGGGGTCGGCTGGGAAGCCTGGGGCGCCCTCGCCTGGGAGACCAGAGAGCAGACGGTGAGGGAGAACGTCACGAAATACCTCGACCTCGGTTACCCGCTGCGCTGGATGGTGGTTGGCTCAGGCTTCTGGCCGCGTCACGACGAGAACCTGCACGCGACGACGAGCTTCGGGATGTGGGATCAACATCTTTATCCCGATCCGAAAGGACTGATTGATTACTTCCACCGGCGCGGACTGAAGTTCATCATCGGCCTGCGCATCGCCTTCATCACCGAAGGGCCGTTTGCCGCCGAAGGGGTGCGGCGCGGATACTTCCTCAGTGAAGATGGTCAGCCGAAGGTTTTCAAGATCGGCTTCCCGCGTAAGCCCGTCTACCTGCTCGACGCGCACAACCCGGAAGCGCTCGACTGGTATGTAGCATTGTGCAAGAAGTGGCTGGCCTATGGGATTGACGGCTTCAAGGAAGATGTCTACGGCTACGGCAGATACGATCTGCGCGACGATAAGATTGATCCGGTGAATGCGAAGCTGATGGAGATGGGAGTGTACGTCATGGGGCGCAACGGCTATCTCGGCTCGCCCGCCGACCTGCACCGCTACAACGATTTCAATTACGACGAGAACCAGGACCGCGGGCCGCTCAACGGATTTGCGCTGGCCTACAGCGGCTTCCCTTACGTCTACCCCGACATCGTCGGCGGCACGTTCGCTGAAAGCGACCAGCGCAAGATGCCGCCGCCGAGTGACCCGAAGCTCAAACGCTATTACGTGCGCAACGCGCAGTACGCTTCAGTCAACCCTTCGATGTCGATGGGTTTCGGCCCGTGGAATTTTAAGGATGACGAGGTTAGCCGCATCACGCTTGAAGCGGCGAAGCTGCATGACCGCCTGCATCCGTACATCTACAGCGCAGCGATAGATGCTTACCGCACTGGCTTCCCGTACACGCTCACGCCGCTCGCCCTCGCTTACCCTGACGATCAAAATGTCTATCAACTGGAGAACACGACGCGGCGCGGCTACGAATGGCTGATCGGCGAATCGCTGCTGGCGACGCCGGTCTACGGCAATGACTATGCGACGGCGGAAACTCGCGATGTCTACCTGCCCGCCGGGAAGTGGATTGATTACGACACGGGCAAGACTTATCAGGGTCCGACGACGCTGAAAAGCTTTCCGCTGCCGGTGGGCAAAACGCCGCTCTTCATCGGTGGCAAAGGGATGGTGATCGAACAGCGCGACGGCCGGCTGGACGCTTTCGTCTACCCGATCACGAACAGGGCTGAGATAATTTTCAACCATCGCGACGGGAAGCCAACGAAGATCACGCTCAATGTCTCATCGTGGACTGGCGGGCAAGTAAAGGTGATCGAGGGCGGCAGTCGCCAAGAGGTCAAAACGAATCGGGAAAAAGGCGCGCTCGTTTTTTCAATCGAGCCGGGCAAGGATTACCTGATTCGCTGATGAGGCGGTGAGAGATTTGTTGGAGTCCCAGGTGGTCGCCTGGCTTCTTATCAATGCAAGAAGGAAAAGAAGTTCCGCAAACAAGGAGCGAGTCACCATGTTTTTCTATCGTCGAAATTTCTTCAAGCAACTCGGCATGCTGCTGGCCGGCGGCTTCTCGACGAGAGTGAAAGCCGCCGCGGCTGCCGGAATGCCGGCTGAGATCCCTCGAGCGATTCCATCGCAGTCAGTCCTGCAAGATGACGATTTCGTCAAGGCGGATTATGACCTGGTCGTGGTCGGCGGTGGGATTTCAGGGACTTCGACTGCCATCAGCGCCGCCCGCAACGGCCTGCGGGTCGCGCTCGTCCACGAGCGCTCAATGCTCGGCGGCAACTCCTCAAGCGAAGTCAAACTCTTCCCCGAAAACAACAGCGGCTTTCATCCCTGGATCAAGGAGGGCGGCATCCACGAAGAGTTCCACACCGAGGAGCGCGTCCGCAATCATCTCACCTACGTCGAAGGCACCATGAACTGCCATTGGGATCTGGTGCTCTACGAGTGGGTCATCCGCGAGCGGAACATCAAGCTCTACCTCAACACGCACATGCACCGCGCGCTCATGCGCGACGCCGCGCACATCCGCGCCATTCAGGCAATCCAGCTCGGCACGGAGAAGATGTTTGAGCTGAGCGCGCCGCTCTTCGTGGATGCGACCGGCGACGGAGTGCTGGGCTACCGCGCGAAGGCGGATTTCCGCTGGGGGCGTGAAGCGCGGAGCGAATACCACGAACCGCTCGCGCCCGAAACATCTGACGAAAAGTTGATGGGCAATACGCTCTTCTTTCGCGCCGTCAACACCGGCAAGCCGGTGCCTTTCAAGCGGCCGGAGTGGGCTGACAGGTTTGAGCAAGAATCCGATCTGACTTCGCGCGGTCACAGCTTCATTGACGGCGGCTATTGGTGGATCGAGGTCGGCGCCCCGCATCACCCGATCAAGGACAACGAAGAGATTCGGCACGAAGCCTTGCGGCAACTGCTCGGCGTGTGGGATCACATCAAGAATCGGGGCCAGCACGGCGCGGAGAACTACGGGCTGGAGTTCGTCGGCTTCTGGCCGTACAAGCGCGAGTCGCGGCGCATGATCGGCGATTACGTCGTCACACAGGAGCAGGTGCAGCAGCCGAAGCCGCTCGCAGACGCGGTCGCCTACGGCACCTGGGGGATTGACATTCACACGCAGGGCGGCATCCTGACGCGCCACGTTGAGCCTTATCCGCCGCCGCGCACCGACAAGAATTTCGAAACGTATCACTCGCAGGTTTATGGCATCCCGCTGCGCGCGCTCTATTCGCGCAACGTCGAAAACCTCATGATGGCCGGGCGCCCGATCAGTTGTTCGTATGCTGCCTTCGCTTCGTCGCGCGTGCTCTCAACCGGTTCAATCGTCGGCCAAGCCGTCGGCGTCGCGGCCTCGGTCTGCAAAAAGCACAACACCACGCCGCGCGATGTCGCGCGCCATCACGCCAAAGAATGCCAGCAGCTCATTCTGCGGCAAGGCGGCCACATTCCCGGCGTGGAGAATGAAGACCCGAACGACCTAGCCCGGGCCTCGCGCGTGACGGCGAGCAGCGAGTGGCGGCTTGAATTCCCCGAACCTACGGGTGAGCGCGAACTCGCCCTGCCGCTCGCGCAGTTGTTTCCGGTTTCAGAGAGTCGCATTGACCAGGTCGAACTGCTGCTTGAATCAAAGCTCTCACAACCTGTCGAGCTACGCGTGGGGCTGCGTGCCGCACCGCACGTCTGGGACTTTCGGGCGACGAAAGACCTGGCCGAAGCTAAAGTCATCATCCCCGCCAATCACAGAGGCTGGGTCGCGTTTCCATTGCAGGCGAAGGTTGAACCTGGAAAGCTTTATTACCTCCATACCAACGCGCAACGCGGCATTTTCTGGAAGCAGTTCAGAGAGACTGACGGGAAGCCCAATCAGTGTCCGGTCGCAACCACGCCGGCTGATCTGCCGGGCGCGACAACCTGGCGGGCGATCACCGGGGGGTACAGCTTTTGTTTGCGAGTCACCCCAGAATCAAAGCCTTATGCGGCGGGCAATGTGGTTCGCGGCACGAATCGGCCTGACCGCTGGTCGAACATCTGGATCTCCGATCCGACACAGGCATTGCCTGCGTGGATCGAACTGCAACTGCCCACCACAAGACAACTCAACACGATTCAGTTAACCTTTGACACTGACGCCAATCGCCGCGTCACGCTGCCGCTGTTTCGCTACCCTGACTGTGTCCGCGATTACCGGCTTGAATACTGGTCCGGCGGGGCGTGGAAGGGCCTCCTTGAAGTGAAAGAGAACTATGTGCGGCAGCGTGTCCATCGCTTCGAGGCGGTGCGAACAGACCGCGTGCGGTTGACTGTGTTGGCGACTAACGGTGCGCCTTCTGCGCGGGTCTACGAGGTGCGCGTGTATCAGGAGTCTGCCGGTTGAGGAGTCGTCCGTTGACGAAGGGGCCGATCAACAACCTGCGCTGGTGGATCGCCGGGCTCGTTTTTCTGAGCACGGTCATCAACTACGTTGACCGGCAGACGCTCTCGGTGCTCGCGCCGCGTTTGACCAGAGAGCTGCACCTGACCAACACCGAGTACGGCTGGATTTCGCAGGCGTTTCTGATCCCCTACACCGCGATGTTCATCCTCGCGGGCCTGCTGATCGACCGTTATGGCACGAAGCTGGTCTACGGCGTCGCGGCGGCGTGGTGGTCGGTGGCGGCGATGCTGCACGCCGCGGCTGGTTCAGCCCTGGGGTTTGGCGTCTTTCGTTTTCTGCTCGGCACCGCGGAATCAGCGAACTTCGTGGCGGCGCAGAAGGTCGCGGCGGAATGGTTCCCGCCGAAGGATCGCGGGACGCTCAACGGCTGGGTGCAAGCGGGCTCAGTGACGGGGGCGGTGATCACGCCCCCGGCTGTCATCTGGATGGCTGACCGCTGGGGCTGGCGCGCAGCCTTTCTCTTCACCGGGGCGCTGGGACTGCTGTGGGTTCTCGCGTGGTTCTCCTGCTATCATCTGCCGGAGAAGCATCCGCTCATTACCGAAGCAGAACGAGCCTTGATCAATGGCGGGGAGATGGAGAGACGGAGAGACGAGGATCAGGTCGCTCCGTCGCCGAAGTGGATTGATTATCTGCGCCTGCCGCAAACCTGGGGCCTGCTGCTGGCCCGGATCATCTCTGACCCGGTCTGGTGGTTCTACCTCTTCTGGTTGCCAAAGTATCTGACCGAACAGCAGGGCTTGAGTGAGCAGCGGATGAGCTGGCTGGTCTGGATCCCGTATCTGGTCTCAGACATCGGCTCGGTCGTCGGCGGCTGGTATTCGGGCCGGTTGATCGCGCGCCAGGTTGGCGCCGTCGCCGCGCGCAAAGCGGTGATGATCGCCTCGGCGTTGATAATGCCGCTCGGCCTGCTGCTCGTGCTCAGGCCGTCAACCGCGCTCGCGCTGGCGCTCATCAGTCTGGTGCTCGGCGCGCACTCGAGCTGGAAGACCAATCTGGTGACGATGACGGTAGACATCTTCCCGCGCCGCGTGGTGGCTTCAGTCCACGGCATCGTGGCGACGGGCGGCGGCATCGGCGGGGCGCTCTTCACGACCTTGGCGGGGTATGTCATTGACAGCTACTCGTACACGCCGTTGCTCGTGCTGATGGGTGTGCTGCATCCGCTCGCTTACCTGTGCGTGGCCTGGCTGGTGAAAGGCGAAGCGATGAGGTCCGCCAAGTTGAAGTTTCAGCCGCCATCGCCGGTCGGTTGAGGGGGTGATCATCAACTGGGATCGTCGTAGGCGCTCAGGTAGACTTCTTCATCGTAGTCGACAATACCGAGTCTGACCTGTTGCAGCCAGCCGAATTTGCCGAGCAGGTTGCGGGGGAGATCATATGCTTCAGCGAAGAAAACCGTCGCCTGGTACGTCAACCCGGCGGCCTGCATAGTGACTTCGTGGCCGAAGGCAGGCAAAGGGCCAGCGAGTGTGGAGAACTGTTTCGGCAGCCCGGCTTCGACCGCCAGGCCAAGCGATTCGCCGACCTCCCGCTGAAACAGACAGGCTGCGGCGCCGGTGTCGATGCGCGCCAGACAATCAACAGATTCGCTGCCAGCATTCAGCACCACGCGCAGAGGAATGCCTGGCTCCGGTTCTTCGTAACGAATGCGAGTGCGGAAAGAGAGTTGATATAGTTGCGACATTTTCAGAAACCTGCAAATGGAAGCGCGTCCGGCGGCTCGACCCGCACGATCAAAGCGTGTGGCACTCCGGCGGCTTTAGCGGCAGCATGAGCTTCTTTGGCTGACCGGCCGGCGCTGATTAACCGGTCTTCGTCCAAAGCAACCCATTGATTGGCGTATTCGGCGCGGTGCTGTCGCAGCCACTCCATTTCCTTCTGAATGCCTCTGTCCTGAGCGATCGGTGGAACCCGCCGGACAGGGAAATTGAAATCGTGTGGCGAAGAAAGTCTGTCGCGCGGAATGACCTTGACAATCAGCGCATCGGGAAGACCTTCAGCTTTGGCAACGTCGTGGACCTCTTTGGCTGATTGACCGGCCTTGATCAGACGATCACCATCGAGCGCGACCCATTGCCCGGCGTACTCATCACGGTGCTCGGCGATCCAGGCCATCTCGCGTTTGATGTCCTTGATGGGCGCGATAGGCGGCACGCGGCGGACCTTGAATCCTGGCGGCAACGGCGACTTTTGCTGAGACTTGCGCTCATTCAGCCGGCAACGCACCTGCTCCTGCTCAGCGGGCGAGAGCGCGTCAATGGCTTCGACGATTTGTTCTAAGGTGAGCTGTGACATCTTGAGCACCTCCGCTGAAATTCTAGCACAGGGCGGGGAATAAGCATGAAGATTACTAAGGTGGAGGCGTTTGCGATTAAGATCCCGCGAGACCTCGCGGCAGCGCGCGGCACGGCTGGCTCGCCCGCCCCACTGACTGAAGCGGCGAGCGATTACCGGTGGGCGGAGAGTTATCGCACTCTCTACTCGACGAGGATCGAAACCGCACTCGTCAGGGTTGAGACTGACGCCGGAATCGTCGGCTGGGGTGAATCACAAGCGCCGTTGGCGCCCGAAGTCGTGCGCACGATCATCGACACGTTGCTGGCACCGCAGCTCGTCGGTGAAGATCCGACGGCGCATGAACGTTTATGGTCGCGGATGTATGCGGGGATGCGCGCGCGGGGACATACTGGATCCTTCATGCTTGATGCGATTGCCGGGATCGACACGGCGCTGTGGGACATTCGCGGCAAGGCGCTCGGAGTGAGAGTTTGCGACCTGCTCGGCGGGCCATTCACTGGCGAATTGCCAGCCTACATTTCCGGCCTCTCAGGGAGTGATGAAGCAGCGCGCATCGGGCAGGCCGCGGAGTATCAGCAGCGCGGATTCAATGCGTTCAAGATTTTCATGGACGGCGCGCCGGAAGCGACGCTGCAACTGTTGGACGGGCTGCGCGAGAAACTGGGGCCGAAAGCCAGGCTGATGGTGGATGCGTTGTGGCGCTTCTCACCATCAGAAGCTGTGCAGTTCGGCCGCGAGCTCGATGAACGCCGAGCAACGTGGCTTGAAGCGCCGCTGGAACCGGAAGATGTCGCCGGGCACGCGCGGCTCACCCGCAGCCTGGACACGGCGATTGCGGTCGGCGAGAGCTACCGCACGCGCTGGGAGATGCGGCCTTTCTTTGAAGCCGGTGCGGTGGAAGTCTTTCAGCCGGACGTAGGTCGCACCGGCATCACTGAAGGAATGAAGCTCGCGGCGCTCGCCGAACTTTATAACGTGCCTGTCGCCTTTCACGTCAGCATCGGCCTCGGCGTGCAGATCGCTGCCGCGCTGCACGTCGCGGCATCAATCCCGAACCTGATGTTCGTTGAGTGCAATCCGCAAGTCTGGCAGGTGGCTGCCAGCTTGCTTAAGGCTTCACTGCCGATAGGCGCGGGGACGCTCGGCATCCCGGAAGGGGCTGGGCTGGGCGTCGAGATTGATGAGGAGAGGTTGCAATCATTCATCGTAAAATAACCAGTGGGGGCTTGGCAAAAATGAAGAGCGATTATGAAGGCATCTTCCCAATTGTCCTGACGACTTTTGACGAGCACTATGAAATTGACGAGCAGAGCCAGCTCGCGCTGGTTAACTACCTGATTGACTGCGGGGCGCACGGGCTGGCGCTCTTCGGCAACGCGAGCGAGGGATACACGCTGAGCGAATCGGAGAAAGCCCGGTTGATGCCGCTCGTCATCAAAGAGGTGCGTGGCCGCGTGCCGGTCTTGGTTTCGACGGGACACACCGGAACACGCGTCGCCGTGCAGCTCTCCAAAGCGGCCCAAGAGGCAGGCGCGGATGGGTTGATGATCCTGCCGCCTTACTTTCTCAAGCCATCGGCCGAAGACCTGGTCGGTTACTACCGCGCCATCTCAGACGCGGTCGAGATTCCGATCATGATTCAGGACGCGCCGCTGCTCACCGCAGTCAACATCGGCGCGGCGCAGATGGCGCGGATCGCGCGTGAGTGCAAGCGCGTGCGCTATGTCAAGGTCGAAGCGCCGCCGACTTCGCTCAAGGTCACTGAGGTGAAGGAGGCGGCAGGCGACTCACTGATCATCTTCGGCGGCTTGAATGGGCATTTCTTGCTTGAGGAATGGCAACGCGGCGCGCGCGGCACGATGCCGGGCAGCGATCTGATCCCGATGTTCGTGCGGGTCTGGAACGACTATCAAGCCGGGAGAAAAACAGCGGCCCGCGCCGAGTTCAACCGCCACCTGCCGCTCGTCCGCTTTGAATTGCAGCCGGGCCTGGGCGTCTCGGCCATGAAGCACAACCTCCAGGCGGCGGGGGTGATCAAGCACACCACCGTGCGACCGCCGACCCGCTCGCTTGACGGCATCAGCCTCGAAGAGCTGGAACAGCTTCGCCACGACCTGGCGCAGTAAGTTTGCAAGATGGGGACTGAACCATGAATGGTCAATCAGTGAGCGAGCGGATTGAAGCGGGCCGTATGGTGGCGATTCTGCGCGGAGATTTCGGCGGCCGTGAAGAGGAGCTGGTCACGGTGCTCATCGAAGCTGGGATCACCGCCGTGGAAGTGACGCTCAACTCGCCGGGCGCCCTGGATTCGATCAATCGCCTGGCCTCACGCTTTGGCTCGCACATCGCCGTGGGCGCGGGAACGGTGCTCCGCGCGAATGAGGTCGAGGCGGCGGCTGATGCGGGCGCGCGCTTCATCGTCTCCCCCAATCGCAATGCCAAGGTCATCGCGACGACCAAGCGACTAGGGATCGTCTCTCTGCCCGGTTGCTTCACGCCGTCAGAGGTCGTGGAAGCGCTGGATGCCGGAGCGGACGCCATCAAAATCTTTCCGGCCCAGTCTCTCGGAGTAGGTTTCATCAAAGCGATCCGCGGGCCGCTCCCGAACGCACGACTGGTCCCCACGGGCGGCGTCACGCCGGAGGCCGCACGCGACTACATCGTCGCTGGAGCCTGGGCGGTCGGAGTCGGCTCAGAGTTGCTCGGACCTGATGTGCGGAGTGCCGACAAGCTTGAAGCTTTGCGGCAACGGGCCCTGGCTTTCGTCGCGGCAGTGAAAGGAAGTGCGGACACAGAGGGCGAGAAATGATGGGTGGCGACAAAGACATCTGTCTGATTTGCGTGGACGCGGGCACGACCAACACTCGCGTCTGGCTGACGTGCGGCCAGCGCATCATCGCTCGCGCACGAACTGGCGTCGGAGTGCGGGATACGGCACGCGATGGATCGCCCGCGCGTTTGCATCAGGCGTTACGCGACCTCATGGCTCAAGTGATCGCGGAAGCCCGGGATCTCGGTTTCGGCAAGTCTCCGGCCTGTGTCATCGCCGCGGGGATGATCACCTCGCCGCTCGGCCTCGTCGAAGTCCCCCACGTCGCGGCGCCCGCCGGGGTGGATGAGCTGGCGGCATGTGTCGAGCGTCACAGCTTTCCCGGAATCACCGATCTGCCATTTCTGCTCATCCCCGGTGTACGGTCGGGGCCGTGGCGCTGTGATCAGGAGACGGTTGGCGCGGTGGATGTCATGCGCGGGGAGGAGACTCTCTGTCTGGGACTCTCCAAGCTCGGGCTGCTCGGCCCGCAGGCGACCTTGCTCAACCTCGGCTCCCATTGGAAAGTCATCAAGCTGGATGCCGAGCGACGCATTGCCTCAAGCCTCACCTCGATGTCAGGCGAGCTGATTCATGCGGCGCAGACACAAACGATCCTGGCCAGCTCCGTACCGCAGACACGCCCGAAAGCCATCGACCAGGCGTGGGTGGAAGCTGGAATGCGCGAGCAAAGGCAGTCGGGTTTAGCGCGGGCGCTTTTCTGTGTCAGGTTACTGGAGCAGAGAGGTGAGAGCAGTCCTGAGCAGCGGCTCGCCTTTCTCGTCGGCGCCTTCCTGGCCTCGGACCTGGATGCGCTCATCTCTCGCGGCTTGCTGCGGACAGAGACCGGCGTTGTGATTGCCGGCGGCGGTCCGGTTGCCGGAGCTTGGCGCAACGCGCTCGCTCGCGCCTCGTTATCGGCCGTCACGCTCAATGAGGCGGAGGTCGAACAAGCCTTACTCGTCGGGTCCCGAGAGATCGCCTCCGGCGTACTATCTGGCGAGGCAAGCTGACAAATTCGAGTGCTCAACTAACACAGGAATCTAACGAGATTGGCTCACAAACCTAACCGGCGAATTCCGAGGCCGGCAGCCCACGCACTCCCGGCTGGCACTTGAACAGGCCGCCTGCCTGCGGCTGCCCGGCCAGAGTCTTTCTATCCAGTCTCGACCGCGCTGAGGTGATGTAGAGAATAGACGTTATCAGAAATAAGGTTTTTCAGTCGTTGTGGCTCGGGGTAGTTCCCCGCTTATCGGGGAACGATCCCCAAAAGCCAATATTTATGGGCCTGAAATGCGGCTCCCT
>Ga0207646_10000762_pt1 | contig 41785 bp, 70 predicted proteins | sample KBSK5502metaG_FD_184343 | JGI IMG/M metagenome (GOLD analysis project Ga0207646, IMG submission 184343) | Corn, switchgrass and miscanthus rhizosphere microbial communities from Kellogg Biological Station, Michigan, USA - KBS K5-50-2 metaG... | ecosystem: Host-associated > Plants > Roots >... | reverse complement strand
TCGGCAATCGCCTGCGCGCCGGGGAACGAGAGCTGCTTGATCCAGTCGGGAATCACCTTCTGCTGCATCTCCGGCGGCAGATGCGGGATGATGTCGCCGAGCGCCTGCGCTCCCTCCGCGCGCCGCGTGGCCGATGCCTTGCCCATCGTGACGGTGACGTGATAGGTCCCGTTGTTCAGGTCGTAGAACTTGTAGAGCGATTCTTCGAGCTTCGCAATCTCCGGCGTGATGCCCTCCGGCGCCGGCTCGGGAATGCCATTCGGACCCTTCTTGAACGGCGCCCCGACCATGACCTGTTCGGGCTCATCGTCCATGCCGAGAATGTGGAGAATCTGCCCTGGTCGCGTAATTTTCGGGATGATCTCCAGCATCAACGTCGCGGCGTAGATGTAGGCCCGGCGCACGTTGTCTGGGTAGTTGCTGTTAGCAAGGTCTGACTCGCTTTGCAGGGCTTCGAGCGCGCGACCGCTCCGCTCGTTCGGGTTGGTGTTGCCAAGCGAGGCATCGCCGGTGCTGGTCGTGGCCTTGATCGCCTCTTCCGACACCTGCATCAGTGCCACAGAGCCCTGAATCGGCGCTTCGGTGTTGTCGAGTGTCGGCGGCGGCAGCGCCCGGCCCTGCTCGTCCCACGGGTCGTAGGGCAGGAACGAGTGATTGATGATCGTGCGCGTCTGCCAGATCGGCTTGTAGTTCTCCACAGCCGCCGCAGGAATCATCGGCGCCTTCTTCGACCCCAGCGCATGAATCTCCACCGCCCCGCTGTAGAAGTAGTTCACCATCCGCTGGGCGTCCATGCCGGGCTCGATGATGCCGCGCACCATGACCTTACCGTCCACGTTCAGTTCTTCGCCGATGACCGGGATCAGCGGGATGCGCGACCCTTCCCAGTCCCATGTTTCGAGTTCCTGCACTGCGTTGATCTTGCTGCCCTTTACGACCGGGACGGCCATAACGCGCTTCATGCGGACGGCAGCGCCGGCCGGTGGCTGACCCTCACCGATGGTTCCGGCCTCGTCCTTCAGCCAGTAGAACTCGCGATTGGTGAACGTGACGCGCCAATATTCCGCGACCCGGAGCGTGGTGCGATCGTCGCTGACCCATCCGTGCGTATCGCCGGTTGCGATGAAATCATCCAACCCGTCCAGATCCGCATCGGGCCACTTGCGGGCGAACTCGTCGCGGTCGACGTCCTCCGTGACGAACATGAACATCGCATCGGACCGCGTCGGACGGTTCGCGGCTGGGTCGCAGTAGACCGACAGGTTGTTCGCGAGACGTTCGAGCACCAGTTCCTGGTCGAACAGGGCAGGGTCATTGACGTCGCCTTCCCAGTTCTTGTGAACCCAATCCGTCCGAATGCGCGCCCACCCGATCCCGCCCTCGATCGCCTGGTCCGCAGCCCACTCAATCGGCGACTCGCCGCGCGCCTGGTTCTGCACGCGCCGAAGATAGCCCTTGTAGATGTCCGCGGTCTCGACATCCGCTCCACCGCCGACCGGTTGCACATCGAAGCCGAAGTCGGCATTCTTGATCGTGTTGCTGACACGCCGCATCGGTTGCGACAGGCGGTCCACGACGAGGCAGGGGCGCGGCGGTTGCGGCGACTGGCCCGAGATGCTGCCCGCGCCTTCGCGTTGCAACTTGATCGCCTCGGGCCACTGGTCGAGCGCGTGAAACTTCTTCGCCGCGACGATGCGCGTGCGCTGATTCTCTTCCGCCTCGGCGCACTTCTGGAAGCGCTTGCGGGCTTCTTCGATGATGGGGGAGGCGGTGCCGGCGGGCATCTAGAACTCGCGCCGGCCAGGCGGGGGAGGAATGGTCGCGAGACGCGGCGCTTCGCCGCGCCAATCGCAACTCGCGCACGCGACCGGCTGCTCTTTCGTCAGGTCGGGCGTGCCCCAGCGCGTGGTGAACTCGGCCGCATTGCCACACTTCGGGCAGTAGGGATTGACGAGCATCAAGGCCCGTTCCGTCATCGCCCCAGCACCAGCAACCTTAGACGGGCCATGAACGTAGAGAGTTTCGCCGCGATGGCCTGCTCGTCCTTGTCGAGCCGACGCTCACAAGCCGCGTGGTTGCGCTCCGCTGCTTCGAGACGCTCGGTCAGCCCCTTCATCTGCGCATGCAGCGCATTGCACGCCGCCGTCAAGTCCCGCACCTGCTGCACCGTGCGGTCCATCAGCTCGGAGCGTTCGCGGGAGCTGAGGTTGGCGGTGGTGCGGGGCCTTGTCACGTTGCCAGTCGCGAATGGCGGCGTGGTGCGCACGTTCGGCCGCGGGCCTTCCTCGCGTTCGGCTGGCGTAGCTGGCGTAGGCGTCATTGACTCTCGATACTCTTGTTCGTGAGCCGCGTTGTAGTCGTCAACCAATTCCGTGCTGCCCCACTTCGCGCCGCCGTTCGAATGCATTGCGTGGCTCCGAACCCTGGACCCGTCCGGCATGATGTATTCGTCTCTCGCTGGGTCGTAAGCGCTGTTCAATTGACACTCCACTTCGCCTGCAACCGCAGCCGTTCGCGCTCCCGCTCCAGATGCGGCATGACGTAGCTGACCAGCGTTCGCCACACGAGGCGATTCTTCGCGGCCTTGAGCAGCAACCACTGCGTGCGCGGACGGCACGCCTGGAGCGTGAAGTAGTCGTAGATCGCGTCGATGGCCTCGGTATCAACCGACACCGACTGACCGAACACCGACGCGGCCACCTTCCGCCACTTCTCGCGGCCTTCGATGACGATGGTCAGCAACCGCAGGCGGTCGCGCTCCACCTCGCGCATGAACAACATAATGGCATCAGAGCCAGTTTTTTCACGGGCTGTCGAGTAGCCAACGTTGGGTAGGTCCGGTAAATGAAACATCAGTGCGTGACCTTGGAGATCTTGCGCTTTGCTTGAGCGGCGCTGATTTTAGCCTTGGCTTCTTCGGTATGCTTGTAGCCCTTCGCGGGCGTCTTGCCTCTTTGGCGCGCGGCCTGACGCTCTCTGCGCTCGGGGTCGGCCCATCGCTTCACCTGCGCCGCGATCATCCTCGATCGAAAGGCTTGGTTAGACCAAAGTTTTGTAGCCTGAGCAGACCTCTTGGCTTGCGTTTGTGGATTGGAATGCGATGCGATGACCTTCGCCCGATACTCGGCGTTGTTCGCCCATCGGTGCTTTGACGACTCACCGACAGCCTGAATACGGCCTTGTTCCTTGCCGATCATACCGGACAGCACCTGCCAGGCGATGCGATCCTGCCATCGTCCGTGCTCTTCCCACAGCACCATGTGCAGAAACGCATGCATCGCGACGTTCACGCGAACGACGTTGTGCGCGTCGTAGGTGCCGCCCATGTGGCCTGGCACGATGCGGTGCTTGTGGAACGTGATGCCGCTCACTGCTGATCCATTTGCGCGCTATCCTACCACAGCCTCAGCCCCCCAGCTTCGGCAGCAGCTTGTGCAGGCGAAGCACCGTCTCTTCCGAGACAGGCGTCGTCGATCCGTCGCTGAGTTTGAGCATGCCCCCGGTAAGCTGCACGATATGCGCGACATTCACCAGCCGCGGGGGACCGTCGATGGGTTGCACATTCACGAACATAGCTAACCTCCGACCGGTGTATCGGCACGACGCGGGAGGACTTTAGCCCAGCCAGCCGGTCGAGCCGTAGGACGCGCGCGGCAGCGTCAGGGGCTTCGATACGGGTTTGGGTTTGGGCGGCTCGTTCCCGAAGTTGAGCTCAAGATACTGCGTGCAGACCTGGCCGTGCTCATACCAGCCATCGGCTTTCGGCTTGCGGACTTGCTTGTTGCCGACGCTGACCATGTGCTCGTCCCACACGTAGCCCGCCTCAAATCCATCGGCCAGGAACCGGTCCAAGTTGGTCGACGTTTCGCTAATGGTCAGCCACCGCTCCGGGTCGGCGTTGACGGCGAAGGCCTCTTGACGGTCGGCCGCACGGCGCCGCATGTGCCCCGACAAACGCTCCACCGCGGCCAGGCGCATCATGGGGCTGTTGCTGTCCTGCTGATAGACCGGACGCATCCCCTTGGCGCGCATGATCGCGCCCATGTCGACGCCGATGGGATTCGACGCGCCGGCTGGGTCGCAGCATTCGCGCACACCGACCGGATTCGGAAACCATTGCGCCCGATAGCGCAGCACCAGGTCGAGAAAATCATCCAAGTAGAGCGATTGGCCGAGAATGCCGCCAAGATAGCGCACCTGACCGAGCGGCGACACCTGACGCCAGATGACGCATGGATGGTGCTTGCCGAAGTCCATGCCTTGCTCAAGTGGTAGGCGCGGGTCGTAGTCGAGCGCCACCTCGTGCAGCGCCCGGACGAACGCGCCCTTGTAGACCGGCTCGCCCGTCACGTTCATGCCGCGCTGGCCGAGAATGACCGACCGGTGCTTGGCGTGATCTGGCGGATACATGCGCAGCGCCGCCTCCAGCAGCTCTTTGGGCAGGTTGTGCGCGTTGTCGTAGATACTGATCGCGTAGTAGCGTCGGCCGGCGATGTTATTGGCGACCGGGAATTGACGCGCCAGATAGTGCGTCACGTTCGGCGGATTGGGGCTAAAGGTGAGCTGGTGCGGGAAGCCAGGCTGCCGCAAGCGGAGACGCAACTCACCGCTGAAGTCCTCCGGCAGCTCCTCGGTCTGGTCGAGGTAGATGCGTCCGACGCCCATACCGCGCATCTTCGAGTAGCGGCTCAACGCGTCTGGACTCTTCAGCCCGTAGCTGAACGCCTTCGACCCGTTCGGAAACTCGTAGGCGAGTTCCTTAGCGTCCCAGCGGGGCACACAGCCCGCCTGTTGACACACCTCCTCGAAGGCTGGCCTGACCTTGGTCTGGGTCTCTCCGTCGCCGTAGCGGCCCAGCCAGCCCCAAATTCCGGGCATCTCCTGAAAGGCGTTGAACTCCTTCCAGCAGCACGCGGTCGTTTTGCCGCTGGACAGGGCACCCTCAAGATCGATCTCGGCGGTCGTGTCCCGCATAAAGTCGGCGATAGGGCCGCGCCAGCGCATCGTCAGCGTGCGGGTCTCACCCATCGATCGGCTTCGGATTGGCTGGTTCGTAGACGTGGTTGATCGTCGTCTGCACGGGACCGCCGCCGTCGCCGGTCAGCTCCGTCCGCGCGAGCTTGGGAATGTGATATTCCACCACCGACTGGAACAGCTCGAAGGCCTTGACGGGATTGGGCGGCACGAGCACACGCGCCGGCTTATCCCCTGTGGCCGGCTCGATCACGCCCTCAGCGATGGCATCCAGCCACTCTTGCAAACGGCCGGCGTTCCCATCCACAAAAGCCGCGATGGCCTCCCGCGCCGCAGACGTGGCTCGGTTTGGACTGCCAGGCTGCCGACCGCCCGTCTTGTAGCCGACTGCCATTATTTTGACACTTTCGGTCTGTTTGTCTCTAATTCAGACACTTCGCAGTATACGCCGCTGGCGCTGGGCGTCAAGGGGCTGATGATGGGCCGCGTCGATACGGGTTGCGGTTGGGGTCGTGCTGTTGACCCTGCTGCCGGCGCTCCTGATTGCGGAGGAACTGATACGAGCGGTCCTCGTCGGGTTCCTTGGGCTGTTGCTGCCGGCGTTCCAGCTCGCGTTGAATCACCGTGGCGATGGTGCGAAAGGCGAGGGTCTCCTCGACATCGCGCATGGTCTGCCGCCTCAGGTTGTCGAGCCACTGGCGGTAGGCGGGGGTGAGGGTCATGGGGTGGGCTCCGGTTGGTTGAGATTGGCGGTCAGTCGGCGCACAAGGGCGCAATGGGGCTGCTGACAGGCTTGCCAGATGCCGCGATGGCGCTGGGCGTTAGGAATAGGATCACCGTTGCGGTCGAGGTCTTGATCACGGTCTTGATTGTGCTGGCGCCTGGCCTCTTCGCGTGCGAGAGGTAGTAGCGCCTTGATTACTTCTCGGTCCCTCATCGTCTCTCCCTCCGTCGTCTCGGGCCTCGGCGCGGCGAGGCTATGGTGCGTTTGGATCGATCGGGAACGGCTTATGCGCGTGATTGGCCCGCTCGGCCCAATGGTCGGCTATCAGCAAGCGCATCCAGGCGAGCCATTCCTCGACCGTGAAGCTGTCGTAGTAGGGCGGTGCGCCTCCCCACTCATCGCCGATGTCGAGCGCGGCCTCTCGCCATTTGCATTTCATGGCCGATGCTTTCGAGCGCACGATGGCCGGCAGTAGTAGAAATCCTCAACGTATCGCGCCGCTTTGTTGCGCCTAAACTTACGGCCACAACAGCAGCACTTGAGCCGTATTCGACGCGTCATCGTCCATCCCGTGGTTGCGGTAACAGCCTATTCGGCGTGACGTTGCGCGGATAGCGGATGCCGAATGCCTGTTCGCCGATGGCGCGGAGCATGGCCTCATCGTCGGCGGTGCTGGTGCCGATGTTATCGGACAGGCTCTCGGGGTAGTAGGTCGGTGCGAGCTCGGTCGGTGGCTTGCTCATGCGCGGTGCTCCCTGATCCAGCGTTCGATATGGCGGCGGGCGTTGCGAGCCCCGGCGCGGTAGCCGGCGATGTAGTCGGGCGTGCGGGCGTGCACACGTCGGTGCTTGCCGCCCTTGCGGCCCGCGGCTTGTGCGCGGGGGTCGCCTGGCGTGAAGCTGCGAGCGTTGGCGTGTTGAGGCATCAGCGGGCACTCGGCATTGATTTAGGGCCATAGATGGCCGCGAGCGCGAAGAACCGGTCTCGAGCCGCATACCAGCGGGCGAGCTCGTCGCCGTGCGCCCAATGGCCGAGGGTGATGATCTTGTCGCCGTCTGCGCGCCGGACGTCGCGGTCGTATTCGTCGTAGTCGGGCACGTAGCGGAGCAGGCGATGTGAGACGCCGGCCTGTTGGCACTGATAGCAGGCGCAGGGGTCGCCGTCATAGCCGCGGTCGCGGGCGTCGTAATACTCGGCGCGCTGTTCGTCGGTGATGGGGAGTAGGCCCGCCGCACGTGCCTTCGGGATGGCGTCAATCCACTCGGCCGGCCTGGGGAAGCGCGTCAGGCGCGCGGCGCAGTGGTCAGCCCCGGCGCGAACAGCCTGAAGCGGCCACGGACGGAGCACGGTGAAATAGGCGGGGATGACCTGTCGAATCTCCGCGCGATCGGCCTTGAAGGGCGCGAGGACGCCGCGGAGCTGGAGGAAGATCACGCCGAAGGCTTGTTCATCGGTAGCGAGCACGTTGTTTCTCCCATTCCTCGTCGCGGGCGACTTCTTCGGGGGTGCGGACCATGTCCTCGACGCGGAAGCCGCCGATCCAGGTGCCGGGCTCGCGCACGGCTTCAGCGGCCTGCGGCTCGTCATCCCATCGGCCCTGGTTGAGCCATGTCGCTGGGTTAGGGATGAACTGACCATCGCCCTTGCGCCACTGGTCGGACTGTCGCTGCGTGGCAATGGCGGCCGTGATGCGGGCGCACAAGTCGGTTGACGGCTTCAGCTTCTTCCAGGCCTTGAGCGCGGCGCCCTTGCCGATGCGTTTTGGGTAGGCGGACCAGAACTCCGAGAACCGCACGTCTAGCGCCGAAGGCGCGGATTCTGTGGGCGATATGGCGTGGTGTTTCGCTTTGGGGGTAGGGGGTACTGATACTTCTTCTTTTGTCTCTTCTTCTTCTTCTTCTTCTTCTTCTGTATGTGTCAACTTCGTATATTTGTCGGATACAGTGTTGACAGGTGTTGATTCTTGCTTTTTTGCTCGGTATTCAGCCTGTTTGATGCGGAGGTATTCGCGTCGTTCCTCTGCGCTGAGCATGCGCCGATACTTGTCGTGGTTGATGATGAACCATCCGCCATCAACGTCGCGGATACGCCGGCCCTCGTCCTCCTTCGACCTGGAGTCAGGGTCGGCGGCTTTCAGGTTCTCGATCGCTTGCCGGACCTGGGCGATCGGCACGCGCGCCAGCGTGGCGAGGCCCGGAATCGAGGCTTCGACCACGCCGTGTTGATTCTTCATCGCCAGCATGGTGATCCAGACGATGCGCGTCGGCATGTCCGCTTCCCAGATGGTCGATGCAAGGATGAGGTTGAACAGCTTCGTGTATCCGGACATCTCGGCTATTTTACCATTCTGTATACAAGTGTCAACACTTGATGTCTACGCGCAGCCGAGCATTCTACGCCCGTCGCACGCCGGTTACAAGGGTCTACGCCGACCCGTTACCGTAGACGCGCGACCAGCCGCACACGTCGCATTCGAAGCGCTGAAAGAGCGTCATCGCGCGGAACGTGACGCCGGCGAAGGTGTGCGGTGTGACGGCGAGCTGTTTTGTGATGGCGCCGCGGGCGAACCTCTCGGCCTCGTCGCGCATCTCGGCGGTGACGTTGGGGAGTTGGGTGATCATCGACGCTTCAAGGTCGGTCGCGCTGCGACCGTTGCACGTGGGGCCTTCGCAGCAGAGCATGGCTTGTTTCATGCGCTTGTCCTTTCGGTTGTCGGTTGTGTTTCAATCCACGTGACCGCGACGGCCAGCGCCGCGAACTCGTGCCCCTTGAGCCCATAGAGCGGCCCTGGCGATGCTTTGCGGCCGATGGCGTTCGCGCCGCCGAAACGATCGAGCAGCGCCTGCCGCACGTTCGTATCCTTCGCCTGCATGTTGCCGCACAGGTGCAACTTGATCGGTCGGCGCGGCAACTGATAGCGCTGCGCGTTCGGCCACGCCTCGTAGAAGCGCCCGGCCCACCAGACGGTCGTGAACACCTCTTGACCGACCGCCATGCCCATCGACTGAATCTGCTCGATGACGAGCGTAGCGTCGTGGTGCTGTTTGCCGCCGAGACGCGCGAGAATGCCGCCGTTCATGTCCGTCACGGCCGAGTGAACCTTGAAGCTGCCCGGCCAGTGCTCGACGACGACGAGCGCCGATTGAATTGTGCCGGGATCGACGGCATAGATCAGGCTCATGGTGTTAGCACCTTGGCGAAGCGGGCGAAGCGACCGCGGGCGCCCATTAGCGGCCAATCCTCGCATGGAGCACGCGCTTACAGTTGCGGCATTCTAGCGATTCGCGGTGGATGCCTGACGCGCACCATTGAAATTCCATGTCGGGATAAAGGACAACGCCGCAGACCGGCCGGCCATCTTCGACCGCATGCGTGACGGTCGCGAACCACTGCGCGTATCGCGGCCGGTCAGTCAGCCGATAGCGTCCGAACCATCCCGTGTGCGTGCCAGCGCGTACCCCTCTCATCGCGAGCCCCGCATCGCCCACGCGCGCAGCCCGATCCACGCGCCGAGCAGCGCGCAGGAGAGGGCGGTCCAGATGGCGAGGATGAGGAGGAGGGTGCGGATCATGGCTGGTTCTCCGGATGATAGACGCGGGCGATGTGCCGAGCGAGCACGAGCGGGATCTTGGCGATATGGGCGCTGGCGGCTTTGCGGGCGGTGGACTTGCTGCCGGTATACTGCGCCACGCCCCAGCCCGAACACTGGCCGCGATAGGCCGATCCAGACTTAACACCTTCAATTCCGCAATCACGAGACGTGAACCGGACGCCGTTGCCTTTATCAGTTCGACGGCGCAACACCGCCTCAGCGTGCCCATTGAACGCCAAGCCTTGGACATGCTTCGGATGGTCGGGCGGATACCACCCGGCGCCCATGGTAGGCACCTTGATCGCCTTCTTCGCAATCGGCATCAACAACGGCACATCACCCCACAGATAGAAACTGCCAAAGTTCCAGCCCGCGCGTCCCACCCACGGCTGCGCTCCGCGCACGTTCTCCACGACGAGCGGAATGTGCCGACACGCCGCTTCGCACGCTTCGCGCTGAATCCGAAAGCAGGCATCGAACAGCGCGGTCAGTCGCTTCGGATCATCGCGTCCGTCACGCAGTGCCGCGGCCTTCGATTTCGCTTTCGACCAGGGCATCGCCATGTAGCTGAACTCCTGACACGGGGGACTCGCGACGATGAGCGCGGCGGAGGCGAACTGGCGGCCGTGAATCGTCAGAACGTCCTGCAGCACGAGCTGCGCGGGATAGCGCGCCTCGCCGTAGACGTGCCGTTCCACGTCGAATCCGACGACGCGATAGCCTTCGGCTAGCAATCCTTCGGTCCACCCTCCAAGGCCGCAGAACAGATCAATGGCGAGCGGCTGCCTCACTTCACCGGCTCCCGCGCATCGGCATTGCCGCTCCAGGGGCCGACCGGGCGAGCGGGCGGATCGGACTGCGGCGGGGCGATCGGGCGGCCGTGCGTGTCCCGAAACGTCCGACGCTGCTCAATCTCGATGTCGAGTTGCAGCCGTTCCAGTCGCGTGCGGGCTGAGTCGGTGTCGTAGCGGCGCAGCGCCACCAGCGCGGCTTCGATTTCGGCGACGATGTCGAGCGGAGTCACAGCGCGTCCAGATCCGCCACCGTTCGCACGGTGAGCGGTTTCGTCGTGTCGGTCATCTTCGCGCCAGCCTCTTGCAGCGCGGCGACGTCCAGGCCGCGAGAGGACGCCCATCGCTCAGCCTCATTCGCGGTGTGTCGTCGCTGCCGCCGCCGAAACGCCAGCGCGTAATCGTGCGCCAGCATTGCGGCATGCGGCCCACAGTAGTGGCGCGAGTCGCCAGCTTTTGCTTCCGCCACGCACGGCTGTGCCATGCCCTTATACGCACAGAGAGTCATTGTTTCTGTCCTTTCTTGTGACTAGCCACCATGTCCCGCTCACGCCGAATTTGCGCGCCTCGGCATCCTGATCGCGCGGCTCGTGTCCGATCGGATAGCCTGCTTCTTCCAGCACGCTCAAGTCGCGCCACACAGTGCGAATCGTGACGTTGAAGCGCACGGCCAACTGCCGCGTCGTCCAGCGCCCGCGCTGCTCAAGAAGCCGCAGCAGCTTGAGAATGCGAACGGCCGATGAGTTGCGCCCTAGTGGCGGCTTGCTCATTCCCCCGCCTCATGGCTCGGCGTCCATCCAAAGAGCGCCGCCGACGCCTTGCGCCGCTCCTCGTGCAACTCGGCGCATTGCCGCCGCAGCGCATCGTTCTCGCGTTGCAGCTTCACCGAGGCATCAAAGCACGCGACGAACAGGCCTCGCAGTATCGCGGCTTCTCGTCGCGCCTCGGTCATTTCGTCGCGCCACGCGTCCTCATCATAGCGGACGAGGGTCAGGCCGCAGGGGGCGGTGAGGGGGCTTGGCGTGGCGGTCATGGCTTCGGCTCATGAGTCGCGCACGGACGCGGCTCGGTGCGATGGTAGTCGAGCCATGAAATATAAGGGTTGCCCTCGCGCTGAGTGAAGTATTCGCGCAGCGTCGTTATTGGGGGCTTGTCGCGACCATACGCGCGCGAGTCGGCCCACTTCGGCAGCGGTGAATCGGGAATCTGAAACAGGCAACGGCCAGACCCGTTAGGGTGACGACGCCCATTCGATGTTCGCTCCCATTCGGCGAACTTGCACGACTGGCACAGAGACGGAACGGTAACTGGCTCGCTCACCGCCCCTCCTCCGTCCCGCCGCGCCCGAAGGTGGAGAGGTGGGCGCGCATGATGGCTGCTGGAGACGCAGCGACGTTAGGTCGATACCAGAAATCAGCGCCGACAACAGGGGCGCTCAGGTAATGCACGATGCGCGGCAGCGTCGAGACTCGCGGGAATCGGCAACTGACCGTGATGCCGTTGCCGTCCTCGCTCCACCGCGTCACGCGGTGCTCGCCTTCACGCTCATCGGTGCCGCACGTGGGGCAAATCGCCGCCCCGCCGTCCTGGTTGTGGCTCATGGGCTACTCCTTGGTGGTGGCCGGTCGCTGCATCGGCACGTGTCGCAGCGCCGCCTGTAAACGTGCGAGCGTTTCTGTGGTTTCCTCGCACTCTCGTTTGGCGATGTCGTAGGCGTCCTGCGCATCCTTCGCGACGGCCATTCGCATCAGCAGATACCCGTAGGCGCTCATGATCTCTTTCGCGTCCTTGAGCACTTGCAGCGGGCCGCTCCACTGCTCTGCGCCCTTCGGCTGCAACGCCGCGATGAGCGCGTCGGCCTCGGCGCGGGTGAGGTCGATCTGCGCGAAGCCGTCGCCGTGGACTTGTAGTTCGTAGGTGCCATCGACGGGATGCGGCCCTTCGACGCTCAGGCGCTTGGTGATGTGCATGGCTAGTCCTTCGCAGGTGCGTTAGCTTTGATGTAGTCCAGCATGACCTGAGCGTCCGAGTCCCAATCGAGGTTGCGGGCTGCTTCTGCCTCAGCCTCTTCCTGGGATACGATGGCGTCCAGATATCCAGCACCGAACGACGCGAGCTTGCCAGCGTATCCAGACTTGACAGTTCGGCAGTCCGCGCACTTCGGCTGATGACCCTTGAAACGGTGGGCCTCGCACTCATCTTCTTCGCCGTAGCCGAATTCAGCCTCGAACGCGTCACAGCCAGAGCATGAGCCGTAGCTGCCGTGAATCCATCCGGTCTGCCCGTTGGCCGTGACCAGTGCCCACCAGTCGCCCTGATAGCTGCCGAACTGCTCAAAGACGTGGACGGTCGCGCCGGCCGCCTCTAATGCTTCTTGATAAGCCATGCGCCATCCTCCCACAAACCGCGCGCAGACGCAATAGAAAAAGCGCGCTTGCTATTTCGCGCAGAATCAGTATAGTAACCGAATGCGATACCTCACCGACGGCACACGGGTCAGCGTCCAGGCGATGCGTTACGACCCCACGACACAGAAATACAAGCGGAACGGGCAAACCGAGCGCGTCTCGGTCGAGAACGCCAAGGAAGCGGACGCGCTGTGGCGGTTCATTGTCTCTCAGATTCGGTTGTGGAAGGGGCGACAGAAGTGAGTAAGCACTCTGGCGGCGCAGCCATTGTCTTCATCATCATCGCGTTTTTGCTTGGGTCATTTTTGGGATTCAATGGCGGCGCCGGCTACGTCTGCCAAAAGCGCGGCTATGACCGCTGGTCATTTGCCGGAGGCGTATGTGTGCGCGACACGATCGTGATTGAGCCATACGCCACAAAATAGTTTCACTTTCCTATTGACAGTCTGCGCGTGGAAATGCGACTATAGGCACATGAAGCTTTTGACCCACTGCCCTAACTGCCTGCGCGACCTCCGCGATCTGGACTGCGACGACAACGAATGCCCCATCTGCGGCGCCGATGTCGTCGATTGGGACAACTACGAGCCGGGCGACACGGACGACGCGTGGGCTGGCGGATTCGCTTCTAACCACTAGGGAGACGTGCCAATGTTCAAACGACTCTGCGGCCTGTGCGAGAAGCTGACGAACGCCAAGGAATGCAAAGACTGCGGCGCGGACACGGACAAGCTCAAGCGGCCCGTCGTCTCTATGGCGGACCTGTTCGATGACCGCGACGAGGACTACGAACGCGCCGCCGCGCGCTACGACGGCAGCGGGAAGGATTGGCGATGAGAACCGAACAGCCGGCCATTTGTTACCAGTGCGGCTCCGACGTCGAGAACGTCCCGCGCTTCGGCGCCGAGGCGACGTGCGATGCGTGCCGGCGTACGGTCGGGCAGCCGGACCCGTGGGTGCTGGTCTACGGGTCGCCTGCGCCTGTCTCGTTTGTAGGTGAGGATGGGCAGATGCAGATTTGCGCTTGGCACGATGGTTTCGATAAGACGCATCCTGCGAACATCGACGCGTCTCATGGCCTCTGTCCTGACTGCCAGCAGCCGGAAGGGTGGGAACTGTGAGCGAGCAACAGGCCGCTGAAGCGCTGAGGCTTCTCGTGCATATCGATCGCCTCGTGCAACTCCTGTGGTTTGTCGTTTCGTTTTGGGTAGGATTCACAATCGTCGGTGGCATCGTAGATATTTTGGACCGCAAGCGATGAGGCTCCTCGGCCCCCGCGCCCCTGCGTGCCCTGAGACGACCGGCCCGGCGCTCATCGACCGCATCGCGCGCCTGCAAACGCCGCATCGCGTCCACAAGGTGCGGTGGCGCTGGTCATTGCAATTGTGGGACAACCTGCGGCGCGACGGTTACGAGGCGGTGCTGTCGCGGATGCGCCGCAAGCCGCGTCGGCGGGGCGTGCCGGTCAGTTAGGGAGATGGTAATGAAACTGTGGCGAATCTCACAGGACGTCAATAACGGCTACGACACCTTCGACTCGGCAGTGGTAGCCGCAAATAACGAGAAGGCGGCGCGCGAGACGGAGTTCGGTTACGGATGGTGTTCGTCCGATCACGTCAAGGCAGAACACATAGGCGAAGCGAAGCGCGGCACAAAGCCAGGCATCATCGTCGCCAGCTTCAATTCTGGCTAACCAGTTTCCGCCTCGCGTGCGGCACAAGAGGACCGCGCCATCGCAATCCTGCGGTGTGGCTTGGAACACCAGCGGGGCGGAACGTATCGGGCTCTGACACGTCTACCGACGTGGCGCGGCGGGCCGAACACTCCCGCGCGCACTCCAACCGAGAGGCATCACGATGCGCGGTAGCGAGAGAAACGTCCAGTCACCGGACGACGGACTACGAGATCGTGATAGCGGCAGCGTGGCGGGGCGACTGGCCGCAATTGAGGAGGATTGAGAATGTTTCAGGAGTTTCCGAAGATGGCGCGGCTCACGCGTGAGTGCGTCATCACCGAGAAGATCGATGGCACGAACGCGCAGATCGAGATTGTCGACAAAGCGGACGCCGATCTGCGCTACGTCATTTCTGTTCAGGAGAACGACAATAGCGACGATCTCTACATGCTCGCAGGTTCGCGCACGCGCTACATCACGCCAACCGACGACAACTTCGGCTTCGCGAAGTGGGTGCATGCCAACGCGGACGCGCTCTGGTCGCTCGGGGAAGGCCGGCACTACGGCGAATGGTGGGGACATGGCATTCAGCGCGGCTACGGCCTGACGGAGAAGCGTTTCAGCCTGTTCAATACGGCGCGCTGGTCAGACGACCGCGACCGGGAGAAGTATCCGACCGACAGACCCGCGTGCTGTCACGTCGTGCCCGTGCTCTATCGTGGCCTCTTCGGGCCTAAGCACGACGAGAACATGCTGGCGAAGCTCCAGAACGAAGGGTCGTTCGCCGCGCCTGGATTCATGAACCCCGAAGGCGTCGTCGTCTATCACACGGCGGCCGGCGTCATGTTCAAAAAGACCATCCACAAGGACGACGAGTGGAAGGGGAAATCACAGAAGGAGTCGAAGTAGCAATGGCAAAACCGAGCGCCGTATCGTTGGTCGTGGCCCGCATCGACGCGGATATTGCGAGCCACCAGAGAGAGATCGAGAAACTGAGCGGTATGCGGAGCTACGTGCTGCATCGCGGCGTCGAGGCTGTGCCGTCCGAGAAGCCGAAGCGCGTGCGCGGCCCGAACAAGCCGAAGCCGGTCGTGATGGAGCCCGCGCAGTGACCGCCGATCTGCTGGGGCGGCAGTTGCAGGCGACGGCTGGCGAGAACGGCGCAGCGCTGTTTCTGCTGGTGCAAGGCGCCCGCACGGCGCTGCACCGCGCGTCCGTCATCGGCATCGATGCAGCCCTGCGCGAGCTGGAGCCGGAGCTGTCCGACGCCGACGCGATCCGCGCCTGCAAGTCCGCGCTGCAACAGGCGGCGGAGCGGATTCTGGCGACGAGGTCCGATCCGGAGGATGAGGGGACGCGGATGTCGGTCAACGGCAGGTAACACACGGGCGGCTACGGTTGCCCATTTCACAGGAGCAGACACATGGACGTCAGGACACTCTACGACAAGGAATACCTCTACGCGTTCGATCTCCAGGGGAAGGACGTCACGGTCGTGATCGAATCGGTGAAGGGCGGCACGCTCGTCGGGACCGGCGGCAAGAGCAACAAAAAGCCGGTCATGCGCTTCAAGGGCAAGGAGAAGGCGCTGGCCCTGAACATCACGAACGCGCGCATCATCGCGGCGCTCTACGGCGGCTTCGATGCGAATCTGTGGATCGGCAAGGCCATCACGCTCTATCCGACCACGACCACGTTCGGATCACAGACGGTCGAGTGCATTAGGATTCGCAACGTCAAGCCGAAGGGACGCAACGGCACTGAGTCAGCGCCAGAGCCCGTGCCGTCCGAAGAACGCGAGCCAGGAGAGGAAGGGTAAATGCGCATCCACAACACCGACCCGCTCCGCTTCTCCCGCTTGAAACTGATGGGCAAGTCCCCGGCACACTACGCCGCCTACGTTCCGACGCCGACCGGAGCGATGGAGACCGGGACGGCGGCTGACCGGCTACTGCTCGGAGGCGCGGTAGTCGCCTATCCTGGCCATGTCCGGCGCGGCAAGGAATACGAAGCGTTCGCAGCGAAGCATCCAGACGCGTGCATCGTGACGCAGAAGGAGGGCGCGCTCGCACTCGGGATCGCAGAGGCCGTCAACAAATGTCCCGACGCGATGCGGCTGCTCAAAGGCGTGCGACAGGAGACCATCTACTGGGACTTCAACGGCCGGGCCTGCCGCGGCACCCCGGACGTGCGAGGCGATGGGTTCCTGACTGACCTCAAGACCGGCGAGACGAGCGACCCGCGGTTCTTCCCGTTCAAGGTCCGTCGCTTCGCATATCACTCGCAAATGAGCTACTACGAGACGGGCGTGGCTCTGTCTGGACTGCCACCCGTGACGCAGAGCTACATCGTCGCGGTCGAACAGGCCCCGCCGCACGTCGTGACGGTCTACCGACTCACGGAACAGACCATCGAGATGGGCGCGCGGCTGTGGCGGACATGGTTCGAGCAGTTGCAGGTATGCGAGGCGTCCGGTCAGTTCCCGGCCTACTCGCAGAGCATCGTAGATCTTGAACTGTTCGAGGATGGCGAGTTGCTGGAATTGGGCGATGCGGCGGAAGTGGTCGAGACGACGGCATGATTACCGTCCATTTCGACTTTGAGACCGGCGGAGTCGAGCCGAAACACCCGTCGATCCAACTTGCGGCGGTCGCGTGGGATGGCGGTCTCGAGCTGGGCCACTTCGAGCAGAAAATCGCCTTCAACGAAGCGGACGCCGATCCGGCCGCGCTTGCCATGAACCACTACGACAAGTCGGCATGGACGGAGGCGAAGTCGCCAGGTATCGTGGCGTCACGGTTCGCTGCGTGGCTGCGGCCGTTCAGCACGACGCAGAAGCTATCGAAGGCCGGGAAGCCCTACACGGTCGCGCGGCTCGCCGGCTACAACGCGGCGGCCTTCGACATGCCGAGACTGCGCGAGCTGTTCGGGATGCAGTTCTGCCCAGCCGACTACCCGGTGCGGGATGTGTTGCAGCGCGCGGTGTTCTACTTCGATGAGCATCCGGACGTGACGCCACCGGCCAACATGAAACTGACAACGGTCGCGGCGTTCTTCGGCATCGACATCACCGGCGCGCACGATGCGCTGTCAGACGCGCGGATGTGCGCGGAACTCCACCACAAGCTGACGCTGAGGAGCCATGCCCATGTCTAACCCGTCCCTCCCTGCGCTCGCGGCGCTGATCGCGCAGTGGCGTAAGCAAGCGAAGTATGACGCGAAGCACGGCGTGGCTTCGGCGCTCCATAGCAACCGCGAGTTCTTCGGACTCGTCAACGCGGCATTTGTCTATCAGGCGTGCGCCGACGAACTGGAAGAGTTGCTCTCCGCCGCTCCGCCCTCGGCCGAGATCGCGGCGCGGGTGCAGGCGATACGGGAGCGGGAGCAGGCGGCGACGAATGGGCCGTGGCTGTACCGACCATGCGATTGGGACGATTGGGGCTATGTCCGCTCCCCGGTCAACGCGCTTGGAATGTCTCCGATCGTTGCGCGAGCCGACAGCGGCAACCTACACGATGACCACGACGCGCACCGCAAGGCCAAGACGGATCCCTACGAGGCGAACGGGCGCTTCATCGCCCACGCCCGCGCCGACATCCCGTGGCTGCTGAATCAGCTCGAATCCGCCCTCCCCGTGTCTCGCCCGACGTGGCGGGACATCGCGACGGCACCGAAGGATGGGACTCGCTTCATCGCGTGGGGACCGACAATGGCTGTAGCTGAGTGTGAATGGGTCCGTTCAGCTTGGTATCGAAGCAATCAGTATCCGAGCGTGGAGCCGACGCACTGGATGCCGCTCCCCGATCCTCCCGCGACGGCACCGAAGGGCGGCAAGCTGTGATTCTTGACTGGTATTGCCCGTGCGGGCTTCAGGGCATGGCTGTGGCCTTGAAGGCTGGCGAGGAGGCCCTGCGAGTCGGCATCAGCCACGAGTATCACGAGCAGTCCAGGCGTAAGCGCGAGCGGTGGCGTCAGAACGCGTGCCAGGGAGGCCGAGTGAAATACGTTCGGCGCACAGCGACGGCACCGAAGGGAGATGGCCATGAAGGTTAGACGGCCTCGACGGATGAAGAAGGCGCTACGCGGACGAGTGACTATTGACGGAAGGCTGGCCCCGAGGTGGACTCCAGCGCGCGATCGGTTCTATCGGCGCTACGTTCGATGGTGTCGCGCTCGTCTCAGGCGCTCCAAGCTGACCCGAGCCTCCGCTCCCCCGACGCAGAGGAGAGATAGCCGATGAAGGAACAGACGCCGATCTGCTCGTTTCACAGCGTCGAAAACATCTGGTTCGACGGACGTTGGGCCTGTGCTATGTGCCTGAACCGTCGCCCCGCGTCCGCTCCTTCCGTGTCGGGGGAGTCGCAGGGGAGCGACGAGCTTGACGTCGAGGCGATGGCTCATAGGCTCGCACGGGCCTTCGGAAAGGAATCGCGGCACAACCCCGCATGGGTGCTACACAACTGGCACGCGCTGTGCGGCATCTCGGCCCCTCACCACGTCGAAGATTGCCGACGGTTTGCGCTTCGATCGTCGGTGCCCGCTCCCCCGTCTGGCGAGTCGAGCGCACGGAGAACGGAAGAGAAAGGTAAGCAGCGATGATCGAGAACGTGAAGTGTCCAGACTGCGACGGGCCGATGGTCAGTCGAAAGAACAACAGCACCGGTCAACGGTTCTGGGGTTGCAAGCAGTTCCCAACATGCCGTGGCGTTCGAAATACGGACGGAGAGGCCCGCACCCGTCAGAGCGTTCAGGACTACGATGACGAGCCGGCTTCACCGTCTGATCGAGCGCGTCAGAACGACCGCAGCCGGTGGAGGCATCAGTGATGGAACGAAACCAACCTGACCCGTTCGTCCCGTCCGAGGCGGGCACGGAGACGGGCAAAGGGGACCGAGCATGGGTTAATGACCGCGTAGGCGCGTTGTTAGCCGCCCTGGAGCAGTCCGATCAGGCACGGGCACGAGCGGAGTCAGACGCGGCACATGCGGCGGCCGTCATGGAGGGCATCAGCAACGCGCTGGACGGTGATGCCCTATCGGATTTCCTGTTGTCGTTCCCAGTTGTCCGTGCGTGCGCCGATCTGCGCAATCAGCGCGACGATGCGATTTTGCTGAGGGACCAGGCCGAATCCCAACGCGCCGCCCTGCAAGCCGAACGGGATGAGGCGGTCAGGACCGTCACGTCGATCGCGACCATGCTCGGCTGGATGAACGTGCCGCCGCGCGACATCCTGGAGTCTGATCTGCGCGCACAACGAGCGCGGTTCGTCAATCTGCAAGCCGATCTCTCCACCCTGCACGCGGCGCACGCGCGGATGCGGGAGGTGCTGGTGAATGTGCGCGCGATGGTTATCGGAGAGCACGGCGCGTCTGCGTGGGAGAACATCAACGGCGAAATGGCTGATGCCGCCCTCGCCTCCCCCTCCCAGCCAGGTGGATCGACGGGACCAGAGACGACGTGCATCACATGCTTGGACGGGACGTTCCGAGAGGGGCGGTGCAAGGGCGGCGCTGGCGACTGTGCCTATCCGGATGGCGCCGCGAGCGCCATAAGAGCGGCATTCTATGCTGGACGCAATTCAGTCGAGACGCCCGATCCGCGAGATGACGATGATGAGGCTTACTCGGCGTTCGTCGCTCAGCAGGGCCAGGCGAGCGCCGCGCTGCCAATCCACGCATGGGACTGCGGCAGCCACTTCGGCCGAGACTGCAATTGTGCGCAGGGAGACATCGCGGCACCCGTTTCTCCAGAGTCCACGCCGCCCCACCCGCACCTTTCAGACGAGATCGTCGCCGCGATGAACCGAGAGGACTGGCGAGAAGCGACGATGCTCCTGATTCAGAAGGTGGACGGGCTGTATCGGGCGCAGCCGCCCAGAGCGATCGACGACTAGCGCCCGAGCGGCGGGACCTCCGCGTCCCTCTGCGCAGCCTTCACCGCCTTCGCGTCTGCGATCTCGCCTGCCACGCCGGCCGGCAGTGTCGACATTGGCGTCACGTTCGCGCGCGTGAGGAAGCCGAGAATGACGCCCATGAACGTCGTGATCGCCACCTGTTGCGAGGCGGTGATCGGCACGTCGAACGCCAGCAGCAGGGCCATAAGGGCCTGCACCAGCGCCATGCCGCCGCCGCCGATCATCACGGCCGGTTCCTTGCGCCAGTCGATCATTATCAGTCTCCCTAGTATCGAATCAGCACCAGATGCGACCGGCCATCCGGCAGGACGCGCTCGTAGGCGCGAAGAATCGTCTCGGCCTCGTGATCTTCAAGGTCGCTGCGATGGACGTAGCGGCCCGCCTGGAACTCCAGCGGCACGCTCCGAGCCCCGTCGACCCAGGCCTGCGCTGCGACCCGCTCTATGCTATCGAACGGCCGCGAATACTTGCCCGCTTGCGAGTGGAAGCAGGCCGATGCGCAGAGCAGCGCCGCGCCGGCCGCCGCATCGTAGGCGCGTGTCGGGGAGCTGTCATCGTCCGGGTAGCGCATGTTCTCATTGGCTGAGCCAGGGCATCGGAACGTGTCGGCCGGTTCCATCGTGTTGTGCCCGACCTTCCGCTGCCACTGCGACAGGCCATTGCTGTGGTAGAGCACGTAATCCCAGACCGGCTCCGGCGGTGGCGCATCGGCCGTTGAGGATCCGCTCGACGCGAGGATGCCGGCCGGCCGCATGGACCACAGCGATCGGTCTGGGGCGTTCTCACCGTGCCCCCAGTTCCACTCGTTGACCAGCTCCAGCAACACGCACGGGAGGCCGCGTAGCGCGTCCTGGAGCCGTTCCCAGTGACGGACCTGATCGTCTACGTTCGGCATGAGCGGCACGCACGAGGTAAACGCGGTGAATTCGCTGACGAGGCCGTAAGAGCCGAGTAGTTCGGACAGCGACCGGACCCGCTCGTAGAAGTCGGGATACTGGTTCGGATGGATGCCTTCCGGATAGCCGGTGCCGGAGACGACGCTCTGATTGAGCAACCAGAGGCGCATCTCGTTGAAGCCGATGCCGACCCGCTCGTCAAGCAGTGGCCGGATGTCCTCGCCTTCGAGGTAGCGTTTCGGCAGGCTGAACTCAGAGCACTGGATGCCGGTCCAGCGTTCGCCGTGATTGCGGAAGAACTGGCCGTCGATGGTGAGAGACGGCATGGTGCCTGAGCCGCCGCCCGTCAGGTAGTTGCGAACCGTGGCATAGCTCATGCTAGAATTCCCGTGCTCTCTGCGGCGGGGAAGGACCCGCCTTGCAGGTGCGCCCTGTATATCAGGTCTGTCGAGGTCGGAGGGGCTCCACAGGCGCGTGCGTTGCCGACCCCATAGCGACAGAAGCCGGTATCAAGCCCGGCCAGAGAGCACTTCACTTCTTCACCCAGGTCAACCCGCCCGCCTGCCACGGCCGGCCATTGTTCGCGCCCTGTTCCTTGTAGCGGACCATCGCCTCAACGATGCCTGACGGCCACTCCCCGACTTGCCACGACTCGTAGTGACCACATGGCCCGCGCGTGCCGTAGTAGGACTCGCAGACGTTGCCGGATGGGGCGAAGGCAGTCGCATCGCAGCCGAGCAGTTGCCCGTCTGCCGTCGTGAACGTGGCGCGGTCGTCGCCCTCGATTGGCGCGAGCGTGAGCACGTCCTGATCGGTCAGGTCCGCCCGTTCGAAGGTGACGCGGCCTTTCGGATCGCAGGCCAGCGCCTTATCGCCTGGTCCTATGAGCCATCCCGTCTCCGCTTCAATCATGGCAATTCCCTTACACGAGAAACGGCAAGGCGTAGAGTTGCGCGAACGTCGGCCAGCAGAAATACGTGTGCCGGCCCTTCAGGTCCACGATGGTGATACCGAATTGGTCGCCGTCACGGTCGGTCAGCATGAAGCGCGCATCCATCGGCGTGCCGTGTTCCGCGACCGGCCGCGGGTCGAGCACGCGCAACGGCTCGTAGCCGCCGCCCGTCGGCAGCCTGAACGACACCACCGCATGCCCATCCGCGCCCTGACCGATCGCCACGTCTCCGAAGTCGGTGTATTCGTAGATGCCACGCGGGACGTTAGCGTAGGTGCCAGTACATCCCACCAACGCCCCGTAGCCGTAGCGGAAGCCTGATGTCAGCAGATACTCCGTCCGGTCTGGCGCGCACACCAGCACGTCACCGAAGCCGTAGACGAGGGCGTTTGGTCCCCACATGCGACCCGGACGTGTCGCCCAGTGCGTCACATCCCACTCAAGCGCGTTGTCGGTCGTCTGCCCGCCGCCTGCGATCCGCCCATCGCCGGGCTTGTGCGGGATACGGAGGTAGTTCAGGTTCTCGCCAGGCAGCGCGTTCTGGAATTTGTAGTTGCTGAAACTGGACTCCACGTAGCGATCCGGCAGCAGGCAGGCGTATTCGCCCACCGTCGCGCGACAGTCGCCGTAGCCGGGGACGGTGCCCTTGTAGTAGCTCCAGTCGATGGGGTGGATTTTCATGCCTCTTCGCCCGTTTCCATCATCTGCGCAAGCCGTGTGGCGCGGCGGCCGACCTGTGACGCCCACTTCGACGCCAACATGCCACGCGCCGCGATTTTGTAGTCGCCCTGCTCGATGGCGCGCAGGGTGTTGCGGAACGTCAGCAGGCCATCCACGCCGAGATTGAACGCCATGTCCATCAGCACTCGGTAACGGACGTCGTTCAGCTCCACCATCCACGGCAGCCTACCGACGAGATCGCGCTCCACGGCGGCAATGTCGTGTCTGAGCAGGACGAACGCTTCCTCATGGCTGATGCCCTTGTCAGTCAGGTTCCGCCCGACGCCAATCGTGAGCTTCCCGACCGTATCGGTGTAGGGCACAAGGCGCAGGCCCTCGTGTTTCACCAGTTGCGCCTCAAGTCGGGTCTGCTCGTCGGGTGTCATCGGCCCACGTCAGACGCGCCGACGCCTCCGATTTTCGTATGGTTCGTCCTGGCGTAGTAGGTCGAGACAATCGCCACGAAGGCGAAGTTTACCACGTCGGCATCGATCTTGTTGATGGCGCAGTAGATGGCCGCGCCCGTAATCGTCACGGTCGTCACCGCCTGCGTAAACTCCCAAATCAGGTTGATCCGACGCTGCCCGGCGACGACGAGATCCTGCTGCTTGGTCGTGTCGGCGGGGAGCGAGATGGAATCGGGGCTCATGGCTTCAGCCCATCTGCCCTCAACAGCCGTTCGATCTGATCGTCATGGTCGCTGACGCGCCCTTCGACGCGCTCAAGCCTCGCCGTCAGCCGGCCAAGGTAGATGGCGCCCCAGAATAGCGACGTGGCAATGGTCGAGGCGCACCCGATGACGACAAGCACTTGTTCGGTGCTGATACTCACCGTCGGCGCCCGTGGTTATAGGCGAGGATGAGCAGCGCGCCAAAGCCGATCGCGACGAGCAACGCGATCGTCAGATTCGACCCGAGCGAGACGAGCGGCGGCGCAATCATCAGCCGGCATCCGGCGGGTTGGGCGGGCACTGGTCGCACCCGAAGATCCAGTAGAGCGGATCCCACGGATCGTTGAACACGGCGCAAAGCGGGCTGCAGGCGAAGGTGGCGGCACGCACGGCTACCGGCACCGTCACGGCCAGCAGGAGCGCGAGCAGCACAGCGCGGCGCCTCATCGCGGCAGCACCGACAGCAGCCCCCACAGGCACAGCAGGATCACGCTGACCCACAGCGGGCACTTCCCGGCCGCACTGAAACAGGCCGTGATGAACGCGGCGAGAAGCAACAGGAGAGAGACGGTCATGTGCGCCCTTTCTTAGCCGCTATCGCGCGGCTATACCTCGTCCACGCCGGCCGACTTCTTCTTCACGATCGCGGCAATTGCGGAAATGACGCGGATGATCCAGCCGGGGTTCTTGCTTGTCACGTGTTGCTCCTTGCCCCTATGAGGTCCGCACAAAGGACCCGACGAAGCCCTTATAGACCGTCGTCGTGTCCGCGTGCGAGGTTTCCTGCGCGAACTGCACCGCCAGCGTGCCGCCCACGTTGACGACGAGCGAGCCCTGTAATTCGACGTCGAGGTAGGCCACGGCCTTCTGGTTGATGAATTTCGTCTGGTCGGTCGTGGTCGTGCTCTGCGCGAGCGCGAAGGCGGAGGCGGTGCGCTGGGTCGCATTGACGACGATGCTCGTGAGCGTGGCCGTGGTGTATTTGAACGCCACCGCGAGGCCGCCATTCGTCGTCATGCCGACCTTGCCGCGCACGACGAACGCATACGTCCCGGCCGCAACGAGCGTCCACGAGAAGCCCGTCAGATTGGCGAGAGTCGCGCTGGACGTCGCCGTCGCATCCGCCGCCAGCACCTTCACGTCCGCGTAGATGTTGCCCTGCGAGAGCGTCGAGCTGGAGATCGTCGCGTCGGAGATGGCGCCGCCGGATGCGTTCACCATCGGCTCTTGGCTCAATAGCGTGTATTGCAGCACGCCGGACGCGTTCTTGACCTGAATGTCCAGATTGGTGCCAGCGGCGACAAACGCGCGGAAATAGCCGGACGCGTCCGCTTCGATGGGATTCAAGTTGGCCGACGTCAGGCCAGCATCGCTCCATGTCGTCAGCGGCGTCGTGAACGTCCCATCCGCGACCCACGTATAAATCAGGCCGCCGTCCAGCGGCAGGCCATCAGCATCGACCACGCGCTGGGGCAACCCGATTAGGTATCCTTGCGACACGGTGCTACACCGATACTTTCTCTTCGGTTTTGCCGCGACCATCAGGACCGATAGCCTTAACGGCCGTCACCTGTAGCTGCGTCTGTCCGTAGTGACAGCAATCCCCTGGCATGTGTATGACCGCACAACTGACGCGCACGGCTCCTCCCTGATATCCATACCAAAGCTCGCACTTTGGACACCACTCGATATCCCACGGCGGTTGTTCTGCAAAGAAAGGCATCTACTCTACACTCTATCCCTTCCTGGACGCATCGCGCTGGTGATTCGTCACTTGGCACTCGCCGTGAACGACCGGATGATCTGCGCCCGCAGCTTCGTGGGGATGTCCTTGTTCTTCGACACCGCCGCAATCGCCTGCCCGACCGTCATCCCGCGGTCCTTGATTTCCGCTCGAAGCGCCGCGGTGATTTCCTTTGCTTCCGCGCCCGTCACCGGGAACAGGTCCTGTCCGGTGTGTGACTTCCAGGCCGCGGGAAGATCCGAGACATTGACCGACCCTGACGGTGCGACAGCCTCGGTCGGTTCGGCGGCTGCTGCGATCTCATCGGGCGAGCGGAGAAAGTAGGCCCGCTTCGGTGGCCCTTCGTTCGGCGGCGGTGACGCAGGCGGACGCTGACGGGCGGCCGGCGCCGACTCCGGCATGGCCGCTTTCGCCATCTTCTGCTTGGGCACAGTCGAGCGCGGCGTATACCCAGGCGGCAAGGAGGCTGGCGGGGGCGTGGTGACGCGGGCGGGCGACGGAGGCACGCGAGCCTCAGCCAGCGCATCGGCCGCCACCTGCTCAATGCTGGGCCGCGGCACGGCCGGCACGACGCGGCCGGCGGGAGGCGTCACCGCTGGCGTGGGTCTGGGCGGCGGCATGCTGAAGCCGGCTGGGCCGCTAATGGTGGCCAGAGCCTCGGCGACCGTCCCCGTAAACACAGCCGGCGCCGCTGGTCTCTCGATGGCTTTGGCCGCTGGCGCAGTTTTCTTGACTGAATCCAGCACATGGCCGAGCACGCGGCGGGCCAGGAATGGCGCCCCGAGTGGCGCCCCGAGCGCATGGCCGGCCACTTCGGCCGCGATGTCCATGACAACCGGACTCACCTTCCCGGCAGCCGCCTTGACGGATTGACCCTTGCTCGCGAGCTGTTCTCCCATCGTCGCCAAGGCCGGCGCCACCTTCGGCGCTACCTTCGCCGCTACGGCCGGCGCGATCATGGACCCCACCAGACCGATCGCGTTCCCGCCGCCCCGTTCGATGCGTTCGGGATCGCCCGATCCGATGTCCTCACCGGCATCGGCGGCGGCCGGGCCGATGAGCGGGATCGAGGCCGCTAGAGAGTGCCCGATGGTTTCCGGAAGGGTCTTCGACGACATGACCTTCCGGCCTTCCGATACGGCACCGGCCGCCGCTGCCCTGACGAGCGGCGCCAGCACGCGCCCAGGCCCGAGCGCGACGTCTTCCGGCCCCTGGTCGGTGTAGAGCGTTTTGGCCGTGTCGACGATGCCGGCCGGGATGGACTTCGCCGCGTTCAACAGCATGTTGCCGATGCTGACGTCGCGTGGCGCCTGATAAAAGTCCTCGGTAGACGCCGGCTTACGATCTGGCGAGTAAAGGTCGAACCAATCACCAGTCGATTGCGAAGATGGAGCTGCCGCAGCGGTCTGCTGTTTCGGCGCGTTCTGCGAGAACCAGTCAGGCATCAGCGACCTACGCGCTTGGCACCAAGACCGATGTAATGGTCGGCCTGTGCGGCTGGGACCTGGCGCGTTGAACCGTCTGGCGCCTGAAGCGTTACCATGCCACCGCCGCCTCGTTCGCTGAAGCGCCCCGTCTCGTAACCGGCGTCGTTCAACGCATCGAGCCGCCGTTGCTTCCGCTTGTCGATGGCGGCATCCAGACCGTCCAGTTTTGCCTTGGCGACGTCGGGCGCATCGCCGATCGTCGGAAGAATCTTCTCGTATTTCGCTTCGTCCTCTTTGCGGAGCACGCCACCTTCCAGCGTCTTGCCGATGACCTGTTTGACGCGATCGATCACGGCCTGTCGCTTCTTGGCGTCAGTGCCCCATCCCGTAATCTGCGTCACGTAGGGAATTTTCGCGCCAACCTGCGCGACGATGCCCGTGCTGTCCTCAGGAGAGATGGCGGCGCGCACGGCGGCCAGTTCGTCCTTCGACGTGTCGAAATCGGCCAAGTCGCCAGCATCGCCGGACGTGACAGGACGGCCCTGTTCGCGGCTGCTCGCAGGCGTTTTGCCTTCGGCTTGACTCCGCTTGACGAGAATCGGACGGCCGTCCGGACCCATGACCGACACGAGCGGTTCACTCTCAGAGCCGGCCGGCTGTAACGATGCCGGATCGACCGGCCGCCGCGCCATGTCATACATCCGGCCATCAGACCCAGGGCGCACAAAGACGCGCTTCCCATCTATCATCGCCGGCTCAGGATTGCCGAACGTGACGGGCTTATCAGGCGGTGGCGGCGCGATCAGCCCAGGCGCCATCTGGGCCGCAATGGCCTGTCGATTGGCCGGCGCACCGGTCGGAGCGGCCGTCTCGTAGCGGCCCTTCTCGCCGACGATGTCTCGCCCGTTCGGCGACACGTCCGGCTGGTTGGCAATGGCGGCGGCACGGCGCACATCCTGCCGGTCGCGCAGGTCGCGCAATTCCTGCTCCACCATGTCGAGCGGCACATTCGATCCGCTCCAGGCCGCGAGCGATGGCGCTTGTTCCATCGGCTCGGGCTCAGGTTCAGACACCTGACGGCCGCTACCGAGCGATGGCCGGCCACCAGGGACAGACGCCAATGGTCCGCCACGGCCGAGACTCGCGAAGCTGAGTCCCTGCTTGCGGAGCGCCGCCGCCAGCGCCGCAGGACCAGGCCCGGCGAAGTTGTGCTGCGCCTGCTCGAAGGGGTCGTTCAGATTGCCCGTGAAGCGGTTCACCCCTTTCTGAAGATAGGCGGGGATGTCCTCTCCGGTGAACGCGTTCAAGGTCGTGGGACGGGTTGCCATCTTCCCTTACCGCGCCACAAAGGACCGCAGGGACGAGAACGGCCGGCCCTGCGCGATGGACTCGCGCAGCCTCGTGGCATTCGCCGAGAGCTGCGGGAGGTTGACGCGATAGTCGGTCATCGACGACGGGTTCATCCCAGACGAGCCCAGCGGACGCCCGCCCATGCTGCCGCCGCCGACACCTCGCGGCATCGCAGCCGGGCCGCCCTCGTCGCGCTGCGCCTGGACCGCCGCGTTGTAGTCCGCCATCTGCCTGGCATAGGCGTCATCCGCGCCGCTGTTGGCGTTCAGCGTGTCGGCCTGCTGCATGGCGGCATCGCGGGCGTCTCCGTAGACATCCCGCTGGGCGCCAAAACTCGCGAGCGACTGGCCGAAGTTCTGCTGAGTCGTGTCGCGATTGGCCCCGTAGGTGCGCAGCGCCCGGTCGTAGAGATTGCCGTATTCCTGCGAGGCGAGCCCCTGATTCAGATTCGCAAGCTCCGTCTGAAACCCTCCGGACAGCAGCGACCCGCGGGCCGCGGCGCTCCGCTCGCGACCCAGATTGGCCTGTTGCATCCGGAACTGCACGCCGGGATCGCTCGCCAGAGACGAGGCGTCAGGCGCCTGAAACGCGCCCGTGGGTTGCGCAGTAGGCGCTTGCGTCAACGGCGGCAGGTTGGGCGCCACGAGCGGCGTCGTGCGCGTCGGCATCGGTGTGCGGAGTGTAGCCATCAGCCTCAGTCCTTGGCGATTATACGCCTGAGTTGTCGGGTCCGGGCACGGGATCTGCGGGCTTGGGCGTCAGGGCTGCGACCTGATCGCGGAGTTCCGCGTTCTCGTCCTCCAGCGCGGCGTGTTGGGCTTCGAGTGCGACGATGCGCATCAGTTGGTTCCCCAACACGTTGCGCACGCCATCGTTCATCATCCGTTCCGCGATCGAGACTGCCGGTCGTGCCGCCTGTGAATCTGCCATGAATCCTCTATTCTGGAGTGCCGGAGACGGTCCCCGCCGGCAGTTTGCCGTCCGTCACCAGCTTTTGCAAGGTGCGTTTATGGAGCGACGACGTGGACATGTTCGCCGTGTTCAGCGTCGTCATGAGCGAGACCGCATCGGTGCCCGTGTATTCCGCGAACACTTCAACGTTGTCGGACCCGCGCACGGTGACTTGGATGACCTGTGCCTGCCAGTCGAGCACGAGCCGATAGACCCGATACGTTGTGCGATCGGGAATCACCAGCGGCGTCGTAAGGGTCAGAATCTCAGGCACAGGCGTCTCCTACGAAATGGCCGTCACGATGCCGTTGACGACGGTGATGCTTGTCGGCAGCCCTGGTCCGAAGCTGGCGCCGGCCGCGCCACTCGCCTTGAGGCCGAGACAATCCAGTGTCGCATAGCCAGTATGCGCCCTCGTGCGCAATTTCAGCACGGCATCGGTCGTGACGTCGAATCCCGCGCCCGATGTGGTGGCGTCGTTCTGCATGATGATCTTGCCATCCGAGACACCGGTCAGGCGTGTTGAGCTGTTCCACTGAAGCGTCGAGGTCGATCCGATCGACCCGCTGCCGGAGGCATTGAACTGGACGCATTCGAAGTTGGTCAGCGCGGTCACGACGCCCGCCTGCGTCACCGTCAGTGGGTAGGTGATGGCGGACGTCACAGGGTTGATGAAGCCGAGTTTCCATCGTCCCGTCACGGTCGCGGCGGTCCCCGGCAGCACTTCCGCGAAGAAGCTGACCGTGCGCGACACGCTGTCATCGCTGTCCCAGGCGGTGCCGGACCAGCGCGTGCGCGGGCTGATTTGCACGGTCACGCCGCTCGTCGCAGCGGTCGTGTTCTGAAGTACGTCGGCGTCGGTCGAGGTCGTGCCGAGCGCCAGCGTGCTGCCGAGGATGAGACGATTGTTCGAATCATCCCAGAAGAAGTTGGCGTTGTCCTGCGAATAGACACCGCTGGCACCTGCGAACACGACAGACCCGGCCGTGAACGCGGTCCCAGTCCCCGTGCCACCATTCGTCACGCCCAAAACGCTGCCAGGAAACGACGGCCCGTCAATCAGCCGGCCATTCGTCGTCGCGACTGGAATGCTCCCGCTCGTCAGCCTTGCGCCATCGTCCAGCACGATGCCTTTCCGAGCGGCGGCGGTCGTGATGGTCGCAAAATACGTGTCGGTCGTGAACTCCACCGCGCCGGCTTCGGCGGCCGTCATGACCGTCCCGGAGGTGAGCTTCAGCGGAGCCGTGGAGGCCGCGGTCGTCCCGGCCTTGAGATGCAGCAGCGCCGTGGGCGTGACGCCAATCCCGACATGCTGCGCGGAGTCGATCCGCATGGCTTCGGTCGGCACGCTGGGCGCCGCATCCGTTGCCGTCGAGAAGACCATCCGCGTCGGCACGCGCGTGGAGGCAATCGTGCCCTCGGCGAAGACTTCGATTGCGCCGAGATCCGCGACCCTCGACGCACCGTCCCACGCATCCACGCCGAGCTTGAACAGCGTATCGCCGGCCTGGACCACGAGCGGCACGTCCAACGTCCCGCGCGCTCGCACAGACCGCAGATACATGCCGGGGATGTTGGCGGTGTTGCTGGCCCCAATGCCACCGTATGGCGCGCTGCTGTTGTTGGTGACGACGACGCCAAGGTTGCCGGGCACGAGGCCCGATGCGAGCGTGACCGCTAAGGCGCCTTGATTCACATGCACCTTAGATGTGGTCGATGGCGAGATGATGTTGACCGCCAGCACGCCCGTGCTCGTGATGCGGACCCGCTCCACGGGACCGGCTGTGCCGAGCAGAGGCTGCGTCAGGAAATTGATGTAGCCGGACAGCTTCGACTGCGGCGAGACGGCCGCGCCATTGACCGCCTCGACATACATGCCCAGATTGGCGATGGGCTGCCGCGCCGTGCCGTCGTAGCCCTCACCTTCCGCGAACACGCACGAGTCTTCAGCAATCACCGACGTCGGCGTATCCAGCGTCCCGGCCGCCTTGACCCCGCGCAGGTAGAGACCTGGCCTGTGCTGCGAGATGGACGATGCCGCCACGCCTTGCAGCGTGCCTGACGCCGCCCCACTGAGCAGGCACACGACCGCCCCAGGCAGCAGCGCCGCGGCAATGTTCGTCGGGCCACCATCGTTGACATGCAGGGACCGCTTCGGCACGGTCGTGCCGATGCCCAGCTTGTTATTGGTGTCGTCCCAGAAGAAATTCGTGTTGTCTTCTGAGAACGTGCCGCCCGAACCGGCGAAGATGACGGAGCCCTGCGTAAACGCCGTGCCTGTGCCGGTGCCCCCGCGCGCCACCGACAGCACGCCCGTCCAGCCGAGCGTCAGCGACGTCGCCGCCAGCAACGCCAACGAGGGCGACCCGCCGAGCGTCAATGTGACGTTCGTATCGTTTACGCGCGTCAGCGCCGAGCCCGTAATCCCGAGCGTGAGCGCGGACAGCGTCAACGGCCCTGAGACGCTAATCTCTTCCGCCCCACCCGTGCCCGCCGTCGTGCGGCCGAGCAGGTGCGGCGCCGTCATCGTGATCTGTTCAGGCGCCACGCCGGAAATCGGCGTCTCAATCGCCTTCTGGACCGCTTGGAACCAGCGAATCCAGTCCTCGTGCATCAGCGGGGCGGGATTATCCACGACGCTTGCCCCCACCCTGCGTCATGGGCGTCCGAATCGGCATCGGCGGCAGGCGGACGCGCTCCAGCGTGTAGGTATAGAGGTCCGTCCCGGTCGCCACGCTCAGGACTTCGACGTCCACGAGACCGCTCGGGTGGGCCGGCGTTACGGCGGTGATATGCGTATCGTCCACGACTACCACGGACGTCGCCGCGATACCGCCGAACTCCACACCCGTGGCCGCCGTAAACCCTTCCCCAACAATCGTCACAGCCTGCCCACCGTTCACCGTTCCGCTTGAGGGCGTGACGCTGATGACTTGCGGCGTGCTGGGCGTCGTGTAGGTGATCGTGACCGTGAAGCCCGAGACCGTGACGCCCTGCTGGGCCGAGGCGCCCGTCGAGTCGAACTCCCAAATGACAAAGTTCGAGAACACGGCAGCGCGATCATCGGCGCCCCAATACGTCAGCGGATCGGCGTTTTCGTTGTAGGCGCCGGAGCCGCCCGCGGGCACAGCCGTGAACGTCTCGGCGTTACCGATCTCAGTCGGTCCTGATGGTCCCACCGTCACAATCGTCCAACTGAATTGGAAGTTGATGTTCGTGACCGTCAGCACGGGCGGCAGGCTCGCATCGTCCACGAGCAACGCGCCCGACTGGAGCAGAATCTTCCTGGGCGAGGCCGGCGCCGCATAGGTGATGAGGCCAGTCGCGCCGTTCATGCTGGCAGCCGCCTGCCATGCGAGCACTTCCGCCGGCCAGCCGCCGCCGGCCGTGGTCTGCACCAGCAGCGTCGTCATCGTTGCGTCGGTGAAGACCTTCGTCGCCATCAGCTCGGACCCACCGAGTAGTCGAGAAACGCCGCAATGAGACGATACGACACCGCGGCCGAGCACCGAACTTCAAAGATGCGATCCTGCGCCTGCTCGAGCTGAAACCAATCCACCAGTGTGCTGTAGGCGCCGATCGTCCCGGCTGACATCGGAATCGGCGATCCGAACGTCTGCCCACCATCATTCGACCAAGCGAGCGTGATTTGCGGATCGAAGGCCGGGTCTGTCGAAACGACATCGCCCAAACCGATGCCGGTTTCCATCAGCGCGCGAAACTGCCGATAGCGGATGCGCTGCTGCGCCTGGTTGATGTGCGGCGCGCGACGGAGGCGGACAATCCCAAGTCCGTCCGTGCCCACCGAGAGGCTGATCGACTGGAGGTAGACCTTGCCTGACGTGCGGCTCAGTGTGAATTGCACGTTGCTCTGGACGTTGCCGATCGTATCGATACACCCAAACGTCAGGCCGTTCCACACGCCGCGCTCGTGCCAGAGACCGGACGTCGCGTCATAGACCCACGTCGCCCCAGCGAAGTCGGTGTCCAGATTGGCCGGGAATGTCAGCACGTAGAAAATGTGCCCATTCTCCTGATATGTGGACGCATCGGCGTTGGACACGGTCAGCGCCGCGCCGAAGATTTCGCGGAAGGCATTCTCCACCGCATGCGTCGAAATACGCACGGGCGTATAGCCCTCCGCTTTGTAGACGATGCAACTGCCGTTCGGCGTCCCGCCCAGCCAGATCGGCGACCCGTCCACCACGACCGCCGAATGCGGCGCCGCGATGCCGTAGGGGATGAACACGGACGGGATCGGCGCGAAGGGTCCAGCGACTCCCTCATCGCCCGCGTTATACCAGACCGAGGACGTGTCCGACCCGAACAGCCAGAGTTCCTTGTGATTGACCAGCAACCGCAGCCACTTGTCGGGCGCGTCATTCCGCTGCGAGACGTCCAGCGCGTTCCAGACCGTAAAATCGAACGGGGCCGACACGCTGATTTCCGAACGCACCGAATCAAGCCGGATACCGTAGCCATCCACGTAGCCGATCGAGACCGCGCTTTCCGTGCCGACTTCGGTCAGGACTTCCGAGTCCAGATCGTAGGCGTAGGTCGTGTCGTCGGACGCGATGAGCAGTTGGCGGCCCGTGTCGCCGTTGCTCGCGAAATAGACCGGAGCATTGCTGATGTTGCTGATGCCGGTCGCGACGGCCGCAGGCGTGCCGGGATAGAGTCGGTAGAGCGTGTCCCCAACGATATAGTAGGCGCCGAAGTCTCGCAGCGACCAGCCGCCTCGACCAGGCGTCGTCAATGCCGACGAGGCCGAGGGGATCTCGAAATTACCAGGGGTCGGATACAGGACGTAACGCGCCGCCGTATTACCGGTGCCCGATTCGATCTGCTCGGGATACCAGTTGACGGTGCGGTCGTAGGCCGCGATTTTCGATTCGCTGGTGTAACTAGGCCCGATGAAGCCGGGATAGGGACGGAGCGCCATGCATTCGCCCGCCCCTCAGCTCATCGCGAGATTGATGACGAGCGCCGCGCTGGGATTGGTGTTGCCGTTAACCGTCGTCGCCGCCGCGACCCACAGCCCGAGACTGAAATAGATGCCCGCCGGCTGCGCGAAGTCGTGCGACGAGTTGGTGAGAGTCGGCAGCACGCCCTGCCACTTCGGCACCGTCGTGCCCACCGTTGGCGCGACGAGCGAATCGTAAAAGCTGACGAAGGCCGCCGCGTTGCTCGGGTTGTAGATGTGGTAGCCCTGCACGTTGCACTCGGTGCCGCGCACGAAGATCGGCGTCGCCTGCACACCGGTCAGACCGTTGACGAGGACGGGAGATGCCATTAGCGAGACCCCTGAATCTGATCGGAGTAGACGTTGTAGCCTGCGCCTGAGCCAATCGTCAGCGCCGCATCGACGGACAGCACGCCGGGTTTCGTGTTCGGCCGCGTCATGTTGCGCCACGCGCGGGCCGCGAGTCCTTCGGGGCCGAGCAGCATCGGCACATTCTCAGCCGAGACCGCGAGCGGCGTCATCAGCCGTTCCGCCAAGCCATACATGAACGCGTCGGCATAGCCTGGCGGGCCAATCAGCACCGTGTCGAGCGTGGCTGGCACTTCGATGGCCTGCGGCGTGTAGATAACGATCGTGACGTCCTGCGAGACCTGCGGCCACAGAAACAGGGTGCCGTAAGCATTCGCCAAGTTGCGCTGATAGAACGACTGCAACGGTAGCGCCGAGGACAGTTCCTTGATGGAGAGCGCCGCGAACGCGTCCTCGTCCATCTGGCCGATCGGCACCTCGACACTCGGCGTGGACCCAGGATTGAGGTAGTTGATCGAGTTGATCCACATCGGCGTCACGATATCGACGGCCTGACCAGACCCGACCGTGATCTCGTTGTCCCCGTCCGGCATCGTAAACGACGTGCGCAACTGGCGCGCGAGCGTCTGTCGGTTCGCGGCCCACGCATCGATCATCCCCTGCACGCGCGACAGGCCCGTCGCCATCAACGGCGCCGCCACGGTCGCCCCAGGCCGGACAATGCCCAGTTCGACCAGTGCGTCGGTGATGATGTCGCGGACCAGGGCCATGGGTCAGCGCTTCTTCGCGGCGCCCTTGCGCTTGGCGTGCGTCTGGTCGTGCGGCGGACCGAAGGTGGGGCCTTCGGGCTCGTCAGGCAGAGCCAGGTCCTCTACGGCCTCAGGCATGTCCGGCTCGTTCGGGTCATACACAGACAGGCTCGGCACAGTCTCGCCCGCCACGTCCAGCGGCGAGCACCAGCCCTCACCCCGCTTGACCGCCTCGTCCGCCGCGCCGCCGACGCTGATTTCATCACCGCCTCGCGTCATGATCTTCGGGTAATCGCTCATGCGCGCTTCCTCTCTTTCTCCGGCATCAGCGCAGCCACCAGCGCCTCACGGTCCTCGTCGCTCAGCTCAAGAATGCCGTCCTTGATGCGGTCCAGCCTCGTGGCGTGCGCGCCCTTGAGCACGAGCTGCCGATCCGCCTCGGACAGCCCCTCCAGCATGTCCTTGAGCGCATCGAACGGGGACGGCTTCTCAGCGTTGGCCGGCGGGGTCAGGATGAAGCCCTGCGCCGTGTAGGTGGCCTGCTCCTTGGCGTCCCTGACGGTGATTTCACGCCCCGACGGCTGCTCCCACATGAGCCGCGGATACGGCGTCGTTTTCGTCAGATCGCCGACGTTGTCCGGTGACTTGGCCGACCAGAAGAACGTCGGTCGAGGATTCGTCGCGCTCGGCAGCGGTCGCAAGTCGTGGAGCTGCCTCGGAACGAGCGGCGACCGTCCCGAGACATCCGACATCAGGGCCGCTTTGAGCAGTTCGATCTGCTCCGGTGAAAACGCCGAAAGAACCGCCTGTGCGTCCATGTGCCTCCGCTTAGTTCGCCGGCAGACCAGTTTCGATCGCGTCGGTCAGCGTGTTGCTCCAGACGTCGCCCGTGACGCCCGTCGTGCCGCCCGCCGGATCGAAGTCCGCCGCCGCGATGTTGAAGTAATTGCCCACGACGTAGTTTGGCGCCGTGCCGCCGGTCAGGTTGATGTTCGACGCGGACCCGTTCTCGAACACACACCCGGAAATCGTCGCGTGGCTCAGCCCCGCGGTGATGTTGCCGGCGTTGTTGAAGAACTTGCAGTTGATGAAGCGCCAATCCAGCAACGTGCCGACGCCCGCGCCGGCCGTCGAGCTCACAGCCAGATCGCCAGACCCCGAGAACCCGAACAGCGTCGTATTGACGACGCGCACGAAGTTCGTCCCGCCGTTGACGTTGATGCCGTCATCGGTGCCAGTCAGGATGCAGTTGTAAATCAGCGTGTGCGCGCCGTCTGAGTCCAGCGGCGGATCGCCCGTGCCATCCGTCAGGATGGAGATACACGGCGCGGCCGTCGCGGAGTTGTTGAAGTAGATGTTCGCGATCGTCCAGCCCTGCGCCCTGAGACGAATCAGCCACGACGTGCCGCCGGACGGGCTGAGCCACGTTGCGCCGCCCCCGTTCGGGACGCCGCCCGTCGTCGCCTGCCGCGGCACTTCCGACTCGCCGAGGATGGTGACGTTGTTGACCCCGAGCGGCGCCGTGAACTCCTCTTTCAGCACGCCCGAGACGCCGATGACGACGCCGGGCGCCATGACCGGACGCGCGAGCGCCATGCTGCCGAACGGCTTGTCGTAGCTGCCATCCTGCACGGTTCCGCTCGCCTGCGGACGGACCCAAAAGTTGGGCGTCTTCGAGACGGAGGCGAAGTTCGCGTTGAGCTGCGAGAGGAGGGCGGCATCGACCGCCCCCTGCTGCGTGAGTGTGATCAGCGCCATGCTAGGCCACCGTCACGAGCCCAGTCGCGAGGATGCCCCACGCGCCCGGCTGTGCCTTGATGGTGAGCGAGGCCCCGATGACGGCCGTGAACGTGCCGACGTCGGACCCGCCCGGATTGCCGGTCATCGTGACCGTGTGCGCCGCGGCCGTGGTCGAGATGAACGTGATGGTGTTCGACTGGCCCTGCGAGGGCAGCGCGATGGTGTAGGCGCCGGCCGTGGCCTTCGTCAGATAGACGACGGTATCAACCACCGGCACGCCGGACCCGTTCGGTCCCGTGACCGCACCGTCCACGCCGAAGCTCTGCGAGACGACTTCGTTCTGCGGGTTGATCGCCGAGTAGCCGACGAAATCGGCCGGGTAGCCATACTGGACCGGCGCCAGGATGCCGTGCGAGGTGGCCGCGGTGCCGTTGTAGCCGGGCACGACGCCGATTGCCGGGGACAGCGACACGTCGGTGACGCGCATCACTTCCTGATCGACCTTCACCAGCATCTTGTTCGCGATGCCGGTCGCCGAGGTCAGCGTAATCGTCTTGTCGTTGGTCGCTTTCGCGCCAGCGAGCGTGGTTGCAGTCAAAGCCATGTAGGTTTACCTCTGAGGGTTAACGGGCACGTTCTCTCTACGACCCTCAGCCGCCGACACGGCAGCCGAGTTCCTGACGCAGCACGGCGGTCCCGTAGAGGACGTCGAGCCGCTGAATCCACAAGTCCGTCGTCGAGACGAAGTCCCGGATGACGCGAATCGACTTGCCGGCCTTCTTCGACCGCGCACGATACGCCTTGTCCGTCCCGCCGGGCAGCGGCATATCCACCATCGCGATCGTCCCGAAGTTCTTGTGCGCAACGATGTTCTGGTAGCTCTGCTTGGCCGAGATGGACGCGAAGGACGCCGCGGGCGTGTTGTAGACGTAGATCGCGGTTCCCGAGGCCGGGAGCGCGGTCACGTTCTGCAGGTTGCTGCCAGGGCCGTAGATGGCCGGGGCAATGGGAATGGTGATCGCACCGGCCGTGTCGCTCACCGTGGCGGTCACGACGAACTGCATCGGCTGGCCGGTCGACTGGAACGACTGCGGATTGACGCCGTTGACGGGCGTCGAGGTCGAGATGAATGAGATGACGTCCCCCGCGTTCAGCGTCGTCGAGGACCACGACTGCGTCACGACGGACGAGGCGCCACTGGTGGGCACACCGTTGGTCGTGGGCGTGCCGCCGAGCGTCCCAACGGTCTGGCTGTAGATGTTCTGGTCCATCCGCCATTTGAGGCCGATGGTGCCCGACTTCGTCATCGAGCCGGACTCATACTGCGCGCCGATTTCCTTGCCGGGATTGAGCAGGCCCTTCAGGTTGTCCATCAGGGTCGCGTCAGCTTCGGGCTCGAGGAACGCGTAGCGGTTCGAGTCCATCGGGCAGGCCATCTTGTCCAGCTTGACCTTGGCCGCGAGGTAGGTGGACAGCGTCGTCGGGACGGTGCCCGGCACGCCCACGAAGTTGTTGAGGCCCTGGGCGAGGTTGCAGACGTCCTGGTCGATGAGGTTCGACAGACGCACGATCTGCGGCTCCAGCACGCGCTCCCGGTAGTTGTCGATGTCGAGCGTGAGCTGCTGCGAGCTGACCTGGGTATCGACACCGCGCTGGTAGGACAGGGTGAGCGGGACGAACGTCTCGGTGATGGCTTCGATCTGCGCAGCCTGACCGAGGCGGCCGATGTAGCGGGGCGGCTTGCGGATGCTGAGCGTCTGCCCGAGGACCGCGCCGCCGAACTCGAAGTCGTCGGAGTATTCGCTGTTGATGTGGATCAGCGCCGCGTCGGTGTTTTCGAGGACGTCGAGCGCTTCATACGTGATGACGTCGTTGGTCAGCAGGCTGTTCGCGATATAGCTACCCTGAGCTTCCTATCGAAATAACCCCTTACCGGCTAAGTCGGGGCTACGTCGCTATGAACTCAGCGCCTGTCATCGAGGCCGGAGAGACGATGACTCGGCGCTATCGGCAACTACTCGGTTTTGGCGTCGAAACTTGCCCTACGAGCTTGGGACCACGGCTTGCCGCGCTTCCCGGCTGAGATACTAGCACCCCACGTGACGTTTCGTCCAGTCATAAGCTGGCGCATATAGTTTTTGTGCTCGTCGGTGTGGGTTTTGCCAGTGTTTCCGCGAGCGATAGCCGCGCAGTGTTCCGGCGCGTGCTTTCTGCCGCGCAGTCTGTCTCCATGCGCAGGGTTCGGCACTCCGCGGCGAGAGTCGCCTAGCTTTTGGCGATGTTCCGCAGACTTGGGCCGTCCCTTTTTTGTAGCAGACATCTTCGCGCGCGACTCTGGCGTGTGCTTGAATCCGTCACGAGGACCAGACCCAGCCCGACGCGCAGCATTGTAGAGATTGGCGTGCGCGTCAATATGGCGCTGCTCGGCACGAATGGCGTCGTTTCGCGTCTCTGACTTTTCGACTTGCGACCATGAGAATGCACGCGAGCCGTGCTGATTCCAGTCGGACTGAAGGGCAATGTTGGCGTGTTTTCCCAGGTTGAGTGCTGATAGGTGCTCGCGCCACCGCTGCGGCACATGAACGCTGCTGCCGACGTAGGCGCGTCCATTTAGAAGATTCAGGATGATGTAGACGCCAGTCTGTCTCATGACACGCTCATCGCATCGCAAAAGACCGCTACACCGTTGTCGATCCGCAACGAATGAGCCGTGACGACCGCCCACGCCTTTGGCTCACGCTGACCGTCCACCTTGGCGAAGTCCTCAGCGCGTCCCGACTGAACATGCACTTGTCCTTCGGTGCGGAAGCCAATGACGTTGATTTCCGTCTCAGTCGTGCCCTGGTCGATGCTCCAAATCTGCGGGAAGTCCTCGCAGCGGTTGAAGTAGAGGCGGTAGATCACCGCCCCAGCCTCTTCCGCTCAGCGGCCCGCCTCTCGCGATACCCGCTCGCGTCGAAGTCGTGCCCCTTGCCGGCGAGCGCCGCGGACGCGACCGGCGTCGTGGGGCTATTCCCGTTGACCGGCGTGAACGGCGCAGCCGGCGGCTTCCATTCGCGCTGCGCTGGCGCCCCGTTGCCGGCTGGCACGAGCCGCGCTAGCTCCATGCCGAACGCAATGTCATCCATCGCGCCGAGACGCTTGGCGAGATCGCCGTCCTTCATGATGGCGTATTGCAGATGCTCGGACTGCGGATGCTGGAAGATGGCGAGGCAGCGTGCGGTGCCTTCGTCCTCAGTGCGGCCGAGATTGACGCCACCGCCTGGACCTGACTGGAGCACCGTATCAAAATCCGCGTAGGATTCTCGGCCCTTGGCGCGGGTCCGTTCGACCGTCTCTTGCACCTTGCGCGCCTGCCGTTCTTCGGCGAGGGTCTGCCGGATGCGCCCGTCGATGTTGGCGCGCTTATCACGCCACTCCGCGTGCGCTTCCATGCGCTCGACTTCCCACTCTTCGTAGGAGACGCCTGGATTGGCCTCGGCAAATTGATCCCAGGCTGGGAAGGTGAACTTCTCCGGCTGCTTGGCCGGTTCAGCGGCTTTCGGCTCTGGCGCGGCCTGGGCGGGCGCTGGTGCGACAGCCGGCGCTGAGATGCGCGCTTCCAACTCCTTGGCGCGAGCTTCTGCGGCATCGGCGCGGGCCTTCTCGGCATCACGCGCCTTGGCGAGCTCGGAGAAACGGGCCTGGCCGCGCGTGGGCTTGGCGTCGTGTTGCGCCGCCGGAGTTCCAGCAGCCGCGCCCCCTTCCGCTGACGGGGCATCAGCGGTCCCAGCGGGCTCGGTTTTCGGCTCCGGCGGCGCATGCCGCTCCATCGTCGCTTCAAGTTGCGCGGCATCGGTGCCGCCGGACAAGACACGGTCGCCCTGCTCGTGACGGGCGATGGTCTCGGTTTCGCCGCTCATGCGCTCCACACTCGGCAGGCAGCGTTGGGGTTGATGCGCGCCCAGCCGTAGAGGATGTCGATGCGCTGCGGCATCTGCGAAACGTCGAAGTGCTGGACGTATTTTGCGCTGCTGGAAACCCTTTCAGGGTGCCAGTTAATAGTCCGAGGCTTGGCCGTCGCTGCCGCAAAGGCCCCAGCCGCCACGGCTACGAGCGAACCAAGGAATCCTCGCCGCGTCAGTGTGCTCATGCGTATGCCTGCAAGTATAGCCCCCGTGTCAAGGTTACGTCTTTTCAGCCAGCGTATCGACGCGGACCACGAACTTGTGAGCCCACTGAGATGGCAGCCACGGCAGCACGTATTGCGAGACCACGCGGTATGACCCCTGGACGTAGGCGCGAACACCGGCCATATTCGGCACGTCAGGAGCCGTGAAGGACGCGTAGCCGTCCGCCTTCAATTGTCGCATCAGGCGCGCGGCTAATTCTGGCACGGCCGCCTCAGCCTCGGCCTCAGAGTCGTAGCCATGCTCGATGCAGAACTGAGCCATCGCTTTAAGCTCAGTTTTTTGCCAATATCGGCGCGAGCAGCTCATCGTAAGACAGCCGCTCAACGACCATCGGCCACGGGTGATCGCAGACCGTCCAGTTCGCGCAGCCGCACATGACCACAAACGGCACGGACTCGCGGTTGTAGCGTTCGCGCGCTGTCTCCAGGTAATCATTGAGCCGATCGGCATCTGTCATCGCCCCCCCTTCGGCTGCTGCGCCGCCGCCCGCTCGGCCATCTCCGCCTGATGTTGCCGATCCGCTTCGGCCTGCTCGGCGGCGGTGCCCGCTTGCACCTCGCCGGCCTCCAGCGATTGCGCATGCCCCTGCTCGCCCATCTCGAGCGCGTGCTGCTGCTGCATCGCCGCCATGCCGACTTCGTGGCCCTGCACGCCGACACGGGCGCGTTCTTCGAGGAACAGCGCCAGGCGGTCCACCTTCGCGCCCAACTCCGCCACGGCGAGCTTCGTCTCGTTGTCGGCCGCCTTGCTCTCAGCCTGCATTGTCGCGATCTGGAGCTTCACATCCGCTTCAATATGGGCCTTGTCGAGCGTGGCTTGCGCCTTGATGGTGTCGCCATCCACCGCCTGCTTGAGCTGCGCGTTCTCTTCCTGGAGCTGCTGCAACTGCGCCGCGGCCTGTTCTGGCGGCATCTTCCCGTCCGTGGGCGCCAGCTTCTCGGCAATCGCCTGCGCGCCGGGGAACGAGAGCTGCTTGATCCAGTCGGGAATCACCTTCTGCTGCATCTCCGGCGGCAGATGCGGGATGATGTCGCCGAGCGCCTGCGCTCCCTCCGCGCGCCGCG
>Ga0207646_10000761_pt1 | contig 41842 bp, 34 predicted proteins | sample KBSK5502metaG_FD_184343 | JGI IMG/M metagenome (GOLD analysis project Ga0207646, IMG submission 184343) | Corn, switchgrass and miscanthus rhizosphere microbial communities from Kellogg Biological Station, Michigan, USA - KBS K5-50-2 metaG... | ecosystem: Host-associated > Plants > Roots >... | reverse complement strand
GGTCGGTGATGAATCCGAGACCGCTCGAGCCGGCGTAAAACGCGAACCCGACCGGATCGACCGCATCGTGCGGCACTGGAAAAGTTTGGACGACGACGTCGCAAATTTTGAATTCCGCGCCGGTCCGAAAGATCCGCCAGTTCCGATGTCGATCTAACGAACAATCGTAGCGAACCGCTTCGGCAGTCTGAGAGTTGGCGTAAATGGGAATGTCCAATTTCCGGCAAAGAACTTCCAATCCGCAAACATGATCGCCGTGTTCGTGCGTGAGCAGAACGCCGTCGAGTTGTTCGGGCGTCAGGCCGCATTGTTCGAGTCGGAGAACGATTTGGCGCGCGCTGAGGCCGCCGTCGATCAAGATTTTACAATAGTCGGTAGCGACGAGCGCGCTGTTACCGGCACTGCCGCTGCCGAGCATCGTCAAACTGAACACGACCGGTATTTAGAGACCGCGTTTCAGTTTTCGCAAATTAAATTCACGCGCTGCGCCAAATTTTTTCCGAACGGAAGCGCGAGAATGCGTTTTTTCTTTTCGGAATAATCGAGTGAACGGAAGTTCCGAATTTCGTCGATCCGACGGGCGGCGTTGAGCGTGTCCAGATACTGAGTGTAGCTCAAGGCGAGCTGCGTCGTCTCCAAGTAGCGCGCCCGAAGATTCCGGTCGCGAAACGCATCTGGGCATTGCCGCTCGAAAAGATGAAACCGCAACCAGCGGCGATCGGTGCGCGAAACGCGTTGGGTTTTGCGAAAGAAAGCGACGAACAAAAGAAGAACCAGATAAGTATCGACCTGCGCCTGGAGCTCGAGGTCGCGCGCGAAGTCTTCGGAAGTGATGGCGCGCGCGCCGTTCTGGAATTGGAGGGCCGCGTGAAGGGCGTGATTGATTTCTTCCACGAAAGCGATGAGCGAGCGGATGTTCCGATCGCTCAGGCAGGCGCGCGGATCATGGCGCTCAAGCTGTTCGATGAGCCAGCGCGAATAATAAATCCCGACGTAGAGGCGATTGTCGGCGGCGCGGAGAAAGGTCCGGGCCAAATCACTTAGTTCGCGCGCGGATTTGCCGGCCAAGATCGACAACTGCCGGCAGCGATAGCGATCGATCAGGCAATCTTCGAGATTGATGCCGACCTGCGCGTAGGTGCGCTCAAAAAGTTTTTGGATCTGACTGAAGAGCGTCTCGTTCACAGGACTAAGGATGGCCGCGCGTCTTCATCGAGATGAAGCAAACGATCGGAAAGATCATTGAGCGCGAGGCGGACGTCGTGAAAACGATTGGCAAGTCCCGAGAAAACGTCTGTTAATTCGCAACGCCGCGCCGTTTCGTGCGACGCGACCAGTTGATAGTTAGTTCGGCCGATTTGTTCGTAGAACCCAATGTCAGGCGCGCCGCGCAAACTGCGTCGCTGTGTGTTCTCGTGAAAAATGCCACTGATGAAGAGCGAATAGTTTCCGACGTGAGCGCGGAGGAGAAATGTTTGCTCGGGCGTCGCGCGCTTGAGCGCGATCAGCATGTCAGAAACGTATTCGTGTGCGTGATGGTCGATCTTGGCTGGAGATTGCAGCTGATTCGCGCGCGAAAAAGTTTCGAGCAGCGAGCCAATATAATCGGAAAGTTTCCGATCACCGATTCCAGCCTGTTGCAGGACATATCGCGCGAGGATGTAAAAATAAAATTGCGACGAGATCCGAAGATGCCCGCCGTTGCAGAGAATCGTTTCGACCAGACGCGGATGATCGAGAATTGAGTCCAGCATTTCCGCATCACTCAAAAGCTCGACCAGTGAAACGTTGTCGGTTCGAGAACGGCCAAGCGTGCGGACAATGAAATCGAAGTCAGCAGCCGTAAAACGTGCCCGACAATTCGCTCTAATCATCGCGCCTTCCTTTCCCCAGCATTGACGATGCCGCAGCCAACGTTGTTCGAGGCGACGTTTATTTCGGCGCGAGGAATTAGTCAAGAACGCGTCGCCGGTAGAAGAAGAAAACGCCGAACGTCCAACGCCGAACCTCGAACTTCAAAATGCGGATTGCATTCGGTGTTCGATGTTGGACGTTCAGCGTTCGACGTTTGCCGTGATGTTTTGAGGAAGGGTGGCTGAGTCCGGTTTAAGGCACTCGACTCGAAATCGAGCGTGGGGCAACCCACCGTGGGTTCGAATCCCACCCCTTCCGCCAGTTCCCAGAATATATAGGTCTCGGCTCTCTATCTTGCCCGCGGTCGAATCGCCCAGGAAAACGCCGGGATCGCAAAAAATGACTAAAATTTGAGCTTGATTTCGATCAATTTCGCACCGCATATTGTATATCCGCGCGCAGGCGACCCTCTATCTTGTTATTAGCTACCATTACCAGCTTTTCACAGGTTATTGGCACCCTTCTGCGCTGGAACTGCCGAGTTACTAACAACTTTTAACATCCAAAGAAGCCGGTGCCGTCATGATTCAACTCAAACCTGGAATTCCACCTTCCGCCTTAACCAAACCGCGTAAAAGAGCTGATCGAGTTCACAGTCGATCAACGAAAAAAGCGAAAGGCGGTTTGAGTTTTGAGCGGGTATTTAGCGATCCGGCGGTGAAACCGTTCGATCAAGTGGAATGGGAACATCGCACTGCGGAAATCACGGACGACAGCGGTCAGATTATTTTCAAACAGGAAAATGTCGAGGTGCCGAAAAATTGGAGCGCGCTGGCGACGAAGATTGCGGTCTCTAAATATTTTTACGGCGACATCGCGCACGGAACTGATCCGCACAAAGGCGGCCGCGAAAGTTCAGTGCGGCAACTGATTCATCGCGTTACGCGGACGATGACGGATTGGGGAATTGCCGACGGCTATTTTGCGGACGCGGAAGCGGCGGAGATTTTTTATGATGAGCTAACCTGGCTCTGTTTGAATCAACACGGCGCTTTCAACTCGCCGGTCTGGTTCAACGTCGGTTTGTATCATCAGTACGGCATCGGCAAAGGCGCGGGTGAAGGAAATTATTTTTATAATCGCGCGACCGGGAAAGCCGAGCGCGCGCCAACTCAATACGAATATCCACAAGGCAGCGCCTGTTTCATTCAGGACGTCGACGACACGATGGAAGACATCATGCGCCTCGCCACCAGCGAAGCGATGCTCTTCAAGTACGGCAGCGGCACCGGCACCGATCTTTCATCGTTAAGATCGACAAGAGAAAAATTGAGCGGCGGCGGGAAACCGAGCGGACCGCTTTCGTTTCTGAAAGTGTACGATCAGGTCGCGAACGTGGTGAAGAGCGGCGGCAAGACGCGGCGCGCGGCGAAGATGAACACGCTCAAAGATTGGCATCCGGACATCGAGGAGTTCATCGATGCCAAACAAAAAGAAGAAAAAAAAGCGTGGGCGCTGATCGAGCAGGGTTACGACGGCAGTTACAATGGCGACGCTTATGGCTCGGTCATGTATCAAAACGAAAACCTAAGCGTACGGGTAAGCGACGAGTTCATGGAAGCCGCGCTGTCGGATCGGGAATGGTGGACCCGTCGTGTGACCGACGGTCAGCCGTGCGAACGAAAAGAAGCGAAGACGTTGCTTCGCAAGATCGCCGAGGGCACGCACGTCTGCGGCGACCCCGGCATGCAGTTCGACACCACGATTCACAAATGGCACACCTGCAAGGCTACCGGCCGGCAAAACTCCACCAATCCGTGCAGCGAATACTTGTTTCTCGACAACACGGCCTGCAATTTGGCGTCGCTCAATCTGTTGAAATTCAAAACCGCGGACGGCCAATTTGATGTCGAGAGATTCAAAGCCGCGGTTCGCATTTTCATCACCGCGCAGGAAATAGTGGTCGATAACGCAAGTTATCCGATCAAAGAAATCGCGGAGAACTCGCACATTTTCCGAACGCTCGGACTCGGTTACGCGAATCTCGGGTCGCTCGTCATGAGCTACGGTTACGGTTACGACAGTGTTGAAGGCCGCACTCTTTGCGGCGCCGTCACGTCAATCATGACCGGCGAAGCTTACGAGCAAAGCGCGCGAATGGCGGAATCGCTTGGAGCATTTCCCGGTTACAAAGATGCGCGTTGCAGCGGAGTTCCGAAACCAGTCGCCAAGAGCAACGTTGCCTCGATGCTCGAAGTGATCGACTTGCATCGGTGCGCCGTGAACGAGATTCCTGATGTCGAGGAATTCGCGTATCTAAAAAAGGAAGCGGCGAAAACCTGGAAACGCGCGGCCGATGTCGGCAAGCGCCATGGTTATCGCAATGCGCAGGTCACGGTGCTCGCGCCCACTGGCACGATCAGTTTCCTGATGGATTGCGACACGACCGGAATCGAACCGGACATTGCGCTCGTAAAATACAAACTGCTCGCCGGGGGCGGCATGTTGAAGATTGTGAACCAGACTGTCAAACCCGCGCTGGAAAAGCTCAGTTACAATTCCGAAGAAGTCGACCGAATCATCGCGCACATCGACGCCTTCGACACGATCGAGGACGTGATCGATTCGGATGGATCGACAATCTCGGCGGGACTGAAGCCGGAACATTTGGCGATCTTCGATTGCGCGTTCAAACCGTTCAAAGGTGAGCGATCGCTTCATTACATGGCGCACCTGAAAATGATGGCCGCCGCGCAACCATTCCTGAGCGGCGCGATTTCGAAAACCGTGAACTTGCCCGAGTCGGCGACGGTTGACGACATCACGAACAGTTATGTCGAAGGCTGGCGGCTGGGATTGAAATCGATTGCGATTTACCGCGAAGGATCGAAACGCTCCGCGCCGTTGAACACGCGCAAAACGCGGGACATGGGCGGCACCACGGAAGATGTCGATGTTGCCCTGGACATCACGGTCGATCGCGAAGATTTCCAGAAACGAATTCTCGAGCTTGAAGCGGAATTGTCCGAAATGCGCGGCAAAGTCGACAAACCGCTGCGGCATCGGATGCCCGACACGCGGATGTCGTTAACCCATCGATTCGAGATCGCCGGACACGAAGGTTACATCACGGTCGGATTGTACGAAGACGGGCAGCCGGGCGAACTGTTCATCACCATGTCGAAGGAAGGCAGCACCATTGGCGGATTGATGGACACGGTCGGCACGTTGACGTCGATCGCGCTCCAGTACGGCGTGCCGTTGGAATCGCTCGCGAAAAAATTTGCGTATCAACGGTTCGAGCCGAGCGGGTTTACCAAAAATCCCGACATTCGCAACGCGACTAGCATTACCGACTACGTGTTTCGTTGGTTGGCCTGCCAATTCATCAAAGGATACAAGGAAGCGACGTCACCGAGCCGCGGGCAAACCGAATTGCCGTTGAAAGAAATTGGCGAGATGGAAAAGAAAGCGCTCAATCGTCCGGTCTCGGATCTCGCGCGCACCGGTGAGAAAGAAATTTTGGATGTGATCACAAGCCACACCCCAAACGATGGTGAACCACAAATCGCCGGCAACGGCCACAGTCACGCCGACCGCGTTCAAGAAGCGCTCGGGAACATGTTCATGGACATCATCTGCTCGCACTGCGGTAGCGATAAAGTAATCCGGGCCGGCGCGTGCGGTGTCTGCACCGAGTGCGGCACGAGCCAGGGCTGCAGCTAACGCGATTGTCGATCTCAAGCGACGGGGTTGGACAGACGCGGCGGTTTAGCTAGAATTCGTGACCGCCGTTTCTCCGACGGCGGATTTCATTTTTCCCATGGCGACTGAAGCCGAACTCCAGCGACAGAAAGAAATGCAGCAGGCCGAGGAACTGTTGTTCACCGGTCCGCAGGCGCTTGGGTTCGTCAAAGGACTTTTCGCCGGGCATTTTGTTTCCGATTGGGTGATGCCGTATCCGCGGATTCCAGCGGCGCAACAGGCTGAGCTGGACAAGACGCTGAAGGAATTGCGCGAATTTATGGACGCGAAACTGGATCCGGTCGCAATTGATCGGGACGCGGACATTCCACGGGAAGTGATCGATGGACTTGGTCACGTCGGGGTTCTCGGAATGACCGCGTCGAAAGAGTACGGTGGGCGCGGGTTCAGCCAAATGGCGAACACGAAGATTTTGGAAGAGATCGGGCGCCGGTGCGCATCGACCTCGGTATTCGTGAACGCGCATCACTCGATCGGCATTCGCGCGTTGTTGTTGTTCGGCACGCACGAACAAAAACAGAAATGGTTGCCGAAACTTTGCACCGGCGAATGGCTCGGCGCGTTTGCGCTCACGGAGAAGGAAGCCGGCTCCGACGCGAGCAATGTGCAGATGACTGCGACACCGACCGAAGACGGATCGCATTTTATTTTGAATGGCGCGAAGCGGTACATCACCAACACCGCAATCGCGAAAGTGTTGACGGTGATGGCGCGCACGCCGGTCCCCGGCAAACCCGGCAAGGACGCGATCACGGCGTTTTTGGTCACGCCCGACATGCCGGGATTTGAAATGATCAATGGCCGGATGGAAAAGATGGGAATCCGCGGCACAGCGACGGCCGAATTCGCGCTGCGCAACGTAAAAGTGCCGAAGGAGAACATTCTCGGTCAACAGGGCAAAGGACTCAAAGTTGCGCTCACCGTTCTCGATTTTGGCCGGACGACGTTCGGCGCGTGTTGTACGGGCGCGGCCAAGACTTGTCTCGATCTGGCGGTGAAACACGCGAACACGCGGAAACAATTCAACAAAACGCTCGGCAATTTTCATTTGGTGAAAAAGAAAATCGCGCGCATCGCGGCGGACGCTTACGCGATGGAAGCGATGACCGCGATTACTGCGTCACTGATCGACCGCGGTCTGGAAGATTACATGGTCGAGACCGCGATGTTGAAAGTTTTCACGACCGAGCTGCTTTGGGAATGCATCAACGACGCCTTCCAGGTCCATGGCGGCGCGGCTTACATGACCGATCTTCCGCTTGAACGGATGCTCCGCGATGCGCGAATCAATCAGATCGGCGAGGGCAGCAACGAAGTATTGAAATCGTTCATCGCGCTCGTCGGGATGCGCGGGCCGGGCATGGAGTTCAAGGAAATTTACGACACGATGTTGAAACCGACGCGCGAAGGCGGAATTGGAAAAGCCTGGAACGCGGGAATGAGTCGACTAGGCGCGACAGTGCGAATTCCCGATGTGCCGGTGCGGAGCGCGGAATTGAAATCGTTTGCGAGCCAGCTTGGGCGATTGGTTCGGAAATTCAATTTGGCGGTAAACAAATCGCTTATTCTTTATCGCGAACCGATTCTCGATATGCAGCTGGTGCAGGAACGGATTGCGGGCGCGGCGATGGATTTGTTTGCATCGACGGCGGTATTGAGCCGGTGGGATTCGGAAGTTCAATCGGCGCAGGGCAACGGCGAACGACCAGGTCAGAAAAACGCTGCGGCTGAACTTTTCCTGCGCCAATCATTCCACCGAGTCCGAAGCTTTCTCAACGGTCTCAGCGATAACGAAGACAAGTTTATCCTGAAGGCGGCGGATTCGGCGTTGGGATCGGGAAGCTAGCAGCTTCCCCTATAGATCACTTCAAGATCGACAACGCCTGCAACAGATCGTGCGTGATCAATTCGTAAAGCGGATAGCGCACCGCGAGCACGATGTATTGATGAAACTCAATCGCGGCGAGGAGCACGACTGCGGAGGCGATGATCGCGGTCTGAAATCGTTTTGCGAATGACGCGAGCCAGACAATCTGGCTAAAAGCGAGGAATCGCAGCGGCAGGTCCCACATGTTCGCGTAACGAAGGTTCATTCCGTACTTCACGTTGCACATCACCAGGTAACTCGCGGCGATGAAGATCGACAGGAAGAGTTCCGGCTTCATCGTGCGGTTCAATCGAAAGATTGTTCCGATACCGAGAATCAAGACGATCGGGCTGACTAGCATTAGATCGACAAGGTAGCGATACCACGGGCCGTCACCGGTCAGGATAGCGTAATGAAGTTGGAAATTTTTGCCGACCGAGAGTTGGTAACTTTGAATGAACATGTCGATTCCGCCGGCGAGGAAGATCAGTACGACGACGCCGAGCAACGGGCCTAGAAAGGTGGCGATGACGAGCTCGCGGGTGACGTTTCCAAATTTCAACCAGCGATTTGTGACGAGCAAAGCGATCAGGGCGACCCAAACGAAAAAGGAATTTTCTTTCGTTAAAATAAGCAGCGCGAGCGCAACGACGTAAGCACCGAGCCAGCGCCAATCGCGCGGCGTTTGCAAGTTTTCCCAGAGCAACCAGAGAACGAGCGTTGCCCAGAATGTGAAGAAGCCGTCGACCAGCGCGTGTTGCGACATGTGGAGCTGGGTTGGCGCGAACGCCATGAACGCGGCGATGGCGACGGCCCAGGTCGGTCCGCGAATTCGCCATGCGAAAAACGTCGCGAGGGCCAGCGTGAGCATGCTAAAGAACGCGGCGACTAGATAGAGCGCCTCGAGCGCTTCGGTTCCGAAAATCGAATGCCAACTGTAAGCGGCGAAGATGTAGAGAAAACGCAGCGGCGGCAGAATTGAGCCCGGCAGTTTTTTCTGAACGTCGATGTAACCCTGGACGATGTCGGGATAAGAACTGAGTCCGTCCTTACTCAGCGCGTTGACGTACTCGCGATAAAGTCCTTCATCGAATCCGATTTTGCTCCAGGCCGGTTGCGGATGAAGCGGCGCCAAAAAATGCAACGTCGCGCCAGGCGAAAATGCATGAGGGGTGATTCGCAGAAAAATCGCGATCACGAAAATGATCGCGAGCAGAACGATGTCGATCCTGCGGAGTCGGGATTGAGTTTCGGTCATCGTTTACGCGCTTTCGGCGCGCAACTTCACCAACTTAAGTAAGCGCAGATCAAGTCGACCGTCAGCAGTTTTTCTCCAAAGCAGAATCGAGCCTCCAATGATGATGAGCCAGGGCAGCAGCGACCAGGTAATCCAGTGTTGTTTGGAATCATCCATCGCGAGCGCAACCTTCCACGGCAATCCGCCGGAGGTGATGTTGTAAAACGCAAACAGGAAAATGGAACTGGCGACTGTGAGCGCGGCGTAAAACGTCGGCGACGAAATCAGAATGAACGGGGCGAGCCAAATCAGGTACTGCGCGCCGACTCCCGGCGCGAAAATGAAAAAGACGAGCCACGTATAAGTGATCGATTCGACGAAGGCGTGGCCGCGCGCATTTCGGCGTTGCCAGGCGATCCAAAGCGCGCCGGTGACAATGATGATTTTCAAAATGGTCACGATAATGTTTTGCGCGGGCTCAAGATCAAAAAACGACAGCCGACTGAACTCGGGCAATCCGGTTGAGCGAAACAAATAAGTGATTCCCCACGTGCCCCAATAGCTTCCGTAGGCGAGAACATTTTTCGAAAACAGAATCGGGAATTTGAGCAACGGCTCGGACCACAGAATTAGAGTCGTGATCGCTCCGGTGATCAAAAATCCACGGCTTTTATTTTGGGAGAACCAAAAAAGCGCGAGCGCCGGCAGAAAAAGGAGCGGCACAATTTTGATCTGACAGCTGAGCGCAAAAAACAATCCGGTAAGCGCGGGCTGATCTCGCAAACACATCCACGCCGCGCATACCAAAAACAAAACCATGACCGGATCGGTGTTGCCGTGAAATCCCGAAACCATGAGCGAGACCGGACTCAGCGCGAAAAGCGCGAGCGCCCATATTGGAATGCGGATGTCGATCTTACGAAACTGAAGCAGGACGAGAACGACGAGAAAATCAGCAACAATTCCGGGCAACCGCAACAGAAACGGAAAATGGATACCGAGTTCCTGGCACCATTTCTGTTCGGTCAGCAAAAAGATGCCGCGCAAAAAATAGGCGGTGAGCGGCGGATGATTGAAATAGCGACTGTGCGCGTAAGTCCATTCCAGTCCGTGTTCGTTCAGCACTTTGGCGAAGCCGTAGAAGAAAACTGCATCGTTCGTGCCGATCGTGTTATAAGCGAGCGCGAGCTTCAACGTCATCGCGACAAGCGCGAGTACGACGACAAACGTCGTGCGCAAATCGCGAGTGGGGCTCATGCTTGTCGATTCGAGCAGCTTCAGTGCCTTCGTTAGCTATTGCCAGCCGCGGATCACGATCAGCGGCACGTCTTCAAATGGATTGATCGGCTGGTCCGATTGCACAGGAATATTCTGGCCGCGCTCGCTGTGCGTGCGAACAAACGCGCCCAGTTGTTCCATCCAAGCATCGCTGTAAGCGACGTTGTCCCAACCAACATTTGCGTTCGGCGCGGGCGGCAAGATGCGCGGTTCGCGGCCAATCGGCGGCAATTTGATTCCTCCGACGATCCAAACACGATTTCCACTCGCGAGCGTCTGGTGAATTTTTTCCAGAACATCATCGATCGGATGTTCGGAAAGCATTTTTTCGCGGAAAAGATCGTAGCGATGGACGCGAAGATCGATTATCGACGGCAACGTGATCGCTGGCGCCGTGCCATGATAGTAGCGGTTGAAAGAAATGCCGTACTGCCAGGGCGCGAGCACGATCAGATCGTTCGGTTTCGCGTCCTGACTTATTTTTTGCGCGACGATGTCGATGTTGGTCTGGCGTTCGATGATTTTCGGCCAGACGTTAATCGGTAGAATAATCAGAGCGATTACGGCGAAGGTGAGCCGGCCGATTCGGATCCCTTTTTGGTCGCTAAGAACTGCGCCCAAAGAATCGAGCGCCACCGCGAGCAGAGAAATTAAGGCCAGAAAATACCAAGAGCGGGTCAGATAACTGAGTGTTTGAAGAAATTCATAATAGGCGATCGCCGCCGCGATCACCGTAAGCGAAGCAAAGACCAAAAGATTCCCGTCCGAGTCTTGCTTGTTGGAGTGCGAGCGCCAAAGTTTCCAGAGCGCCGCGCCGAGCAAAACGAGGAATGTGACGTGCCAGAGAAAGGCGAGCGGGGCATTTGGATTGCCCAAAGCGAAATTGAATTGGTTCCAGAGCAAGCGCGGCGTGACCGGAAATTCGACGACCTGACTCCACGAATTCGAATACGCGCCCAAATATGGCAGGAACGAGATGAAGCAGAGCGCAAGAATGCCTAGGAAAATGATCAAGCGTTTGAAATCGTGGCGCAGCAGAGAAACGGTGCCGGCGGAAATAGTCAGCGCAGCAACGAGCGCGAGATTGTGAACGAGACATTGCACGGCCACGAGTGAAACAAGAGCAGCGCTGATGACTCGGGACCTTGGGAGCTCGCTGAGCAGAGTCGCGATCAAGCCGAAGGCGAGGATGATGAAGACTGAACCGAGCCCGTAGCCGCGGACAGTTGTTGCCCAAAAAAGAAAAGTCGTGTTGAGGCCGAGCAACGCGAGCGCAATCAGCGGCGGGCCGCGACCGATTAACCGCGCCGTAATCCAAATCGCGCTCAGCACCGCGACGCCGGCGAGAAATCCAAAACTGCGCAGTGCGACATCGCTTGTTCCGAAAACATCGGTGTAAAAGCGAACGAGAATTGGAAATGGAAGCGGAAACGCTTCGTGTTGAAAATTCTGCGCGATCTCGGTGACGCCCGGCATCCGCGCGAGATTGACAATGGCGCATTCATCACGCCAAAGGGCGCCGGCATGAGTGAGCCGAACGACCAGGAGAAAAACGACCGTTGCGGAAAGAAAACCCGCCACGATCCATTCGGCGCGTTTCAAAAAGTTAGTCACTGCGACTTGGATTCGAGTTGCGCTTTGAGCGCGACGAACTCTTGCTGCCCGGGATTGAGTTCAAGCGCCATCTCGATCTCCGCTCGAGCGTTGTCGGGATCGTTTTTGGCGAGCAATGTTTTCGCGAGCAGAAAATGGGTCTTGCCGTTGCGAGGATCGACATCTTCTGCCAGACGAAACCATTTCTCGGCTTCATCGAGTTGCGAGGCATCAAGCGCGATGACGCCGAGATTGTTGAACGCTCCTTTATGTTTTGGATCGAGATTGAGCACGGTGTGATAGAACGATTGTGCTGCGCTTCGATCGTTTTGAGCGAACCGCAAGTTGCCAAGCGCGAAAAGCGTTTCCGAATTATCTGGAACGTAAGCATAGGCGACCGCAAGTTTTCGCTCGGCGAGCTCGAGATTGTTTGATTCGAGCGCCTGCCAACCTGAGTTGTAAGCGTCGAGAGCCCAAAGCGACGGATTTCGCTGCGGCCAGGCGACCAGCGTTGTCGCCCCGATCAGGACGAAAACGTAAATGGCGGCGACGCGAAGTTGATTTGAGATGATGGCCTGCCACAAGATCGACAATCCGAAAACAGCAAAGATCAACAGGCCGGGGACAGTAACGAGTCGATAGCGTTCAGTGATGAAAACAGCTAGGAGCGCGCTCATCGAGAACAGAATTGCCGCGAGGACCCAGCGCGCTCGCGGCGCCACCCAGCAGCCGAGAAAAATTCCGGGAATTGCAAACGCCGCAACGACGCCGAAAGAAATTCCCGGCAGAACCACGCCTTGTTCGCGCAAGCTGGTGATGATGCTGAGATCATCATACTGAAACGCGCTCCAGAAATTGCGCAGTTTGCGCGCAAGCAACTTCAGCCAGTCGCCGAAGTGACCACTGACGTAAGATTTCGCTTGGCCTGACCAATAAGCGGAAACTTCTGCGTGTTTCAATGGACGCCCGGCGGCGACTTCGGCTTGAGTGATCGAATCTTGAAGCATCGCCGCTTGACCGGCGCGAAGTCCCGGCGGAAAACGCGGATAACCATTCGCTTCGGGATTGTTGCCGATCCAGAAATTAATACCGCTGTGCGCGGAAAGGGGGACCGGATCTTTCGCAATGAAGTAATTGTGAAACCAGCAGGGCGAAGTGCCAAGCGCCAATCCGACGATGATAAGCGCCAGCCGGGGTGCGAACACGCGCGGGGCGCGGGCTTTAGATCGAAACAATGCTGCGACAAGCAGTGGAACGATCGCGAGGACGGTTGCCACCGCAGTTGCTGTTAAACCAACCAGCAATGCGAGCAGAAAAAATTCGAGGGTCGAGAGCGCGTCGTTGTTCCGCACGATTCGCCAAACAACGAACCAGAAGACGAAAACAAACCACGCGGTCGGCATTAGCACGACCGAATAGGCCTGGGCCGGAACGAAGAACGCCCAACCGAGTGCCGCGATTACGCCGATGAGTCGCGGGGTTGTGGAAGATGTCGATCTTACAGCGGCGAAGATAGCGACACAGATTTGGTAAATCAGAAGCGCGACTCCGGCATCGAGTGTGACCTGGAGCAGGCCGGGCACAAAAGGATTCTGGCCAAAAAGCTTGTAAAGAAACGCGAGCAAATAGGCGTAGCCCGGCAGTCCGTAGAAGGCCAGGTGCTGAACGAATTGCCCCTGCAGGATTTCTCGCGCCCAATCGTTGTAGAAGTGCATGTCGCCACGCGTCGGCAGAAGGAGCGGCGAATGGGTGAGGCGGATTAGAGCCCAGAGGCGAAGGATAAAGACCGCGACGAAGACCAAATGGCCGAGCCCGAGGGAAAAGCGTCCGGCAAGGGAGTCAGATTTCACCGGGGTTGGCATTAACACTGCTCATTAAAGGCCACTTCGCGATCACATCGCGGAGCGCAGTCAAACAAACAAGAGATAAAGAAAGCAATAGCATGTTAAACGCCATCAACAAACGCCGCGGGGGCTTCACCCTCGTGGAAATCATGATCGTAGTTGCGATCATCGCGTTACTCGCGGCGATTGCCGTTCCGGGATTCCTCCGGGCGCGCAAACGTTCGCAAGCCAGCCGCATTCTGAACGATCTGCGCATGATCGACTCAGCGTGTGACCAGTACGCGATCGAAACGAACCGCAAAACCGGTGATGTGGTCGGCGTTGCTGACTGGACGAACTACTTGAAGAAGGGTTCGCTCCTTTACAACAACGGCAAGAGCCTTCTGGGCACCGCTTATGGAGCCCAAACGGTTGACACCATCCCGCAAGTGCCGGCAGCCGACTACACAGTGTTGTCGGACGTGGCCAGCACCGGTTTCTGGTCGCCATACGGTCCTTAAAGAATCTGACGATTCATTCTCCTGTCATTCGAATTCAAACCGAGTGGCAGGGAATGAGTCGTGAGAAAAGGACGCGAAGTCCGGCGATCACGACTCGCCTACGAACTAATTAACTAAATAAACGCAATCATGTTTAAAAGACTTCAAACCAAACACGCCGGCTTCACCCTGGTGGAAATCATGATCGTGGTCGCAATCATCGCATTGCTGGCCGCGATTGCGGTCCCTGGCTTCCTCCGGGCCCGGAAACGCTCGCAAGCATCCAAGATCCTAAACGACCTCCGGATGATTGACGGAGCAGTCGACCAATACGCAATCGAGACCGGCCGAAAAAGTGGCGACGTGGTCAACGTTGCTGATTGGACTAATTATCTCAAGAAGAACTCCATCCTTTTCAATACAGGTCAGGATCTTTTTGGAGACGATTACGGCGCTCAAACCGTCGACACGCTCCCAACCGTTCCGGCAGGCGCGTTTAGCACGTTGTCCGACGTCGCGGACACCGGGTTCTGGTCGCCTTACTCACCGTAGTCACAACCTCTGGTTCTTATGACGGAAGCGTCCTTCCGAACCGGAAAGGACGCTTTCGCGTTTTACTGAAGGACCGCGAACAAACAAACATGACTGTCTCAACCCCAGTCGTTAGGCCGACACAAGATCGACATTCACTCGAGTCGATCGGGCCCAGTTCCTGGAAACGAAATGTGGCCCGACTAATTAACGCGGCTTGGCTCCGCTGCGCTGTCATTCTCTTCGTAGCGATCTTAATCCACTCGCCAGCTCTCCAGGGGCAACGGATTTGGGACGATCAATATCTTGCCCACGACAATCCGTTCATCAAAAGTCCGCTTTTGATCCCGGAATCGTTTCGGCATTACTTGTTCCTCGACTCGTTGTCGGTTCACTATCGGCCGGTTCAAAACATCTCTTTTATCTGGGATTACTTTTTTTGGAACACCGACGAGTTTGGATTTCATCTGACTAACGTTCTGCTTCACGCCGGCAGCGGAATACTTCTCTACTTTTTGCTTCGGCACTTGCTCGTCTCGTTACTTTGCCGGCGCGTTGTCCCCGGACCTTGTAAGCGCGCGCAAAAGCGAAGATCGTGGGTTTCGGGCGGTGCGTTCCTCATTGCTGTCTTATGGGTGGTTCATCCAGTTCACAGCGCGGCCGTCGATTACATTTCCGGCCGGGCCGACAGTTTATCGTTTTTGTTTGCGGCCGCAGGTTGGCTCTTATTTCTAAAGGCGCGGAAAGTACCGCGCTCGGCTGCTCGAATCAGTCTTTACGCGTTGGCCATTGTCAGCGGCTTGCTCGCACTTCTCTCACGCGAGATCGCATGCGTTTGGATCGTTCTCTTTGTTGCGCATCTGCTGTTCGTCGAACGAGACTTTTCATTTCGCCGTCGTGTCGCGACAATTGTTTTTTGCGCCCTCATTTTGGCGACCTACGCCGGTCTGCGCCAATTTCCGGGAGAACGTCCGATGGCGCAGCCGCAAGCCGGCTGGACTACTCCAGTCCGGGCGGTATTGATGGCGCGTTCGCTCGGCGATTATGCGCGATTGATGATAGTGCCGGCAAACCTGCACATGGAGCGCACGGTGGTCGATCCGGCGGGCTGGCGAAGCAATTCGGATTGGCGGCGAACAATCGGGACCGAATACTTGTCGATCTTAGGGTTGCTGCTGCTCGCGGTTTTTGTTTATGGCGGAATCAAAAATGGCCGCGGACAACGTCTTCGCATCTTCGGTGCGAGTTGGTTCTTTGCCGCTTATCTTCCGATCTCAAACGTTGTCCAGCTCAACGCCACCGTCGCAGAACACTGGCTCTATCTCCCGGCGGTCGGATTCTTGATCTTCGTTTTCGGATGCGCGATTGAACTTCCGATTCGTTGTCGGCCGCTGCTGAGTGCGTGCACGTTGATCGCTGTCGTCAGCTTGAGCGCCCGAAGTTTTGTCCGAAGTAGCGATTGGGCGAACGAAGAAACATTTTATCAACGCACGCTCGCGGCCGGCGGTGAAAGCGCGCGGGTCTCGGTCAATCTTGCTCAAGTTTACGCGCGCCGGGGAGATTATGCCGTCGCGGAGAAAATGTTGCGGAGTGTTCTAGCGAGCTCGCCGGATTATCCGACGGCTCGAATTAATTTAGGCAATGTCTTGCTTCACGAGGGTAAGGCTGCGGAGGCGGAAACATTTTTTCGATCTTTGTTCAACACGGATGGGCGCATCAGCAAGGAATATCCGCGAACGTGGGTCGCTGCCGTAAATCTCGCCTGCGTGCGTCACAAAGCCGGTGACGACAAAGGCGCGTTCGGTGTGCTTGAAACCGCGCGTGCCGCTCATCCCGGCGTTTGGGAATTGATCAGTTACGAAGCGGAGCTCCGGCGCGAAGTTCAAGGAACGGCGGCGGCGGTTCCATTAATCGAAGAATTTGCGCGCGAACATTGGTGGCACTACGGCGCGGCTGTTGCGCTTGGCCGGCTTCGCGCGGAAACTGGCGACATCGCCGGCGCTGATGCAGCTCTGGCGCACGCGAGCTGGTTGGACGTGCACGACGCGGAAGCGCTGCACTTGATTGCGCTGATCAAGTTGCGACAAAACAATTTGGAGGAAGCGTTCCGTGCGCAGCGACGCGCAATTAGTCGTCAGCCGGATCAGCCGAGTCAGTATATTTTGCTTTCCAACATTCTTGAAAGAATGGGGCGCAACGACGAAGCGCGTGCTGCGCTCGCGCAGGCTTCGCACCTGCGGACATTGGTTCAAAATTCGCCAACTCAGTCGCTCTGATTCAGTGCGGCGCTGGCGAACCGTTAGTCGCGACTCGCTTCGGCGCATGTTACGCTGCGGGTCATGCAAATCATCGTTCTCGGGGCGGGGGCGATTGGCAGTCTCTACGGCGCCAAGCTTGCCGCGGAGAATGATGTCACGCTCGTTGGGCGCGCGGATCATGTTCGCGCAATCAACAAGAGCGGTCTGCGCATTGAAGGTATTGAGGAAAAAACTGTTCGTGTTCGAGCGGTGACGCGGTTGGAGCAGATCGGGCCCAAAACCTTGGTTCTCTTGACGACCAAATTACCGGCGAGTGCCGCGGCGCTCGAACCCATCGCACCACTCGTGCGTGACGATACAACAATCGTTGCTCTTCAGAACGGTTTGAATAGCGATCAAATCGCGCGTGACGTTCTGAGGGGCCGCGTCGTTGTGTTGCGAGGAATCACTCAGTTTGGCGCAATTTTCGAACGCGCCGGCGTGATTCGCTACATGGCGACCGGTTATACATTGCTCGAAAATCACGAACGTAGCTCACACATTGCCGCGATTCTGAATGCTGCAGGACTCGACTGTCGCATTCCGCCAGACATCAGGACAGAAGTTTGGCGTAAGCTTGTCTTTAACTGCATCGTGAATCCGATCACGACGATAACGCGCAGCAAAGTCGGCGAGATTGTCGATCCTCGCTTGAACCGTCTGAAGCAAGTTGTCATTGACGAGTGCGTCGCCGTCGCTCTGGCCGAAGGCGTTTTTCTGGGAGCGGACTTGCTGACCGAGATCAACGCGACCTATGCCGGTTCGCCTAACATTGTTTCGATGCAACAAGATGTCTTGCGCGGCCGAACAACTGAAATCGATTACCTCAACGGTGCGCTCGTCGTGCTTGCGCTGAAACACGGTTTGGATTGTCCCGCGAATTCGGCGCTCACGAATATCATCAAAGGAATGGCAGCCGCATCTCGAAGGATTCATTCGCCCAAACTCGACGGCAAATTCGAAGCCGAAAAAAGCGCTGGCAGCGCGCGTTTTTGAATTAAAAATAACTGTGCGTGCCGACGTGAGGGCGCCGGAATTCAATTCCAGCGAAAATCAATTCGCCAAAATCAATCTTTTACTGCCGAATGGCCGCCGATTCGATCGAGCTGATATGCAGTAGTCGGGATCACAGCGAGCCGATCACAGTCCTGCCGAACGGCAGAACCAGAGATCATAATAGTGCACCTCACAGCCTTTAGAGGCTTTTTCGAGGTTGCAACGCTCTTTTGCGGAGCTGCGAACGCCGATGCGCAAATCGCGATCGACATGGCGACCGTGGCTAACTTCGTCACAGTTGTCATGCCTCAAGGGTGAGCCTTTTCAGTGCCAAACGCAAGGAGAAAACCGGACACCGTCCGGCCATTTATTCCTGACGCAAAAAATGTTCCAGTCGCAGACGGTCAAGCCGTTCCCGCGCTTCATCCGAACGCGATCCGCCGGCAGCCGCGAGTTTTTCATAAATCGCCGCCGCCGATTCCCACTTCGCGTCCGCTTCCAACAACTGGCCGGCGTTAAATCCCGCTTTGTAAAACCAGAAAAATTCATGCGACTTATCCGCGCGCGAAGTCTCGTCTAGGACGCTGTAAAAGCTGGCCAGTGCTCCGCCGCGGTCCGCTTCTTTTTCCAGACAAAGACCTTTCTTAAACAACGCTTGGTTGCGCCAGTGTCCGGGCGCTTCGCGGTCCGATGCCAGCTTATCGTAGGCTTCAATCGCGCGCTGGTAATTTTGCCGATCGGTTGCGCCCATCTCGAAGTAAATGTCGCCCTTTCCGCAAGTCGCCTCCCGTTTTTCGGCTGGCCGCGCGTTCCCGTTCAAGACTTCGTCATAAAGAGCGAGCGCGTCCTGTGCTTTTCCAAGTTTGCGTTCAATCACCGCCTGCTCGTTTCGCGCGGCCCACTTTAATTCCCCGTCGAGTCGGACGACGCGGTCGAAAAGAACGATCGCGCGCTCCAAGGATTGAGCCGCCATGCTCGCCATCGCCGATTCGCCCGCGAAAAATATCGCCCGCTCGGTAAATGGTCCGGCGGCATTTTGTTCGGCCAACAATTCGAACTGCGTTTCGGCATTCGCGAAATCCTGCTGCCGATAATAAATTTCGCCCAGCTTCATTCGCACCGACGCCCGCAGATCCGATGTTTCGTGCCGCTGAATGAATTGCTTCGCTAGATCGACAACTTTCCCTTCATTACCGCGCACCGCGTCTTCCAGCCAAATCGCCAAATAATCAGCCCGTTCCTGCGCGGCTGGCGTCGGCTTTGATTCGGCCGCGCGCGCCAAGTCTTTCCGGGCTTCATCAATTTGCGGCGGCGTCGCATGAAACGCCAGCTCGGCGAGCGCGACCCACGCTTCCGATGCGCGCTCCGTGTTTGGAAACTCACGGAGAAAATCGCGCAGAGAATCGGCTGCTTGAGGGTTGCCCTTCGCCGCCGCCATTAATCCAGCTTCCAATCGAAGATCCGCGCGTGATCTTTGATCGTTTGTCCGCTTGCCGAGCTCTTCCACGTCTGCCAGAAAACGTATTTGATCGCCTTCTTTGAGTCGCGCCACCGCCGCGTTAAACATCGCGAGAGACGCGAGCGAAGAATTGGAAAATGCGATTTGTTCAAAGCTCGCAGTGGCCGCATCGAGATTCTTGGCGCGATATTGGACCTGCGCCATGAGCAAATTTATGCGATCAAGTGTCGCCGGTTCTGGCTGGAGGGCGCGCGCTTCGCTCAAAATCGACAGCGTTTCGTCGAAATGTCGATCTTCCAAATTGAGCTGCGCAAGTTCCAGCAGCGCGGAACCAAGCGCTGGAATTCGCGGATGGCTTCGACGCAAGGCCGCGAAATATTCCAGCGCGCGATCCCGCCGGCCAAGCCGAAGATCAAATCGCGCGAGATACCATTGCGCGAACGCGCGGCGTGGCTGCGCCGGATCTCGCGTCCAGCGCTCGAGTTCGCTTCGCGATGGTTTCTTTTCCGCGCGGTACAGTTCGTCCAGCTTCGCGAAAATACGGGCAAGATCGACATCGGACGGCCGGTGTTCGATAAAATTCTCTAGCACATCGTCTCCATTTTCCGGCGTTTTCAATTGCAGATGCGCGTCCGCCAAACCAAAGAGCGCCGCGGTCAAAGTTTCGTGGCTCGCAGCTCCTGGATTTTTTACGAGCGATTCAAAAATCGTTATCGCGCGGTCCGGTCGGCCGAGGACGATTTCGAGCCGGCCGCGCAAACAATGGCGCTCTTTTTTTTCTGAGGTGGCTTGCGGTTGCATTTGGTCGAGCACGCGTCGCGCGCTCGCGGCGTCGGATTTTTCCAAATAGAGTTCGGCCTCTCGAAGTTGCGCTCGAATTGCCCATTTCGGATCGCGCGACAATTCACTAAACATTTGCAGCGCCCCTTCCGTTTTTCCGAGCGCGCGCAACATCTCTGCCGCGCCAAATCGCGCTTCCGTTCTCAAAGGCGACGCGGAATCAGCGACGATCTGCTGGTAAAGATCCAACGCCTCAGTTTTTCGATCCGAGCTCGCGAACAGTTGGGCGCGCCAGAAATTGGCCGTTCGGGTTGGCCGCAATCGCGGGTCGTCAAGAAGCTTGAACGCTTCCGCCTCCTGATGGGCGTCGACCAGCGCTTCAAGCAATTTTTCCGCGGCCGCGCGCCATTGTGCTTCGGGAAGATTTTGTTTCAACAATTCTCGTAATCGGGCGGCTGCCACCTCCGGCACTCCTTCGTTCAGCGGCCGAGCGGCTTCTGCGAGTTGCTGGTTAAAGTCTCCGCGCGCCGGAAATGCAGCGAGACTGAGCAACGCGATAAAAACAATCCGCCGTGTTCGTTTCATCGCGCTTGCAATAACGGCCGCAAATATTTCCCAGTATAACTTTTTGCAAGATCGACAATCTCTTCCGGCGATCCTGCTCCGACAATGTCGCCGCCATGCTCGCCTCCTTCGGGTCCGAGATCGATGATCCAATCCGCGCACTTAATCATTTCGAGATTGTGCTCAATCACGATCAGCGTATTTCCCGCTTCGCGCAGCTTCATCAAAACTTGGAGCAATTTCTCGATGTCGGCGAAATGCAGGCCGGTCGTTGGTTCATCCAAAATATAAACCGTTCGCCCGGTCGCTTTCTTTGCCAGCTCAGTCGCGAGTTTCACTCGCTGCGCTTCGCCGCCGGAAAGTGTGGTGCCGGCTTGGCCGAGCCGCAAATAACCGAGCCCGACGTCGAGCAGCGCGTTCAATTTGTCGGAAATGCTCGGCACGTTCCGGAAGAAGCGCGCGGCTTCATCGACCGTCATGTCGAGAACGTCAGCGATATTTTTTCCTTTGTAAGTGATTTCGAGCGTTTCGCGATTGTAACGCCGGCCCTGGCAGACCTCGCATTCCACATAAACGTCCGGCAAAAAATGCATCTCGATCTTGATCAGCCCGCCGCCTTCGCAGTTTTCGCAACGGCCGCCTTTCACATTGAAACTGAAACGTCCCGCATCGTAGCCGCGCACTCGCGCCGCCGGCAGTTGCGCGAACAATTCGCGGATCGGCCCGAACGCGCCAGTGTAAGTCACCGGATTCGATCGCGGTGTGCGTCCAATCGCGCTTTGATCGATCACAATCGCTTTGTCGATCTGTTCAACGCCGCGCAACGCCTGAAACGCGCCCGGCTTCTCTTTTGAATTGTAAAAGCGCCTGAACAGCGCGCGGCGCAGAATGTTGTCGACCAAAGTCGATTTGCCGCTCCCGGAAACTCCCGTGACGCAAGTGAACAAGCCGAGAGGAAACGCGACCTCGATGTTCTTTAGATTGTTTTCCGTTGCGCCTTTTACAATCAGCCAGCCCTCTTCGTTTTTCGTTACGCGATCGCGAACCGTTCGCGGCTGTGTCCGGTTTCTGGGAATGGGAATGCGCAGACGGCCGGACAAGTAATCTGCCGTCAGCGAGTTTTTCGCGCGCAGAATTTCTTCGAGTTTCCCTTGCGCTACGATTTCGCCGCCGCGCGGGCCCGCGCCGGGCCCAAGATCGACAATGTGATCGGCCGCGCGAATCGTTTCCTCATCGTGCTCGACCACGATCACGGAATTTCCGAGGTCGCGCAGACGCCGAAGCGTTCCGAGCAGTCGCGCGTTGTCGCGTTGATGCAAACCGATGCTGGGCTCATCTAAAACGTAAAGCACGCCAGCCAACCCGGAACCGATTTGCGTCGCGAGCCGAATTCGCTGCGCTTCGCCGCCGCTCAACGTGCCGCTCTCGCGATCAAGCGTCAGATAACCGAGCCCGACTTCGACGAGAAATTGCAAACGCGATGCGATTTCGCGCACAACATCGGCCACGACTTTTTTCTGCGCCGCGGCCAGATCGAGATTGTCGATGTAACGAGCCGCTTCCTCTGTCGTCAGCTCGCTGAATTGATGAATGTTCAACTCGCGGCCACTGCGATTCTTGATCGTGACGGCCAGAATTTCCGGCTTCAAGCGCACGCCGCCGCACACTTTGCACGGCTCGCGAGTCATGAACGCGCGAATGCGGTTCCGCGTAAATTCACTTTGCGTCTGCGCGTAAAGTCGCTGCATTTGCGGCACCAAACCCTCGAACGGCCTTTCCTTTTCGCCGTTGCCAGCAAAATTCATTTTGATCGGCGTCCCGTTCGTTCCGAAATAGAGGGCGTTCTTGAATGGCTCCGGCAAATTCTCGAACGGCACGTCTTCATCCACATGGAAATGTTTTACGAGAGCGCCTTGCAATTTCTGGTAATACGCGCGCATCCGCTTCGTCCCCCGGCGCCACGGCGTGATCGCGCCTTCGGCAATCGTTTTCGTTTGATCCGAAATCATCAGTTCGGGATCAAGCACTAGCTGCGTTCCGAGACCGTGACACGCCGGGCACGCGCCGAGATGGCTGTTGAACGAAAAATGTTTCGGCGTCAGCTCGCCTAGGGTAAATCCGGTCTCCGCATCCCCGTAATCCGTCGAGAACCGTTGTTCTTCCCACTCTTCTAATTGGGCGTTGGAAGTTTTCTTCTCTTTCAAAACAGACAATTTGTTTCCGCCCCATTTCAACGCGGTTTCAACCGAATCCGCGAGACGCACGCGAATTCCGTCGCGCACGACCAATCGATCCACCACCGCTTGAATCGTATGCCGCTCGGTTTTCTTTAACCGAATCGGGTCAGGCCGATCGAGCTCAGCGATTTCGCCGTCGATCCGCGCGCGTACAAATCCTTCGCGTTTCAATCGTTCAATCACGTCGCGAAACTCGCCCGCTTGATTTCCTATCAGCGGCGCGATGACGATGATTTTGCTCCCCGGTTCGTAAGCGAGAATTTGATCGACAATCTGTTGGGTGGTTTGTCGATGAATCGGTTTGCCGGTTCTGGGATCGTGTGGCTGGCCGACCGCGGAAAAAAGAACTCGCAGATAATCGTAAATTTCCGTCGTCGTCGCGATTGTCGATCTTGGATTGGCGCCCGCGCTCCGTTGCTCGATCGCTATCGCGGGCGAAAGGCCTTCGATGAAATCGACGTCCGGCTTTTCCATCTGATCGAGAAACTGCCGCGCGTAAGCGGACAAGCTCTCGACGTAACGGCGTTGGCCCTCGGCATAGAGCGTGTCGAAGGCGAGGGAGGATTTCCCCGAACCGCTCAGACCGGTAATGACCACCAGCTTCTCCCGCGGCAATTCGACGTGGAGATTCTTCAAATTGTGCTGGCGCGCACCACTGATCTTAATAACTTGCGCAGGCATCAGGACGACAAATCTCGAACCTACCAGTCAAGCACAGCCCCGAGTTTTCTCCAGCGAAAATCCCGATTTATGAGCGACCCAAACCGCACCATCACCCACGAAGAACTGGTCCAGCTGCAAAAGAAATTCAGCGAGATCAAACATGGCATTAACAACGCGCTTGCGGTGATGATGGCGCTCTCGGAAATGTCGCAACGCCGGCCCGATTATGCTGAGAAACTCGCGAGCACAGTTCTGACCAAAGCGCCCCAGATCGTTTCCAGTCTTCAGGAATTTACCGCGCTCTTGAACGAAAAGGCCGGCGTCAAACCCGCCGCCGAAGCGAAGTAGCGGGTTCAACCAACGCCTCGCGCGCACATGGACGCGGTGTCGAGCAAACGCATCCTCATCGTCGAAGACGAGAAGCACGTTGTCGATCTTGCGCGGGCGTGGTTGACGCGTTTGCGATATTGAAGCATGCCGCCGACGACCGAGGAACAGGATGAACAGTTTTATCGCGACACGGAGGCGATCGCGTTTCCGAAACTCGACGATCGTCAGTTATCGTTGCTTGAACCTTTAGGACAAAGACGCTTGCTCAAGCGCGGCGATGTCATCTTCAAGGCCGGCCAGCGCGATCTCGGCCTAACGATCGTTTTGCGCGGCGAATTGGAAGCGGTCGAGCAACGCGACGGCACGGAACAGATTCTCGCGATTGCGCACGCGCGCGATTTCATCGGCGAGGTGTCGATGCTACAGGGGACGTCAGCTCTCGCCAGCGTACGCGTGATCTCGGATGAAGCGGAAATCCTTCATGTGCCGGCGGCGGAGCTCCGTCGCGCGTTGGCCGAAATACCGGCCGTCAGCACAACGATCGTCAACGCGCTCATTATGCGACGGCGGCGGCTAAATCGTGACCGCGAGTTCGCGGGCTTTCGGGTTTTGGCTGCGGCTGATGATCGCGATGGACATCTTATCGACGATTTTCTCGACAAAAATCACATTCCCCATCGACTTGTCGATCTTGCGAGCGATCAGGGCCAGCAATTGAGCAAACGTTTTCGCCTAACGAATCGCGATTTACCGACATTGATCACGCCGGCCGGATCGCCATTGCGGCGACCGTCGCTGCGCGAAGTCGCGCAAGTCGCGGGGCTGCTGCGTCCGCTCGCGCGCGAAAATGAAACGGAAATTTTCTCTGACCTGACCATCGTCGGCGCTGGACCTGCTGGACTCGCGGCCGCAGTTTACGCCGGCTCGGAAGGACTCAGTACCGTTGTTCTGGAGAGCTACGCGCCGGGTGGACAAGCGGGGTCGTCATCGCTCATCGAAAACTTTTTTGGATTCCCAACCGGAATCAGCGGCGGCGATTTGACCTGGCTCGCGCAACTACAGGCCTACCGCTTCGGCGCAAAGTTTTCGACGCCGGCCGAAGCTCTGTCGTTACGCTACAACGCCGATGACGAATACTGCGCCTGCATCGAGATCGAAGGTTGCCCGGCAATTCTGCGCGCAAAAACTGTTTTGATTGCCAGTGGCGCGAACTATCGCCGGCTTGCTGCCGAAAACCGGGAAAAATTCGAAGGCGGCGGAGTTTATTACGCCGCCACCGCGTTGGAAGGTCAGATTTGTCGAAACGAAACGGTATGCGTGGTCGGCAGCGGAAACTCCGCCGGCCAGGCAGCGATGTTTCTTTCGGACGGGGCGAGCAAAGTTTTGCTCGTTGTTCGGAGCGATGACATTCGAAAGCGCATGTCGGATTATTTGGCGCGTCGCGTTGAAGCGCAGAAAAACATCGAGATTCTTTATCGGACGGAAATCCGGCAAATGTTGGGCGGAAACAAACTCGAGGCGGTCGGAATCGAAAACACGCGCACGGGCGAACGGCGGGAGATCAAAACGCCGGCCGTCTTTTCAATGACGGGCGCGTTGCCATGCACAGAATGGTTGCCGGCAGAACTTGAACGCGACGACAAAGGTTTCATTAGAACGGGAGCCACGGTTGCCGGCGCGCCGGCGTGGCGGGCGAGCAAACATCAACCGACGCCCATGGAAACGAGCCTTCCGGGAATTTTTGCAGCCGGCGACGTCCGCTCCGGATCGGTGAAGCGCTGTGCGGCGGCGGTAGGCGAAGGCGGAATGGCGGTCGCGGGAATTCAGCTTCGTCTCGCGTCCCGAAACAATAGGAAGGACAATTGATTTGACGGAACGCGGTTGCTCTCATCTCGATGGCGTCGATTCCGTGAAGCAGCCGGAAGTTCGCGAGTGCGTCGAGTGCGTGAAGATCGGCGCGAGTTGGGTTCATCTCCGAACGTGTCAGACATGCGGCACGACGTTGTGCTGCGACAGCTCGCCGAATCGTCACGCGAGCAAACACGCGCACGCGAGTGGACATCCGGTGATCGCGTCCGCACAACCGGGCGAGCGTTGGTTGTATTGCTATCCCGACGACGCGTTCTGCGAATATTGATTCGCGAAAATGTGGGCAATCGTTCGAGACCCTTGTGACGAGAACGTAGTCCGGGCCCGAGCGGCGACGGCGCCATGTTCGAAAGCGAGCGGACCTTGGATTCTCGCTGCCACGATCCTGGCTTCCGCGATGGCGTTCATCGACGGCACGGTGGTTAACGTCGCGTTGCCGGCGTTGCAATCGAGCCTCAACGCCACCGCTGTCGATCTTCAATGGGTAATCGAAGCGTACTCGCTCCTGCTCTCTGCGCTTCTTCTGATTGGCGGTTCGCTCGGTGATCATTACGGGCGACGCCGTATTTTTTTGATTGGCATTGCAGTCTTTGCCTCGGCCTCGGCCGCATGCGGATTTGCCGCCACGATCGGACAGCTGATTGCGTTTCGTGCTTTTCAGGGATTGGGCGCAGCGCTTCTTATCCCCGGCAGCCTCGCCATTATCAGTAGCTCGTTCTCGGAGAAGGAACGCGGTCGCGCGATCGGAACATGGTCGGGCTTTAGCGCGATCACCACCGGCATCGGACCGCTGCTCGGCGGCTGGTTGATCGAACACGTTTCCTGGCGCGCGGTGTTTTTTATCAATCTTCCAATCGCGATTCTCGTCATCCTGATCTCGCTTCGGCACGTTGCGGAAAGTTCGGACAAGGAAAACACGCGCGTCGATTGGCTCGGGGCGATCTTGGCCGCGGCTGGTTTGGGCGCGCTCGTTTACGGATTAATCGAATCATCGCGGCTTAGCTTGACTGAACCGTCCGTCGTCTTCGTCCTGATCGCCGGGAGCGTGCTTCTGCTTGTTTTCCTATTCGTTGAAACGCGAGTTTCGCAGCCGATGCTGCCGCTCTCGCTCTTTCGTGTCCGCGCATTTGCCGGAACGAACTTGTTGACGCTTCTGCTTTACGCCGCGCTCGGCGGCACTTTGTTTTTTCTGCCGCTTAATCTCATTCAAGTCCAACATTACTCCGCGACCGCGGCGGGCGCAGCGTTGTTGCCGTTTATCTTGCTCATGTTTGTTCTTTCCCGCTGGTCCGGCGGACTCGTGGTGCGCTACGGAGCGCGACTACCGCTGATCGTCGGTCCATTGATCACGACCTGCGGCTACGCGCTTTTCATCTGGCCGGGAATTGGCGGCAGTTATTGGACAAATTTTTTTCCGCCGATCCTTCTTCTCGGTCTAGGCATGGCCATCAGCGTCGCACCGCTGACGACTACGGTAATGAATTCTGTTTCACAAAATCGCGCCGGCGTTGCGTCGGGGGTCAACAATGCGGTCGCGCGCACGGCCGGTCTTCTTGCGATCGCCATGCTCGGGATCGTGATGCTTCACGTTTTTAATGGCCGGCTCGATCAGCGAATCGTGGAAATGAAATTGCCGGCATCTGCGTCGCAATCATTGCAGTCTCAACGCACCAAGCTCGCTGCCATCGCGATTCCGGAAGATCACGATGCAGCAAGGCAACAAGTGATTCGCCGCGCGATTGACGAATCGTTCGTCTCCGGGTTTCGAGTGGTCATGGCGATCGGCGCGGTCTTAGCAATTGCAGGCGGCGTTACCGCCATGACACTCATCGGCTCAACCGCACGTAATCTCCAAGCCGAAAAAAATTAAGGGGAATTTCAGTGCCGATTCATTGTTGCCACGTCGGGTCAGTTTGAATGAGATTGCTTTCCTTTCATGACGTCTTCCGAAACGAAACGCATCCTCATCGTCGAAGACGAAAAGGACGTTGTCGATCTTTTGACGTTGAATCTGCGCAAAGCCGGCGGCTTTGCGTTCTCAATCGCGAACGACGGCGCCGCTGGCCTCGCCAAAGCGCGTGAAGAAAAGCCCGACATCATCATTCTCGATTTGATGCTGCCGAAAATGCCGGGGCTCGAGGTTTGCAAGATCTTGAAGAGCGAGTTGGCAACGCGGCACATTCCCATTGTGATGCTGACCGCGCGCGCGGAGGAGATCGATCGCATCGTTGGTTTGGAATTCGGCGCGGACGATTACGTGACCAAGCCGTTCAGTCCGCGCGAAGTCATTTTGCGGATCAAAGCAATCCTGCGCCGCGGCGCGGCGGAGCAAACCGAAGAGCCGATGACGGCCGGCTCGATCTCGATTGATCCGGCGCGTCACAAGGTCAGCGTGGGTAAAAACGATGTCGATCTAACGAGCATTGAGTTTCGACTCTTGCGAATGTTGATGCAGCGGCGCGGCCGCGTTCAGGAGCGAGATCGGCTCCTGAACGAAGTTTGGGGCTATGAAAGTGTGATCGATACTCGCACCGTGGACACTCACATTCGCCGGTTGCGCGAGAAACTCGGCAAAGCCGGTGACCAGATCGAAACCGTGCGCGGATTCGGTTATCGTTTCCGCGAAGCCTGAATTCGATGTGGTCGCTCATTGTTCTCGTAACGTTGGTCGTGATCGGCGCAATCTTTTTTGCGGCCCGTCGAAAATGGATCGCGCCCTGGCGCGAGATTGATCAGCTCGTCAGACAAGTTGGCCGGGGCGAGCAACCAAGAACTTTTTTGGTCGCGGGCAGTAAAGAAGCGCAGAGAGTTGGCGTCGCGCTCGAAGAAATTCTCACGCGCCAGCGCGAGCTCGATAAGCAAATCGCGAAGCGCGAATCCGGCACGCAGGCCATTTTTTCCGCGATGCAGGATGGATTATTGGTCGTCGATTCGGATCGTCGCTTCGTTTTGGCAAACGAAACGTTCCGTAATCTGTTTTCGTTCCCAGACGTTTCGAAGGGCACGCCGCTTCTCGAAGTCGTGCGCGATCCCGCTCTCGACCGAGCGATTGCCGATACTTTGCAGAAGGCAAAACCGTTGCGAAGCGAATTGCTCCTGAACGGTTTCCAAGTTGAGCTCAACGCCGTCCCGACCAAAAACGAAGCCGGCCAAATCTCCGGCGCTGTCGTTCTATTTCACGACATCAGCGATTTGAAGCGCGCGGATCAAATCCGCCGGGATTTTGTGGCCAACGTTTCCCACGAGTTGCGCACGCCGTTGTCGATCTTGCGCGGCTACATAGAGACGATGTTGGACGATCCGAAAATGCCACGCGGCGAAACCGCCCGGATTCTCGAGGTGATGGAGCAGCACACGAAGCGGCTCGGCTTGCTCGCGAACGATCTTCTCACACTCGCGCAGTTAGAGGCCGGAAGTTCGAACCTGCAGTGGAGCGAGATCGATCTTTTACGATTTTTTTCCGACTTGGTTCGGGATTGGAAAAAAAAGTTGGCCGCCAAAGGCTTGAAGGCGGTTGTCGATGTGGCTGACGATTGTTCTGCCATTTCTGCGGACGAAACGCAGCTTCGAGAAGTCTTCGATAACCTGCTCGATAACGCGCTCAAGTATTCGAACAAAAACGGCGAGATCCGCCTTACTGCGGCGCGACGCGGGAACGACGCGATACTCGAAGTCAGCGATGACGGAATCGGGATCGCTCAGGAAGATTTGCCGCGCATATTCGAGAGATTTTATCGCGCGGACAAAGCGCGCAGCCGCGAGCTCGGCGGGACGGGGTTGGGGTTGTCAATCGTGAAGCACATCGCCCAGCTTCATGGCGGGCGGGTTGAAGCCGAAAGCGAACTTGGAAAAGGCACCACGATTCGGCTAAGCCTCCCGGCTGTCACAGAATCGTAACATTAAATCCGTTGCCGCTCGGCGCGGCGTTTCGCATCGTCGATATTGTGGAAACGGTCGCCCGTCCCGCCGCTGCGGGACCAATCTTGTCCGAAAGAAGCGTCTCGCGCCGACGACGCTTGACCACCGAAGCAGCAATAAAGACCTTTTTCGGCAGCAACGCCCTAGTCGCGATCATCGTTCTCGCGTTGATCACGATTTTTCTGTTTCGTGAAGGGTTCGGCTTTTTCGGCCAGAATCTCGCAAATCTCCGGCTCTATCGCCGCGCCGGCTTGGAATATGTCGACATCATGCGCGATCAGGCCCAGCAACACGCCGCGCTTTCGCGAAAACTCGGCGAAATTCGGCAACAAGGAGTACGATCATCACCCGGCAGCAATCTCGAAGCTTTCGACCAATTCGCCGCCGCGTTCAGCGACACTGGCGAATTTTTGAACGCGCTCGTCTCGGATGCGAATGATCAGGCGGTGGCGTTGCGCGAAGCATTGATCGCTGCCGGCGCTCCAGCCGCAGTTTCGCAAACGGAAGGCGAATCAGCGGCCGCTCCGCCGGTTGATCCGGCTACAGCAATGTCTGCGGTCCGTTCGGCGGATGAGAAATTTCTGACAATCGCCGACGGGATGAAGGCGAAGATCGACAAGCTCCTTTCGAATCCGCCGCAGTTAACGAATCCAAAATCGCGACAAGCTTTTGAAAAATGGAAAATCGAAACCCGACTATATCTGGACCAGCTTCCCAACGTTTCGCTGCGGCTTCGCAATTGGAATCCCGACGAATCGGTTCCGGCATATCGCGCGATCACTTCGTTTCTTTTCGGCACGGAGTGGATCACGGCGAGTTTTTGGCAGGATTGGTACGGAATTATCCCGCTGCTCGTCGGTTCGATCATGGTCGCGGCGGTGGCGCTGATCATCGCGGTCCCGCTCGGAGTTTGCTCGGCGATTTATGTGAGCGAAGTCGCAGCGCGCGGCGAGAAAGCTTTCATCAAACCGTACATCGAATTCATTTCGGCGATTCCGTCGGTCGTGCTCGGATTTTTTGGGATCGCCGTGGTCGGTCAGGCGGTCCGCGCGTTGTCGCAAATGCCGTTCATGAAATGGGTGCCGTTCTTCCCGATCAGCGAACGTCTGAATGTTTTTACCGCCGGCTCGTTGCTCGCGCTCATGGCCGTCCCGACAATTTTCACTCTGGCTGAAGACGCGCTTCGCAATGTACCGCGCGGATTCAAGGAAGCCTCCTACGCCCTCGGCGCGAATCGACTGCAAACGATCGCGCGCGTGCTCGTGCCCGCGTCGCTTTCCGGAATTATTTCCGCGGTGTTGCTCGGGCTCGGCCGCGTGATCGGCGAGACGATGGTGGTCTTGCTCTGCGCTGGAAATCGGATCGCGATTCCGGATTTCACACAAGGTCTCGGCGCGTTTTTCCAACCGGTGCACACCATGACCGGCATCATCGCGCAGGAAATGGGCGAAGTCGTGCGCGGCAGCATTCATTATCGCGCGCTTTTCATGGTCGGCCTTGTTCTCTTCGCGCTAACGCTCGGGATCAACTATCTCGCGCAACGATTGGTCGCGCGCTACCGGATGAGCATTGGTTGAAATGATCGCCGCGCCAACACATCGCCGTCGCAGCAAGTTTTTGGAGGCGTTACTCTTTTTGGCCTTTCGAATCGGCACCTATTTCGTGTTGCTCTGCGCGACTTACATTTTTCTCGACATCGGGATCAAAGGTGGGCGAACAGTTTTTCAAAAGGCTGCGCCGTTCGTGAACCTGAAATTTCTGACTGAGCCGCCGCAGACGCTTTACGTTTTTGATTATCAGGGAAAAAAACTGGAGTTGGGCGATCGCGAGTTTCGCGAATGGAAGACAACGCACAAGGAAGATGTCGATGTAACAAGCGTTTCTTATTCGGCTGGCGGAATCTGGCCGTGCATTGTCGGCACCGCATTGCTCGTCGTTGGTTCGATGACGCTCGCGCTGTTCATTGGAATCAGCTGCGCGATATACCTCAGCGAGTACAGCCGGGACGGTCGCCTCATTCGGCTGATTCGGGTCGCCATTTTGAATCTCGCCGGTGTTCCGTCGATCGTGTTTGGACTTTTCGGCTTCGGTTTGTTCGTAATTTTCTTTGGTTGGAACGTTTCGCTGCTCTCGGGCTGGTTTACCCTCGGCTTGATGGTGCTTCCCGCGATCATTACCGCGAGTGAAGAATCGTTGCGGGCGGTGCCGCAAGGTTTGCGCGAAGGCTCGCTCGCGCTCGGCGCCACCAAATGGCAGACCATCCGAAAAAATGTTTTGCCCTACGCAGTCCCGGGAATTTTGACCTCATCGATCCTTGGAATCGCGCGCGTCGCCGGCGAAACCGCGCCGATCATGTTCACCGCCGCCTATGCGATGCGTGACGAAATGCCATGGCAGGTGCCGCACTGGACGAATTTCTTTTTCCAGGGCGTGATGGCGTTGCCCTACCATATTTATGTCGTCAGCTCGAAAATTCCGCAGAACGAATACACCGAGCGCGTGCAGTACGGGACCGCGTTCGTCTTCCTCGTCGTGGTGATGCTGATCGCTTTAACTTCCATCTTGCTCAGGGAACGACAACGGAGACGCTTATCATGGTAAGCTTAATCGAAATGCCCCAAACATTGCCTCAACAAATTTCACGTCAGAGTGATCGCCCGGTCGAGGAAACCGAAGAGGCGACGATCATGATCGACGTGCGCGACCTCGATTTTGCTTATGGCGAGAACAAAGTGCTACACAACGTAAATCTCGACATTCCGGCGCAAGCAGTGACCGCTTTCATCGGCCCATCGGGTTGCGGCAAGACAACGTTGCTGCGCTGCATTAATCGAATGAACGATTTGATCGAGCATGCCCGAATCACGCGCGGCGCGATTCGCCTCAGCGGGACCGATATCAACGCGCCGGAGGTGGACGTGGTCGATCTTCGCCGCCGCGTCGGAATGGTTTTTCAAAAATCGAACCCCTTTCCGAAATCGATTTACGAAAATATTTCCTACGGTTTGCGCATCGCCGGAATCAACAAGCGGTCGAAGATCGACGAGGCAGTGGAAAAAAGCCTGCGCGGTGCCGCGCTTTGGGATGAAGTGAAGGATCGGTTGGACGAAGGCGCTCTTGGGCTTTCCGGCGGACAACAGCAACGCCTTTGCATCGCCCGCGCGCTTGCGGTTGAGCCCGATGTTGTTTTAATGGACGAGCCGTGCTCGGCGCTCGATCCGATCGCGACCGCGAAAATCGAGGAACTGATTCACGAATTAAAGTCGCAATACACCATCGTGATCGTCACCCACAATATGCAGCAAGCCGGCCGCGTTTCCGATCACACCGGTTTCTTTTATCTCGGCAAATTGATTGAGTTTGGCGCAACTACGAAAATTTTCACCAATCCGAGCCAAAAGCGCACGGAAGATTATATTACGGGACGGTTTGGTTAAAAAATGAACGCGCCCAAACATATTCTCGGAACATTCGACGAAGCATTAAGCTCGCTGCGCAATAACGTGCTGATGATGGCCGGCCTCGCCGAACGTACGCTCGACCGCGCGGTTAAAGGTTTGTTGCAGCGGGATGACAATCTTTGCGCGACCGCTATCGCCGATGACGAGGAGATTGATCAGCTCGAAAAACAAATCGACAAAGACGGGATCGACGTTCTGCTTCGTTATCAGCCGGTCGCGTCCGATCTTCGGCGCGTGGTCGCGGCGATGAAACTTTCGCCGAACATCGAGCGCATCGCCGACCAGGCGACAAATGTTGCCCGCCGCGCGCGAAAGTTGAATCGACATCCAGCCTTGCCCGAAGTCGAAATCATCAATCCGATCCAGGCACATGCGATGGCGATGTTCAAAGATGCGATCGACGCGTTTGCGCGGGAAGATGTCGATCTTGGCCGGGCGGTGGTCGCTCGCGACAAAGACCTCGACTACATGAACAAGATGGCGAACCGAAAACTGACCGAGCGAATGGCGCAAGATCCGAAACAGCTTCGCGGTTATCTCAATTTAATTTTTATCTCGCGTTGTCTCGAGCGCGTCGGAGATCATGCGACGAACATTGCCGAAGACGCGGTTTACGCTGCCGCGGCCGAAGACATCCGCCACCAACCCGTCGCGGCTACGACTTAAGGCGGAGCGCTTGCAGGCATGGCGCAACCGCAATCCAGGGCCGAAGCGGAGGAGAATAGTGCCATTGTTCCGTTAACGACTGAGCAAAGCGCGCGCGAACGCTTCGGCGATCCGAGAAACTTCATCAATCGCGAGCTCAGCTGGCTCGAATTCAATCGGCGCGTCCTTGAAGAAGCGCAGGACCCGACGCAGCCGCTGATCGAGCGAGTAAAATTTCTCAGTATCTTCAGCTCGAACCTCGACGAATTTTTCGAAATCCGCGTCGCTGGGATCAAACAGCAGATTGAGAGCGAAACGAGCGACGTGGCGGCGGATGGACTTAGTCCAACCGAAACCTTCAATCAAATCCAACGCCTCGCTCACGAATTGGTCGCGACTGAGTACGAGCTGTTTAACAAGGAGCTGCTTCCGCAACTCGAGAAAAACCGAATCCGCGTCCGAAAAGTTTCGGAGCTGGGCACGCGGCGTGCGGCGTGGGCGCGCAAATATTTTCAGGACGAAGTTTTTCCGATGCTGACGCCGTTGGCGGTCGACGCGAGTCATCCATTTCCCGACTTGCTCAACAAGAGCCATAACCTGCTCGTGCGCGCGAAGACAAAGCGCCGCGGCGAACCGTTGCTCGCGATCGTTCAGGTTCCGCGCGTTATTCCGAGACTAATCTTGACGCCGCGCGGCCAGGGTGAAGACGAACCGTGGGAATACATTTATCTCGCTTCGCTGATTAAACAGCACATTGCCGAACTTTTTCCCGGCTTGATCCTCGACGCCGTGCACGCATTTCGCGTTACCCGAAACAGCGATCTCTACATCGATGAAGAAGAAGCGGAGAATCTGCTCCGCACCATTGAAGTAGAATTGCGGCGTTCCAGTAAGGGCGACGCAGTCCGATTGGAAGTGGAAGCCGATTGCCCAAAAGATTTCATCGAGCTGCTGACCGGCTTTTACGATCTGACTGAAGCGGACGTTTACAAACAGGATGGTCCTCTCTCGATGACGCATCTCTCGCCGCTTCTAACCAACGATGCCTTTGCGAATTTGAAAGATCGCCCATTTCAACCGGGACGGGACCCGGCATTACCGCCGCATGCCGACATATTCGACGTGATGCGACGGCAGGATGTCCTGTTGCATCATCCTTACGACAGCTTTGAGCCGATTGTCGATCTTGTGGAGGAAGCGGCGCGCGATCCGCAAGTCCTCGCGATCAAGATCACGCTTTATCGGACGAGTGGCGATTCGCCGATTGTTGAAGCGCTCATCGACGCGGCCACTGCCGGAAAGCAAGTCACGGCGATTGTGGAATTGCGCGCTCGCTTCGATGAAGCGGCCAACATTCAATGGGCGCGGCGACTCGAGGAAGCGGGCGCGCACGTGATTTACGGCGTCGTCGGATTAAAAACGCATTGCAAGGCGATGCTGATTGTTCGTCGCGATGCGGATCAGCTCCGGCGTTACGTGCATCTCGGCACTGGCAATTATCACCAACGCACCGCGCGCATTTACACGGACTTCGGTTTGTTAACAAGCAATCCGCAGCTGACCGAAGAAGTCGCGATCGTTTTCAACACGCTCACCGGTCTCGCCGGTTATCCTGGTTTGAAAAAACTGATGGTCGCGCCGTTCGACATGAAACAGCGCCTGATCGGCTTGATCGAGCGCGAGCGCGATCACGCACGTGCCGGGCGACCGGCGCGAATCGTGGCGAAGCTGAATTCGTTGGTTGATCGCGAAATCGTCGAGTCGCTCTACGACGCGTCTTCTGCGGAAGTGACGATCGATTTGATCGTCCGCGGCATTTGCTGTTTGCGGCCGAAAGTTCCCGGCCTGAGCGATTACGTTCGCGTGATCAGCATCGTCGGCCGCTTTCTCGAGCATAGCCGGATTTATTATTTCGAAAACGCCGGCCAGCCCGAAGTTTATCTCTCGAGTGCCGATTGGATGCCGCGAAATTTTCTGCGGCGTGTTGAAGTCGCTTTTCCAATCGAAACCCCGGCGCTTCGCAGCAGCGTTATCAATGAAGTTCTGCCGCGATTCCTGGACGACCGCGTGAAGGCCCGCGAACTTCAACCCGATGGAAGCTACCGCCGCCTGAAACCGGAAGGACCGGAACCGCGCTCGCAGGCGCAATGGCATTTTCGCGAAGTGACGCGCGAGCGAGCGAAAAAGCTGGGTCGAAAAAAAGCGCCACCGGCCGACAAATTGATCCCGATCACGGTTGCGCCTGAGCCGCCAAAACCCGCATGAAGAAAAAAATTCTGGTCATCGACATTGGCGGGTCGCACGTGAAGATGATGATCTCGCGCGAGAAAAAGCGGAAATTCAAATCCGGCCCGAAACTGACGCCGCGCGAAATGGTCGCGGAGGTAAAAGAAGAAGTCGACGACTGGAAGTTCGATGCGATCTCGGTTGGATTTCCGGCGCTGGTCCGCGACGGCCGAATTCTCGACGAGCCGAAGCACCTCGGCAAAGGATGGGTCCGGTTTAATTTTGAAAAAGCGTTCGGCAAACCGGTTCGAATCGTGAACGACGCCGCGATGCAGGCGCTCGGCAGTTATCGCGGCGGGCGAATGTTGTTTCTCGGACTTGGCACCGGCCTTGGATCAACATTGATCTTTCGCGACATGGTTCTGCCCCTCGAGCTGGGCGATTTGCCATATTGGGACGACGGGATCATAGAAGATTTTTTGGGAAAACCGGGAATGCGCGAGCTCGGTGAAAAAGAATGGGAACGCCACGTAATGCTTGCGGTCGCCCAGCTCAAGAAAGCTTTCATCGCGGATTACGTTGTGCTCGGGGGTGGCAATGTGAAAAAATTAAGAGAACTGCCCGACGGCGCAGAACTCGGACACAATCGTAACGCGTATCTTGGCGGGGCCCGGCTTTGGCAAATCGATCCACGCACGCGCCAGCCGAAGTGGAAGATCGTGTAAGATCGACAGTGGAACTTTATTTTCTACGGCACGGGGAGGCCGATTGGCCCAATTGGAAAAAATCGGACGATGAGCGGCCGTTAACGAAACACGGTAAGAAAGAGATGCACGAGGTCGCGAAATTTCTGAAGCGATTGAAAGCAAAACCGGAATTGATTGTGACGAGTCCGCTTCCGCGCGCTTCGCAGACCGCTGAAATTGCTGCTGAGCATCTCAAGTTGAAATGCAGAGAAGACAAATTGCTCGCCCCGGGATTCGGTCGCAAGGAGTTGGAGCGCGTTCTGAAAAAACATCCGGCCGAAAGTTTGATAATCGTCGGTCATGAACCGGACTTCAGTCACACGGTCGAACAATTGACCGGCGGCGCGGTGAAACTTTCCAAAGCCGGCGTCGCTTTAGTGGAACTCGACCGCTCCTGGCGAAGCGGCCGCTTGCTTCGGCTCTTTCCGCCGAAGTTTTCCCGAAAAGCTAAGTGACGAGCGCTTCGGCAATGGATGGCGAAGCTTTCTCTTCCCATTCCTCAAGCCACGTCGCGACGCGCTTGCCGAAATCGCGCGGGCGTTCGGCAAAAAAATGTTCGGCGAGCTCGGCGGCGCCGCGTTGCAAATCTTCCTGGCTCACCTCAATCACGGCCAGCAACTTGTGTCCTTCACGTTCCCAATCCGATTGTTCGCCCCGGCGAATGTCGCCGCGGTGACCGGATCGATCTTCCCGGCGGAGGCGATCGCCGAGAAAACTCAAATCGTGCGCGCGTCCGAGCAGACTGCCGAGCGAGCGCAGATCATCGCTCAAATTTTTGAGCACGACCGGATTGATCGGGCGCAGAATGCGTAGTTCGTACCAAAGCCTTTTCGCGCAGGTGCGGAAGCGGTGAAAATTTTCGGGCGTCGGAGTTGATCGAGCTCGAGCGAGAGCTTTTCTCGCCCCTTTGTAAGTGCGCTGAACGGCGCGCCGCAGTTGTTTGCAGCTAAACTGATCGAGGGGCCAGCAGTCGGTATTGGCCTGCGCTTTTTCCAGTAGCGGCAGCGCTTGAGTCTGCCACTCCGCGAACGCGGCCATGAAATTTTCCAACTCGAGCATCAGCATCCCTTCGAGCTTTGGATAGCCGGCACGGCGACGCTTACGTTGAGTGAGGCTTTGTAGTTCGCGAACGGTCTGCAACCGAACTTCGGCGTCGCGGATTTCCGAGGTGAGCCGGCCGACATCGCGCAGGCAATGATCCTGCTCGCGAAACAAACCGCGTCCGATTTCTTTGCGCACCAATCGCAGCGCCGCGCGCGCTTTCTTCAAATGCTTCCGCATTTGATGCACCGGCGTGTCGTGCGTTTTTCTTTCCCCGACGGTGATCGCGATTGCGGCTTCGATTTGTTTGCGGCAAATCCGGCGGATGTTATCGCCGAGTGATTGGCCGTGTTTCAATTCGTAGCTCATTGTCGATCTATTCGCGCGCCAGCCTTACGTTGCTGTAACGCTTTTCACCGGTGATTTCGCGCCCGAACCAGCGCGGCGGCTTAAATTTACGACGGCTCGCGTGATTTGAAAATTCCACCTCCGCAACCATCAAGCCATGGCTGCGTCCACGATAAATGTCGACCTCGATGGTGAGCTTCTTCCATGGAATTTCGTAGCGTGTTTTGTGTAATCGCCGGCCGCGCGTTGCCGGCCAGAGCATGGCGAATTGGGCCGGACTCAATTTAATCTCGCGCTCCTCGCGGGCTGTTCCCCGACCGACCTTAAACGTGAGAAACGCGCTCTTTCCTTTCTTGCGCAGACGAACGTGCCGGCCGCCGCGCTCGTTCGCGAGATAACCCTGTGCGATTCGAAAATGTCGCGCGCGAAGGATTTTGGCCGGCAAATGCTTGATCAGAAACTTTCGTTCGATTTCGCGCGAAGAAACGTGATGGGGACGGCGCACTCCATTCACTCAAACGCTTCTCGCACTGCTCGCCAAGATTTTTATTTGCGAGAAAATTAAGTCTCGCTCGCGCCTCATTGCTTGACCAGACTTTGTCAGTCAGCGCCCAGAAAGGTCAACCGGAGTGAAATCAATCGCGCTTGCCATCGCGGCGACCTTTTTATTTTCAGCATGCGGATGGTTTGGTCCGATAGAAAAGCACAAAACAGAAGCCGGCCGGACCACGTTTCGATCCGCGGAAGAAAGCCCGGCGGAATCCGAGGTGACGCCGCCGCCGCAAAAAATCCCAGGCGAAAGATGATAAGGCGGCCGCTAGAGAATCCGATTAATTGCGTCTGCCGCAGCGATGATCGGCCATGCTGAAATGGCCAACAGCGCGCCGAACAAGAGTGCTTCAATGGTAGACTCGAGATGATTTTCGTTCGCGAAAAAATCCCGAGCGAATCGGAGAACGGATCGACTAGTTCTCGATGTTCTCGCTCGCTTCGCTGGCCGCTTAATGGTGATTACTCGCATGCAGGAGCGTATCGGCTGGCTCGGCGCGGTCAGGTTACGAATTGTCAAAATCGGGTGACGAATGGGTGACGAGCCCTAACGCGAGCGATGTTCGGCGCAGAACCGTTGGATTTGTTTCTCGATCTTGTCCCGGACGTTACGGGTTTGTTCTAGCTTTTCTTCGGCCGTGCCGCTGAATTTCGACGGATCCGGAAACGACCAGTGCAGCCGAGTGGTCACGCCCGGAAAAATCGGACAGCCTTGTGCTTCTGATTCATCACAAACAGTGATGACGTAAGCGAACAGTTCTCCGGATTTGAAAACATCGAACACGGCCCGCGTCTTGTTCTTTGATATGTCGATGTCGATCTCGCGGAGAACTTCAACAGCCAGCGGATTCAACGTACCCGGTTCGAGCCCTGCGCTCTGAGCTTCGAAAACTTTCCCGCAGCCCTTGTTGAGCAACGCAGCTGCTATCTGGCTCCGCGCGCTGTTGTGCACGCAAATGAAGAGGACTTTCTTTTTCATGAATTAATCCGAACGCGCCCAAAGACTCGGTTCTTCATCGTTGTGCTGCTGAATGAAGTTGTCGATCTTGCCTTGCGTGATGGTGACGTGCATCCCGATGTGCGCGAAATCGTAAAGCGCGACCACATCGCGCGACTTCATTCGAATGCAGCCAAAGCTCGAAGGCCGGCCGATCGAGCGTTCTTCCGCCGTGCCGTGGATGTAAATGCAGCGATCGCGCGCGGCGCGGTTTTGTTGTTCCAATCCGCGCAGCCAAATCACCCGTGACACGATCGCATCGCGGCCGGGCGCGTTCGGATTGACAATCTCGCCGGTAGCGACTCGGTTTTTAATCACAGAACCCGACGGCAGACGATCGCCGAACTTTGCCGAGACAAATAAAACGCCGAGCGGTGTCCGATAACTTCCGTTCGAATCGCCGAGCCCGAACTTCGAAGTCGAAATTGGATATTTGGAAATTAGTTTGCCGCGATCGACGACGGCGAGTTGTTGGTCGGGCACGCTGATGATGATCTCGGTTGCGACGGATTGCGCAAACGACAAGCCCGCCGCCGCCAGCAAGATCGACAACGTGAAAAAGAATTTCATGCCAGGACAAGCTCAGCCGGCGGCTTTTCCGATGCGCGCATCGGAAATGCGGGGTAAGTGACGAGCTCGATCGCGCCGTCCTGTTGCTCGACCATGGCGGTGCAACTCTCGACCCAATCGCCGCAGTTGTAATAAGTGATGCGGCCAAGCTGATGGACCGCGGCGTTGTGAATGTGTCCGCACAGAACCGCATCGACTCGAAATCTTTCGGCATAATGAACGATCGCTTTTTCGAATTGGCCGATGAAGTTGACCGCGTCTTTGACCCGCTTTTTCGCGTAAGCGCTGAGCGACCAGTAGCCGAGGCCGAATCGGCGCCGGCAAAAATTGATCGCTGGATTAAGCGAGAGAAGAAATTCGTAGCCGATGTCTCCGAGATACGCGAGCCACTTCGCGTTTTGCACCACGGTGTCCAACTCGTGACCGTGAATGACCAAGACGCGCCGGCCGTCCGCGGCGACATGAATCGCGTGCTTTTGAATTAAGATGTTTCCGTAGGAGCCGGCGAAGGTAGAAACAAATTCGTCGTGATTGCCCGGAATATAAATTACCGGCGTGCCTTTGCGCGCTTTGCGCAGAATTTTTTGGATCACGTCGTTATGCGCTTGAGGCCAATAATGGCCGCGGCGCAACGACCAGATGTCGATCAAATCGCCGACCACGTAGAGTTTCTCGCATTCGTAGTCGCGCAGGAATTGGAGGAGCGCTTCGGCGTTGCTCGTGCGTTTTCCGAGGTGAACATCGGAGATCCACGCGGCGCGAACATGCCGGACCGGTTCGCCAAACATCGGTGGTCGCTCAAAAGAAAATCGCGGTTGGGTTACAGTCGACATCTCGTTGTTACAAAAAAGTGAAAGCCCGCCGGAGCGCTCTCCCGGCGGGCTTTCGTTGACCTAACCAGTTCTGCTAAATGCCAGTCCTGCCCGGAGCTATTTGATTGGAACAAATCCAACTTGCTCGACAATTTTTTGTCCCGCATCGCTGACGGTGAAATCGACAAACTGCTTCGCGAGGCCGCTCGGCTCGCCGTTCGTGTAATAAAAGGTCGGACGCGCGTAAGGATATTTTTTCGCGAGCACGCTTTCTTTCGACGGCGTCGCACCGTCGATCGCGACGACTTTAATTCCGCCCGCTTTCGTGTAAGCGAGGCCGACGTATCCGACACCGTTCGGATTTTTGCCAACTTCCTGTGCGATCTGCTCGTTGCCCGCCATTTTTTGCGAATCCGGCGCGTAATCGCGTTTCTTCATCGCGAGCTCTTTGAATTCGGAGTACGTGCCCGAGGAAGTGTTGCGGGTGTAAATCGAGATTTTTCCTCCCGATCCCCCAACCGCGCTCCAGTCGGTCACGTCGCCGGTGAAAATTTGTTCGACTTGCTTTTTCGTGAGCGATTTGACGGGATTCGCCGAGTTCACGATCACGGCAATGCCGTCGTTGGCGACGATCGTTTCTTTGAAGTTGACGCCCTTGGCTTTGGCACCGGCAACTTCTTCGGGTTTGGTCGGTCGGCTGGCCATTCCGATTTGCGCAGTACCGTCAATGATCGCGGCGATGCCGGTGGTCGATCCCTCAGCCGCGATGTTGAACGTGGTGTCAGGATGTTGCGCTTTAAATTCTTCGGCGAGCTGCGGCACCAACTTCGCGCCGAGCGTGTCCGAGCCTTTGATGACGAGCGTGTCGGCGCGGGCGATCACGCTT
>Ga0207646_10000760_pt1 | contig 41852 bp, 34 predicted proteins | sample KBSK5502metaG_FD_184343 | JGI IMG/M metagenome (GOLD analysis project Ga0207646, IMG submission 184343) | Corn, switchgrass and miscanthus rhizosphere microbial communities from Kellogg Biological Station, Michigan, USA - KBS K5-50-2 metaG... | ecosystem: Host-associated > Plants > Roots >... | reverse complement strand
CTCATGCTCCCGCGCGGTTGGAAAAAGAGGTCACTCCGGTCGATCGCTAGGTGATCAGGACCGCTGCCGCGGTCCGTCGCCGCACGCGCGTTCGCCGCGCTTCGATAATGGCATTCCTCGCCGTGATGGGACCCGGGATCATCACCGGGTTCGCCGGCAACGACGCCGGCGGCGTCACGACGTACACCGCCGTCGGCGCGCATTACGGCTTCCAGTTGATGTGGCTCCTATTCCTGTCGACGGCCGGGCTGCTCGTGGTCCAGGAGATGTGCGCGCGAATGGGAGCGGTCACCGGCAAGGGCCTCTCCGATCTCATCCGCGAGCGCTTCGGAGTGCGCTGGACCATCGTCGCGATGCTCGCGCTTCTCATCGCTAACGGCAGCAACATCGTCGCGGAGTACGCGGGAATCGCGGCGAGCCTCGAGCTCTTCAATGTCCAGCGGATCGTCTCCGTCCCGATCGCGGCCGTGCTCATCTGGGTCCTCGTCGTCTTCTTCAGCTACCGCATCGTCGAACGGGCGCTCTTCGTGCTCGTCCTCGCGTACATCGCGTATCCGATCAGTGCGTTCATCGTCGGACCGCCGTGGGGCGAGGTCTTCCGCGACACGGTGATCCCGACGCTCCCGATCGGGCAAGCTGCGCTGATCGCCGCGCTCGCGCTCGTCGGCACGACGATCACCCCGTACATGCAGTTCTACATACAGGCCTCGGTGGTCGACAAAGGTATCGACAAGGAGCAGTACCGCTTCGAGCGCGTCGACGTGCTGCTCGGCGCGATCCTCACGGGGCTGAACGCCTTTTTTATCGTCGTGGTCGCCGGCGCGGTCCTGCAGCCTGCCGGGGTCCACGTCGATTCCGCCGCCGACGCCGCCCGCGCGCTCCTACCGCTTGCCGGCCCGCAATCGCAGCTCCTCTTCGGCGTCGGGCTCTTCGGCGCTTCGCTGCTCGCCGCGACGATCATGCCGCTCTCGACGAGCTACGCGATCTGCGAGGCGTTCGGATGGGAGTCGGGGATCAGCAAGAACTTCCGCGAGGCGCCTGTGTTCATGGGGCTCTTCACGCTGCTGGTCGTGGTGGGCGCGCTCATCGTGCTGTCCCCGAGCGTGCCCCTGATCCCGGTCATCCTCGTCTCGCAGAACGTCAACGGGCTGCTCTTGCCGATCGTGCTCGTCTTCATCCTGAAGCTCGCCGGGGACCGCGGCATCATGGGCGACCAGGCGAACGGCCGCTTCTCTCAGGTGGTGGGGGTCGGGACCGCCGTCGGCGCGTCAGTCCTCTCTATCGCTCTGGTGGCGATCACGATCCTCGGCACGGGCTAGGTGCGCGGAACGGGGAGCTAGGCCCAACGGGGGATGGTCTTCCCCCGACCAGGGGTTAGCAGCGATTTGTCGTTGGGCAACGCTCTGGTCAAATGGCTACGGCGCTCACCGCTCCGATCCCCGTTGTCGATCCGTACGGCAGTGTCTTCCGGCTCCTGCGGTCGGTGGAGCTGCCCTTCTCGCTGTTTCGCGTGGAGGACACGTCGGAGGTCGACGCTGACGCGCCGTTCGCCATCCTGAGCTCGTACGGCAAAGCGGACGCGGCGGTGGTGGAGGAGCTCTCCGACCGCGTTCCGACCGTCGTCTACGCCGTGCAGGTCCGCGCGAACGAGCCCGCGCCGCTGATGCGCGCGATGGCCTACGTGAGCGATCGGATGCCTGACGGCCTGATTCGCGCCGTGATCACCGCCGCCGTGGAGCGGAACGCTCGCCGCTAGCGCGGCTCGTCGAGCACGCCACCCATCGCGTCCAGATAACGATCCGGATTCTCCTGGAAGATGAGCTTGCACTTCAACGCGTCGAACACGTAGATCCGGTCCTCGTAGCGAACGCGGAGCGCGCCATCGCCGAGCGGCGCGCCGCAGATCACGCAGCGCACGGCGCTCATACTGGCTCGACCTCGAGCAGCGGCTGATGCGCGCGGACGAGCTGTCCGTTCTCGGCGAAGATGCGCCGCACCCGACCGGCCTCGGTCGAGCGGATCTCGTTGAAGAGCTTCATCGCCTCGATGAGCCCGATGACGTCGCCGGTTTCGACGCTCGAGCCAACCTGGACGAACGCCTCCGTCTGCGGCGATGAGGCGCGGTAGAAGATCCCGGTGAGTGGCGCCTTCACGGTCGGGAGCTCCTTCACCGGCGCGGCCGGCACGGGCGGCGCCGCATGCGAGGCGGCGACCGCGCCGGGCGCGCCCGCGGCGACGCGGCCGTCGTCCTTCGCGACCCGCACCCGCACGCCGCCGCGCTTCACCTCGAGCTCGCTGACCTCGTCGTTCGCGAGACGCTCAAGGAGCTCCGCGACGAGCGCGTTCGCATCGGCCCGAACCTTCCGTGGATCGGGCATCAGGCCGCGTCCCGGCGGATCACGAGAGCGACGTTGTGGCCGCCGAACCCCATCGAGTTCGAGAGCGAGAGGTCGACCTTCGCCTTACGCGCGTGGTTCGGGATGTAGTCGAGGTCGCACTCCGGGTCGCGAGTCTCCTGATTGATCGTCGGCGGAAGGATCTCGTTCCGCATCCCGAGTATGCAAAGCGCCGCTTCGATCGCGCCAGCGGCGCCGAGGGTGTGACCGGTCATCGACTTCGTCGACGAGACCGCCAGCTTGCGCGCGTGATCGCCGAAGACCGTCTTGAGCGCGGCGGTCTCAGCCCCGTCGTTCGCCTGCGTCGACGTGCCGTGAGCGTTCACATAACCGATCGCCTCGGGCTTCACACCCGCGTCGGCGATGGCCATGCGCATCGCGCGCACCGCGCCTTCGCCGCCGGGCGGCGGCGCGGTCACGTGGTACGAGTCGGCGGACATCCCGTAGCCGATGAACTCGGCAAGGATCGTGGCGCCGCGAGCGCGCGCGAAGCCCAGCTCCTCGAGCACCAGGCAGCCCGCGCCTTCGCTGAACACGAAGCCGTCGCGATCCTTGTCGAAGGGGCGCGACGCTTTTTCGGGCGCGTTGTTCCGCGTCGAGAGCGCGCGCGCTTGATTGAACGCGCCGATCGCGATCTTGATGAGGCCCGCCTCGGACCCGCCGGCGAGCATCACGTCGGCTTGGCCGCGGCGGATGATCTCGGCGGCCTCGCCGATGGCGTTCGCGCTCGACGCGCACGCCGACACGTGGCCCATGTTCGGGCCCTTGGCACGGTATTTCATCGCGATCTCGCCCGCCGCCATGTCGATGATCATCATCGGGATGAGGAACGGTGAGACCCTGCGGGGGTCCTTGTCGTGGACGAGCACCTGCTCGACAAGGGTCTCCACGCCGCCGATGCCGGATCCGAAGGCGACGCCGATGCGCGGCGCGAGCTCGGCCGTGATCTCGAGGTGGGCGGCCTTGAGCGCCTGACCGGCCGCTGCCACCGCGAAGTGCACGAAGCGGTCGGAGCGGCGCATCTCTTTGCGGTCCATGTAGTCGAGCGGGTCGAAGTCGCGGACCTCGCCGGCGATTGTCGTATCGAGGCCCGTCGGGTCAAAGCGCGTGATCGGTCCGATCCCGCTCTTCCCGGCAAGGATGCCGTCCCATGTCTTCTCCACCGTCGAGCCGAGGGGGGTGATCATGCCGAGACCCGTGACCACGACACGGCGGCGCTCGCCGTTCTTCACTGGATCGAGTTTAGCGAGCGGGTCGGTCTAGAGGGCCTGCAGTCGCGCGATTTGCGACGTCTCGATCAGCGCCGCGCCCGCCAGAAGAACGAACGCGACGGCGACGAGCGAGAGCTCCACACGCGTCAGCCGGATGTCCCGCAGGTGCCGGATGCGAACGAGGTTCGGGTCGGTAACGCGGCGCTGCTTCCAGAGCGAGGCGTTCGCGAGGACCGTCGCGAGGACGATGTATGCGATGAGCTCCGGTATTCCCGCGTGCGAGACGATGGATCGCAGGTCGAGCGGCGGGATGCGCGCGCCCGGGACAAATAACGCGAATGGCAAACGCTACCGAGCGAGGTCCAACGCGCGCATAGCGAGCGAGTGTCAGATGCGTATTGGGATGCTGTCGAAACGCGCGCCGTTCGCGTGCACTACCTGGTGCTCGAAGGAGGTCATCGTCACGGCGCGGCCGCGACCGCGGACGGTCCAGCCACCGGTACCTTCGACGACCGCGGTGTCCTCGTCGATGCCGATGCCGCGCAGACCCTGGGGCCACGCCGCGATCCACGCCTGAACGCGCTCGGGGGCAAGCTGCGAGAGCAGATCGAAATGCGGAATGACGAAGTGGCCTCCGAGAACGCCGAGCCCGTCGCGTACGGACACGCGCTGCGGAAGGCCAGCCGTGTCGAAATCGTCGGGCGCGTAGCTCTTCTCGCCGAGCATCATCGCGCCCGCGCTCGAGCCGGCGAGCACGGCACCCCCTCGATGCAGCCGCAGTACCTCGTCCCAGAACGGGGTTCCCGCGAGGACGTTGATCGCGTGCTGCGGGCGACCACCGGAGAAATAGACCCAGTCGACACCCTGCAGCGCGTCCAGCCACCTCCGCTCACGGGCGTCGTCGCGACACAGGACCATCACCGGTACCACGTCGGCGCCGAGCGCCGCGAAGTGCGTCTCTCCCAGCGCGACCCAGCTCGGCGGCGTGTCCTCGAGCCCGGACGCCGTGGGCACGATGGCGACCCGCGCCCGCGGTTTGCCGATCCCCGCGAGTATTTCCCGGTCGAGGCCGTCCATCGCCGGCGTGAACTCGCCGGATCCCGCGAGGATCAGCCGACCGCGCACTAGTCGCGGCCCAGGGGTACGGGCCCCTGGACGAGCACGGGCTTTCCGTGGAAGCGGCTGTACATGCGGTCGAAATTGCGGCGACTCCGCTTGAGGCGCTCGTCCTCGGAGAGCGACTCCCACATGCGGTGCTCGTGCCTGCGCACGCACTCCGCACCGAGCGCCATGACCCGGTAGCCGCGCTCGCGCGCGGCGAGCGACACTGCGATGTCGAGGTTGCGATAGAAGCGGTAGCGCTCGTCGAAGCCGCCGATCTCGAGGAGGACCTCGCGGCGCGACGCGGCGCAGTACCCCTGGACGGCCTCGGCCTCGCCGCTCGTGACCTCGTCGAAGTGTTTGAGGTCGCTCGTGCGCAGCGCCCACGGTCCTGCGAAGCCGATCGTCGGGTCGGCGAGCGCGCGGGCGAGCGGCGCGAAGACATCGCCGGTGATCTCTACGGAGCAGTCCAGCATGAGGACGAAGCGACCTCTCGCGACCCGCAGGAGAGCGTTGCGGGCCGCGCCCTCTCCAAGATCGCGGTCGGCGAAGTAGACCTCCACCCGCCGGTCGCGATCGACGATGTCGGCGATGCGGTGCTGGGCATCGTCGCCCGAGCCCGAGTCGAGGACGGTGACCTCGCCGTCCGCCGGAAGCACGGCCAGCACGCCGCCAAGACAGCGCGCGAAATCGGCGGGGTACTCGCGCGTCACGATGCCGACGGACCACGACCGCGTGGCGGGCTCGGCTCGGCGGTCGGGCAGCTCCTTCGCCGAGGAGATCGTCCGCCGCTCGCGCGGCGCGACGCGGCGGTCGGCACGGGACACCACCGCACGACCGACGGCAAGATCCTCGACGCGATATTCCTCGAAGGTCGCGCGAAGACCATCGGCGAGCTGGAAATCGCGCGACCCGCGCGCCGCGCGGTGCTCCTCGACCGAGGCGAGCACCTCACGCGGCGCCTTCAGGTGCTCGTTGGCGACGGAGGCGAGGTCGAGGCCGAGGACCCGGTCCGCTTCGAGGAATACCTTGAGGCGCTCTCGGTCGGAGATGGCGCGGTCGACCGCGCACCGCTGAAGCCACGCCAGCGCTGCCGGGAGGTTCAGGTCGTCGGCGAGTGCGCGAGCGAAGGGCTCCAGCCACCGTTGGCCGAGCGCGGTGTGGGTCGCCTCTCCGTGCGGCACCTGCGACCAGTGGCGCACGCGCTGACGCAGGTGGTCGAGCGCTTCGGCGGCCTGTCGGAGAGCGCCCATCGAAAACTGCATCCGCGTGCGGTAATGCGTCAGGAGGCACTGGTAGCGGAAGGCGAGCGGATCGATGTGGAGCTCGACCAGGTCATCGATGGTCACGGTGTTGCGCGCCGACTTCGCCATCTTGGGGCCGTCCGCGAGGAGATGCTGACCGTGCACCCAGTGCGCGACCGACGCGTGACCGTACGCGCCTTCGGACTGCGCGATCTCGTCCTCGTGATGCGGAAAAATGTTGTCGACCCCGCCCGTGTGCAGATCGAAGCGCTCTCCGAGGTACTTCGTACTCATCGCCGAACACTCGATATGCCACCCCGGAAAACCTGCGCCCCATGGGGAGTCCCAGGTGAGGGCGCGACCGCGCTCGGCCTTCTTCCAGAGAGCGAAGTCGACGGGATCGCGTTTGTTCGTGTCGAGCTCCGCGCGCACACCCTGACGAAGCGCTTCGCCGACGTTGCCGGAGAGCTTTCCGTAGCCGGGAAACCGCTTCACCGCGAAATAGACCGCGCCCTCCACTTCGTATGCGAGGCCACGCGCGATGAGCCGCTCGATGATCGCGATCATTTCGGGGACGTGATCGGTCGCGCGCGGGAAGTGCGTCGCCGGAAGGATGCCGAGGCGCCGCTCGTCTTCGTGAAAACGTGTCTCGTAGAACTCGGCGATCTGCTTCGGGGTCTTGCCCTCGGCGAGAGCCGCCGCGATCACCTTGTCCTCGCCCCGCTCGACGGCGTCCTGCCGCATGTGCCCGACGTCTGTGATGTTCTTGACCGCCACGACGGTGTTGCCGAAGTGCTCGAGCGTGCGGCGGAGCCAGTCCGCGAGCAGGTAGGAGCGCAGATTCCCGAGATGCACCGGGCGGTAGACCGTGGGCCCGCACGTGTACATGCGCACCTCACCGGCCCGTTCGGTCGTGAGCGGGACGACGCGCCGCCGGAGCGTGTCGTAAATGTTGAGCTCCACGGCCTCCCCTTCTATGAGGGTAGTCCGGTCAGCGCGGTGCGGGTGCCGTCCGTTGACCCAGGAGCTTCTCGATCGTACCGACCGCGCGTTCGACGACGCTGAGGTCGTCCGGATCGAGCTCGCTCATGAGGCGTTCGATGGCTTCGATGCGCATGGCGCGGCCGCGCGAGAGCGCACGCAGACCCTTCGGCGTCGCGTGCACGCGCACGACACGGCCGTCGATTCGATCGGACACCTTCCGCGCGACGCCGGCTCGCTCCATCTCGCCGACAAGCCGGCTCATCGTCGGCGGGCGGACCTGCTCGGCCGCTGCGAGGTCGCCGAGCATTTTCGGCCCGCTCATGAGCACCGAAAGCGCCGAGAGCTGCGCGGGCGAGACGCCGGTCAACGGGTCCGTGCGGCGCGCGCGCCTCAGCAGATGGATGGCGGCGGAGTGCAGGCGATTGGCGACGTCGCGCTCGCGACCGTTTGCGCGTCTGACCATATCGTAGAATATTAGTTAGCAAGGCTAACGAATTGCAAATGAGAGGGCGGCCGATGGCCACGGAGCTATTCACCGCGATCAAGGGCGGCGACAAGGCGGCGGTCGACCGACTCCTGGACCGAGATCGGGCGCTCGTCGACGCGCGCGACCCGGGCGGCCTCTCCCCCATCCTGACGGCGCTGTACCGCGGCGAGAGCGATATCGCGGAGGCGATCCTTCGGCGAGGGCCGCGGCTGAGCGTGTTCGAGGCCGCAGCCGCCGGCGATGCGGCGCGCGTTCGCGAGATCGTCGGACGCGATCGCGCACAAGCGAACGCGGTCGCGCCAGACGGCTACTCGCCTCTCGGGCTCGCTGCCTTCTTCAAACGGCGCGAGGTCGTGCGCTATCTGCTCGAAGCGGGCGCCGACCCCCGGCCCGCGTCGCGCCAGGGCGGCTTCACGCCGTTGCATTCGGCGGTGGCGAGCGACGCCGGAACCGTCGACATCGAGATCGTGCGCATGCTGCTGGGCAAGGGAGCCGACCCGAACGCGAAGAGCCAGTCCGGCTCGACGCCTCTGCACTCGGTCGGGTTCACGGGGGACCGCGCGAGCCTCGATCTGCTCGTGGGGCGCGGCGCGGACGCCGCGATCAAGAACAACGATGGAAAAACCGCGGCTGACATCGCCCGCGAGCGCGGGAACAGCGAGATCGCGGACCTCTTGGTCGCTCGGGCCGCCTCCTAGAGGATCGTCTGCCCGAGAGCCGACGCGACAAGCTCGACAGCGAGCGCGGCGGTGCGGTTGCCCTGATCCAGGATCGGGTTCACTTCGGCGACCTCGAGGGACCGGAGCTTCCCCGATCCGGCGAGGATCTCCATCGCAAGCTGCGCTTCGCGATACGTGAGCCCACCGCGGACGGGCGTACCAACACCGGGGGCTTCGTCGGGATCGATCGCGTCCATGTCGAGGGAGAGGTGGATGCCATCACCCTTCGAGGCGACGGCGATGGCTTTCTCCATGGCCGCGCCCATGCCCATGCGATCGATGTCGGCCATCGTGATCGGTGTCACGCCCGCACTCTTGATGTTCTCCTTCTCGCCGGCGTCGACGCTGCGGAGCGCGATGAGAACGCCGTTGTGCGGATCGACGGAGCCACGCAGCTCCTTCGGAAACGGGTCGCCCGCGATCCCGAACGCGACCGCGAACGGCATCCCGTGCACGTTCCCGGAGGGCGACGTCTTCGGGGTGTTGCTGTCGCCGTGTGCGTCCATCCAGATGACCCCGGGCCGCCGGCCTCCGCGTGCGATGCCGGCGAGCGTCCCCATGGCCATGGAGTGATCGCCGCCGAGGACGATCGCGATGTTGCCGACGCGCTCGATCTCGGCGACGACTTTCGCGAGGTCTTCCGCGACGCGGACGATCTCGTCGACGTGGTGAGCTCGATGGTCCATCCTGGCGAGGTCGTTCTTGTCCAATGGCCGGAAGTTCTTGGTCGCGCCCTCGTCACGGTCGGCGACGCGGATGTTCCCGCGGTCGCGGACCGAATAACCAAGATTCGCGAGCCGATCGCGCAGGCCCGCGTACCGGATCGCGGACGGGCCCATGTCGACGCCGCGGCGATTGCCGCCAAGATCCATCGGAACCCCGACGATCTCGACCGTCCTAGTCACGTCGCCGCTTTCGCCTTGGGCTGGAAGATCGCGAGGATGATCCCCTCAGCCGCGAGCTCGCCGCCGATCATCGTGCGGACCGCGACGCGGGCGAAGCCGCGGCGCGTCTTTTGGACGGTCGCCTCGAACCGCCCGGTGTCCCCCGGCTTGACCATCCGCTTGAAGCGCATCTCCTCGATTCCGGCGAACAGGCCGAGGCCTTCGCGGTAATCGGGATGCGCCATGGCGGCGACGGTAGCGACCTGCGCCATGCTCTCGACGAGGATGACCCCGGGAACGATGGGGTTACCCGGGAAGTGACCCGCCTGGTACCACTCGTTGCCGGTGAAGGTGTGCTCCCCAACCGCACGAACTCCCGGCTCGAGCTCGACGACGCGATCGATCAATAGGAATGGATCGCGGTGCGGAATAAGTGCTTCGATCCCAGCTTTGTCGAGAACGGACATCGCGAGCGGAGTCTAGATAGCACGAGGCCCCGGCGATGTGCCGAGGCCTCGTTGTTCGACACGAAGTGTGCGGAGGCTACGGATTTCCCACCGGAACCTCGTCCGCTTGGGCAGCGCCGTTCGCATCGTCCAGTCCGATGACGAGCCAGCCGAGCTGAGGAGTACCGGCGTTCTTGCCCTTGTCGACCGAGACCGTGAGGGTTGCGTTCGCGCCAGGCGCGAGCGGGATCTGCTGCCCGGTCGAGACCGGTGGCTGGTGCGAGCGGAAGCTCCCCTGGGCGGTGGTGTCGACGAGGACGCCCGGAACGATCGAGAACGCGTTGACCGAGTAGCGGAACCTCGTCGAGTTGACCGCAGGGTCCAGACCGATCTCGCTTGCGAGCACCGGAAGGAGGAGCGTCGATCCGTTCATCGGCGCTTCGGCGACCCAGAGGTCGATGAGCTTGCCCTTGCCGTCGAAGATGAAGGACGCGAACCGTCCATCGAACGAGTTCGCCGTGACGGCGCCGAAGTCGACGCCGACGACGAAGAAGTCGGGTTTCCCGTTGTTCTGAAGATCGATGGCGATTTCGAACTCGCTGATGCTCGGGTTCGAAGCTTGGCCGTACGTGTTGATCGCGAAGATCAGCGAACGATCGTCCGTCGCACCGCATAGGCCCGTCGTGGTTGTACCGCAGAGGAACGACTTCGGTTGGACCTGGACCCCAACGTCACGGACGTCCATGGAGTCCTCGCCACCGCTGATGTCGTTCGCGTCGTGGATTCCCCATGCATACACGTCGGCGGTACCGCGGTGGATGCCGGTGTTCGACAGTGGCACGGTTGCGGTCGAACCCCCGTCCGTCTTCGTGTAGGCGCTTCGCGCGCCGGCGGCGATGTTCGACAGACCGCGCGGTACGAAGATGTATGGCACGCGGAGGGCGTAAATGCCCGCGCCGCTCGTTGTCGGCGTGGCGAGTACAGCGCCACGTGCAGTGCTGAGGAGGCCGAAGTTTTGTGTGGCGGCATCCGGCAATGCGGCGACGGCAGCGGCGGAGAGCGTCAGCGTGACGTTAGCCGTCGCGGTGCTGCCGGCACCGACGGTGACGTCTGTCGGCGAAACGCTCGCGGCACTGCCGAGCGTCGCGCTCGTAGCGACCGTGAGGTCGTAGTGGATCGGCGATGCGCTGGTGTTGTGGATGGTGAGCGGAAGCGTCTGCGCGCCCGCAGCGCTGAATGTCTGGTAGCCGAACGACAGCGTGTCGCTCCCGTCGGTCGAAGTCGTGACATAGCCGACCGTGTCGACGGCGCGGCGCGCCTGCACCACGCCGGCTCCGGCCGTACGCGGGTTGTAACTGAGGATCTTGCTGGAGGTCGCGTCGGCGGTATTGATGATCGCCGCCTTGATCGCCTCCGTCGTCCAGGTTGGGTGGGCCTGCGTCACGAGTGCCGCAAGCCCTGTCGTCATGGGCGCGGCCATGGAGGTCCCCGACATGCGGGTGCCCTGGTTGCCCGTACCCATGGCCGTCGATTTCACGCTTACGCCGGGCGCGATGACCTCGGGCTTCATGCCGCTATCGACATTCCGTGGTCCGCCCGAGGTGAATGCCGCGGCCACCTTGTATCCGGTGTTCGGCACCGTGGCCGCGACGATGCTGCTCGCTATTCCGGCGTCAGCCGCGGCGAGCTTGTCACCGTCGCTTGCCGTCCCGAGGACGCCCTTGATGCCGAAGAACGCGATCGTCACGTGGAATTGCTCGCCGGTGTCGGGATCGGAGGTGATGTCGCCTTCGAACGGCGGGTACGCCGCGCTCGTGTTGATCATCGCCACGGCAGCCGCGCCGGCATGCTGACCGAGGATGGCCTTGTGCACGCGACCGCAGGTGCCTCGGAGCACGACAACAAGCTTGCCGGCCACGCCGGTGTAGTCGGATGCGTCGCAGCCCAGCGACACGTTGCCGCTGGCGTCGTGGAGGACCTTGACCCCGAGCGGTGCGCTCGGCAGCGCGGCACCGCTATCGCTCTGGAACGGGCCATTCGAAAGCTGTGCCGTGATCGTGTTGCCGGTGCTCAGCGTGATCGTCGCACCGGGGAACGTTGCGCTCGAGGCATCGATCGCGGCCACCGAAAGTGCGCGGCTCGCCGCGGCCGGAGATCCGGTGACGTAGGCGCTCGGTCCGCTGTTCCCGGCTGAGGCGACGACGACGATGCCGTTGTCGGCCAGCGTGTTCGAAGCCACAGCGTCCGGAGCATCGGCTCGACCGAAGACGGATCCGAGGGACATGTTGACGACGTCGACGCGGTCGGTCATCGCGCGGTTGAGAGCCGCGACGATCACCGCGTCGCTCGCGGATCCTGCGCAACCGAACACCCGGTACGCGTAGATGGACGCCTGCGGTGCCACGCCAGGTCCGACGGTGAACGTGTTGCTGGTGTACGTCGTCCCGTTGTAGGGCCCGGTGTAGGTGCTCCCACTCGAGAGAACGCCGAACCCTGCCGCGGTGCCGGCCGTGTGCGAGCCGTGGCCGTTGCAATCGAGCGGATCCGGATCGGGATGCGGAACGCGCTTCGCTGCGTCGCGGGAGGACGCGTCGTACGCGTTCCCGACGAAGTCAAAGCCGCCGACGACCTTCGCGGTCGGGAAGGTACTGGGCGAGATCGAGAGCCCATCGTCGGCCCTGAACTTGTTCGCGCCGTCGGTCCCGCCGAAATTGGCGTGGTAGTAGTCGATGCCCGTGTCGATGATCGCCACCTTCACGCCGAGCCCGGTGACGCCGAGGTCGGCCCACGCGCTGTCCCCGCCGATGTATTGCACCCCCGCGACGTTGTCGAGGGAGACGATGCGCGATGGATACACCGCTTCGACATTCGGAAGCGATGCGAGCGCCGGCAGAGCGCTCATCGGCACTTCGGCAGCGACCCCGTTGTACGCATCCTGGTATTGCTCGGTGGTCGTCCCGCCGAGGGCGGCGATCGCTCCCGCGAGCTGATCTTGCTTTCCTTTGAGCTGGTCGCGGATCGCGGCCTTCTCGTTATCCGACAGATCGCGCCCTTGCTTGCGCGCCGCGGCGCGCTGCTGTCCGACCGAATCGCCCGAGACCTTGAGGATGACTCCGGTCATCTGATCGCCCGCGAGCGAAGCTGGCTGGAAGGTGCCGGCGAGTCCGCTTGCCTTGAGATCGAGATGCGTGAACGGGGCAGGTGCGGGAGTCTCGTCACCAGCCTCGAGCGCTGGCGCCGCCAGCGCGACGCTCGTCGTCAAGAGTCCGATCGAAAAGAACGCCGAGACTCGAGCGATGCGCGAGGCGAGATGCTGACGATGCATGCGGAACAACCCCTCCTGAGAAATGTGCCCCCCTGAATGCGCGACCGCGAGTATGCGGCGGGTGGCCGCCTGTCGACAAGGGCAGAGAGCTCTTGCTTGTAGCTGAGTCGGCTACCCGGCGAGCGCGTCGACTCCCACGGTGTCGATAAGGTGCGTCGTCACCTGGCCCGAGCGGAACAGATCGCTCGCGAGGATCTTCTTGTGGGCAGGAATGTTCGTTGTCACGCCAACGATCGTGAATTCGTCCAAAGCGCGCTGCATCCGGGCGACGGCCTCGTGCCGGTCACGGCCCCAGGCGATCACCTTCGCCAGCAGAGAGTCGTAATAAGGAGGGACCTCGTAGCCCTGGAAACAGTGCGAGTCCAGACGAATACCGGGGCCCGCCGGCGGCAGCCAGCTGGTGAGCACCCCCGTCGAAGGAGCGAAGTTCTGCTCCGCGTCCTCGGCGTTGATCCGGCACTCGATCGCGTGGCCGCGCACCCAGATCTGCTCCTCGCTCATTGAAAGGAGCTCGCCCGACGCGAGCGCGATCTGCTCCTTCACGAGGTCCATACCGGTCGTCATCTCGGTGACCGTGTGCTCGACCTGGATTCGCGAGTTGACCTCGATGAAGAGCGGCTTGTTCTGCGCGTCGACGAGGAATTCGAACGTGCCGACGTTGCGGTAACCGGAGCGGACGGCCGCGTCGACCGCGAGCTTGGCGATGTCCTGGCGCAGGCTCTCGCTGATCGACGCCGACGGCGCCTCCTCGATCATCTTCTGGTTCCGCCGCTGGATCGAGCACTCGCGCTCTCCGAGGCAGATGCCCCGGCCCGATTCATCCACCGCGATCTGCGCTTCGACGTGCCGCACGCCTTCGAGGCAGCGCTCGACATAGATGCCGTCATCGCCAAACGATGCCCTCGCCTCGCTCGCGGCCTGCGGCCAGAGGCGCTGTAGCTCGGACGGCGACGTCGCCTTGCGCATCCCGCGGCCGCCGCCACCGGCCTTCGCTTTCAACATCACGGGGTAGCCGATCGCCTCCGCGATACGCAGCGCCTCGGCGACGTTGCGCACCGGTCCGTCCGAACCAGGAACGACCGGCATGCCCGCGCGCTTCATGTCGGTGCGCGTCTGCGCCTTGTCGTGAAACAAGCGAAGGACCTCGGGCGGCGGTCCGATGAAGACAAGGCCGTGGTCCTTGCAGACCTCGGCGAAGTCGGCGTTCTCGGAGAGGAAGCCATACCCGGGATGGATCGCTTGCGCGCCCGAGAGGAGCGCGGCCGACATGATCGCGGGGATGTTCATGTAGGACTCGCGGGCGTTCGCCGGCCCGATGCAAATCGCTTCGTCCGCGAGATGCACCGGGAGGCTGTGCGCGTCGGCTTCGCTATACACGGCGACCGATTGAATGCCGAGCTCGCGGCACGCGCGGATGACCCGCACGGCGATCTCGCCGCGATTCGCGATCAGGACTTTCTCGATCGGCGTCACGACGGAGACACCTGGGCGAGCCAGAAGCGATTGCCGTCAGGATCCGCGGCGCGCGCGACGAGGATTCCGTACTGGTCGACAGGTCTCGCGACCACCTCGCCGCCTTCGCGCTGAACGGCGGCGCACGCCGCTTTGATGTCATCGACCTCGAAGCCGAGATGCGTCTCGGTCGCGACCTTCGCGCCGCCGTCGTGAAGCGCGACGACGGCGCCCTCGGCGGAGAGCTCGGTCCACGACGGGGACTCGGAACGTGCGACGAGTCCGAGGGCGCGTCGATAGAACTCAGCGGATTTCGCTACATCGACTGCCATCAGGCGGACATACGTCTTCGTGACTTTCAGCGCGTATCTCCCTTCAACAGCGGAAGCGACTGCCGAAGCGTGCTCTCGTCCGAAACGTTCCCGGTCACTACGTTGGGGAGGATCCGCTTGACGAGTCCGGTGAGGACGGTCCCTGGACCGAACTCCACGAAGGCGGACGCGCCCTCCCCGGCCGCCCGCTTGACCGACGCAACCCACTGTACTGGAGACCACACCTGCTTCTCCAGCAATTCGGGCATTTCACGCGCGTGCTCGTGCACGCGTGCGTCAACGTTGGCGATCAGGCGATAGCGGAGCGCGCCAAACGGGGTGACGTCGATCGCTTCCCGGAGCCGTGGCGCGGCCTCCTGCATGGCCGGTGAATGGAACGCAGCTGAGACGCGGAGCGGTATGACGCGCTTGGCGCCGATCTTCTTCAGCTCGACGGTCGCACCCGCGAGCTCGCTGCGCGGTCCGGAGATGACGACCTGTCCCGGCGCGTTGTCGTTCGCCACCACAACGTGCGTTCCGATGAGTGCACGAGCGACCGCGTACGCGTCGAGTCCGAGGACCGCGGCCATCGCGCCCGCGGGATCGGCGGTCTGCATGAGCTCACCACGCGTTCGGACGAGCCGCACCGCATCGGCGAGCTTCAGTGCGCCGCCCGCGACGAGCGCGCTGAACTCACCGAGCGAGTGGCCGAGGACGACGACGGGCTCGGGCAAGTGAGCGCCCATGGCTTCCTCGGCCGCGCGCAATGCGGCGATCGACGTCGCCACCAGGGCAGGCTGGGTGTTCGCGGTGCGATCGAGCTCATCCTGCGGACCGTGGAAGCAAAGCGCTCGGAGGTCGATGCCGATGGCGTCGTTCGCTTCTTCGAATACGCGCGCCACGCTCGGGTAACGCTCCGCGAGGTCCTTCCCCATTCCGACCACCTGCGATCCCTGACCGGGGAAGATCCATGCGGCGGGCGTGCTGGTCATGAAGGCGCCGAGTCTACGTATTGCCGCTCGGTGAGACGCGACCGCTACCGAGTTGCGCGAGCCGCCTGGCGCATCATCTCCCGCCATGGCGCGAATCGCGGAATGGACGATCACCGAAGCGTCCGGTCGGCAGCACAAGGTCCTGGTCGATCGGGCGCCGATCCTGGGCGCGCGCGTCACGGTGGATCGCCGACGCCTCGAGCGCTTCGATCAGACGCCCGAGTCCAACCGCTACGTCACGAGCATCGCGGGACACGTCCTGACGGTGAACACCGCGCGCGTCTCGAACGACCAGACGACGCTTCACATCGACGGCAAGCCCGTGCTCGGGACCCAGGCGACGCTCACCGCGGCGGCCTCCGGCGCCGCCGACGCGACCGGGGCGACGGTCAGCAGCCGGGACCTCCTTCGCTTCCAGCTCGTGCAGCGTCGCAACACCGGCGGTGCGTGGTTCTACTGGATCGGGGGTGCCTCGATCCTGAATTCGGTGCTCAACGCGTCCGGGACCCAATGGGGCCTCGCGGTCGGCCTCGGTGTGACGTACCTGATCGACGGCCTCGCCGAGGGATTGAGCAACACGGTTCGCACGCCGATCTACGCCTTCATCATCGACATCGCGATCGCGGGCGGCTTCCTGCTTATCGGCCGTGTCGCGCGACGGGGGAATCTCAGCTGGTACGCCGTCGGCATCGGCCTCTATCTACTCGATGGCCTCTTGTTCGTTGCCGTGCAGGACCTACTCGGGATCGCGGTGCACGCGATCGGGATCTACGGGCTGATCTCCGGCTGGCGCGCCGCGCGCGCCCTCAAGCAGCTCGAGCGCGCGGCGGTACCGGTCGCGGTCTAGAGGCGCTAGCGCTCGACGAGGGCGAGAGGCAGTCGCTCTTTGATCTCTTCGCGGTCCTTCGTTGCGAAGTACCAGTCGATCGTGCGATGGAGTCCGTCCATGAATTTCATCTGCGGTTCCCAGCCCAGGAGCCGCTTCGCGAGCGAGTTGTTAGCGACCCGGTTGATCGGACCAGTGGGCATGTCTGGCCGAAGGCGGATCTCGGCCCGATGTTCGGTGTAGTTGAGCACCTCACGCGCGGCGTCAATGACACGCGTGCGCTCCATGGTCCCGAGATTGATCGCGGTACCGTCGTCGATCCTCTCGCCCGCGAGGATGGTCCCTTCAACGATGTCGCCAACGTAGGTCCAGTTCCTGATCTGCTCGCCGGTCCCCCAGACCTCGAACGGATCTTGCTTGACGAAGGCGCGCGCGATCATGGCGATGACGGCGTGATCTTCTTTTCCACGCTCGCCGTAGACGGTGAAGTACCGGCATGACGCGCTCTTCAAGCCCCAGTCCCGCGCGTAGGCGCGGAGGGTCAGCTCGCCCATGAGTTTTGCCCAGCCGTACATGTTGTCCGCGTCGTACGGCGGGCCGACCATCTCCTCGGTCAGATAAAGCATCTCGCTCGGATCCTGCTGCAACTCATTCGGATAGACGCAGCCCGATGAGGCGAAGACCACCTTGCCAACGCCGGCCTTTTTGCACGCGAGGAAGAGCATTCCGTCGAGCGCGAGATTGGACGCGCAGGCGGCCTGGTGCAGATCGACGTAGCCGCGCCCACCGTGGTCGGCGGCCAAGTGAAACACGGTGTCGATGCCGCGAACGGCTTGAGCGACGGCCGCTGCGTCGAGGAGATCGGCACGGACGAACTCGACCTGGCCCGACTCGATGTACTGGTCCAGATAATCCTGGCGTCCGGTGCTGAGGTTGTCGATGACCCGGACCCGCGCACCACGCTTAACGAGCGCTTCCGTGAGATGCGACCCGATGAAAGAAGCACCCCCGGTCACGAGGACCGGACGCCCATCCCAGAACACCTTCTATACCCCCCGTGCGCGCTCGTCTTTCGCGAAAGCGTCGCGGATGACCATTACGGACGCAAGGCCCGTTTACGTGCCGATTCTTCGGTACGACGATCTCGCGGTGTCCCTCGTTGCTTGGTTCGGTACCACTCGATGGTCTCCCTGAGACCATTCGTAAGGGTGGTGTGCGCGCGCCAACCAAGCTCTCTCGCTGCTTTCGAGGAGTCTGGACGTCGCTGGCGGATGTCCTGCGGACGTCCCGGCACGAAGGTGATCTCGGAGGAGCTGCGCGCCAGACGCTTCACGCGCTGCGCGAATTGAAGAACACTCATTTCGTCGGGGCGGCCGATGTTGTAGACCTCGCCGGATCGCCCTCGCTCCATCGCGGCGATGAGCCCTTGTGCTGTGTCGCCAACGAAACAGAGGCTCCGCGTCTGCGAACCATCCCCTTGGATCGGGATCGGGCGGCCGGCGACCGCGGCGGCGATGAACACAGCGGGCATGCGACCGTCATCGATCTGCATGCGCGGACCGTAAGAGTTGAAGATCCGAACGATCCGGCCATCGACTCCGTACTGCCGCACATACGCGACCGTGAGGGCTTCGGCGAAGCGCTTGCCTTCATCGTATTGAGAGCGGGGACCTATAGGGTCGACATTTCCCCAATACGTCTCGCGCTGCGGATGCTCGAGCGGATCGCCATAGACCTCAGAGGTGGAGGCAAGAAGAAAGCGCGCATTCGACGTTCGCGCGATGTCGAGGAGGCGTCGGGTCCCGAGCGCGTTGGCGAAAAGGGTCTCGACCGCCATGCGCCCGTACGCGTCGGGGCTGGCTGGACTCGCGAGGTGATAGATGCGGTCGTATGTCCCCGTCGGCGTCCGTGCGACGTTCGCGCGCACGAAGGTGAGCCGCGAGGACGCCACGTGCGCGAGATTCTTCGCCGATCCGGTCGCGAGATTGTCGACGACCACAACGTGGTCCCGCCGCCCGAGCAGGAGATCAACCAGATGAGAGCCAACAAAGCCGGCGCCGCCAGCGACCAGGACGCGCACCTAGAGCGCGTGCACCGTCCCCGGAACGGACGACCCGTTCTCGGTCGATCCGTTCGAATGCTCCGTGTTCGTGAAGCTGTAGAACTCGAAGCCGAGCTCACGTAGCGAGTCGGCGCGCACGATGCTCCGCGCGTCGACCATGATCGAGCCGCGCATCACTTGCCGGATTCGCGTGTAGTCAAGCGATGCGAATTCGGGCCAGTCGGTCGCGATGACCAGGGCGTCCGCGCCCAGGGCCGCGCCGCCCGCGGACCGGGCGACCGATAGCCAGCCGCGCGCCATGGTGTGCAGCGCGCCGTTCGCAGCCGGGTCGAACGTGGCGACCTCCGCGCCGAGCTCACGGAGCTGGCGCGCAAGCGCGAGCGCGGGCGAATCGCGGAGATCATCAGTGTTGGCCTTGAACGAGGCGCCGAGGATGCAGATCCGCTTTCCGGAGAGTTCACCGAGGCGTGCCTTGAGCAGATCGACGATTCGCGACTGCTGGCCGCGATTCAGCGCGGCAACTGCGGAAAAGAGGTCGGCCGAGGCGGAATGGCGGCGAGCCAGATTTGCGACGGCGGCAAGGTCCTTCGGGAGGCAAGACCCACCGAATCCCAGACCGGGCCGAAGATGCCCCTGGCCGATGCGCGGATCGAGCGACAGCACCTGGCCGAGCTTCTCGCCATCTGCACCCACGGCCCCGCTGATCTGCGAGAGAGCGTTGGCGAAGGAAACCTTCGTCGCGAGGAAGGCGTTCGATGCGAGCTTGCTCAGCTCGGCCGTTGCGGGGTCCGTGAACACGACCGGTGCGCGGAGTGGTGCGTAGAGTTCGGCGACCTGTTCCGCCGCGGTTCGATCGCGCGAGCCGATGACGACTCGACTCGGCCGAAAGAAGTCGTCGACCGCACGACCTTCCGCGAGGAATTCGGGGTTCGAGACAACGGTCAACTCATTGGCGAACTCTCGCGCAAGCGCATCGCCGATGCCCACCGGGACCGTGCTCTTGTTGACGATGATCGGCGCTGGTCGACCCTTGTGCTTGCGAATCTCATCGAAGGCCTTCCGCAGATAGATGTCGTCAAGACTCCCATCGTCGGTCGTCGGCGTCGGGACGCAGATGAATGCGAACGTGGCCCGCGCCAGACCTTCTGCGTAGCTGGTCGTGAAGCTGACGCGACGGCGCCGGAGGTTGCGCTCGAGGAGCTCAGGGAGGCCGGGCTCGTAGAACCAAATGCTTCCCTTGGACAGCCGTTCCACTTTGCGTCGGTCGATGTCGATGACCTTGACGCGGTGACCGAGCTCCGCGAGACCCGCCGCATACACCACGCCGACGTGACCCGCGCCGACGATCGCGATGTTGCTCATCGGCCGGTCATCCGGACCACGGCTTGCGCGGTGCGCGCGAGGATGACCACGTCACGCCAAAGCGACCAGTCGTGGATATACGCGAGATCCTTGGCCAGCCAGTCGCCGAAGCCGGTCTGGTCGGAGTGGCGATTGCTGAGCTGCCAGAGGCACGTGATCCCCGGGCGGGCGAGCAGTCGCTGGCGACCGGCCAGATCGAGGAGGTCCGCTTCGATCGTCGGCAGGGGACGAGGCCCGACGAGGCTCATGTCGCCCAGAAGGACGTTCCAGAGCTGTGGGAGCTCGTCCGCGCTCGACTTGCGCAAGAATCGGCCGACCCGCGTTACGCGAGGGTCGTTGCGGATCTTGAAGGCTGGATAGGGCGCTTCGTTCAGAGCCAAGAGCTCACTCCGCCGGGCCTCGGCATTGCGAACCATCGTGCGGAACTTCCAAATGCGGAAGTGACGACCTTCGAAGCCCGCGCGGTTCTGCGAATACAGCACCGGCCAGCCGGAGTCGAGAACGACGGCCAAGGCGATCAGTGCGAGGACCGGGCTAAGGACAACGAGACCCGTCGCCGCGAGGACAACGTCGAATAAACGCTTCGCGCGCGACCGGGCGACAGGCAGGCGCGCATCGCCGCCGCGGTACTGGACCGTCAACTCCACGCGGGATCCCCCCTACCGACCGAGGGCTCTCGGCTGAACGTGATGCTATGGGTTGTCCATGTAGCGGGAAGTGCCGAGAACTAGGTACAGCCGCGCACGCTCCTCACGACGGCTTTCGTCCAACATCACTAGTACATGGATATCCGTGGTCAGCGATTTTCCGTCGGTCCGGTAGAGGTGAGCGCGCTCACCTTCAACGCCGCGGTCGAAGGGGTACTCGCCGCACGCGATGCGGGCGGTCGCCTGAGCGTTCATTTCTGCAGCGCGAACACGGTGGTCGAGGCTTCGCAGAACGCTAACGTGCGTTCCGCTCTCTTGCGTGCGGAGCTAGTGGCTCCCGACGGCGTGCCGCTTGTCTGGGTGGGCAGGCTGCAAGGACAAAACGTCGAGCGCGTTTGCGGTCCCGACTTCATGCTCGCCATGGTCGACCAAGGACGTGCCCTCGGGTACCGGCACTACCTGTACGGTGGCGCACCCGGCGTCGCCGAGCAGCTCGCCGCACGCATGAGGCGGCGGTTTCCAGGCGCTGATTTCGTAGGGATCGAAGTGCCGCCGTATCGCGCCCTGTCGGCAGAAGAGGACGCGGCCGCGGTGGCAGCGATCAATCGTGCGCGACCGGATTGTGTATGGATCGGCCTTGGTTCACCGAAGCAGGACCTCTGGGTCGCGGACCATCGTGACCGCCTCGACGCTGCCGCGGTGCTCGCGGTCGGCGCAGCCTTCGACTTCCATGCGGGTGTCAAAAGGCGCGCACCGGTCTGGATGCAGCGATCCGGCACGGAGTGGCTCTTCCGGCTGCTTACTGAACCGAGACGCTTGTGGCGTCGCTACACGGTCATCAACGTACGGTTCGTGGCGCTCATCGCGGAGCAGGCGTTCAGGCGGTGGCGGGGCTGACCCGCTGAGCGACAGCGGCGGCCGACTCCTCGGTTCGCTTGGCGTCGTCGAACAGCGACCTCTGAATCCTGATCGCCGCAAGGCCCAGACCAAACACGCTCCAATACCAGATGCCGCCTTGAGGGCCCTCGAAGAAGACATCGACTGTCGCGTTCAGGATCAACGCCAACCAGTAGACGAGGAGCCACGCGTCGATCTGACACCACAGCGAAGCGCCCCAGCGCCGGGCGCGGAAATATGACACGAGCAGACTACCTGCGAACGCCACCTGCAGAGCGACCCAGAGCGCGAGACCGGGGACTCCCGTACGCGCGAGGATGTTGAGATGAGCGTTATGCGGCGACCGAAGTGAACCCGTGGTATCCACCTGGAATCCGTCATCGTCAGCAAGGTTGACGCCGAAGCCCTTACCCGTCCAGAAATAAGGACCGTCGATCGTATAGCCAAGGATCGCGTTCCACCACGCGCTACGCCATTCCTTCGAGCCTTCGAGCTCGGGCGCGCCAGTGTCGAAGAGAATGCTCGTGATGTTATCGATGACCTGTCCGGCGGAGAGGGAGCGCTGACTCGCGTAGGTCACGTCGGGAAGCGCGAGCACCGCACCGACTGCGAGCACGATCGCGGCGGCGAATGACCCTAGTGCCCGCCAAGTAGGTCGGACAAGGACCACCGCGGCGAATGCAGCGAGTCCGGCCAGAAGTGCACCTCGATTCGCCGAACCGACGACGACGATGCCCACCATCCACAGCGTGAAGGCGAGCGCGAGGATTGCCCTCCTCATCACCAATCCACGCCCAAGGCCGCTGAAGAGGAATGCCCCGATCCCACCGAGGTGCACACCGAGATCCCCGTATTTGAGCGTCAACGCGGAGACGCCACTCCCAAGGACATTCGGGATCTGATCCGCGTATTGCCGTCCGATCAGAACCGCGACGGGCAGCCACACGAGAAAAGGCAGGATCGCCGCGTTGTACAACGATCGCACCCTATCGAAGTGTTTCGCAGTGATCGCGGTGGACAGGGTGAGTGCGAAGAGGCCGTAGCCCCAGAGTGTGGCGTCTCGAAGTGCGTTGATCCCGTACGCATCGATGTACGGGATCGTTCGCGCGAGCCCCCAGGCCATGAAAGCGATCAGCACGACGTGCAGCCAGTCGAGCTTTAGCCGCGTGCTGGTCACTACGAGATGCAGCACGGCAAGGAGCAGCACCAGCTCGCTGATAAAGAGGGGATACACACCGATGTAGGCGAATCCCTTGTCTAGGAAGGCGTATCCGAACAAGAGCGTCGTCAAGAGGAATAGAAAAACCGTCGTCAGCCTGCTTCCGAGCATGAGGAGGCATCCGATCGCGGCGACAGCGGCGATGCCCAGGCCAAGCGTCTGGGAGCGGGCGGCGAGCGCACCGGAACCCAGCGCGATGGCTACCACGAGCGCCGTCAGTCGCCAGTCGGACCCGTAAAAACGCCCTAGAACAATCCGCGCCACCCTCGTCACTTTAGCGGCTACCAGGTCCGGCTCGGATACCTATCCTACCTACCATGGTGGGGCGGATTGGATTCCTTGGCGGCTTTCTCGACGCCGTCATGCGCCTTCTTTTCCGGAACCTGTGATCGCACTCAGCATCTGTATCCCGACTTTCGAACGGCCGGACCTCCTGCGGCGGGCCTTGCAGTCGATAAGCGACGCTACAGGGGATGCCAACGAGGTTGAGATTCTCGTGTCGGACGACTCGCAAGACGATCGCTCGGCCCGTATCTGCGAAGCGATGTTCGCCCAATGGCCAGGACGCGCTCGACGTATCGAAAACCGTCCCAAGCTCGGGCTCGTCGGAAACTTCAATCGTTGCGTCGCCGCCGCGTCCGGCCGGCACATCCTGATCCTGCACGATGACGACTATCTGCTGCCCGGAGCGGTGGCGGCCGTTCTCCTAGCGGCGAAGGCGACGCCTATGCGTCACGTGATGCTCTTCGGGGTCGACGTCGTCGACATGTCAGGCCGTCTGCGGCGGCGACAGAGCTTTCGTCGGGAGATACATCTGAAACCGGAGGATGCGCTCCTCCAGGTCATCTCGAACTCGTCCTACGTTCGATTTCCCGGAATCGTCGTCGCCGCGGACGCGTACGCGGCGGTTGGACCGTTCGATACCGCGTTTGGTGGCACGACTGACCTGGACATGTGGATCCGGCTCTTCCGCCGGTTCGGCGTCGAGTGTCTACAGCCCATCATCAGCGCGTACTCCGTTCACGACGAAGCCCACACCGCGGGGATGTTCAATCCGGACACCATCGCGTCGGTGCTGACGATCTTCGATCGTGTCGCCGAGCAGCACGTCGTACCGCAGCATGTTCTCCGGCATTGCGAGGCCGACTTCCTCGCGCAGTTCATCCTTGGAGGGGCGTACCGACATTTGCGAAGAGGCGACCGATCCGGAGCGAGGAAAGTCATGCAGCTCTTTGACTTGCCCCCCGTGAGATCTGTCGGCCCGTCTCGACGTTGGTGGCTGATCCGACTCGCGATCGGGGCGCTCATGCGCGCGCCTGGGCCGCTCGACGTCGAGTCGCGCTTGCTCGAACGACTCTATCCGGACGCGTCGATTCTCTGGCCACGTTGATCGTGCGCCTATATGACAGTGCGAAGCACACCAAAGGCCTCCGCGTAGCGGACGCCAATTTCTTTTCCACGGATCTCCGCAAGCGCGGTCACCGCTTCCAAGCTCCGGATATGTGGAGAGGGACGTAACTGACTGGCGTAGAGGCGCATCGCTGAGAGCTTCGTCTCGAGATGCGCAGTGATGTCGCAGCTCGCCGCCGGACGTGGGAGCGGCTCGGCGGCCCAGTTCAGCTTTGCGCTCTCGTAAGTCATCACATGCGGGACAAACCATTTCCCAAAGACCTGGGCGATAGGTCGTGCCGCCGCGAATCCCGCCTGAAACGTGGCGACGTGATCCTGATCGTAGTCGTTGCCGGATGGAAGAAGCAGGAGCTCGGGTCGACGCTCGTTGAGCGCCATCTCGAGGCGGTCGACGATGTCGCGCTTGGCGATCGTATCGAGCTTCTCGATGAGCCCCTTGTCGCCATAGATAACCTCGTACGTAAGTCCAAGCAGCTGCCCCACATTCTCGATCTCGGCGGTGCGCTGCGCATATGTCGTCTCTCCGGCATATCCGTAGTGATGGAAGCCATCGACCGCGAGATAAATAACGTGACTGGCGGATCCGCGCTCGTGCAGGCGCGCGAGCAGCCCACCGCATCCAAGGACTTCGTCGTCAGCGTGCGGCGCGACCACCACGACGCGGGCTAGATCGTCAGAGAGGCGCATTGCCGGCCCTCACGTCCTGTCGCTCGCGGTAGAACGCGGCCGTCTCAAGAATCAGCTGATCGAGTGAGATCCGCGGCTCCCAACCGAGCTCAGGCGCAGCACAAAGGACGGGCACTTTTTCGTACGACTCGGCCTCGAAGTACAGGGGTCCGTGGATCGTCGTCGCGTCGACGTGGACGATCTCCGAAGAGCTGCCAAGGAGCGTCTTCACGCGTTGCGCGAGCTCGAGAATGGTCGTGCGGTTCGCGGGATTCCCAAGGTTGTAGATCCGATGGTCTGACGCGATCGCCGCATCGAAGTACTCGATCAGGAATCGGCTGAGATCGGTCGCCGAGAGGAAGGCGCGCACCTGGCCGCCCCCGGCGAAGACCGTCATCGGTCGGCTCGCCAGGGCTTGCTGCACGAATGTCGGAAGAACGAAGCCTCCGGCCCGCGATTGACGAGGACCGGCGACGTTGAAGGGACGAATCACGATGGCGCGGAGTCCGCGGTGAGCGCTGTTGACGGTCATCGCTTCGGTGAGCGTCTTAGCGACCGCATACTCGATTCGAGCGTTGTAGGCGGTCGGCACTCGAATGTCGTCGTTCTCACTGAGGACTCCGCTTCGCCCGTAGACCTCCGCGGAGCTGAATACGCACAGCCGGAGGTCTCGTGCGACGCACTCCTCGATCACCGCCGAGGTCGATTTCACGATGTCTGCCCCAAGCCGCCCGACATACCGGAGGATTCCGGCAGGTCCTACGTGTGCGGCAGCGTGGATGACCCGATCTGCACCTGCGAATGTCTCGCCTGCCGCCAAATAGTCCTCGATGGAGGCACGAATGACGCGACAGCGCGGGTGTTCCTCGTACTCCCGTCCATCGGTGACCGCACCGACGGCGGAATCGACGATCCGAACGCGATGGCCAGCCATGAGGTACGCGTCGACGACGTGCGATCCGATGAACCCGAGTCCACCGGTTACCACGACCTCCGTCAGAGCATCGTTAGACCTTCCGACCACCGAGCAGCATCGTAGCGACCCACGCTTTCGGCTCGGCGCGTTGGTCGTCCACAGCGACTACGTACTTCCAGTCCCTTGACGCGGAAAGGATGAAATTCAGTATCTATTCCGATAAGGCGCCGCGTCACGGTGGGGTGAAGGGCAGTCGGGTGATTCTTTTGTTTGGCCATTCAGACCTCGCGGCGCCATCTCCTTGACGCTCGAGGTCGCGGCGTCGAGCGTCGGCTCCGTGGCCCCTGCCGAGGCTCTGCGCGAGAAGTTGAAGAGCAGGGAATGGGTCGCTGCCGTGTACGGTCTCGGCTACGTCGGCCTTCAGCTGGCGGTGACCATCGCTGCTCGGCGCATCACCGTGATCGGGTACGACATCTCCGCCGAGCGCATCGCGTCGCTCACTGCTGGCCGATCACACGTGGAAGATGTGGCGCCCGAACGCATTGGAGCTTATCTGCGCGGCGGTCAGCTCCGCTTCACGGCTAACGCAGCGGACGCCGGAGACGCGGACGTGATTTTCGTCGCGGTGCCCACCCCTCTCGATTTAGAGGGGCGACCCGACATGAGTTACATCGAGGCCGCAATCCGGAGCGTGGCCAGCGTGGCGCGACCAGGTCAGCTCATCGCGCTCGAGAGCACGACGTACCCCGGAACGACCCGGGAGCTCGTGGCCTCGATGCTCGCAGAATCGGGCCTTGTCCTCGGCCGTGACATCTTCCTCGTGTACTCGCCTGAGCGCATCAACCCAGGCGACCGCACCTTCGACACCGCGACAATCCCGAAGCTGGTCGGCGGCCTCGATGGAATCTCCACGGAGTTGGGGCTGCTTGCGTACTCCGCCTTTGTGGGTCGGGTGCACCCCGTGAGCAGTCCCGACGTCGCGGAGATGAGCAAGCTCTTCGAGAACATCTTCCGCGCGGTGAACATCGCTCTCGTCAACGAGACGGCGATGCTTTGCGACGAGCTCGGCATCGACATCTGGGACGTCATCGCCGCGGCTGAAACGAAACCGTTCGGGTTCCTCGCACACTACCCCGGCCCTGGTGTTGGCGGGCATTGCATTCCAGTCGATCCCGTCTACCTAAGCCACCGCGCCCGCGCCGCCAACTCGTCGCACACCTCGCTGATGGACTTGGCGATCGAGGTCAACGCCCGGATGCCCTCGTATGTCGTGGACCGGGTAGTCCGGGGTTTGGCACGGGAAAATAAGTCGATCAATGGGGCGCGTGTTCTCCTACTGGGGGTCGCGTACAAAGCGAACACCGCCGACATCCGCGAGACGCCGGCGCGCACGATCATCGACCTTCTCCAGGCAAGGGGAGCGGTCGTCGCGTACCACGATCCACATGTTCCAACCCTGGGGTTCGGTGTCGAGAGCGTGCCCCTCGATGAGCAACTGCTGCGGTCGATGGACGCGAGCATCCTCGTCACCGATCACGAGTCCATCGACCTGAACGCCGTCGCGCGATGGTCGGCGTATGTCCTCGACACGCGCGGCGCGATGCGTAAAGCGGGCATCATCGAGCGGCACGTCGAGCCGATCTGATCTTCGTGCGTAGCGGCCCGCGTCGCCGAAGCGTGAATCGGGGCCGCGGTTGGCGCCATCTCGGGGTCGCGATGTTGTCGCTGATCAGCCTTGCTCTTCCGATGGCTCCCGGGCATCAAGCACAGGCGGCGCCCCCTGCTCCGCCGAATCCGAAACCGTGCGTGTTTCTGTGCACGTCGCCGGGCGACGTTCCCGCTGCGAGCACCACGTCAAGCACCGCAAGCACCGCGGTCCTGCCCCCGGGTTTCCAGGACTCGGTCGTCCTCACGGGCATGACCAACCCGACCGCGGTCCGCTTTGCGTCGGATGGTCGCGTCTTCGTTGCCGAGAAAAGCGGAGTCATCAAGGTCTTTCCGAGTCTGTCTGGCGGAACACCAACGATCTTCGCCGACCTCAGCACCGAGGTCTATAACTTCTGGGACCGCGGCCTCCTCGGGCTCGCACTCGACCCGAACTTCCCGACCGCGCCGTACATCTACGTTCTCTATTCCTTCGACGCGGCAATTGGCGGCACCGCGCCCCGTTGGGGAACCCCCGGCATCCCTTCGGACCCTTGTCCGACGCCACCGGGAGCGAGCACGGACGGCTGCGTCATCAGTGGCCGCCTGAGTCGCCTCACCGCATCCGGGAATGTCATGGTCGCGGGATCCGAGCAGGTCCTCATCGAAGACTGGTGTCAGCAGTTCGCCAGTCACTCCATCGGAGATCTGTTCTTCGGCGCGGACGGGGCTCTCTATGTCAGCGGGGGCGAGGGCGCGAGCTTCATCAACGTCGACTACGGTCAATGGGGCAACTTCTACGCGGGCGACGTGGTCAATCCCTGCGGGGACCCGCCCAACGAAGGTGGCGCGCTGCGCAGCCAGTCGCTTCGCCGCGCCACGGGAGAGCCTGCGCTGCTCGGCGGAGCGATCCTCCGGGTGGATCCCGCGACCGGCGCGGCGCTGCCATCAAATCCGAACGCCACAAGCCCGGATGCGAACGCCCGGCGGATCGTCGCCTATGGCCTGCGGAACCCATTCCGTTTCACGGTTCGCCCAGGCACGAACGACATCTGGCTCGGAGACGTGGGTTGGAGCGACTGGGAAGAGATCGATCGAGTCGCCAATCCGACGACCGGGATCGCCAACTTCGGCTGGCCCTGTTACGAAGGCAACGGCATCCAGCCGAGCTATCAGGCCGCGAATCTCCCGATCTGTAACGGCCTCTACGCGCAACCCAGCGCGGTCACTGCACCTGTGTTGACGTATGCGCATTCGGCACCTGTCGTGACGGGCGAATCCTGTCCGGTCGGGAGCTCCTCGATCTCAGGGATGGCTTTCGACGTACCCGGGGGCGCTTACCCACCTGGTTATGACGGTGCGCTGTTCTTCGCGGACTACTCCCGCAACTGCATATGGGTCATGCTCGCTGGGGCGACTGGACTTCCGGACCCGACCAAGATAAAGACCTTCATCGCGAGCGCTGCCAGCCCAGTCGACCTTGAGCTCGGACCGGGCAACGATCTCTTTTACGTCGACTTCACCGGCGGGACGGTCCATCGGGTCCTCTACTCGAGCGCGAATGCCGCGAATCTCGCCTTGAATCGACCAGTTAGCGCTTCCTCGACCCTAGATACCGGGTTCATTCCGAGTTTGGCGGTCGACGGGGACTTGACGTCGCGTTGGTCCAGTCAGTTCAGCGATCCGCAGTGGATCTACGTCGATCTCGGCGCCACCTACAGCATCGGTGAGGTACGTCTCTATTGGGAGTACGCCTACGCCACCTCGTACAAGATCCAGCTGTCGAACGACGCGGTCACCTGGTCGGACATCTACACCACGACGACGGGTGACGGCGCCTTAGACGACATCACGGGGCTTTCGGGAAGCGGGCGATATGTCCGCGTCTCGGGGACGGTACGAGCAACGCCTTATGGCTATTCCCTCTGGGAGTTCGAGGTCTATGCGCCGCCTCCGCCGATCGTGTCCGCGATCAGCCCATCGAGCGGCCCGACCGCCGGCGGCACGACGGTGACGATCACAGGCACCGGGTTCAACACGGCGCCAGGTGCGACGACGGTAAAGTTCGGCGTCGCGACGGCCACCGGTGTGAGCTGTGCAACGGTGACGAGCTGCATCGCAACGAGCCCCTCGGGCAGCGGGACGGTCGACGTCACCGCGACCGTCGGCGGCATCAGCAGCACGACGAGCGCAGCCGATCGGTACAGCTATAGCGATGTCCCGCCCCCGACAGTATCCGCGGTCAACCCCTCGACCGGTCCGAGCGCGGGTGGGACGACGGTCACGATCACCGGGACGGGCTTCAGTACGTCGCCGAACGCGACCACGGTCACATTTGGCCCGACGGCGGCCGGGGGCGTGACTTGCGCGAGCACAACGACCTGCACGGCAACCAGCCCAAGCGGTGCGGGGACCGTGGATGTCTCCGTGACGGTCGGAGGCGTTACTAGCGCAACCGGAGCGGCTGACCGCTTCACGTACATGGCTCCAACGGTCACGTCGATCAATCCTACGACCGGCCCCGCGAACGGCGGTACGGCCGTGACGATCACAGGAACCGGATTCGCGACCGGACCCGGAGCGAGCGCGGCAACCTTTGGTGCGACGCCTGCGACCGCCCTGAACTGCGCAAGCTCGACGAGCTGCACCGCAACGAGCCCGATCGGCACGGGAACGGTCGACATCACCGTGACGGTGGCAGGGATGACAAGCGCCACGACTGCCGCTGACCAGTTCACGTACACCGGTGGACCACCTACGGTGACGTCGGTCAACCCAGCCACCGGTCCTGCGGCCGGTGGGACGGTCGTGACGATCACCGGGACCCGGTTCAGCACCAATCCCGGAGCGACTGCGGTAACGTTCGGCGGCTGGCCGGCGACGGCCGTGAGCTGCGCAAGCACCACATCTTGTTCCGCGACGAGTCCGGCGGGGAGCGGCACGATCGACGTCACGGTCACCGTCAGCGGGTTGACGAGCGCAACCGGTGCGGCAGACCTGTTCGCGTACACGGGCGCAGTCAACCGTGCACTCGGCAAAGCGGCGACGGCTTCGTCGATCTATGGCGCTGGCTTCGAAGCGAATAGGGCGTTCGATGGTGATCCAACCACGCGCTGGTCGAGCGCATTCAGCGATCCCCAGTGGATCTACGTCGACCTAGGTGGGACATACGGCATCAGCGAAGTCGTTCTTCGTTGGGAACTCGCGTCTGCGACCGGTTACAAGATCCAGGTTTCGAGCGACGCGGCGACCTGGACCGACATTTTCGGCACGACGACCGGCGACGGCGGAGTCGACGATCTCACGGGCCTCAGAGGCACTGGTCGCTACGTGCGCATGTATGGGACAACACGAGCCAGTCCTTATGGCTATTCGCTCTGGGAGATGGAGGTGTACGGCACAGCCGGCCCAACTGTCACCGCGGTCAGTCCGATCACCGGTGCTCCCGCCGGCGGCACACCCGTCTCCATCACCGGCACAGGCTTTAGCACCCTCGCCGGGGCGACGAGCATCAGTTTCGGCACGACGCCAGCTACGGGCGTGAGCTGCGGCACTACGGCGAACTGCACGGCCACGAGCCCGGCAGGAAGCGGCAGCGTTGACATCATTGTGACGGTGAATGGCCTATCGAGCGCGCCAACGCCAGCGGACCAGTTCACCTACACGAGTAATCTCCCACCGACGCCGAGGATCGACGCGCCAGTGGCTTCGCTGACCTGGAAAGTGGGAGACGTTATCGCGTTTTCCGGCGGCGGGACCGATCCAGAGGACGGCACGCTTCCCGCGTCCGCCCTTTCATGGTCATTGACCTTGCAGCACTGCCCGTCCGACTGCCACACCCACTTCCTCCAGTCGTTTGCCGGCGTCGCGAGCGGCTCATTCGTCGCGCCTGATCACGACTACCCCTCGTATCTCGTGCTGCAGCTCACCGCGACCGACTCGGGCGGTCTTAGCGCATCGACGAGCGTCGCCCTCTATCCGCAGACGGTGACGCTGAGCTTCCAATCCGTTCCGACCGGTTTGCAGATCGTCGTGGGTTCGTATGGCACCGCCGCTACTCCATTCAGCAGGACGGTGATAACGGGATCCGCAAACTCGATCAGCACCGCATCGCCACAGACGCTCGGCGGGCAGACCTACCAGTTCGTTTCGTGGTCGGATGGTGGAGCCCAGACCCACACGGTGATCGCGAACGCAGTGGCGACCTACACGTCGACGTTCAGAGACATCACCGCTCCCCTGATCTCGAACATCCGCGTGTCCGCGATCACGACGAGCGCGGCGACGATAACTTGGACGACCAATGAAACCGCCACCTCCCGCGTGGAGTACGGACTCACGACGGCATACGGCTCGACGACCACGCTCGATTCAACCCTCGTGACCAGCCACAGCGTGCGTCTCACTGGTCTGAGGTCAGGAACGACCTATCACTACCGGGTGATAAGCACGGACGCCGCCGGCAACGTCACCGTTTCCGGTGACCGGACCTTCAAGACCAAGACCTAGCGCTCATCCGTTCGACCCTCACGGATGTTCGGTCCGGTTGGCTCCAGACCCACCGCAACCAATGAGCACGGCCTGTTACGGCCCTAGGTACGAAAGTGCAGGTCCTACCTGTTGCGACGATCTGGCTATTCCCCCACAGCTACGACCGCCGGATATTCGGCCTGACCGAGCGGCCTTCCCGGGCGTAAAGGCCGCCGAACCGAAAAGGCACACCCGCCGCGAGGCGGGGCCGCAAAGCAAACGGGGCTCCCTGAGCTGGCCGAGCTACCGAAGGAAGGCGGAGGGAAATGGCTGCAGGAGGATCGACTCGTCGCGGTAACAGTGCGTGGGCTGTTGCGCCGGAGCCGCCGCAGCGCCGTCAAGGGACACCGGACTCCGTTCTCCGTCTCATCGAGTGGGGGCTCATGGGATTGGTCGTGCTCGGCCTAGCGGTCTTGGTGGGACTCCCGGCGTGGACCGACGCGGCAAGCGCGAGCCCGAGCCTTTCGGTCTCCCCGAGCTCGGGAACCGTCGGCACTCTGGTCACTGTCTCCGGGTCGAACTTCGGTCACACGACCGTACAGTTGACTTGGGATGGTTCTCCGGCAGGCATGCCCTCGGTTCCGGTCGGCGGCAACGGATCGTTTCGCACGACGTTTACAGTCCAGCCGTCCGCGACCGGACAGCATCAGATTCAAGGGACGTCCACGTCGGCAACGGTGACGAGCTCGTCCGTCGGGACGGGCAGCGGCAACGGTAGGAAGTCGACGAGCGCGGCCGCATCGGCCATTTTCGTCCTTGCGGCGACGGCGGCCATGAGTCCAGCGCCCAGTCCGACTAAGGCACCCGCGCCGGCGCCGACCGCGGCACCAAGCCCGGGGGTCACGACTACCCCGAGAGCCACGGTGACCACGGCACCGACCACCGCACCGACCACCGCACCGACCACGGCACCGACCACGGCACCGACCACGGCACCGACCACGGCACCGACCACCGCACCGACCACCGCACCGACCACCGCACCGACCGCGGCACCGACCGCGGCACCTCTGCCCACCGCGTCACCCGTGCCCGCACCGGCGCTGCCTGTCTCTTGCACGGGTCTTCAGGCTTTAATCGATGCCGCAGCCGCGGGCAGCACCCTCAGCGTCCCGGCTTGTGTCTACCGGGAGCAGATCACGATCTCGAAGGCGCTCACCCTTCAGGCGCAGCCTGGAGCGGAGATCCGCGGTAGTGACGTGTGGACTGATTGGACGCCGAGTGGATCAAACTGGGTCAGCGCCCTCACCGTTCCACTGTTCTACGCGCACGGTTCATGCGCCGCCGGTACAAGCCAGTGTCTCTGGCCTGAGCAGGTCTTCTACGACGGACAACCGCTAGTTCAGATTGCGTCGGGTGGTCAACCTGGAGCTGCACAGTTTTCACTGGACGCCGCGCGTCACGTTCAAATTGGTTCGAATCCCGTGGGCCACGTCGTAGAAGTGACCGTTCGGGATCACTGGCTCCGCGTACGAAGCAGCGACGTGACCGTGGCGGGCTTTCGCATGCGCCACTCCGCTAATGACGCCCAAGACGGCGGAATCCTCATTAGTGCATACGGAGCGATCTATGACCGCGTCACGATCCGTGACAGCGTCTTGTCAGACGCGCACGGGGCGGTCATCACGATCTATGGCGGTGCAGGGCATCAGATCCTCAACAACGAATTGTTCCGCGGTGGCGAGGAAGGCCTCTCGATCGGCGGCTACGGAAGCTCCGACGTCCTCGTTCAGGGGAACCGCATCCACGACAACAATACCGAAGACTTCGAGCAAGGCTGGGAGGCAGGTGGCTTGAAGGCCACAAACCAAACACGGTTGACCATGGACGGAAACGAGGTCTATTCGAACAAGGGAGCAGGTCTTTGGCTCGACGTTCAGTCTCGGGACGCCGTCTTTAGCAACAACCGCGTGCACCACAACTCGACAGCTGGAATTTTCTTCGAGGTGGGCACCGGCGCGAAGATCTATGGGAACAAGGCTTGGGAGAACGGTTGGGGTTGGCCAAACTGGGCCTGGGGCGCGGGAATTCTGATCGCTTCGGGTGGTGGCGCCGAGATCTACAACAACGTCGTGGCCTGGAATGCCGACGGCATTAGCGTCATCAGCCAGCTGCGGTCGGATGCCAATCCTGTCACGAACAACTATGTTCACGACAACACGATCATCGCGACCAGAGGTTCGGATCTGCTCTTCTGGGGTGAGGACTGGAGCGGCACGATGTTCGATGCTGGGAGCGGGAACCACGGCGCGAACAACACCTACTGGATGGACATAGGCGAAAACGGCGAGACGCGGTTCTCTTGGACCAGCGGCTTCGCGTACCTGTCAAGCTTCAATCCGACTCCGGGCGAAGAGAATGGACGATACCTCTCAGTTACGGAAAAAGATCAGGTCCTAGGTGCCGCGGGGATGCCGTTGTCGCGCTGACAACAAATCAGTCGACACTCCGGGTTGGCCCAGGAGTCGCGCGGATTCCCGGAGTCGACTGATATCGTCGCGCGGAGCCGATGATCGTATCGCCGCTTCGCGCGAAACTCGGGTACTTGCTGTCGCACCCCGGATTCCGTAAGGCGCCACTCCGCACGATTCTCCGCCTAGCGGCCTGGAGAATTCGTTCAATCGGAAGCAAACCAACGATGGTCGCGCTGAGTACCTGGGACGTCAGACTGCTCGTCCCCGCGCAGTGGCGAGGCGCCGGAAAGATCATCTACGTCTTCCGCGATAGCTACGATCCCGAGGTCGCCCTGCTTGCACACTTTCTCGGGCCGGGGAGCTGCTTCATTGACGTCGGCGCTCAGCTTGGCATCTACACCGTGATTGGCGGCAAGCTGGTGGGAAACGGGGGCATGGTCCTGTCATTCGAACCAGCCCACCCTGCGTTCGGTTTCCTGCAGAGGAACATCGAACTCAACGGATTGCGGAATGTCAGAGCGTTTGGAGCCGCCCTAGCCGATCAGCCGGGAACGGCGAAGCTCTACCACCACCCAGATGCGAGCAGAAACTCAATCGGACCTCCAGCACGAGGGGCCAACGATCCCTTGTCGTTCGAGGAGGTGCCGGTGCAAAAGCTCGACGATGTTCTGAAAGACTTGCGCGTGGACCAAGTTGATCTCTTGAAGATGGATGTCGAGGGAGCGGAGGAACTTGTACTTCGTGGCGCGGAGTGGATTGTCGGCCTGTGCCATCCAAAAATCCTCTTCGAGATCAATCCAAGTGCCGCCTCAGCTCTGGGCCTTTCAGCTGATGGCGCCTGGAGGTTGCTCAGCAGCTGGGGTTACACGTTTTACACGCCGGAGGCCGAGCGTATGCGCCGTCTCACCTCCCCGCCGCCCGGCGTGAGCAATGTTTTCGCGATTCACCAGGCAGACTGACTAACCCTGGGTCGGAGATTGGGGGGTCCCGACGTGCATGGTGCTCGTCCCGAAAAACCGCCTCAGCCGGAACCGAGTGTTGCTTGCGGCCTTGAGGGCATGCCGGGAAGGCCCTCGTCGGGCCTTGGGCCGAGTCGCGTCCCACATTCGCACAGGAGCTCGACCGTCCGGCCGCGCCAGGTCTTCTCTCGAGTCGAGCAACGAAACGACCGCGAGCCGTGGCTAATGCTCCGTCATGGTCAGAAGAACACGGGCCAATGTTGATCCGAGTCCGTGAATCGATGTCCTCCCCAGCGACGAAAGTAGCCCCAAAACTCCAGCGAACATTTGTCCCGGTCCTCCGTCGGTCCCGTGACCATGGCCGCGCGTCGCTGCACCGTGCGTCGAAAAACACGGGACCGCAACGAACCCGCCTGCGCTAGGAGGTGCGACCCCGTGACGTGCGTGACTAGTTCACTCCGTCACTCGGCATTCCATAAGGTGGATTAGGTACCCGGTCATAGCAGCCTGAGTTGCCGCCGCCTTCCTCGACTATCGATCCGGAGCCGGTCCGCCGGCTCGTGATGGGGGCTAAACGTCGGCGGCGGCGAGGCCAACAATTTCGTGCCCTCGTAGCCCAAATGAAATGGCTGGCGGTGGCCCCATCCCCATCCAAAGCTGTGCGAATCATGCGGCTCGGGCGTCTACGCGCAGAAGGAGCGTGAAGACGGGACCCCGCTGGGGATTGAAGGCGAGACGCTCGGTAAGAGACGAGGAAACTGAACAGGAGTCGGCGAGAACAGTGGTCGTCTCTCCCGTCATCGAGTACGACGGGAGTAGGTCGTCGGATGGACTCGGGGTTGAGAATTCGTAGTCTCGACCTGCGAACGGTGCGGCTATCCGGGTTGTTCGACCTAAGTGCGATCGCCGCGAAGCCGAAGTTCGTGCTCGCTGATTTCCAATGGGGTAAAGCGCGGTCGTAACGCCCGTGCCTTCTCGGTGGTGAGAATGGAATAGGCGGGCACATCGCCGATCACGACCGCTCCGGCGCCTACGATCGACCCTCGTCCAATGCGGGTGCCAGAAAGCACGATCGCTCCGTGGCCGATCCACACGTCGTCCTCGACCACTATCCGACGGGTATCGCCTCGGCCGGAGTCCCACATCGCCTTTCCAACCACATCAAACCTATGGTCGTCCGCGCCGACCAGCGCAACGCCGGCCGCGATCAGCACTTTGCTGCCGATCTCGATATCCGATTGAAAGTAACAATTCGGTCCTATGTAGACGTCGCTCCCGATAGATATGTCTCGATGAGGTGAGGACATCGTTGTCGACCACTTGACGTGAACATTCCGGCCGTGACGGACCCACGGATAACGGAGCCCGAAATAAAGAAGGTTGCGCAGGCGATTCATCGGTCGGTCGCGAAGCGGTCCCTTGTTGGAGCGCGTCATTCGATCGGATTATCAGTCCCCGAGTGGTGGCGATCGCACGGTGGCCTTCTGATTGAAGCGTCGAGCGGGCCACGTCACTATGTCTATCCGGTGAGGTTGTTGCGCGTCGGCCCACGTCGGTCCAACTGATCGTGAAGCGGATCTAGGGAACCAGACTCTGCGAACTTTGGCGTGGGCTTACGCGTTCGCACCGGGACTGGGCTCGGAACCCGGCTCTGGGTGGGTATGGACGCGCATGCTCGCCGGGCTTGGCGAGACGTGGGTCATCACCTCGCCCTACCCGAAGCGAGACGAGGAGCTGGAGGCCCGCCTCAAGGAGGTCCCGGAGGGCTCGCGCATCCACATCGTGTATGCGGACATCCCACGATGGATCAGACGCCTGCTGGGAGAGCCGCGCGAAGCTCGACTCGAACGACTCGAGTACGTGCTCTGGCAGATGGCGGCACTCCGGGCGGCGAGGCAGCTTCAGCAACAGCATCAGTTCGATCTTGTCTGGCACCTGACGTGGGCGAACGTTTGGATCGGATCGTTCGCCAGCCTTCTGGGGCAGCCGTTCGTTCTGGGTCCGGTAGGTGGAGGGGTGAATCCACCGTGGCGCCTCGTGCCGTCGCTCGGCGTTCGGGGAGCGACTTATGAGGTCATCCGTGCGGTCGCGCGTGGCCTCGCGCGATACCTCAATCCCCTGGGCTGGATCACGTGGAGCCGCGCGCGTCTCATCCTTGTCCAGAATCCGGAGACACTCGAGTGGCTGCCGAAGGCGCACCACTCCAAGACGTTCGTCTTCCCGAACGTGGTACTTGAAGAACCCCCTCGGCCACGAACATTGGGTCGGACAGGTGAGCCCACTGCGCTTTTCGTCGGACGGCTTCTTCCACTGAAAGGGGTGTCCTTCGCCATCGAGGCGATCTCGCTCCTACCCGATTGGAAGCTCACCATCTGCGGCGCCGGACCCGACGAACATCGTCTCGAACGGGCAGCCCAAAAATTCGGCGTCGAGCAGCGGGTGCATTTCCTTGGGTGGCGCCCACGGGAAGAAGCACTGCGGCTGATGCGCGAGGACGCGGACGTGTTCCTGTTCCCAAGTCTTCATGACGAGGGATCGTGGGTCGTCGCGGAGGCGGTTGCCTGCGGCCTGCCAGTGGTCTGCCTTGCGCGGGGCGGACCCGCGGTTCTCGCGGGCGACGGGGTTCCCGCTACCACGGCGCGCGAGACGGTCCAGAGACTCGCGGAGGCTGTGCGGACCGCGGGAACGCGTCCGCTGCCCGCGCCTCCTCGCACGGATCTCGAGTCCAGTCGCGCCCGATTGGCCGACCTGCTCCGTCGGGCTGGCCTGCTCGGCGGTGCTGAGGCGAGTCCGACCGTTGAGTCGTGATTCTCGGTTCAAGCGCACCATCGCGCGGCCGATCGTTTCACGAATGGGCTGGAGCCTCGCCGATCAGGCCCTGACGAGCCTCACCAACTTCGCTCTCGGAATTGCCGTGGCGCGCAGCGTTGGACCCAGCGATTTCGGAGCATTCAGCCTCGCCTTCGCGACCTACCTCGCGATGCTCAACGCGTCGCGTGCGGTGGCCACTCAACCACTGCTGATTCGCTACGTGGCCGTACCCATCTCGGTGTGGAGACGCGGGACCCAAATGGCAGCGGGCACCGTGTTAGCCCTTGGGCTGATCGGCGGACTTGGCTGCATCGCGGTCGCCGCGGTCGTCCGAGGACCGCTGGGTGACGCGCTCATCGCGCTCGGCATCACGCTGCCTGGCCTCTTGGTACGAGACACCTGGCGGTTCGCGTTCTTCGCCGCTGGACGCGGGCGCGATGCCTTCACGAACGACCTTGCAATGTTGCTAGTGCTTGTCCCGGCGCTCGGGGTTCCTGCTGTTTCAGGCCACCCATCGGTGCTTCTCGCCACCTTTGCGTGGGGCGGTGCCGGCGTCGTCGCTTCCGTGATCGGCGGTCTGCAGGCTCGTGCGCGCCCCCTTCCGCGACTCGCGACCACCTGGTGGCATGAACAGCGGGACATCGCAGGTCGATACGCCGGCGAGGTGGCGACCGATGCTCTGGCGGTGCAACTCTCTATCTACGCCATCGCCGCGATCGCGGGACTCGCCGCAGTCGGCGCCCTCCGAGCGTCGGACCTGCTGCTCGGTCCGCTGAACATCTTGCTTCAAGGTCTCTACCTCGTCGCCATCGCCGAGGGGGTGCGGTTTCTTCAGGTCTCCGCGCGCCGTCTCCGTGACGCGTGCCTGTTTCTTTCCGCCGGGCTCGCGGGAGCCACGATCGTGTGGGGCTCGGGCATGCTCGCGCTTCCTGAAAGTGTCGGCACATCGTTACTGGGCGCGAGTTGGGGACCTGGACGGTCGGTCCTCTTCCCGGGAATGCTCGCGCTGGCCGGCCTCAGCACGATCATCGGAGCGTGGGTGGGTCTCCGCTCGCTTGCGGCTGCCCGGCGGAGCTTCCGCGCCCGCGTCCTGTCATCGACGACGACTCTCGGCTGCGCCGTCGTCGGAGCCACGCTAGGCGGTACAAGCGGCGCCGCGTGGGGCTTCGTCGTGGGCAATTGGATCGGCGTCGCGATCTGGTGGTGGCAGTTCGCGGCGGCGCTCCGCGATCATCGATTCTCTCTGGAGAGAGATACGGCCAAGGTAGAACCAGTGCCGAGCGGGAAATAGACGGTTTCGGCAAGCAACGTCCGATGCTTCTTAGTGCGTCCGCGACGGCACCCGCGATTCCGCCCCGCGGTCGCTGTCACCGGTTATTGAGTCCGGCGCGGGGGTGGTGCCGAACCTGATCATGCGGCGTGCCCGGCGACGCGCTTCGATTGCGCCTCAACACCCGGGCGCGTCATGCTCGCTGCTGTACCGTTGTCCGACGCATCGCGTCCCGGTGATGGTCTGACCTGAGGAGTGGTGGGGTGGGCAAGCTGAGAGCTATTCGCGGTGTCCTCGTGGCCCTGGTCGTCGCAGGTGGCATTGCGGTCGCCGACGCTCCCGCGGGAGCGACCCCTCCACCCCCAATGAGCCCGCCCGAGCGACCGGAAGTGTCGGCGGCCGTCCACCGGGACGTATCGCCCCCGCTGCGAGACATCCCCGTGGCTCCCCGCGCCCGCTCGCTCACCGAGAAGCCGCTGTTCAGGGTTCCGGGTGGAAATGCTTCCAGCGTCGCGAACGATGCGGCTCTGCAGACGATGACTGGACCACTTGTCGCGACGACTACGGGGCTGAACTTCGCCGGCGTTGGTTACGGCGATTACGGCTTCACTCCCAACGCCGCTCCCCCCGACACCAACGGCGCGGTCGGCGCAACGCAATACGTGCAGTGGGTCAACGAGTCTTTCGCCGTTTTCAACAAGGCCGACGGCACGCTCGTGTTTGGACCCGCGGCGGGCAACACATTGTGGAGCGGGTTCGGCGGCGGCTGCCAGACGAACAATGACGGTGACCCCATCGTCCAGTACGACAAGAGTGCGAACCGGTGGGTCATGACCCAATTCTCGGTCTCGACGACACCATATCTCCAATGCGTGGCGGTCTCGACGACTTCGGACGCGACCGGGACCTACAACCGCTACGCCTTCAGTTACGGGACCGTCCAGTTCAATGACTACCCGAAGCTCGGCGTCTGGCCGGACGCCTACTACATCTCCTTCAACATCTTCAACAATGGCAACACCTTCGCGGGGAGCAAGGCATGCGCGTACGACCGCGCGAGCATGTTGGCCGGCGCAGCGGCGACGCAGGTCTGCTTCCAGCTGTCGTCGTCGTTCGGCGGACTGCTGCCCTCTGACCTTGATGGGGCGTCTGCGAGCCTCCAGTCAGGAGGCGTGGCCCTGCCACCCGCCGGCTCGCCGAACTACTTCGTGAACTTCGGGTCCAACTCACTCAACCTCTGGAAGTTCCACGTTGACTTCGCGACGCCGACCAACTCGACGTTCATCGGCCCGACAAACATGTCCGTCGCGGCTTTCAGCCCGGCTTGCGGCGGCGGCACCTGCATCCCGCAGCCGAGCACGAGGCAACGGCTCGACTCATTGGCGGACCGGCTCATGTACCGACTCGCGTACCGCCATTTCGCGGACGGCCATGAATCGCTCGTCGTCAATCACTCGGTGACGGCCGGGTCGAGCGTCGGCGTCCGCTGGTACGAAATCCGCAGCCCCAACGCGACCCCGACGGTGTTCCAGCAGGGGACGTACGCGCCTGATGCGGCCTATCGCTGGATGGGCAGTATCGCGATGGACCAGCGGGGCGACATCGCGCTTGGCTACAGCGTATCGAGCGCTACCGTCGTTCCAAGCATTCGCTACACGGGGCGGCTCGCCAGCGATGCGCCGAACGTCATGCAGGCGGAGAACAGCATCCAGGTCGGCGGCGGGTCGCAGCTGCGGAATCTCTCTCGTTGGGGCGACTACAGCGCGATGACCGTTGACCCGGTCGACGATTGCACGTTCTGGTTTACGAGCGAGTACCTGAAATCGAGCGGCACGTTCAATTGGAGCACGCGCATCAGCGCGTTCTCCTTCCCGGGGTGCTCCACCTACGTCCCGCCGGTCGCCCCCACCGGCCTCGCCGCCGTGGACCACCCTGCCGATCAGGGCGGGGCCCTGAACCTCAGCTGGACCCCCTCGGTCTCGACCAACGTGACCCAGCAGCGCCTGTATCGCAGCACCACCACCGGCGGCCCCTACGCGCTCGTCACGACGATCGCGAACAACACGACCGCGACGTACACCGATAGCGGCCTGACCACGAACACGCCCTACTACTACGTCCTCCGGGCCTACGACGGGACGAGCGAGAGCGCGAACTCGAACCAGGCCTCGGCTACCCCGCTCGACAACCTCGCCCCCACGGTCACCGCGACGACCCCGACGAACGGGGCCCCCGGGGTCGCCGCGAGCTCCACGCTGAGCGCGACCTTCAGCGAGGCGATGAACCAAGCCTCGGCCCAGGCGGCCTTCTCGCTCAGCCCCTCCCTGAGCGGGACCTTCACCTGGAGCGGAATGACGATGACCTTTACCCCGAACGGCCCTCTCGCGAGCGCGACCGCGTACACGGCGACGATCGCGACCTCGGCGACCGACGCGCACGGTGTCGCGCTCGCAAGTCCCTATAGCTGGAGCTTCACCACTGCCGCTGCCGCCGGCCCCGCCGCCCCCACCGGCCTCGTCGCCGTGGACCACCCGGCCGATCAGGGCGGGGCCTTGGACCTCAGCTGGACCCCCTCGGTCTCGACCAACGTGACCCAGCAGCGCCTGTATCGCAGCACCACCACCGGCGGCCCCTACGCGCTCGTCACGACGATCGCGAACAACACGA
>Ga0207646_10000759_pt1 | contig 41860 bp, 19 predicted proteins | sample KBSK5502metaG_FD_184343 | JGI IMG/M metagenome (GOLD analysis project Ga0207646, IMG submission 184343) | Corn, switchgrass and miscanthus rhizosphere microbial communities from Kellogg Biological Station, Michigan, USA - KBS K5-50-2 metaG... | ecosystem: Host-associated > Plants > Roots >... | reverse complement strand
GGTAGTTCCCCGCTTATCGGTGAACGATCCCCAAAAGCCAATATTTATGGGCCTGAAATGCGGCTCCCTAACGAAAGGAACACGACCTTCGACCAGTTGTTGAGGGCAAATCCTTATTTCTGATAACGTCTAATGATTCAAGCTCTTTCGGATCGCCGAGCGACGCGATGACGCCGGGCTTCTTCTCCGCTTCGACCCGCACCATCTGGCCGCGCAAGGCGAGAAAGGTGCGACCGCGCTCTTCGTAGTTCTGCCCCGTATGTCGCACCCCGCCGGCATTCCGGCTCTGGCCGTCGATATCGGCCTGGTAGCCCTGCATCACCCACCTCTGCCCCGGTACTTCGACGCTGCGGTAGTTGATGCCGCTGCTGCCGCGCGCGGAGACGCGGTATTCCACCTTCAGCTCGAAGTCCCGCGTCACGCCGCCGCGCCAGATGATAAAGGTGTTTTGCTTGAGGATCGTTTCCGGCGTCACCTCACCGACCAGCGAGCCCTGCTCGACGCGCCAATACTTTGGGTCGCCCTCCCAACCCTTGAGCGTCTGGCCGTCGAAGATGAGTTCAAAGCCAGCCTCATCGCCGGCCGCCGCGGGCTGTTTGGTCTGTGGTTCAGCGGTCTGGGTACGACCGCACAACGACGCGCTGCCGATCAGGGCAATCAGCCCGAGGATTCGGTATCGAGCATTCATGATTTCGGTTCCTCCTGGGAGCGCACGCTTCCAGCGTGCTGGCTGGCCGCAGCGCGCCCTTTCCATCGCAGTGAGCTGCTTCTGAAATCAAGCACGCAAGGATGCGTGCGCTCCCAGGGCAGCCTACCGTAGCTCCGGCTCCCGGAGCGACTCGCGTAGATCCGCCACGGCCGAATGATGGGGAGCGATCTGGTAGAGGCTGATGATCAAGTCGAAGGCGGTGGTGAAATAATCTCGCTCACGGCGGAAATCGGCATACACGCGGCGATGCAGCAACGGCGGGAGCGCGGTCTTCTCCTCGCCGGCGAGCAGCAACGGCAGGACGCTCTCCTTCTCAGCCTCTGTGCCGAGCATCCGGCTCGAAATCAGATCCACCTCCGCCGCCACCACAAACCCCATCGCGGTGTCCTGATTTTCGTATTTCTTCCGATAGAGCGGCGTCCCAACGACGATCACCCGGTCGCACTTCTCGATCCGCTCAACAAAGCGCGGCACGCTCATCCCGATGCGCGCGTTCTCCCACCGGTCCAGCACGACGCTAATGCCGGCCTTTTGCAGGTCGGTGGCCAGGTTGCGCTCCACCCAGCGCTCTTGCTCCCTATCGCCCCAGGCGTAGCTGATGAAGCATTCGGGCCGCGCGAGCTTCTGGCCTTCGACGTAGGACATGACTTGGAAGACCGCCTGCTCGAAGCGCGACCGGCGGGCGGCGAACCACTGTTGCTCTTCCACCTGGTGACGATCCGCTTGCGTCAACTGGATCGGCTCGTCGGCTCTGGGCAGCGTAAGCTTCTCGCCGCACTCCGAACAAAAGGAGAAGGCGCTGCCCTTGCGGAGTTGATCGCGCACGACCGCACGGTTGAGCGCGTGACGGTTGGAGCAGATGACCGGCTCGTAGCGGAAGACGCTCAGATTGCGGCGGGCCAGGAAGCTCTCGAACAAGCCCTGGAACAGTGTCCGCACGGGGCGCCCGACGTTGGTGCCAAAATAGAGCACCAGGTCCAGTTCCGCATCGCGTTCGCCGTCCTGGCGGAAGCCGCAGATCAAGCTGTCGCCCACCTCGTAGCGAGCCTGATTGCGCCACTGGTCCGTGCGCGTGAAGGTCTGCGTGTAGCCGAGCAGCACCACCAGCGACGCATAGACGTTTTCGATGGCGCCGCTGACGGTGTAACCTGCGCCGTCTTCGGTCGGCTGCTCATCTTCTAGCACCGGCTTTTTCAGATTGATCAGTTCCGGGAAGACCAGATACGACTGGACACTGAGCGGGTCAGTCTCGCGGAAACAGACATTGTGCCCCAGAAACAGCAGCGCCGCCGAATCCAGCAGAACATCCCGCTCCTCCGGCGAAAGCTTCTCCAACTCGCGGAATTGATACTCGCCCGCCAGCAGCGGCTTCTCTTCCAACGAACCCAAACCCTTCGGATTGCGTCGCGCTTCCAGCACGAACGACGCCGCCAGGTTGTTGAGCAGTTCCGGCGCGAGTAGGATGCGCTCTTCGCCCTGCGATGTTCGCAGCACGCGCGCGTAACCGTAGTTGGCCAGATGCCCGACAGCGGTCATCATCTCGGCATCGGTGAACTGCCAAGCCTGGTCGGTCTTCTGGAGTTGCTTGCGCAAATCCTGCGGGCTGACGATTACTTTGCGGCGGCGGCGATTCTCTTTCAGCTTTAGGACATAATCCTTGATGCGTTTGAAAGTAAGGGTCGTGACCGTGGCAGGCTTCTGCTCCCACGGAATCTGCGCTTTCATCCGCCGCAGCAACTCATCCAGCCCAATGTCTTCTTTGGCGCTGGTCGGGAGATAACCGCCGAGGATGCCGCGCTGACGGCAGAACTCGTCAAGTTCTCCTTGAGTCAACCGCGCTTCGCCGCGATCCGCGCGTGCGCCGACCAGAATCGTCTGACAGGCATCCAGCGACTGGCTCGAAGACTGGCAGGCCTTGAGTTGCTTCAACCAAAACTCTACGCCGTGCAGCGGATCGCGGCTGTCGGTCGGATCAAACAGGATAAGTGCCAGGTCGGAATCATCGAGGAACAGAGCGTGCGTCAGCCGGTAATCTTGCTGACCGGCCAAATCCCAGAGAATCGCTTCGCACTCAGTGCCGTCTTGGCGGCGCGTGCCGAGTTCGTTGACAACCCAAAATTGTTGGCCATGCGTCGAAGAATGTTCTTTGTATTCGCCGTGCGCCAGCCGCCAGCCCAGTCCCGTCTTGCCTACGCCCGAATCACCTACCAAGACGATCTTGGCCGTGGTGTGGTGAGCCGCCTTCATCGCCGGCCTAGCTTCCGGCGCTCTGCCGAGCAGTACGTCGAGGTCCAATTCCCAGAAATGAATCAGCTTGGATAGCTCTTCCTTCGCTGCGCCCGGCTTTGAACCAACTGTTGCCAGCAGCGGCAATGTGGGATGAAAATCGAGGCATGTGATCCAACCAGGGGGTATCTGCTCCGATATGACAGCGACCGTATCCTGAGCCTCACAATTCCAGAGTCGCAAGCTTCCATCATCACTCTTGGAGGCCAGGAGTCGCCCGTCCACAGAGAAGGCGACAACCTCCACATAGCGGGTGTGCCCTTCAAGGATGCGGAGCAGCTTGCCGCTGGCCACATCCCACAGCTTCACCGTCTTGTCATAGCCCCCGCTGGCCAACGTCCGGCCTGCCGGGGTGAATGCGACGCTTGAGACAACGCTCTCATGCCCTCTGAAGGTGCGGAGCAGCTTGCCGCTGACCACATCCCACAGCTTCACTGAACCGTCATCATTCCCGCTGGCCAGCATCTGGCCCGCCGGGTCAAACGCTACGCTATTGACATGCTGGTACCATTCGAGAGTGCGGAGCAGCTCGCCGCTGACCACATTCCACAGCTTCACCGTACCGTCATAGCTCCCGCTGGCCAACCTCCGGCCCACCCGGTCGAATGCTACGCTCCTGACATAGTCCCTGTGCCCTTCGAGGGTGCAGAGCAACTTGCCGCTGGTCACATCCCACAGCTTCACTGTCTTGTCATCGCTGCCGCTGGCCAGCGTCTGGCCCACCGGGTCGAACGCTACGCTATTGACATGGCCCTTGTGCCCTTTGAGGGTGCGGAGCAGCTTGCCGTTGGCCACATCCCACAGCTTCACTGTCTTGTCACAGCTGCCGCTGGCCAGCGTCCGGCCCGTCCGGTCGAACGCTATGCTCATGACATAGTTCTCGTGCCCTTCGAGGGTGCGTACCAGCTTCACGCCCCGCGGCAGTTCCCCTTCTGACTGCTCACCGAGTTGCCCATCTGGTTTCTGCTCCGACATAACCGTCTCCAATCCTTCCGTTCGTTGGCTGTCTACTTGAAAGGGCGGCAGCCTATGGAGTGCGGGGACCTGCCCCCGCTTTGGTAGTCTTTTCTGACGGCGCGCCCTGGCGAGAGACTACCAAAGCTGCGCCGGGTCGCAGCACTCCATAGGCTCGGTCACTTGAAAGTGATGCCGGCATAGATGTCGCTTGTGAGGACCTGGCCGTTGATCGAGGTCAGTTCCAGCGCGGCCTTCAGATCGCCGAAGTCTTGGCGCATCCACCGCCGGCCTGGGCGTCGGTACTGGGTGATGTGGGGCGCATCCTGCGCGACGATCAGATACTCCTTGACGCTCGGGATCTTTTGGTAGGCGATTCGCTTCTCCTCTTTATCGAGATGCTCCGTGCCGGGCGAGAGGACTTCGACAATGATGATGGGATTGGTTAGGACGTCAATGCCGCTGAGGTTGACAAAGACCGGCTTCCCGCAGACGACGCTGACCTCAGGATGACGATAGGGTGGCAAGGAAGGAGTTTGAATCGGCACGCCGCCGCTAAAAGCGCGACCGTTCCGGCCTTGGAGTGCTTGCGCGAGCTTGGTTCGGAGATTTTCGCTGATGATGTAATGACTCTTGGTGGTGCCATTCACACAGAGGATGTCTCCGTCCCAGTATTCGTAGCGCGCTTCACCGACACGCTCAAGGGCGAAGTATTCTTCCAGCGTGTAGTGGTGATGCGGAAAATCTTTGAGATGTGCTGCCATCGTTGGTTATTATCGTATGGACGAGTGAAGACTTGTCAAACTGAATCAGACCATGCCATATGAGGGCACCTGTCATCAGGCTCGATAGACCGCGGATGGCGCGGATGCGGCGGATGTGAGCGGATCAATCCAACAGAATCATCCGCGTTGATCCGCTCGATCCGCGTCATCCGCGGTCTATCACGCTGTCCCAATCTGGCCTGTCATTTTGCCGATGCTTCCCATTCGAGCACCAGCAATGAGACCGCCTGCCGCGGCAGTTTCAATCGCACTGTGGCCTTGGCATCTTTCACGCGGACCGTTTCCGGCGCTCCCATCGCAGCGAGTTGCCCCGCCTTTTCAAGCTGCGCGTATTGTTCCGGCGTCAGTTGCTGCGGCGAGCCCAGGCGTTGCCACGCGGTGAACGCGTTGCTGTGCTCGCCGTCAATGCGGAAGTGCCGCAGTCGCGCTGCGCCTGCTCGCAGCGGGAGACCGCCCAGCGCGAATTCAACGTCGGCGGCGGGGCCGGGCACGTCGTCGTCGTGGTAATGCCAGACGAGGACGCAGAGCCGGTTGCGGTCGAGGCTTGCGAGCGCTGATACGTCGGGCCGGGCGCGGACACCTTCTTTGAGCATCGCATCAATCGGCACGGCGCCGTCGCTTTCGACCGCGAGGCGACGGCCGCTCATCTGGCCGAACATGCGGAAGACGTTGAGCACCGGCAGGTCAATGCCGTTCGTGGCAAGCACGCGAAAGCCCGCGAAGTAGGGCTGGCCTTCGAACTCGAAGGCCCACGTCAACGCGCCTTCAAGATTCACGCCGTGCTTGTCGGCCAGCTCGTATTTGCGCGCGAAGCTCGCGGCGGTGTAGCTCGCGTACATCGTCGAGTTGCGGTAGCCGAGCTGCGGCCCCTGGCAGGCGGCGCACCCGTCGGGGTCGGACTCGCCGATGACGATGGGCTTGCTTTTGAGTTCGGGGTAGGACGCGATGATTCCGAAGCCGGAATCAATGGCCCGGAGTTGATTGGCGATGCCCATCTGCACGTGGCCGTCAACGAACCGCGGCGCCCCTTTGGCGTGGAAAGAGATGAAGTCGAGCGGCGTGCCTTTGCCTCCGGTGGCGTAGTTGGTCTCGCGCAGGCAGTGCTCAAGGAAGTCGCGCATGAATTTGCCGCCGCTGCCTGCGGTGTCCGGGCCGCCGACCTTCGCCGTGGGCAGCGCTCGGCGTACGGCATCAACTGCGTAATCGTGCAGCTTGCGGAACTCCTCCGGCGTGCCCCGCCAGTAGCCGATGTTCGGCTCATTCCAGACCTCCCAGTACCAGCGCTCCACCTCGGCGCGACCGTATTTCTCGACCGCGTGCTTGGCCCAGTTCAAGACCAGCTCGGCCCACTTCGCGTAGTCTTTCGGCGGATAAGCCCAGCCGGTGTAGATCTCGTCGTACTTCGCAGTGGGCGTCCAGCGGTGCTGATATGGTTCCGGCTTGATGGAGAGGTCTTTGGGCATGAAGCCGATTTGCACATAAGGCTTCAGCCCGCGCCCCAGGTAAGTGTCGAAGATGCGGTCCAGGATCGTCCAGTCGTAAACCGGCCGGCCCTGAGCATCCTCGCGGTAAGCGCCCGTGGAACCCCACTTCAACGCCGGCGTGCCGTCGCCGGAGGTCAGCAGATTGTGCGTGCGGAAGTAGGCCGTATGGGGACTGAGCCGGCCGAGTTCGGCGAGCAGCTTCCGGCCGTCTTTCATGTAGGCGTAGTTCGGTTCATCGGCGCCAAAGAAGCGCCAGATGGGTCGCAGCTCGCCTTTCGTTTTGGCGGCGTCCACGCGAATGGTGACGCGGAACTCGTTGGCTTGGAATGCCAGCGCGGGTCTCGCTCTGTCAGCGCTGAGAAAGATGCCGCTGCTAAGTAAGATGGCGACGGCCGTGAGCATCAGAATAGTGTGAATGGGTTTCATCGAAATCCTCATCTGGATACGTGAGTGGCACTGATACTCCGCAATAGGCCGCTGATGAGAACACCCGGTCGCTAACGCTCCCGGTACTGCACCGATTTGCTCCTCAACCTGATTTCCGCCGCCGTCAAGCCTTCAGACCGAGCTTTGAGGGTGATCGTGCCCGGCTCGCCTCGTTTGGAGCGAATGATGACCAAGCACAATCCGTTGTAGGCTCTGCACTCCTTCGATTGAAACGAGTCGTGGCTGGTGGCGTCGCCGTTATCGACCGCGACGATTTCACCAGGGCCGGAGATGTCGAAACTCACCAGGTTGTGCGAGCGCGGCACCATCAGCCCGGCTTTATCGGCGATGGTGACGGTGACATAAGACAAATCCTGGCCGTCGGCCTTGATCGTGTCGTGGTCGGCTTGGAGCAAGACCTTGGCGGCCGGCCCAGTGGTCTTCACCACGTCTTCCGCCCACTTCTGGCCGTCCTTGTAGGCCACGACCTTGAGTTCGCCCGGCTCGTACTTCACGTCATCCCAGCGGAGACGATATTGCAGCAACTCCCTTTTCTTCCGGCCCAGCGATTTGCCGTTGAGGAACAGCTCCGCTTCGTCGCCCGACGTGTAGACGTGCACCGGCGTGATCTGACCCGTGCGCTCGGGCCAGTTCCAGTGCGGGAGGATGTGCGCCATCTGAAGCTCCGGCCGCCATCGCGCTTGATAGAGGTAGAACCGGTCCTTCTTGAAACCGCAGAGGTCGATGATGCCGAAGTAGGAACTGCGCGAGGGGACCAGGATTTTGCCCAGCGCCTTGAGTTCTCTCTCCATTCGCTCCTTGTCCTTCGGATCGGTGAAGTTCAAGAGGTTGGTCGTGTCGGCATTGTAAGGCGTCGGCTCGCCGAGGTAGTCGAAGCCGGTCCAGACGAATTCGCCGGCGACAAACGGGCTTTCGTCAATGCCTTTGAATTCGACATCCGGCGGGAAGGCCCAGCGCGGCGCATAGAGGTCATAAGAACTCATCTGGAAATTGGCCTTGCCTTCGGCCTTGTTGTCGTTGACCGGGAAGAAATACTCGCCGCGCGAACTCACGCACGACGAGGTCTCGCTGCCGAAGAGCGGGATGCCGGGATTCTGCTCCCTGAATTTTTTGTACTCCGACGGCTTGTAGTTGTAGCCGAAGACATCGACCGTCTTCTGGAATCCGTTGTACCCGGCCTCGACCACATTGCACCCGGCGGTCGCGGGGCGCGTGGGGTCTTCCTCGTGGACGATCTGCGCAAGTTCAGCGGAGATCTTGTGTCCCTCCGGCCGGCCCTGCTCCCGGATCTCGTTGCCTGTGCTCCAGAGGATGACGCTCGGGTGGTTGCGGTCACGGCGCACCATCGCGCGCAGGTCCTTCTCGTGCCAGTCCTCGAAGAGCTTGTGATAATCGTTGGGCTTCTTGCCGGCCTTCCAACAGTCGAAGGCTTCGACCATGACAACCATGCCCATCCGGTCGCAGAGTTCGAGCAGTTCGGGCGCGGGCGGGTTGTGGCTGGTGCGGATGGCGTTGGCGCCCATCTCCTTGAGCAACTCGATCTGTCGCTCCAACGCGCGGAGGTTGACGGCCGTGCCCAGCGGCCCGAGGTCGTGGTGGTTGCACACGCCGTTGAGCCGCACGTGTTCGCCATTGAGTAAGAAGCCTTGGCTCACCTCGAACTTGATCGTGCGGATGCCGAAGATCGTTTCGTAGCTGTCCACGACCTTACCCCTCTGCTCAATCGTCGTGACGGCCGCATAGAGGTTGGGCTTTTGCAGATTCCAGAGCTTGGGATTCTTGACGTTGATCTTCGCTTCGCCGGACTGGCTCTGACCAGCCGGGATTGTTCGGCTGGCCGGCGTCGAAGAGGCAACCGGTCTTCCCGTCCTCTTTCCGTCGGCGCCGAGTTCGTAAATCTGCGTCCTCACAGTTACGTCGGCGTTGGCTGCCGTTTGATTATCCACGCTCACCTTGACCTCTACCGTCGCGTTGTCTTTGGCTACTTCGGGCGTCGTGACATACGTCCCCCAGTGGCCGACGTGGACGGGTGCGGTCTTGACGAGCCAGACGTTGCGATAGATGCCGCCGCCCGGATACCAGCGCGAGGAGTCGGGCGGATTGTCCAGCCGAACGGCGATGACGTTCTCGGCGCCGTACTTCAGGTAGGGCGTCAGCTCGAGCCGGAACGATGAGTAACCATAAGGCCACCCGCCGACGAATTGGCCGTTCAGCCAGACTGCGGCGTAGGCCATCGCGCCGTCAACATCGAAGAAGAAGCGCTTCCCTTTTTCGCCCGCCGCGAGATTGAAATGTTTCCGATACCAGCCCACGCCCCACCACGGGAGCTTGCCGGTCTCGCCGGGGTACTCCTGCTTGAACGGGCCTTCGATCCCCCAATCGTGTGGCAGGTCGAGTCGCCGCCAGCCGCTGTCGTCAAAATTGCTTTGCACGTAAGAGATGTTGCCGCCGAGGTTGCCCTTGGCCTGATCTCGCGAGATGGCCGGCGCTTCGGCACCTTTTTTGAAATCGCTGCCGGTCAGAGTGACTCGGTCCTTGATCCGCTCGTAATTCAACTGCCCCGCGGCGTCCGCCGGGTCGCCTTTCTGGAATCGCCAATCGGCGTCGAGCGACAGACGCCCCCGCACCGAGCCTCCCGCTTGGGCGTAAGAGAGAGACGATGTTAGAGAAAGGCTGAGACCTAGCAGAGCTAACGTGAACCACAAATGGCCGAAGCTGCAAACTGTTGGAGTTAGGTTGAGACTGTGGATAGGGCGATGACACATAAACTCTCCTGTTGATGTTGAGCTCTTGCGCTGTCGGGTCGTTGGCCCCGCCTGGGAGCGCACGCCATGAGACTCTCCACCGGAGAGTCTCATGGCGTGCGCTCCCAGGAACTAATGGATCACTTCGGGCGTCTCAACGTTCTGGCAATGAGACAGCTTCACCGACTCGCCGCTCGGAGTTTGAATCTTGACGTTCGTCATGGTCCAATCGCGTGCGTATTCGATGGCACCAGCTTCGCGACCCTGAGCCGTAATATTTACCCACTGGACATGACTGATCGGCTTCTCGGCGAGTCCGCTCGCCGAGAAGATCCGCCGCGCCCCGACAGCTTCGACATTTTCAATCGTGATGTTGCGGAACTCACAGAGGCCGCGTTCGGGCGGCTCGACCGGCGTCGCGAGCACGATCCAATGTGGCGGAATGTGCTTCACGTCTTTCGGTATCGTCGCGTAGCTGTAGCTCGGGTTCCAGTTCAGAGTGAAGGTGAAGGGCAGCGGGACGTTCTCCAGCTTGATGTCACGGATCAGAATGTCTTCCACGATGCCGCCGCGCGTCTTGGCGGACTTGAAGCGGATGCCTTCGCTCGTGCCGAGGCCGCGGTTGTGATCGACGACTACTTTGCGGATGCCGCCGGAGGTCTCGCTGCCGAAGGAAACCACACCACCTCCACGCCGCGTGAGATTGTCTCGGATGACGACGTATTCGGTCGGGCGGTTGACGCGCAGCCCGTCCGAGTCGCGGCCCGATTTCAGGCAAATGTCATCGTCGTTGTTGTCGATGTCGCAGTGCTCGACCAGGACGTGGCTGGAGGAGTCAATATCGACGCCGTCGGTGCTCGGGCCGCCGTTGTCGCGGATCTTGATCCCGTCCACCGTCACGTGATCCGAGTAGACGACCTGCACGGTCCAAAAGCCGGAGCGCTTCAGGCTCAAGTGTTCCACCGTCACGTCCGCCGACTTCCAGATCACCATCAAGCGCACGCGCTCGGCGTCGTAGTCCGCCGCCCACCGCAGGCCGCGCGGCTCATAATCGTTGCGCCGCAGGTTCCAATACTTGTCCCACCATTTCTGACCTCGGCCGTCGATGGTGCCGCCCCCGGAAACCTTGACGTTTTGCTGGTCGTTGACGTTGACGAGCGCGGCGGGCCATTTCATCTCGATGCCGGCCACGCGCGTCCAGAGCGATGGGTAATCCTCGTCGTTCTGGCTGCCGAGCAGCGTGACCCCTGCGTCGAGGCGCAGGTGCACGTTGCTCTTGAGAAAGATCGCCCCGGTCACGTAGCTGCCGGGCTTGAAGCTCACCACTCCACCGCCCGCCTTGGAGCAGGCGTCGATGGCTTTTTGAATCGCCTGGGTCGAGTTCGTCACGCCGTCACCGGCCGCGCCATAAGCATTCGCCGCAAAGACCCGTTTGCCCTTCGGCCCACGCCTGGCGCCCACTTCCTTCACCCACTCGGGCAGGCCGTCCTGGCCCGTGGCGCCAGTTGCCAATGTCGCTTGCGCCAGGGCTGAGGTAACGACTTCAATGCCCCTCGCTGCACAAAAAGCACAAATCAGCGCGAACGCCCATCTGTATGCCTGATTCAACATGACGCTTCTCGTCTCTTAACGATGAGGAAGAGCGTGAACGTGCCGCTGATGTTGATGTCGAGCAGAACTATTCAAATATTCAGCCGACATCGGATTCAGGTCGAGTTGAGCAAACAATGGAAATTCGATGCCGGTCAGAGCTGGTCCGGGTCTTGGCCGAGTTGCCGCAATAATTCCGCCAGGCGCTCAGCGCGCTGCCGTTCCTGTTCGGCGCGTTGCCGCTCATGTGCTGCCACCTGCTCCGCCTGTTCGGCCCGCTGACGGAGTTGTGCTTCGCGCAAGCAGGCCGCCTCGCTCTCCTTGCGCTCTTGCTCGGCCCGTTCCTCAGCGGTCGGAATCCAGTTTCCCTGGGCATCGAACCACCGCAGCCACAACCGCTCTTGCCGGTGATAGCGGCCCTGCCAGAGCCCCAACCCAAGCTCCGCCTCCGCCAGCCAAAAACGACCACCGTGGCCGGTGACTTCCGCATAATGCAGCCCCGTCAACTGAAAGATTCTCAACTCGGTGCGCTCGCGGCTGAAGACGGCGTAATAGGGCACCCGCAAAATCCGCTCGTAGACTTCCCACTTCACTGGCGGCTCGTCGGCCTCGCGCGAAGTTTGTCCCAGGTCTTCCTTCTCCGTGCCGGGCAAGAGCAACTCCACCACGACGAGCGGCGCCACGCCTTCTTGCCAGACGACGTAGCTCAAGCGCGACTCGCGGCCTTCGTACAAACGCGGCACGCCGATCACACCGAACCAGTCAGGCCGCTTGTACCAACTCGTATGGCGCACGTCATAGTAGAGATTCAGGTCCATGGCGGAGAAGACTTCATCAAGCGAGACCTTAGGCGGACGAAAGGTTTCATCGAGCAGCGTCGCCTGGTGAACGTGGTATTCGTCGGGCATACCCGGGTCTCCGATCTCTTCGCTCGGCAGATCATACATCGTCGGCAGCGTTTCGCGCGCCGGACGCGGCGGGTCGGTTTGGATCAGCGTTGGCATCCTGCGTCTCCCTTCCTCACGAACAGTGGCCGCAGCCACGACGACTTTCAGGCGAAACCATCTTACGACCGGAAGAACTGCCTGTCCGCGGCGGGCCAGCCATTCCTGAAATCGCGCTGGCCAGCCTGCAAGATATGATCGGAGATGGAATCATGCCTGAAAGACGGAGCTTCAGAACTTAACGACTCGCCCCTCTTCCATCGCCTCATTGGCCAGCAGGATGGTCGCAGCCGCCTCGCGCCCCACCTGGACGTCAACTTCGGGTTTCTTTCCGTCACGGATGGAGGAGAGGAATGATGCCAGCGCCAGGTAGGTTGGATCTACTTTCCCCTTGGTTCCTGCTTCCACCTTGGCCCCCTTTTGGTCCGACTTCGCCATCTTCATAGTCTCACCCATGGCCGTGATCACCGTCTGGTTGCCGGTCTTGATCAATTCAGGTGTCTCCTTCTCGCGGAAGAGGGTGGCTTGATTCCAGCCCAGGTCCATGCTCGCCTCCGTGCCCAGAATCTGGAGTTGCTCGCCGTGGCGGGCGTTGGTGGTGATCGAGCTGAAGGTGGCCTTCCGCCCGCCGGGGAAGGTGTAGATGACCACCACGTTGTCGTAGGTCTCGCGGCCGTCTTTCCAGTAATCGATGCCCCCGAAGCCGGTCACCGCCACCGGCATGGAGCCGTAGATGAGATTGACGATCTCCATCATGTGCGACCCCAGCTCCGCCATCAGCCCTTGCGAGTACCGCTTGTACATCCGCCAGTTGATCAGATGCTCCAGGTCCGGGTAGCCCCACGGGCGCGGGTCGAAGTTGCTAGTGGGGACCGGGCGGCGCCAACTGGCGTTGCGGTGCCAGTAGCACTGAATATGGGTGATCTTTCCGAGCGCGCCGGTGCGGCACAGCTCCGCCGCTCTGCGCACCGTCGGGCTGTAATGGCGCTGGAGGCCGACTTGCACCACGAGCGACGGGTGCTCTTTGGCGGCGCGGACCATGTGTCGCACTGCTTCACCGAATAGGCCATCGTCTTCTCGACGAAGACGTGCTTGCCGGCATCGAGAGCGGCCGTCATCATCTCCGCATGCAGATGCAGCGGCGTGGCGATCACTACGGCGTTCACATCTTTATCGTCGAGCAGCTTGCGATAATCGGTGAATGGCTTGGGCTGACTGCCGACGAGCTTGATGCCTTTACTCAAGTTCGGCTCGAAAATCTCGCACATCGCCGTGATCTTGGCGGCCTCCAGCGTGACGAGCTGGCGGATCAGTTCCAGGGCGCGGGCGCCCACGCCGATGACGCCGACATTGATCCGCGCGTTGGCTCCTTGGACGGCTCCGAGCGCCGAGCGGGTCGAAGCATCAAGCATCGCTCCCGCCACGCCCACGGTCGTCGTCCCCAAAAAATTGCGTCTCGATAGTTTCACTTTGCTTTCGGTCATCATCGCCTCCTGCTAAAAGTTCAATCTGGCAGAGCCTAAAGCTCCGTCCGGTTGGCGGTAGTAAAGAATGGCGCGCACATCCGGGCGCTTTTTCAAATACTCCTTCGCCCCCTTGACTCCCATTACCATCAGCACTTTCGTGAACACCTCGGCATCAACCCCGCGTTGAGTGATCACGGTGGCACTTAACATCTCTCCCACTGGATAACCTGTCCGCGGGTCCATGATATGACAATAGGTCTTCCCGCCAACCCGGAAGACCTTCTCATAGCAGCCGGAGGTGGATGCTGATTGATCTTTGAGTTCAAGGCTCGTCGCGCTGCGCGAAGGGTCCAGGGGATCACGCACCTCAAGGCGCCAGCCGGTCTGGTCGGGCGGCGCGCCGATGGCGTTGATACTGCTGGTCCCCGAGGTGATGAGGGCCGCCGTCACACCGCTTTCGCGCAGGATCTCCGTCGCCCGATCGACGGCATAGCCTTTGGCGATCCCGCCCAGGTCGAGTTCGACTCCTTCGCGGTCGAAGCGAATTGTGTGAGTCTGCTCGTTGAGTAAGACGTGCTGAGCGCCGACGTGCGCCAGAACTGAGGTCAACTCCTGCTTCCGGGGCACGCGGCCCTGGCCTTTGAAGAAGCCCCAGGCCTTCATCAGCGGCCCGACCGTGATGTCGAAGGCGCCGCCGGTCGCCCGCGTGTAGTCACAGGAAAGTTTGAGCAGATCGAACAACTCCGGCTCGACAATCACCTCCGCCCGCGCCGCCTGGCGATTGATCTGAGTCAGTTCGCTCGTCTCGGAATAGTTGCTCAGCTGGCGGTCGAGCCGGTCGATCTCTTCAAAGGCGGCCTCGGCGGCCTCGGCCAATCGCGCGCGGTCCGGGCCGTAGGCGACGATCTCGAACTTGGTCCACATCGCGCGGTGCGCTGCTTGGTAGATCACCGGCTGAGTCTGCCACGTCAAAGAAGCCGGCAGCATTCCGCCAATCAGCAGCGCGATCAAGAGCATCTTCATTTGGCTAACTGCCGCTGCTGAAGCCGCGTCGCGGCAATTGAGCAGCCTGTGCATAAAACCATGCGGTACGGGGAGCGTGAGCGACCTGCGTGTCCGCAAGAGGCTTGCTCCGCGAGGCTCAGGTCGCTCACGCTCCCCGCACTGCACCGAATTCGCCAGCCGTATTCCGGGCCGTCGCGCTCCAAAGGCTGGCGCCTTTTACCACTCAAACCGGATGCCGGCGCGGAAGGAGCGCGCGCCGGATTGATCGAGGTCGCCAATGCTGCCGTCTCTCACGTTACTGATCACCCCGAAGGTGGCCGCATTGGCCAGGTTGAGCGCCGGGTTGCCGAAGTTGGGATGATTGAGAATGTTGGTCCCCGTCATTTCGAGGCGCAAGCGCGCACGCTCCCCGAAATAGAAGTTCTTGGCCAAGCCGGCGTCGAAGACGGTGGCGCTCGGCCCGATGATCACGCCCCTGGCCGAGGTGCCAAATCTGCCCAGCCGCTGCGAGGCCTGGCACTGCGTCGTCGAACCCGAGACCAGCACGCAGGGGGCGGCGAACGCCGTGGTGTCAAACCACCGCAGCGTCGTCCGCTGATCGGAAGGCAAGTTGGGATCGTGCAGGAGGTCGGGCCGGACGGTCACATTGGCCGGCGTGGTGCTCGAAGTGAACGCGGTGCCGGTTTGGTCTGGCCCTTGCCATGACGGACTGAGGAACTGGCCGGAGTAGTAACTGAAGATCAGGCTCGTTTCCCAACCGCCGATCAGTTCGTTGACGCCCCGATTGACTCCGCTGAAAAAGCGTTTCCCCCGACCGAAAGGCAGTTCGTAGATCGTATTGGTGGTCACGCGATGCCGGGGGATGTCGAGCGTATCGCCTCGTTCGCGGAGCCGATCATAGGCGTTCTCAGGTTGGTCGTTGACATTCCACTCTAGATCGCCGAGGTCTTTGGCCAGGGTGTAGGACGCCTGCCAGGAGAAGCCCTTGAACAGGCGCCGCTTCGCCTCCAGCGTCAGAGCGTGATACTGATGGCCGGCGCCGTTCGTGCGGTAACTGATCCCCGAATAGTTGGGGAAACGGCGCGGCTTATTGACATAGAGTTGCGCGTCGGGAAGGGGCTGGTTGATGTTGTAGGTAAACTGCCCCTGACGGGTATTGGTCCCGACGTAGGAGATGCGGAAACCGGTGTTCCACCGTTGGTGCTCCACGGTCAGGCTGTATTGCATGGAATAGGGAATCTGCAGGTCCTTACGAATCGCTCCGGGGATGTTGACGGTCGTAGGTCCGCCGGTGCCGGTGGCCGGGAAGACACGCGGCAAGATCACCACGGGGTTGTTCGCCGGGTTGGTGAAGCTCGGCTCGCTGATGATGAAGGGCACACCCGTGCCGGCATTAGCCGAAGTCGTGACTACATCATAAAAGATCCCGAACCCGCCGCGCACGACCGTGTTCTCACCCCACGGGCGATAGGCAAAGCCGAAGCGCGGCGCAAAGTTGTTCTTGTCGGTCTCAATCAATGTCTGGCCAGGGTAACTGGCATCCTGAGCTTCGACCACTTGGACGAAGCCACTGGGCAGGAGCGGACTCACCTTGCTCAAGCTTCCATTGGGCACGACGATCCGGCCCGTGTTGATATCGAAGTTCGAGAGCAGGCCGTTAGGTTCGGTCCAATTAGGATGCAGTTCGTAGCGCACGCCGAGGTTGAGCGTCAGCCGGGAATTGACTTTGAAGTCATCGGTGACGAAGAAATCGTAGCCCCAGCGGCGGCGTGTCACTTGAAGCGACGGGAAGGCGCGCGAGACCATGGAGGGAAGCCCCAGCAGGAAGTCGGCGTAAGGAAAACCCGTGTAGCGATTGGAGAATTGAATGTTGCCGAAGAGGTTGGCATTCTGGGTGAAGTCTGAAGAGCTGTAGTGCCCGGCCTGGAAGCCGGCCTTCAAGGTGTGCCGGCCTCGGTAATAGTTGAGGTGCTCCTGGAATTGCTGGATGAAGTTCCTGAAGCCGGGGCTACTCTGATTCGTGCCCGTCGCGATGGAGGTTACGCCGAGGCCAGAAAAATTGATGTTGGGCACCCCGAAGAAATCCGGCAATGGGTCGACCAGGCCCTGGAGGCCGAGGAGATTGACGATCTCGCTGCCGCGGATCGGACCGTGGCGCGGATCGTTGCTGAAGGCCAGGCCATAGCGCGACTCGCTCACCAGGTTCGGACGGATGCTGTAAGTGAAAGACGTGGTGAACGCACGAGTGTTGCGCACGCGGTCGATCTGGCCGAAGGTCGGCAGGTTCGCATCGTAAGACCGGTTGTAGCCTCGATTCCAGGTGTAGCGGGCGTAGGCGAACGCTTTATCCGAGAAGCGATGATCGAGCCGGGTGGTCCAGTAGGTGCTGGGATCGAAGGCCCGGCTCAACTGCGTGATGAAGTTATTGGCGGTCAGCGTGGTGGCGGTGGCCGGAACCTGATTGGGCAAAGGCCAGAAGCGATCTTGAATCTTCTGGGAGACAGAGTTGATGCGATTGAGCGGAATGATATTCAAGCCTTGCGGGTTACTCGAAGTCGCGCGCGAAGGGTCGCGGAATTGCTGGCCTGTGAGCGGATCCTTGATAATGACGGGCTTGCCTTGACTGTCGACAAGCTGCGAGAAGTCGCCAGCGCGCCAGACTGAAAGCGGCACCATCGGGTTGAGTAGCTCCAGGATGTTGCTGCCCCGCGAGGTCTCAAACGAGAAGAAGAAGAAGCTCTTGTCGTGGCCGTTATAAATCTTCGGGATGAGGATCGGGCCGCCGATGGCGCCGCCCGGATTATGGTTGACACCCGATGGGCGCAGTGTGGCAAACGGATTTCGAGCGCGGAAGAAGGGCGTCGAGTAATAATCGAACACCGTCCCGTGCAACTGGTTGGTGCCCCCTTTGGAGATGACCGTGACCTGACCGATGGCCTGGATGTCGGCGCTGTTGTTGGCCTGGTCCACGCGCACTTCCTGGAAGCTTTCAATGTTGGAGACCAGGGGCGTGATCTGCGTGCCGTCCTGGCCGGTCGAGACCGAAATCCCGTCAATCGACTGGTCAGACTGGTTGCGGCGGCTGCCCGCGAAGCGGCGAAAAGCAAAGCCAGCGCCGGCCGCCACCACGCCCGGCGAGAGCGCCAGGTAGTTGTAGAGCGAGCGCGTATTCAAGGGCAAGGTCTTGAGCTGGGTCGCGTCCTTGCTGTCGCCGATGCGCGGGGTGTCGGTCTCGATCAGGGTCGCCCCAGCCGTGACTTCAACCGTATTCTCCAAGGTGCCGACTTGCAGGGTGATCTCGATGCGGCGCTCGTCGCGGGCGGCGAGTTGGATCTGCTTGGCCACAAATTCCTGGTAGCCGGAGGCCGTGGCGCGCAGCCGGTACTCGCCCTCGCGCAATTGGGGCAGCGTATAGTTGCCGACTTCGTTCGATTGCGTGGTGTACTTGTAGTTGCTCTTGACGTGAGTCACCTCAATCGTGGCGTTGGGCACGACCGCTCCGGCCGAATCCCGCACGGTCCCAGTGATGGCGCCAAAGGTCGTCTGGCCCGTGAGGGGACGAGCGAGCGCCCCAGACAGCAAGATGACCCCGGCGAGAGGCAGCAAACGTGAATGACACATAACGTCCTCCTTTTAATCTGAATGCGTTGAAGCTGTGGAATCATCGGTCTTGAGGAGTGAAAGGCCCGCCATGAGGTTTGGAGTCCAAGCTTCAGCTTGCCTTTGACTGCCAAAGGCAAACTAAGGTTTGAACTCCGAACCTCTCGGCTTCCTGGCGCTGGACTATTAGTGGCTTACCTTTCACTTGTCACGGATGGCTCCAGGTTCTTATCACCCTACCGACGGATTCGCATTCTCTTCCTCTTGCTCACCATCGGCTTTCCTTGAGGCTGGACCTGTTTCTCCGGATCCGTGCCTTCAGTCTCCTGTAGGAACGCCACTAAGGGGATGGGATTGTCATCATCTCCCAACGACAGGTGTGCTTTCTCTTCTGGAACTGCATCCAAATCGACGATTCCCAGGACGGCAAACTCCACCGACCGCGATCGTCTATGGCCGGCCGTCCCGGCCATTTCCACAATGGTTTGGCCAAAACCATCTTTGTCTAGGACTACCACAGGGCATTGAGAACAAAAGGCTCCATACTTATTGCCTGTGATCAATGACTCGGATTCTCCCTTGCTCCGTGTCGCCATCAAGTAGGTGTGGTACTCCGTCTCCAACCTGGCATGGCACACAGGGCACAGGTTCCTATTCGCCAGTTTATCTGACCAGAACATCCTTCTCGGGACAGAGGCGTCAAACTTTTTCATGGTCATGAGAATATGCGCAAATCAAAGCTGATCATTAAACGCGCTCGGGCTGATGGCGGATAGAGCCACAGAGTCCGTGATCGCCGACTCAGGCCGTGGCGGCCATCGGCTTGACGCGGTACAACATCTCCCCGGCTTTAGGCACTAGCAGCACGCCTTCGCCTTCCCGGTTGCGCCACTCTTCGAGATTGACGCGGTCAGGGTCGAGATAGCCCAGGTTCAGACGGCGGCACCACTCTTCAGGGATGCGCGTGGCGAGCGTGACGTTGATGCGCGGCCGTTCAACTCCCGTTTCAGCATCGTAGGAGCCCATGCCGCGCAGGTGCGTGCTGTGAGCCAGCACGCCGCCGGGGTAATGCTTGAACTTGTCCCACTGCTTGAGGAAGTAATCGCGCACGTGGTAGCCGATCTCGTCGAGCAGGCGGCCGTGCGTGTAACTGACCTCGTCGATGTGCGGCGCGTAGATGACGACTTCGCCGCCGTCGGCAATCGCCGGCTCCAGCTTGTACATCCCTTTGGCCGCCGTCCACAGGTCGTCGTACATCTGCGGCATCACCGAGAGCACGCGGCGGAACGGCTGGTCCACCCATTTGATGTGCAGTTGTTCAGACAGCCCGGCGGCGGCGTCATAAGCCTCTTCGGGCGTGCCGATGTAGAGGCCCGCCAGGCTCTCGCCTTTGACGACCAGGCTGAAGCAGAGCTTGGGCCGGTCGATGAAGGATGCGGCCCGATCAATCACCCGGCGCACCGGCGTGTATTTCGTCCCGATCACCGAATAGCTGGTGATCACCGCGCCCAGCCAGTGCGAGAAGTTGATCACCTCGGCGCCGCCGATGCCGGGGAAGAAATACTTGTTGCCGCCCGAAAAGCCGACCACCTCGTGGGGGAAGGTCGGGCCGCAGACGATGAGCTGGTCGTAGTCGAAGACCAGCCGGTTCAGCCTGACCTCCACCTCCTGGCGCATCAGCCCGCCGGTGATCGCGGCGACCTCCTCCGGCACGATCCGGCCCAGGTTGGTGAAGGTCTCGGGCAGGTCCCAGCGGTGGTTGAAGATGCTGACCTTGGCGTATCGCCCTCGGCGCTCTTCCGGCGTGACGCCGACCAGCTTGTTGATCGCCTCTTCACTCATCGGTTGGTGCGTGCCGAGAGCGATCAAATAATCGAGCGCCGCGACCCTGCCGCCCAGGTATTCGTGAAAGAGGCGGAACATCTGCGGGATGGGCGCGGTGCGGGTGCTGTCGGGGATAATCACGAGGACCCGTCTGCCGTCCAGTTTCGCAGTTGCCAGCGCCTCTGCCATCAAGTCGCGGATTTCGGTCTCTGAAAGAAACCGGTCTTTGTAACCTTTGCTGATTAGCATAGCTCACCTCTGTCAAGAGAGTAGGCAGTAGGCGGTAGGCAGTAAGCAGTGAGCAGCAAGCAGTCAGATAGCATCTTGCTGCCAACTGCCTACCGCCTACTGCCTACTGCTCATTCATCACACCCCGCCGAAGGCCGAGAAGCCGCCATCCACCGGGACCACGATGCCAGTAACGAATGACGAGGCCGGCGAGAGCAGCCAGAGCACGGCGCCGAGCAAATCCTTCGGCTCGCCGAAGCGTTTCATCGGGGTATGCGCGATGATGCTCTGGCCGCGCGGCGTCAACTCGCCCGTCTGCGGATCGATCAACAGGTTGCGGTTCTGCTCGCCGAGGAAGAAGCCGGGGGCGATGGCATTGACGCGCAGGCGCGGCGAAAACTCCGTGGCCAGATGCACGGCCAGCCACTCGGTGAAGTTATTGATCCCCGCCTTGGCCGCCGAATAACCGATCACGCGAGTCAGCGGGCGCAGCGCGCTCATCGAGGAGATATTCAGGATCACGCCTTCGCCCTGCGTGGCCATCCGCCGGCCGAAGGCCTGACACGGGAGGATCGTCCCGAGCAGGTTCAGGTCAAAGACATAGCGCAGCGCTTCTTCCGGCAGGTTGAAGAAACTAAGGTCGGGCCGCGTGGTCGCCTGCGGGCTGTTGCCGCCCGCGCCGTTGATGAGGCCGTCGATGCGGCCGAACTCGGCCAGCACGCGCTCGGCCGCCTCTGCGAGCGTCTCCGGTTTGAGCACATCGCCCGGCACAATGACGGCCCGGCCCGGCCCGCCCATCGCCGAAAGGACGGCCGCGCCCTTCTCTTCACTGCGGGCCAGAATCGCGACGTTCGCGCCGCAGCCGTTGAGGGCGGAAGCCATCGTGCCGCACAAGACTCCGGTCCCGCCGGTGACGACGATGGTGCGCCCGGTGAAGTCGTACATCCGGGTCAAGTCAGTTAGATTCATGATTGAAGCCGATGCGCCAGCCGATGCAGTACCGGGAGCGTGAGCGACCGGAGCCACATCGCACGGCGCGGATTGAGTCTAGCCGGTCGCTAACGCTCCCGGTACTGTACCGCCGCTGCCGCTTCGTCAAACGGCGCGAAGTGCTTGGTGAAATGCGTTTCGAGCATCCCGTAGTAGACCTCTTCGTCGCGGCGCAGAGTGGCGAAGAAAGGCTCGCGGAAATCCGCGTGATGGAGCACCGAGCCGAAGGTCACGTGCAGCACTTCCCGCGCATGGAAATCATCGAGCAGCGTCGGCAGTTGGTCGTCGGGCAACGCGGCCACATCCGGCATCTTCTCCACTTCGGCCGAGACGTGATAAGAGGCGCGGTCGATGGGGTAGCGTTCTTTGGCGAAAGCTGCGATCTGCCTGAAACTCGCGGGATTCGACTGAGCGATGGCGCGCAGGGCTTCGAGGTAGCTGGTGCCCGCCGTCTTGAGATGCACCAGATCGCCGGCCACACGGGCGGCAATCGGGTAGACGCTGAATTTGTCCGAGCCCGAGTGCAAGCTGAGCTTGTAGGGGCCGAAGGTCTTCGACACAGCCAGGTGCTCGGCGAAGGACCGTTCGAACTCACCCAGGTCGCCGATGTAGTCCACGCCCTTTTCAAACGTCCCGACGTAGCGCGGCGCCAGGCTCACCCACTTGACGCCGAGCCGCTTGAGTTCGTGCGCGATGTAGATGTGCTCGGCGAGCGTCGTGACCGTCTCGGTCTCATCCACGCTCATCTCCAACTCGAACGGTTTGCCGCTCATCACCCGCTCGAGGTGGCGATACATCTTCACCGTGTGCGCCACCACGCGGCCGTATTTCGCCGCTGCTCTCAACAAGTCCTCTTCGCTCAAGCTGACGGTGAACTCGCCCAGGTCGATTAACTTGCCCCCCAGTTGCTGCTGCAAAGTCTCCCAGCTCGTCTCAAGTTCCGCCCACGGCAGTGAGGCGACTTTACGCCGCAGCACCTCGGCTGGGGCGGTGTCGGCTTCATTGTCCACATGGTCGCCGGGGTCGATGGTGAAGAAGGTGAACCCGGCCGCCGCGCAAGCATCGATGTCATCGGTGGTCTTCAAATGATCGGCGTCAGCGCCGAAGCCCCCGCGCCAGCCTTCCTGAAAGATGCCCCACACGGCGTCGTCCATCACCTCCTGCGGCGAGCGCCCGGTGCGCGCGTTTTCGCGGATCGACTGCTGCGGCAGGATCGGGGCCAGTGTCGAACGGCGGATCGCGCGGACGTGCCCTGGAGTGGCCAAGCCTAAACGGTCGCCGCAGCCGGCCGATTTCCGCAGGCCGAGCGGCCGTGGGTTGAGGAAAGGCAAGGTTTGTCGCAGCGCCGCGGCGTTGGCCGCATTCGTCTCACAGATGGTCAGCGTCATCGCCGTTTCACCGACGGTCACTGCCTTCGCCTGGCCGGTGAATTTATGGTGAACGGCCGAGTCGGAAGTCCCGTGAGAAAGGAGGCCGAGGTATTTTTCTCCCTCACGACGCCCGAGAAAAAAGAGTGTGCGCTGCGTCGCCACGAGCGAGCGCGGATAAACTTGGAGGCCGCTGAGGTCGCTCAGTTCAGCCGCCAGCGAGAGCGCATCTTTCTCCGGCAAGGGCGGCGCGAGTTCAGTAGTATTCAGATAGCCTGTTAATGTGGTGATCATCTTCTGTCTCCCGGATGATGGAATAAATCTGTTGCTAGAATGTAGGATAACTCGAATTCTCCGGATGGCAAGCGCTGCCTGCCCCTCGACGATTTTGACTGCGTGGTACGGTACGGGGAGCGTGAGCGACCTCGGGCCTCTCGCAGCGTGCTCTTTGCCGAGGCGCTCACGCTCCCAGTACCGTATCCCTGCTTCATTGCGGCGCACGGGACTCAGAAGATGAGCTTGATTCCGAACTGGATGTAACGCGGTTGCTGAAGCTCCCGGAGCTGGCCGAAGCCTGTGCTGTAGGCCTGCCGCAAGCGATAGAGCTTATAGCCTTGCAGCGTGGTGATGTCAAACGACCTGAAATCCTTGGTCGCGAAGCCCTGCGGGAGCTGCAGGTGGTAGAAGTCCGGCGGCAGGACCGCGGGCCGGGTCGTCCCGGCCGGCCGGAAGGCATCCACCATCGCCCGGATCGCCGCGAGCTCGGTCGTTGACGGCGTCCGGCTATTGAATGCTGCCCAGGCGTTGTATTCCGCCGTAGTGATCGGGACCGACTGGCCACTCTCGGTCGAGAACTCGGCCGGCAAGCCCATGAAGTCGTTCGAGCTATTGAGCGTGCCCGAACTGATGCGGAAGTTGGGATGGTTGAAAGCGTTGTTCAGATCCACCCGGAACTGAATCCGGCGTTTCTCTCCGATGAACGGGAAGTTCTTCTGGAACGACATATCAAAGTACCGCTGGATGGGGCCGCGAATGTCCAGCGTGCGCGGGGCGCTGCCGAGCATGCCCTTGAGTGGCCGCTCGAAGGCCGCCGGGTTGACATAAGGCTCGCAGGTGATCTGGGTCTTACAGTTGGGCGTGTACAACGGATTTTTCAGCGGCACGCCGGGGACGAGGTCGGGCCGGATAGTATGCGTCAGGTCGGCGCTGAGTCGATTCGTGTCGGAGATGACCGGGAGGAAGGGGAACCCACCCTGCAAGCGAAACACGCCGGTCGTGCTCCAGCCGCCGAGCACGACATCGAGCGGCTTCCACAAGTCCTTCAGGAGCCGGCGGCCTCGCCCGACCGGGAGGTCGATGATGTAGGTCGAGGCGAAGCTGTGCTTGATGTCGAAGGCGGAGATGGAGCGGTCGAGCTTGAGCGGCGCGCCAAAGGTCACCTGGCCGCCATTGGTGACGCCGGTCGTGAGGATGTTCTTGTCAGGACTGGCGTCCGAAGCAGTGTCAATCGACTTGCCGTAAGTGTAGTTCGCCGTGAAGATCAGACCTCGACTCACGCGGCGGTTGAGACTGACGTACCCCGCGTGCCGGTGGCTGTCGCCGGCCGCATTGAAGTAGACGAAGAGGTGATTGAAGCCCGCGTACTGTGTAATCAGACTTCCGAGCGGAACGCTGATGGTGCCGCCGGAGAGGTCCTTGCGCCCCAGCGGGTCAGGCACGCTGGTGTCTGAGTTCTGCGACGCCCCGACCCCTTCGATGGCCTCGACCGTGTTGAAGTCGCGCGGGTTGATGTTGATCAGCGGCAGGAAGAGGTGCGTTCCCTTGCTGCCGACATAGGCCACTTCCACGACGGTGTTCCTCATCAGCTCATAGGACACCGTCAGATTCCAGTTCTGCACGTACGGAGTCCTCACCTTCTTGTTGGTCGAAAAAAGCGCCTCGCCAGGGATGCCGAGGCTATTGAGAAAGACGAGCCCATCCTGCGTGGTGCCCAACGCCGCGTCGAGCGAGGCCGGAATGATCAGCGGCGGGTTATCCGAGAACCGCACGGGCCGAGTCGGGTCCGCCGTGCCGGTCGAGCCGGCCGCGTTGGTCGAGGGATTAACGGTCGCGCCGAAGTCCGGATTCGGCAACCGATTGTTGCCGGTGAGCGGGTAGTGAGAGATCCCGTAGCCGCCGCGAATGACCAGACTCTTCGCCCCCAGCCAACTTAATTTCGGGCTCCAGGCGAAGCCGAAGCGCGGCTCGAAGTCGGTGTAATCGGGCTCGTAGAGGTAGCGCGACCGCCCGCCGCGTCCGGAGAAAGCGAACGGCACGACGAGCGCCGAGTTGATGGCCCGTCCGGTCGCCTGCTGAATGAGCGCCAAGGCATTAGCCGTGGCTGTCGGCTGCGTGGCCGGGAACGCGAAGGTTTGGGCCAGGTCGGGCCGGAGCACGCCCTGTAGATTGTTCTTCTCCGTGCGGGGCAACTGGAGCGAGTAGCGCAAGCCCAGATTCAGCGCCAGGTTCGGGCGCACTTTCCAGTCGTCCTGGACAAACGCGGCCCCGCTGTTCCAGCGGTAGTAGTAGGCCAGCAGCGCCGGGCGCACGAGCACTGAGTTTGGCACCCCCAGCAGGTAGCTGGCAAAATTGTTCCCGCCGGCGGTTGTGCCCGTCGTTCGGTTATTACTGGTGTTGAGGACGCGGAAATCCCACCGCCCGCCGGAGGCTCCGAAGAAGGGAGTGACGTTGAGCCGCGCGTGATTGAGGTCCGCGCCGAATTTCCAGCTCATGTTCCCGCGGTTCCAGTAAACCACGTCGGTGATATTGTACTGCTCCTCGACGTTGAAATTGTTGGTCGAGCCGGACGATCCGATAGCGGCGAACGCGGCTTGGTTATTCCCAGACGAGACGTCACCAGCGTAAATATTGAACAGCGGCATACCGCCGGCGGTCAGACTGGGAATTCCCAGCTCGGTGGCCAGGTTCCGCCCGCCCTTGACGCTGAAGGCACGCGTGAAATCGTCGCTGAAGACGCCCCGCGTGTAGTTGAGCCGCAGATCATTGATCACCCTCGGCGAGAAGGTGTGGTTATGCGTCAGCAACACTTGCCGGGAGTTGCTGTAGGTGCCGCCGTTGCCGTTGATATCGCTCCCGAAGCCTTTCTCACCGACTGCCGGGACATAGGTGAAGCGGAAGGTGAGGCGGTCGGCGTTGGTCAGGTTATGGTCGATACGCGTGGTGTAGCGCGTCTCATCCTGGCGGACGAAACGGTTGACCACGAAGTTGGAGAGCTGGCCGTTCGCGTTGATGAAGTAGGACCCCACCGGCGGCATAAACTGAAGCGCCTTGATGGCGACCGGGTCCAGAAAGGCCCGCGGGAGGATGTCGCCGGCGAACTGCGGGTAGGTCTGGCCGGTGGCCAGGGCGGGCAAGGGGATCAGCACGCCGTTCGGGCCAACGTCGAATTGGCGATAGATGTGGGGGGCAGTGTCCGTGATCTGCGAAGAGAGGCTGGGGAATTGGGCGACGACACTGGCTGGCGCCCAGCCGTTGCCCAATCGCACCAGGCCGCTGAAGTCGCCTGAGCGCATGGCATCGGTCGGCAGCAGCGTATCGGTGACGACGAAATCCTTGCGATACCGCGGCTCGACGGCGAAGAAGAAGAAGGTCTTGTTGTGGCCGTCGTAGCCGAGCGGCCCGAAGTATTTTTTGGGCAGCCAGACGGGGCCGCCTAACGATAAGTGAAATTGATTGGTCCGCAGGTTATTGGGCGGGCGCAGCGTCGAGGTCGTCCAGACCCGCGCATTGGTCGCCGGGTTGCGCGTGTACCAGAGCGCCGTGCCGTTGTATTGGTTGGAGCCGGACTTGGTCGTGGCGTTGATGATGCCGCCGCCGGTCCGGCCGTATTCGGCCGAATAGGCTGAGGTCTGGACGGTGAACTCCTGGACGGTCTCCGGCGTGAAGCTCACCACCTGGCGCGCCACCCCGACGCCCGTGTTGTTGGCGCCGTCCGCGAGGATCGCCGTGCTGCCCGGACGCCCGCCATTGAGGCTCAAGTTGAAACCGGGGGCCGGCACGCCGGAGGTCACCGCCGGGTCCTCGCTGCCGGTGTCGCCCGAGACGTTGGGCGTCGTCACCGCCAGGTCGAGCACGCTGCGGTTGAAGAGCGGCACATCCTGGATCTGGCGTTCGGTGACGGTCCGGCCCGTGGTGCCCGACTCGGCATTGATCAGCGGCGCCTCGGCCGTCACGGTGACTTCGTTGGTGACCTCGCCGGGCTCCATCGTTACGTTGGCGGTGACGGTGGTCGCGGTGTCCACTTTGACATTATTCAGAACGCTCTTCTTGAACCCTGCCGCTTCGACCGTGATGCGGTAGGTGACCGGGTCCAGCGACGTGGCAGAGTAAGACCCTTCAGCCGAAGTCGTGAGCTTGACGGTCTGGTTGGTGCCAAGGTTGGTGACGGTCACCGTCGCCCCCGGGATGACGCCGCCGGTCGCGTCAGCCACCGTCCCGCTGATGCCGCCCTTGTTGGTCTGCCCCGTGGCCGCCATCGCGCAGAGTAAGACCATCGCTAAAATGTGAATCGGTCGCATAAACTTATCTCCTCTCTGGTTGGGACTTCTAAAAGGTCAGGAGGTGAAGCCTGACCTTGAAGCGGATGAGGGTGCCAGTCCGCCAGCCGACTCCAGTCCGACGACTTCGCCCGAGTCCCTAGTCGAGCACTCGGAGCTTGCACCGCCGGCGCCGAAGTTGTCGCAGATCCTCATCGCCTGGCACCTTTTCGACCCTGCACTTGCTAGCCACGGGCGCGCCACGCGCTCAGGCGGCGAATTGCCGGCGCTCACTGACGTGGCGAGGCTCCCGTCCTCGTTACCGCTCTGGTCGCGGCGGTATTCGACAGATTCAGGCGCTCAAGTCTCTTATCACTACTTTGTCAATGTCCGACAAACTTCAGTTTGTCGTGGCTGCGGCGGGGAGGGCCGGGCGCGGAAAACAGCGACAAACTGAAGTTTGTCGGACATCGGCGCCACCCTCACAGGAACCGAAATCAACGAATGACAAAGTAGTATTATGCTTGTCACTCCGGACCGCTTTGCGGGCGGCCCGGGATTTTTCGAGCGTCGTTGGGGAGAGATAGTTTCTCTCTGATCAAGCTCCAGGTTGATGAGGGATAGGTTTAGGGAATTCGATCACCGCCATTTTACACTACCCAAATTGCTTTGCCCCTGTGGGGTGATCAGAAGTAGAGCTTCAACGCGATTTGGAAAAACCGGGGATTATAGCCCGACCGCCCCGGATCTACGGCCAGGAACCCCCAACGATCCGGCGTGTAGGCCTGGCGCAGGCGGTAGAGCTGGAGCCCCTGGACCGTGGTGAGGTCGAACGAATTCGCAGTCATGGAGAAGAAGCCCTCCGGGAGCGGGACGTGGAAGAAGTCCGGCCGCAGCGTCTGCGAGCCGGGGATGCGGTTGCTCGCGACGAGATTGTTGATCTGCGTCATCAGCGCCGCGCCGGCCGGCGTCGTCCGCGCGGGTCTGCCGGCGACGGCCGCCGCCCAGGCGTCGTATTCGGCATTGGTCAGTGTCGCCTCGTTCGGGGCGGCGAAAATCTCGCCGGCATCTTCGAGCCGCCCGAGGCGAAAGATCGGGTGGTTGAAGGCGTTGATGGCATCAACTCGGAGTTGCAGGCGGCGCTTGCCTTCCTTGCCGAGCGGGAAGTTCTTCTGCAGCGACAGGTCGAGGAAACGCTGTGTCGGCCCGCGGGCATGGTCGAACGTGCGGGGCGCATTGCCCAGGGTCCCCTTCACCGGCCGCTCGAATGCCGCCGGGTTGAAATAGGGTTCGCAGGCTTGGCCGATCGGGCAATCACGACTCCACCGCGGGTTGATGAGCGGCACTCCCGGCACCAGGTCCGGGCGGATGGTGCGCAAGTTCCCGTTCAAGATCCCCAGCCCGTTGTCGTCGCGCAGGACGACCACCATCGGGAGGCCGCCTTGGATGCGCCCAACACCGCTCACGCTCCAGCCCCCGATCAGGCTCTCGACCGCGCCCGGCGCCTTGACGAGGAACCTCCGGCCGCGGCCGAACGGCAGGTCGTAGAGGAAGGTGGAGGCGAAAGCATGCTTGATGTCGAAGAGCGAGACCGAGCGGTCCAGAGACCGCGGGGCGCCTAAATTGACGTAGCCCGGTGATCGAACATTTAAGTTGACGAACCTCACGTCCCCGGAATCCGAAGCGTCGTCGAGGCTCTTGGCGAAGGTGTAATTCGCCGTGAACGAGAGCCCTTGGGTGAAGCGCCGCTGGAGGCTGACGATGCCCGCCTGATAGATGCTGTTGGCCGAGGCGTCGTACTCCACATTCAGATTCGTGAACCCCAGATATTTGGTGCCGAGATAGGCCGGGCCATAGGTGATCGCAGCTCCGCTCGGATTTCGGCGGCCCAGCGGATCGGTCACCACCGGAGAAAACGGATTGAGGCCGCGTGACAAGAAAGCTTCCGTGACGTTAGCTGGGACCGGATTGATATTGGTTGGCGGGAGGAAGAGGTGAGTCCCCTTGGCGCCGCGGTAAGAGACTTCGACGACGGTGTTGCGCCGCACTTCATAGGAGATCGAAGCGCTCCAGCTTTGCAAATAAGGGATGTGAGCATTCGCAGACACGGCGGTGGCGGCAATGTTGAGGCCGGGTAGATAGAGAAGCCCGTCTTCCGGGATGTTGAGGAAGCGATCGGGGCTTTGGAGATTCAACACCGGCCGGTTGCAGCAGATGCGCGCCGCGATGTTGGTGCCTGGGTTTTCCACCCGCAGATCGAAGGTGCCGTAGGCCGTGGTGCCGGAGGCGAAGTCCGGCGAAGGGTTCCGGTTCGAGCCGGTGAGCGGCGCGTGAGACAGTCCGTAGCCGCCGCGGACGACCATATGCCCGGCCTCATTCATGCCGAACATCTTCGGCACCCAGGCGAAGCCGAAGCGCGGCTCGAACCCGTTCTTCTCGACCGGGAAGATGTAACGCGACCGCCCTCCCCGTCCCGAGTAACCAAACGGCACGACCAGCGCGGTCGTGATCACCCGGCCATCGGGCAGGGTGCATTGTGGGCAGGGCTGTGGGATCGGGAACTCTTTGGCCAATTCGGGCAGGAACGCCCCCTGATGGTCGTACTTCTCGGTGCGCGGCAATTGCAGCGAGTAGCGCAGGCCGAGCTCCAGCGTCAAGTTGGGGTGCGCCTTCCAGCTGTTTTGGACGAAGCCGGCCGCCGTGTTCCATTGGTAGTAATAGGGAATCAAAACTTCCCGGAGCGTGGCCTGGTTGTAAGTGCCCAGCAAAAATTGCGCGAATTCGATGCCGCCGGTGCCGGTCGTGCCGCTGCCGTTGCTGTTCGAGAGCGTGCGATTCCGGTTGAACTCATACCGGCCGCCCGAGGCGCCAAAGAGCGGGATCGTCTTGAGCCGCTGTTGGAGGAGATCGGCGCCGAACTTCCAGGTCTGATTGCCGCGCACCCACGAGACCGTGTCCGCGATTTCATAGCTATGTTCGGTGTTCTCGTTCTGCTGCGACTGACTGAAGCCGATAGAAGCCGGGCCGGTGGCGATATCCGGCAGGCCGCCTGTGGTGATGCTCGGCAGCCCGATCTCGGTCGAGAAATTCCTTCCGGTGAGCGCATCGAACGCCGGCGGGAGGTTGCGGGTGAACCGGCCGTAGGTGTAATTGACGCGCAGTTCATTGATCACCTTTGCCGAGAAGGTGTGGGTGTCGGTGAGCAGGACTTGCTTCGACCAGCTATAGTCCGTCCCCCCGGAGTTGATTTCGTCCCTCCCGATTTGGAAATCGCCGCGCCCGCGGTCGCCGCGGACCGGCACCTGCGTGTAGCGCCCGGTGAGGCGGTTCTTGGCAGTGACTTGGTGATCGAGCCGGATGGTCAGGCGCTTCTCAAAGTTCTTGATGAAGTTCGAGCTGGCGTAGTTGCGCAGGTTCCCGTCGGCGAGGAAGTAGTCGCCGGCCGTGGGCAGATACTTCAGCAGGCTCAGGCTGACCGGGTCGAGCATACCCGGCGGGATGAGGTTGTTGGGGAAGATGGGGAAATTCTCTCCGGCCGCGAGCGTGATTCGCTGGAACTGGTTTCCGGTCACCAACCACTGGTTGTAAATAGTGGCGTCGCGGATCTGCGACTGAAGCCCGAACCGATTGGCCACATCCAGCGGGGCGTAACCTCCGGTGACCGCCATCACGTTGCTGAAGTCACCGCGCAGCATCGCCGGAGTCGGCAAGAGGGCGGTGGTGGGGGTGCTGTCATAGTAATAGCGCGGCTCGATGGCCACGAAGAAGAACGTCTTGTCGTGGCCGTTGTATGAGAGCGGCCCGAAGACCTTCTTGGGCAACTCGACCGGCCCGCCGAAGGTGAGGCCGAACTGGTGCTGCCGGCGATTGGAGACCGGCCGGTTGTTGACGTTGGTGGTGAAGGGCGCGGCGTTGAGCGCCGGGTTGCGGTGGTACCAGTAGAACAGCCCCGTGTACCGATTCGTGCCCGACTTGGTGGACAGGTTGATCACGCCGCCGCCGGTCTGCCCGTACTCGGCCGAGAAGTTGGAGGTCTGGACGGTGAACTCCTGCACCGTGTCGGGTGAGAAGGTGACGACCGCCCGCCCCAGGCCGACGCCCGTGTTTCTCGCGCCGTCGGCGAGGATGGCCGTGCTCCCGGCGCGACCGCCATTGACGTTGACGTTGTAGCCGGGGGTCGGAATCTCGGAGCCCAGGTCCGGGTCTTCAGTCCCGGCGACCCCGGTCACCCCGCCGACCGTCAGGGCGAGGTCGAGCACGCTCCGGTTGTTGAGCGGCATCTCGACGATCTGGCGCTCGGTGATGGTCTGGCCCGGCGTGCCGGATTCGGCGTTGAGCACGGGGACCTCCGCCGTCACGGTGACTTCGTTGGCCACTTCACCGGCTTGCAGCGTGATGTTGACGGTGGCGGTGGTGGCGGTGTCGACCTTGACTTTTTCGACCACGGCTTTCTTGAAGCCCGGGGCTTCGACCGTGAGGCGGTACTCGACCGGGTCAAGCAACGGGGCGGAGAAAGCCCCGCTCCCTGACGTGGTGAGTCGGAGTGCTTCGTTAGTGCCGAGGTTGGTGACCACCACGGTCGCCCCCGGGACGACGGCCCCGGTCTGATCGAAGACCGTGCCGCTCATCCCGCCTTTGTTGGTCTGCCCGAGCACGACCACCGAGCAGAGTAAAACGACCAGGGGAATTTGAATCCGTCGCATAAACTTGTCTCCTATATGCCTGGCACACCAAGATCCGGATTGGCAGCCAGAGAGCGTAGGGGCAGACCTGGGTGTCTGCCCGGTTTGACAGTCGCGCCGCTTCAGGGCAGACACCCAGGTCTGCCCCTACGCTCCAGCTCTTGGTCTGCCGCTCACATAGTCCATGTGTATTTATGCACAGGTGTATCACTCCTGGGAGCGCAGGCATCCTTGCCTGCTTGCTTTTATCAGGTGCTGATTTCCTGGCCAAGCAGCTTCTGCTGTCAGCCAGGCAGGCAAGATGCCTGCGCTCCCAGGCGCTGCTCACTGTCCCTGTAAATGCACCGGCTGCGTGAACGCCCCGTTGCCCGCCGAGTCCCAGGCCGCAAACCGCACCCACTTCTTGCCGGTCGCCTCGAACGGGACGCGGAAGCGGCGGCTGCCGAACGGCGCGAGGTCCGTCGCCGCGACGATCTTCCGCCCGACGCTGCGGCCGTCGCCCCACACCACCTCGACGAACTCCAGCGGGAAGGTCCACTCCACCTGCGCCGAAATCGTCCGCTGAGCGCCGCCACCCTCGACCGCAAACTGCGGGATCAGGACCTCACCCGTAGTCACGAAGAAGTCCCCCGCCCGCATCGCCCGCGTCACCGGCGTCCAATCTTGATTGAAGCCCGGCAGCCGGCCGACTTTGATGTAGTTGACGATCAGTTCGGGGTAGAGCTCATCCTCCGGGTATTTGGTGTAAGTGTCGCCCTCGGCGATCTGGTACTTCGGTCCGGCCCAGTTGTTCATATCATCCAATGTGCCGAAGCAGCGCGCGTCGCAGATGCGGCGCTCCGACTGGTCCACCGGCAGCGATTGATAGGAGCCGCCGAGGAACTGCTCGCTGCGGAAGTGCTCGGTCTCGCGCGATGCCTCCGGGTAGCCGGTCGAGCCTTTGGTCCGCGGGTGCGATTGCCAGACCAGGCCGCCCTCGCGGCGCAGCATCTCGAGCTCATCGGCGGCCGAGCCGACGTGGTAGATGCGGCCGTACTTCGGATGCTCTTCGACGAGCGACTGCCCCGGCTGTCGCACCTGAGTCCAATAGACCGGGCGCGGGAAGACCATCGTGTAGTGGCCGCCGAAGTACGCGTTCGGCTCTTCGCCAGGCATGATCAGGAAGTCGCGGTCGGAGTGCCGCCGGCACGCTTCGAAGTAGGTGTGCTGTTCTGTCAACCGCACCGGCCCCTGGTCCTTCGGATGCCCGTCGCCGTGGAAGTCCGACATCATCGCGATGTTGATCCCCATCGCCCGGAAGGTTGGGACCCACGGCGGCTGGAGGTCGAGCGTGCCGGCGTCGGCCTCTTCTTCGGCGAAGTGGGTGTGGAAGTGGCTGATGGCCACCTGGTAGCCTGGCAGCGGCGTGTAGCGGTCGTCGTGCGTGTAGGCCAGCACGGCGGTGCGCGTGGCGGGAGCCGGCTCCGGGCTCAGGTAGAAGTACAGGCCCATACGCTGCCATGTGCCCGGCGGGGCGTTGTAGAGCGCGAAGTTGCCCTGGGTGATGCTTCGCGCTTGCTGGCTCCGCCGTTTCCATAGATCGTCGCTTACCCCGTAGGCCCGGAACATTTCCTCATGCTCGCTGTGGCGCACCCCGACGGAGTACGAGTCAGCGTCGTCCTTGCGATACCAGACGTAGCCCAGGTTGACTTGAATTTCGCGGGCGAAGAAAAACTTGTGCGGCGGCGGAAACACGGCGAGCGACCCCTGCGCGGTCTCCACCAATGCCACGCGGCTGCGAGCCTTGAGGGCCACCGGCTCCTGATTCGGCGCTCCGCCGAACTCGTACTTCTGCCAATTCCGCGCCGTATCCTGCCACACGACCCGCGGCGCTTCGCTGATGCGAAAGCCCTTCAGCCCGCCGCGGTAGATGTAGGCCACCGACGGTTCGTCGGTCTTGGCGATGACCTCCTGACGCAGCAGATTCGCGCCCTTGTAGACGGTGAACTGCAGCCGGCCCGCAAAGATGCCCAGCGACACGCCCGCGAACGAGACCTCGATCCGGGCGCCGTCGGTCTTCACCTTGCACCCCGTGGCGTTGTAGGTCGCAGATGCCCGGCGAATCTCCTCCGGCTTCCGGGGCAGGTCGAGGTTCGTTCCCGCCGAACCCGGGATACTGAGCGGCGCATCCCAGAAGGCATTCCATTTCTCTTTCTCGATCAACTCGGGAGTCAGCTCGCGATTCAGCGCTCGCAAGGGACCGAGCTGTTGGTTCGAGATGCGCCGCTTGCCGCTCGTCACCTGGAACTCCGGCCGCAGATCACGGCCCAGCACGACCCACGCGCCGCCAAGGCGGCGCACGGCCAGCTCTCGGATGACGGGCTGGCCGTTCTCGATGCCGAAGTCGGCGCGCAACTCCTGCCCCCGTTCGCCCTCCCAGGTGAGGCGCAGCATCTCGCCATTCATCACGGCTTTCAGGCCGGCCTGTTCCTTGTACTCGCTGAGGTCGCAGTTCAGCGGTGCAGCCGTGGCGGTCACTGCCAGCCACAGACAAGAGAGCAATACACAGACGCTCACAGTCACTACTTTTCCTGCTCTATGCATATCAGTTCTCCCTATTCGCTCTCGCGACTTCGACCGCATAAACGTGCGTGGCCCCGTGCATGTTGGAGCGGAAGACGATCCATTTCATGTCGGGCGTGAAGGTGACGTTCGGCTCCAGGCTGTAGTCGTGCTTGGCCAGATTGACCAACCTCTCCGCCTTGAGGGCGCCGCCCGTCGGGGTGAAGAGATAGATCCATTGACCGTTGCCAGGGGTGGCCACGCTGTGCGGGCCACCGCCGTCGCCGGCGAAGAGCTTCCCGTCGGGAGACACATTGAAGTGCACCGACCACTGGTCGCGCTCCACTTTGTATCTGATCTTTTCACCGGTCGCGAGCACGTAGCCGGCGAGCCAGAACTCCTTCCCCTTCGGCGTCTGCAAGTCATACCAGATGATCCGGCCGTCGGCGCTGAAGAACTCGTGCCCGGCGATCTCCATCTCCATCGTGCGGGTGTGAATCTTTCGCAGCCCGGTGCCGTCGGTGCGGACGGTCCAGATGCGGTCCACCTTGTGCCACGGCCCTTCGTGACAAAACATGATGAGGTTGGGATCGGTAGGCGAAAACTGCACGTGGTTGAGCCAGTCGGTGCTGTGGTGAAATGTCTTCACCTCGCCGGTCTTGATATCGATCGTATAGAGCGCCATCGGCAGGCGGGCGGCCAAGCGCCGCTCCATCATCTCGCCTTTCCCCGGGTAGCTATCCGCCCGGGCGCCCGGCGTGGCGCTCGCGGGCGGCGGGAAATTGGGTCGCTGCCCGCCTTCGATGAAGCTGCCCGCGAGCAGCGTCTCGTCCGCGTTGACCGCCAGGCCCGAACCGGAGCGCAACTCGGGGCGCTTGACGATCTCCCGCGTGACGCGGGTGTCGAGGTGTGTGACGTAGACCGTGTCGCCCTGCAGGTAGAAAACCTGCCGGGTCTTTCTGCCGACCACGGCGTTGCTCGCGCGGCCTTCCACCACCGGCTCGATCTTTCCCGTCTTGAGGTTGATCGTGGAGAGCCCCCTCGGCGTCGTGATCAGCAGTTTGTCGCCCTCGGCCGTGTAGGCGTTCTGGTGGAAGTATAGGCTCGCGCTCCCGGGCTCGCGGGAAAGCCGGATCACCCGGTGGCCGGTCGCCGGGTCCACCCACTCCAGGGGAGGCTCTGCGGCGGGCGACTTCTGTGACTCTATGCTGCGCTGAGGTGGATTCACCCCGGATTGAGTAGCCGTACTATCGCTCGTGCCGGGATTTCTTCCGTTGATTGGCAGCCAACTTACCACTGCTAGAATTACTGTGATCACCAGACAACGTGTCAAGTAAGACATGTCTTCCCTCTCTATGATGAACTGCCGCTCAATCTATAGCGGCTTTCCAATCGATGTCCGGGATGAGGCGGGTACAGTACGGGGAGCGTCAGCGACCCGCAGCCTCCGTCACAGGCTGGATCCGCCAAGCTCAGGTCGCTGACGCTCCCCGTACCGTACCGCACGCTCAATCGTCATCGCTCTAGAAGTATACCTTCGCCGCGAGTTGAATAATGCGCGGGTCGCGCGTGGCGCTGAATTCGCCAAAGCACGTCCCCAGCACCGTCGTCGCGGCACAACCGGTCCCCCCACGCACGTTGAAGACCGGCGTGGCCGACCCCGGCGTGATCGTCACGCTCCCCTGCTGGATGCCGGAAAATTCCGTGTGGTTGAAGACATTGAAGAATTCAAAGCGCAGTTGCAGGTAGCGCTTGCTCTCGCCGCCGAAGGGGAAGTTCTTGAAGACCGAGACGTCGTGATTGTTCCAACCCGGGTTGCGCAGATAGAAGCGAGATTTCGGACTGATGTCGCCGATGCCCGGCACGGCGAAGGCGTTCGGGTTGATCTGCAACCCGTTTGCCCCCTGCCTTGGATCGCCCACCAAAATAAATCGCGGCTGGAGTCCGGCGAGGCTGCTGGTCCCTTGGGACGTGGGAGTGCCGAAGAGGCGTGAACCCTGGGCGCCGAGGCCGCTCAGGCTGAGCTCAAACGGAGTGCCGGAAACGAACTGCGAGATGCCCGAGATTTGCCAGTTGTCGAACACAGCCCGCGTCAGCCGGTGGTCGCCGAGGTAGCGTCCCACCTTCGGCAGGTTGTAGACGTAGTTGACGACCAACACATGCGTGCGGTCGAAGCTCGCCAGGGCGTAATCGTAATGCCGGTTGTCGTAGGGGTGCGTGAAGTCACCCACGGCGTTCGCGTCCGTCAGCGTCTTCGAGAAGGTGTAAGCCAGGCCGAAGGTGAGGCGGTTCGAGAAGCGCCGGGTCACGCCCACCTGCAGCGAGTTGTAATTGCTGATGGCGTCGAACGACTGAAGTTGAATGTCGCCATAACCCGGGAAGGGCCGCAGGAAGTCGTTGGAGAGCGCGTTCGCCCCGGTGAAATTGACCCCCGCCTGGCTGTAAGCAGCGGGCAGGTTGGGCTCCGCCGCCGGCACGACGCTGCCGGCGTACCTGGTTGGGTCCTGGGCCGCACGCGAAAAGGTCGTCCCATAAGGGATCGCGTTCAAGTTCCTCGCCCGCACCAAATGGCGGGCCAGGTTCCCGACGTAAGATAGATCGATGACGGTGCCTCGGCCGAGATTGTGCTGCACGCCCAAGCTGTAGCTGTAGACGGTGGGAAGCTCTCCGCCCGTGTCGGCGCCAAAGATGCTCAACGGCGCCAAGGCGCCGCCCGTGCCGCTCAGGCTCGCGAGATCGTTCAACCGGCCGAAGTAGAGGTTGGGAGTAAAAGTATTCGGCGGGTTCGTGATCGTTTGGATGGTGATGTCGCTATTGATTCGGTCGTAGGTGATGCCGAAACCGCCGCGTACCACCGTCCTCTGTTTCCCGGTCAGGTCGAAAGCAAAACCGAAGCGCGGCCCCAACAGAATCGTGTCGCTCTCAAATCCACCACGCGGAGCGCCATCGGCGGCTCGGGCGATGCCGTTGGTCAAGCTGCCCGAGTTCGGGACGATGGTGCCGACAAACTGCGTCGGCAGTGTGTTGGCCGCCGTCGGCACGAAGCCCGCGACCAGCAGGGCCGGGTCCACCGCCCGCCGGTTGGCGCCGCTCGGACAGGTCGAAGCGCCGTTGATGCACACCGGGAAGTAAAGCCTGACGGCCTTTGCGCGGTCGAACCGCTTCGGATCGAAGTTGGCGAACTGCCCTTCTTCATCGTACATCGGCTGATAGTGAGACAGGCGCAGGCCGTAGTCGAGCGTCAGCCGCGGAGTGACCTTCCAGGTGTCCTGAATGTAGCCTTCGATGTTGTTATAGACGAAATCATTTCGGAGTTCGGCGCTGGCCTGCTGGTATTGAAAGTAATTGCCGACGAGCGCATTGGCGAACGGGTAGCCGGTGTTGAGCGGGTTAGTGGCGTCGGCGGTCCCGAAGTTGAATTCGATGTTACTCTGGACGGGTGAGAACGAGCTGCGTTTGTTGTGGCCGATCTGCCAGTAGAATCCGGTCTTGACCGTGTGGTTGCCGGCGACCTTGGTCAAGTTGTCGATGAAATTGTGGATGACGAAATGCTGGTTGAAGGGCGAGCCGAAGATGTTCAGGTCGGCATAAGTGATCCCGCCGAACCCGGCCGCCCCCGCAATATTGGTGTCGAAAGAGAAGCTCGGGATGGCGCCGCCGACGTTCGCGTCCGGAAAGAGCAGCGGCGTCGTGATCCCGGCGCCGCTGCGCAACCCGGCGTCGCCCAGCATCTTGATGAAGACCGTGCCGCGGCTCGGCGCGTAGTTGAACTCATTGACCAGAGTCGGAGTAATGCTGTAGGTCAGGTTGTAGCCGAAGGTCCAGCCCGGCCCGTTGCCCCGCGCCACAGGGACGAGCGGGAAGTTGAACGACGCGGTGGTCGTTCCGTACGGGAAGATCTGCTGATCGGTGTTGTGATCCATGCGGAAGCTGAAGTGCGCCCGGTCACTGAGATTGTAGTCAACGCGCACCACCTGCTCGCCCCGCGGCAGTGAACTCGAAATCTGCGAGGTGTAGTTGTAGGCGTTGTTGGCGACCGACGCGTTCGGCAGCGGGTAGATGTTGAGGATCGCCTGGCCGTTACCATACCAACACCGCTGCGGGATGATGTTGCCCGGAAACGGCGCGCCCACTCCACTGCCCAAACAGTTGTTGGCATCTCGCACCACGATCAGATTGCCGCCGGTGTCGCGCGAGTTTGAGAAATCCCCCTGGCGTTCGGCCGCCGTCGGCACGCGGACGTTATTTGAGGCCGAAGGGATCTTTTGCCGATAGACTTCCTGGCTGAAGAAGAAGAAGAGCTTGTTGCGGCCTTCGTTGAATCCGCCGAGCGGCCCGAAAACCGGCTTTGGCAGGTAGACCGGGCCGCCGACATCGTAGCCGTAAAAGTTATAGCGGTAGATGCTGCGGGGCAGTCCTCGGGCGTTATTGAAAAAGCTGTTGGCGTTCAAGCTGTCGTGGCGCCGGAAGTAACGGCCGCCGCCGTGGAATTCGTTGGTGCCGGACTTGGTCGTCACCTGGATGAAGCCGCCGGCCGAGCGGCCGTATTCGGCCTGGTAGTTCGAGGTCAGGACTTTGAACTCCGAGACGGCATCGGGGCTGATCGTGACCAGCAGGCCGGTGTTGTTGCCGAGGTTGAAGTTCGTCGCCCCGTCGAGCGTGATCTCGTGCATGTTGCTGCGCAGGCCGTTGACGGTGAAGGTGCCGCCCGCGTTATTGACGGTCGATTGCGCCTGCTGATTGGTGTTGATGATGCCAGGCGTGACTCGCGTCAGGTCGAGGATGTTGCGACCGTTGATCGCGATGTCTCTGATCTGCCGGTTGGTAATCAGATCGGAGCGCTCGCCCGACTCACTCTTGATCTGGAGTTGGCCGGTGTCCGCCTGGATCTGGACCGCCTCGGTCACCTCGCCGACTTCGAGCGCGATGTCGCCCACGTTGAGCTTGTCGGCTGTGCTCAGGATGACGTTGGTCTTCTCCACCTTCTTGAAACCGCTCTTCTCGACCGTGATCACATAGGTGCCGGGCGGGAGTTGGGGGGAGATAAAGACCCCGTCCCCGTTGGTCGTCTCCTTCTGCGTGACGCTGTTCGCCGGGTTGACAATCGTGACGGTGGCGCCGGGGACCGCCGCGCCGCTGCTGTCTTTCACCGTCCCCGAGATCGACCCGGCGCTGCTCTGCCCGAGGGCGCTAATCGCCAGTGAGATGATCACGGCGGTGATCGCCCAGAACTCAACTCTCTCAAGTCCCTTTTTCATGAGGTCTCTCCTTTACTGAGGCCCGTCGGCCAATACTTTGCTGATGAGTGGTCTTAGATTGGATGCGTCGGATCAGTACCGCGAGCGGTAGCGAGCGTGACTCCAAGATCAGACCGGTGGCGGAGGCGACGCTCGCTACCGCTCGCGGTACCGATTCGTACACACAACTGATCTAGAAGTTGAAGCGGTCGATATTGGCCCGGTTGAAGACGAAGGGGGCGCCGAGCCTTACTTCATCGTCACTGACTTCGACCTTGCCTAAGCGTCCGGCCCGCAACTCGCGGTCGCCGCGTTTGAGTTCCCCGGCGTGAAGGGCGCATGACGCATAGACGGTCAGGTAGCCGAGGTCGACGGTATTCCACAGCACGATACTCTCGATCACTCCCGCGTGGACGTACGGCTTGCACATATTCGGCAGCGACAGGCCCGTGACTTTGACCTCCGCGCGGCCCGACTGCTTGACGGCTTCGGCGGCGCCCGGCACGGCCGGAGCGGCGATGGCCATGATCAATTTGACCTGCGGGTAGACTTTGAGCACCGCCTGCGTTTCGGCGAAGGCGCGGTCGCGGTCACCCTCGCTCGGTTGAATCGCCGACAGCTTCAGGCCGGGATACTTCTCGGCGAGCCGCGCCTTGATGTGTTTGATCCACTCGTTCTGGTTGGCCGCGCTCAGGCTGGCCGTGATGATCGCGAACTCGCCCTGGCCGTTCAGAATCCGGGCGGCCTCGTCCGCGAGCGTGTAGCCGATGCCTTGGGGCGTCGCCTGGTTGATCAGGAAGTCGCGCGCGTCTTTCTCGGCGTCGGCGTCCCAGGTGATGACGCGGATGCCTTTCTGCCGGGCTTTGCGCAGCACCGTCGAGATGCCGGCCTGATTCTCGACGCTCACCGCGATGACAGCGACGCCTTTCGTAATCCAGGCCTCGACGACCTCGTTCTGTTTCGCGGGGTCAAGGTCGGTCGGGCCGTCCCACAGCAGCTCGACGCCCAATTCCTTCGCCGCTTCGTCCGCGCCCTGGCGGCAACTGATGAAGTACGGGTCGCCTTTCGCTTTCGGCATCATCGCGATCACAGGCTTGTGCCCATTGGCGGTCGGGGCGGCAGATGAATTGTTGGAGGCGGCATGGCTCAACTCCTGCCGCAGCGAGCGCACCAATAACCAGTTGCTGCCGGCCACGATCAAGGCGCCGGCGAGAATGACCGCGCTCAGAGTGGCGACCTGCGAGTTCTTCACTTCACTTGCCTCCGCGAGGCGGCTCGGGCGAGCGAGCGCCGTGACCCGCGTCGAGAAACGATCCAGACAGATCGTGGCGATCAGTAACACGCCGGTGAGAATCCCGGCGAGTTCCGCCGGCTGCGCGCTCAAGCGCAAGCCGTTTTGCAGAATCACGATGGCGAACAATCCGAGCACCGTCCCCAATACCGTGCCGCGCCCGCCGAAGATCGAGGTGCCGCCAAGGACGACGGCGGTGATCGCCATCAACTCGTAGCCCGTGCCCGCGTCCGATTTCGCTTGGCCGAGATGCGCGACGTAGATGACCGCCGCCAAGCTGGAGACGACGCCGGAGAGCAGATAGACCAGGCCGAGGCGCCGGGCCACCGGGATGCCGGCGTACCGCGCCCCTTCGGCCGAAAAGCCGATGGCGTAGAGACTGCGCCCGACCACCGTGCGATGCAGCAACAAGCCGTAGCCGACGATTCCCGCCGCGAGCAGGAGCAACTGCGGGGGAATCACGCCGCCGAGGTAGCCCTGCCCGAGGAAGAGAAACTGCGGCGGGAACCCGGAGTAATTCTCGATCCCCCGCGTCACCCCTTCGGCCAGGCCGCGAAAGAGCGAAAACGTGCCGAGCGTGACGATCAGCGGCGGCAGACCGAGCCGCGCGATCAACAGCGCGTTGAGCCCGCCGCCGACTACGCCAGTGAGCAGCGCGAGCCCCACCGCCAACGGCAACGGGCAATGAGCGTCGCGCCACAAGCCGCCGAAGACGACCGCCGCCAGCCCCATCATCGAGCCGACCGACAGGTCGATGCCCCCGGTGATGATCACCGGCGTCAGCGCGAGGGCGAGCAAGCCGACCTCCACGCCGAGCCGCGTCACCTCGAGCGCATTCGCCCCGGTCAGAAAATTTCCGCCGCTCAGGCTGAAGACGGCGCCTTCAAACAGCAGCACGACGATGAGCGCCCACTCTTGATTCGGGAACCACCGCTCGCGCCACGACGCGGCGGATGGCGGATGGCGGATGGCGGATTGCGGAATAGTTGAATTCACTTGGCCCTTCCAATCCGCAATCTGAAATCCGCAATCCGGTTAGTGTCATGAGTTTTTCGCCACTGGTAGGCGGTTATTTTCATCGCGGTTGTGCTTAGCGTGGTCGCGCTCAACAATCAACGCAAACACTGTCAGGCAACTGGTCTCATTTGGAA
>Ga0207646_10000758_pt1 | contig 41879 bp, 40 predicted proteins | sample KBSK5502metaG_FD_184343 | JGI IMG/M metagenome (GOLD analysis project Ga0207646, IMG submission 184343) | Corn, switchgrass and miscanthus rhizosphere microbial communities from Kellogg Biological Station, Michigan, USA - KBS K5-50-2 metaG... | ecosystem: Host-associated > Plants > Roots >... | reverse complement strand
TTGGCGCGACCCGCGACCGACATACGTGGCAGATGCGCCAGCGGGACGGCACGCTGAGCCGCCACCTTGGAAACGGTGACGCGCAGCGCGGACATAGCAATGGCCTCATTTCTTCAGCAACCGAGCCGGACACGCGCAGCGTTCACGCCACGGTCACTGGGTGACCAACAGCGCCGAGTTGACGTGGTAGCCGAGCAGGGCCGGTCCGCCGCTCTCGATTCGCCACAGGAACTGCTCGCTCGCGGGGCCGTTGGCGAACTGCGACTGGTACGTGAGCCTCACGAGGTGGCCGCCCGTGCCCCGGGTCACGTTCCAGACGGGTTCGTCGGCCGACTGCCAGGCGCCGAGCCTCCGCTCCAGCGCGGACATGAACCGCTCGAACCGCTCTTCCGTCGTTCCCTGCCGAAGCTCGGCGCCGGCCATGCGATAGATCTCGCTGTAGGATTTCTGAGCAGTCCGTGATCTGAACTCTGCGACACCGCGCTTGGCTTCGTCGGTGCCGCCGCAGGCCGCGAAGAGAAGCGCTGATGCGATCACCCAGACGCACGATCGGACGCGCATGCCCATGCTTGAGCCCTCGAGTGGTGTGCCCAGCGGAGCGCCGCTGGGAGCCGTGACCCTCTGGCCGGTGGTGCTTGAACGTCCATCTTCACGATAACGTCCGGCGTGCATGCCGGACAACACGACGCCGACCGCTCTCTGTAGTGGCCCGTGCGCGGCCCTCTACCATTCCTCCGGCTTTTCCGGTAAGGTGACGGCGTGATCGAGCGGTACACCCGGCCCGCGATGGGACGTATCTGGAGCGAGGCCGCGAAGTACCAGGCGTGGCTCCGGGTGGAAATCGCGGCGTGTGAGGCGTACGCGCGCCGCGGTCGTATTCCCGCCGCCGTCATGCCTCGGATACGCGCGCTGCGCGTCGACATCGATCGCATCCTCGCCATCCAGCAGAAGGTCAAGCATGAGATGATCGCGCTGCTCACCAGCCTGGAGGAGCAGCTCGGCGACGACTCGCGCTTCGTGCATATCGGCCTGACGACGAACGACGTCTGGGACACGGCCACGGCGCTGCAGCTGCGCGACGCGATCGATCTGCTGCTGCAGGGCCAGGAGCGGCTGCGCCGCGCGCTCGCCGCGCTCGCGGTGAAGCACAAGGACACCCTGATCGTCGGCCGCACGCACGGCGTGCACGCGGAGCCCACGACGTTCGGGCTCAAGGTGGCCGTCTGGTACGTGGAGGCCGGACGCAACCTCGAGCGCCTGCGCCGCGCGCGCGAAGTGGTCGCCGTCGGCAAGCTGTCCGGCGCCGTGGGCCAGTTCGCACACGTGGAGCCGGAGGTCGAGGAAGAAGTCTGCCGCGATCTGGGTCTCGGCGTGGAGCCGGTCTCGACGCAGATCGTGCAGCGTGATCGCCACGCCGAGCTCACGGGGACGCTGGCCCTGGTGGCGGCCTCGCTCGAGAAGATCGCGCTCGAGGTGCGGGGCCTGCAGCGCACGGAGGTGCTCGAGGCGCAGGAGCCGTTCGGTGAAGGCCAAAAGGGGTCCAGCGCGATGCCGCACAAGCGCAACCCCGAGCTGGCCGAGCGCATCTGCGGCCTGGCGCGCCTGCTGCGCGGCTATGCCACGGCCGCAATCGAAAACGTCGCCCTGTGGCACGAGCGCGACATCAGCCACTCGTCGGTCGAGCGCGTCGTGTTACCGGACGCCACGATCGCGCTCGATTACATCCTCGACCTCACGGCGTTCATCGTCGAGGGGCTGGAGGTCGACCCGGCGCGCATGGCCGAGAACCTCGAGCGCTCCTACGGCCTCATCTATTCGCAGCGCGTGCTGCTCAAGCTCACGGAGGCCGGGCTCGCCCGCCAGAAGGCGTACGAGATCGTCCAGAAGAACTCGATGCAGGCCTGGCGCGAGCGGCGCTCGTTCTACGAGCTGCTCGCGGCCGATCCCGCCGTGACCGAGCACCTGGCGCCGGCCGAGCTGAAGGCGTGCTTCGATCCGTCGTGGTATTTGCGTAACGTCAACGCCGTTTTCCGTCGAGCGGGGCTCGCGTGAGCTCCGGGAGGGCAGCAGTGACACGTCAGCCAGCCAGCGTCGACGTCGAGCAGCAGGCGAAGCTCTACGAGGGCAAGGCCAAGATCGTCTACGCGACCAGCGATCCCAAGCTGGTCATCCAGTACTTCAAGGACGACGCGACGGCCTTCAATGCCCTCAAGAAGGGCACGATCGTCGGCAAGGGCGTCGTCAACAACCGCATGTCGGCCACGCTGTTCCAGCGCCTGGCGAAGGCGGGCGTCCCCACCCATTACGTCGCGACGCTGTCCGATCGCGAGATGCTGTGCCGGCGCCTCGACATCATCAAGATCGAGACGATCGTGCGCAACGTCGTCGCGGGCAGTCTGGCCAAGCGCACGGGCCTGGAGGAAGGCACGCCGATCAAGCAGCCGATCGTCGAGCTCTACTACAAGTCCGACCCGCTCGGCGATCCGATGATCAACGACGACCACGTCCGGATGTTGACGCTCGCCACGGCCGCCGAGCTGGCGTGGATCAAGCGTGTGGCGCTGAAGGTGAACGCCGTGCTGCGCCCGCACATGCTCAAGCGCGAGCTGATCCTCGTCGACTTCAAGCTGGAGTTCGGACGCGGCGTCGGCCGCAGGCTCTACCTCGGCGACGAGATCTCTCCCGACACCTGTCGGCTGTGGGATCGCGCGACGCGCGAGAAGCTCGACAAGGACCGCTTCCGCCGCGACCTCGGCGGTGTCGAGGACGCCTACCAGGAGGTCTACCGGCGGCTGGTCGGCGACCCGACGCAGGCATGAGGCTGCGTGTTCTCATCCGCCTCAAGCCCGGGATCCTCGACGTGCAGGGCGCGGCCGTGCAGCGCGCGCTCGCCGGGCTCGGGTTCGCCGACGCCCGCGAGCTCCGCGTCGGTAAGCTGATCGATGTCGAGGTCGACGCCGCGACGGCGGCGGCGGCCCGGCAGCGCGTCGACGAGATGTGCCGGAAACTACTCGCCAATACCATCCTCGAGGACTACACGATCGAGGCGGTCGAGGCCGAGCGCCTTGCTCCCCGGGAGGGGGTCCGGTAAGATGGCGTCGTCCGCCGCCGTCGCGAGACACGGCGCGCACCGCGAGAGGAGACCAACGCGCTCATGAGATTCGGGGTCGTGGTGTTTCCGGGCACCTGGAGTGATTGCGACTTCCACTACGTGATCTCGGAAGTGATCCGCCAGCCCGTGAAGTACGTGTGGCACCGCGATCGCAACCTTGCCGACCTCGATTGCGTGGTCCTGCCCGGCGGCTTTTCGTACGGCGACTACCTGCGCGCGGGCGCGGTGGCCGGCAAGTCTCCGGTGGTGGAGGCGCTGCGCGACTTCGTGGCCAAGGGCGGCTACGTCCTCGGCTCGTGCAACGGCTTTCAGATCCTGTGCGAGGCGGGCCTGCTCCCCGGCGTGCTCATGCGCAATGAGTGTCTGCAGTACCGCTGCCAGTCGACCAATCTGCTCGTCGAGAACGTGGAGACGCCGTTCACGCGCGGGCTGCGGGCGGGCCAGGTGCTGACGATGCCGATCTCGCACGGCGAGGGCAAGTATTACGCCGACGCCCCGACACTCGCGGAGCTCAAGGCGCGCCACGGCATCGTGTTCCGCTATGCCACCGCCGACGGGCAGGTGGTGAAGGGCGCCAATCCGAACGGCTCGGTCGAGAACATCGCCGGCGTCGTGAACGAGACGGGCACCGTGCTCGGGCTGATGCCGCACCCCGAGCGCGCGGCGGAGACGGCGATGGGCGGCACCGACGGGCTTCTGCTCTTCCAGTCGCTCCTCGGCACGCTCGTCGAGGACGGCAGCTTCCTCAAGCGGTGATCCGGGGGTTGTTTGGCGGGGACTGAGCCGAAGGTCACTCTCGACCTCGCGCGGGGCCTCGGCCTCACGGCCGACGAATACGATCGCATCATCCAACGGCTCGGTCGAGAACCCTCCTATACCGAGCTCGGCCTGTTCTCAGCATTGTGGTCAGAGCACTGCGCCTACAAGCACTCCCGCGTTTTCCTCTCACGGCTGCCCACGCGCGCGCCTCACCTCTTGCAGGGGCCCGGCGAGAACGCCGGCGCGGTGGACATCGGCGACGGCTGGGCGATCGTCTTCAAGATGGAAAGCCACAACCATCCGTCGTTCATCGAGCCGTTCCAGGGCGCGGCGACGGGCGTCGGCGGCATCCTGCGCGACATCTTCACGATGGGCGCCCGGCCCATCGCCATCCTGGACTCGCTGCGATTCGGCGACCCGGCAGATGCCAAGACGCGGCGCCTCATCGACGGCGTCGTCTCGGGGATCTCGTGGTACGGCAACTGCTTCGGATGCCCGACCGTCGGCGGCGAGATCGGCTTCGCGCCGGAATACGCCGGCAACCCCCTGGTGAATGTGATGTGCGTCGGGCTCGTGCGCGCCGATCGGATCTTCAGGGCGCGGGCGGAAGGCGTCGGCAATCCGGTCTTCTACGTCGGTAACAAGACCGGCCGCGATGGGATTCACGGCGCGACGATGGCGTCGGCCACCTTCGACGACGAGGCGGAAGCGAAGCGGCCGACCGTCCAGGTCGGGGACCCGTTCACCGAGAAGCTGCTCCTCGAAGCCTGCCTCGAGGCGATGGCCACCGGGGCCGTCGTCGGCATCCAGGACATGGGCGCCGCCGGCCTGGCGTGCTGCACCTCGGAGATGCCCGCGCGCAGCGGCACGGGCATGGAAGTGGAGCTGTCGACGGTGCCCCAGCGGGAAGCCGACATGACGCCGTACGAGCTACTGCTGTCCGAATCGCAAGAGCGCATGCTGCTCGTCGGCGCGCGGGGTCGCGAGGAGGAGTTGCGTCGCGTCTTCGCCAAGTGGGAGCTGGACGCGGTGAAGATCGGCGAGGTGACGGGCGGCGCCGATCTGGTGGTCCGCCACCACGGCGACGAGGTCGCGCACGTTCCGGTCGATGCGCTCGCCGACGGGCCGCGCTACGAGAAGGCCCACGCGCCGCCGGCGTGGCTGGCGGAGCGCCGTGCGTTCGAGCCGCTCTCGCTGCCCGAGCCGTCCGATTATGGCGAGACGCTGGTGAGCCTCATGGCGGCGCCGACGATCGCGTCCAAGGAATGGGCGTATCGCCAGTACGACCAGCAGGTCGGCACCAACACGCTCGTGCTGCCCGGCTCCGACGCCGCCGTGTTGCGCATCAAGGGCACCCGGCGCGCGATCGCGATCGCCACCGACGGCAGCGGGCGCCAAGTCTTTCTCGACCCGCGGCGCGGAGCGGCCATGGCCGTGTGCGAGGCCGCGCGCAACGTCTCGTGCGCGGGAGGCCGGCCGCTCGGCGTCACCGATTGCATGAACTTCGGCTCCCCCGAGCGTCCCGAGATCCTCTGGCAATTCGCGGAAGCCATCGAAGGAATCGCGGAGGCGTGCCGCGTGCTGGAGGTCCCGGTGGTCGGCGGCAACGTTTCCTTCTACAATGAGACTTCCGGAACAGCCATTCTGCCGACGCCCATCGTCGGAGTGGTGGGCGTGCTCGAAGACGCCGGCCGGCTGGCGACGCAATGGTTCAAGGCAGCGGGGCAGCGGATCGCGCTGCTGGGTCCGGATGCTGTGAGTCTCGGTGGCTCGGAGTATCTGTGGACAGTGCACGAGCGGCTGGCGGGCCGGCTGGCGCCACTCGATCTCGAGGTCGAGCGTCGCGTGCAGTCGGCGGTGCGCGCGGCGGTCGGGGCGAGGCTCGTGACGGCCGCGCACGACTGCGCCGAGGGCGGGCTGGCGGTGGCGCTGGCGGAGGGCTGCGTGACCGGCACGCGCGGCGGTGGCGCCGGGATCGGATGCGAAGTAGCGGTGGACGTCGCGCGGCGGCTCGACGAGACGCTCTTCGGCGAGGGCCCCTCGCGCGTCGTGGTGAGCGTGGAGGCGGAGCGACAGCGCGAGTTCGAAGCGCTGATGGCAGAGTCGGCGATTCCTTGGCGCTGGATCGGGAGCACGGGCGGCGAGCGGCTGAGCATCCGCGTGACGGGACGATTGGTGGTGGACGTGGCCGTGGATCGCATCGAACACGCGTGGAGGAGCGGATTTGAGCGCCACATGGCGTGACGACGACCGGTTCCACGACGAGTGCGGGCTGTTCGGCATCTGGAATCACCCGGAGGCCGCCAACGTCACCTATCTCGGTCTCTACGCGCTCCAGCATCGCGGCCAGGAGTCGGCCGGCATCGCGGCCACCGACGGGCACGCCTTCCACACCGAGAAGGCGATGGGCTGGGTGGCGGACGTCTTCCATCCCGAGCGTCTGCGGCGGCTCTCCGGCCATCGCGCCATCGGCCACGTCCGCTACTCGACGGCGGGCTCGTCCAATCTGAAGAACGCGCAGCCGATCACCGCCAACACCGCGCGCGGGCCGATCTCGATCGCGCACAACGGCAACCTCACGAATGCCGACGCCCTGCGCCGCGACATGGAGCGCGACGGCGCCATCTTCCAGTCGACGTCGGACACGGAAGTGATCCTGCACCTGCTCGCTCGCGCCCCGGTCGGCACGCTCGAGGATCAGCTGCGACACGCCCTCGCGCAGGTCAAGGGCGCCTACTCGCTGCTCGTCCTCACGCCCGACGCGATGTACGCGATCCGCGATCCGTACGGCTTCCGGCCGCTCACCCTCGGGCGCCTCGATGACGGCTGGGTGGTGGCCTCGGAGACGTGCGCGCTGGATCTGATGGAGGCGAAGGTGGAGCGCGACGTCGAGCCCGGCGAGATCCTCGTGATCGACGACGATGGGCCGCGATCCGTGCGCGCGTTTGCTGCGGGCGAGAAGCTGCATTGCGTGTTCGAGTACGTCTACTTCGCGCGGCCGGACTCCGCGCTGTGGGGCCGCAACGTCCACACCGTGCGCAAGGCGTTGGGGCATCAGCTCGCGCGCGAGCATCCCGTGCAGGCGGACATCGTGATCCCGGTGCCGGACTCGGGCACGAGCGCGGCGCTGGGCTATTCCGAGGAGTCGGGCACGCCCTACGAGATGGGGCTCATCCGCAATCACTACGTGGGTCGCACGTTCATCGAACCCAAGCAGGGCATCCGGCACTTCGGCGTGAAGGTGAAGCTGAACCCGATGCCGGAGATGCTGCACGGCAAGCGCGTGGTCGTCGTGGACGACTCGATCGTGCGCGGCACCACGAGTCGCAAGATCGTGCGCATGCTCCGCAGTGCGGGCGCCCGCGAGGTCCACATGCGGATCTCGTCGCCGCCGATCCAGTGGCCGTGTTACTACGGCATCGACACGCCGACCCGCAAGGAGCTGATCGCCTCCAGCCATCAGGTCGACGAGATATGCCGCTACCTGGGCGCCGACTCGCTCGGCTATCTCTCGCTCGACGGCATGCTGAAGGCCACCGGCGGTGATCCCGGAAGCTTCTGTCACGCCTGCTTCACCGGCGCCTACAAGGTCGGCATCGAGCCCGATCCGACGCCGCAGCTCCATCTCTTCGACGTCTAGATCGATGAAGCCGCTCACGTACCGTGACGCCGGTGTCGACATCGAGGCCGGCGACGAGGCGGTCCGGCGCATCGCGCCGCTGGCGAAGACGACGTTCCGTCCGGAGGTGCTCGGCGGCATCGGCGGCTTCGCCGGATTCGTGCGCGTCCCGGCCGGCTATCGCGAGCCCGTGCTGGTATCGTCCACGGATGGCGTCGGCTCCAAGCTCAAGGTCGCGTTCCTCGCCGACCGCCACGACACCGTCGGTCTCGACCTCGTCGCAATGGGCGTCAACGACTTGCTCGTCCACGGCGCGGAGCCGCTCTATTTCCTCGACTACATCGGCATGTCGCGGCTGGACCCGGAACGCGTGGAAGCGATCGTGAGCGGCGTCGCAGAGGGTTGCCGGCGCGCGGGATGCGCGCTCATCGGCGGGGAGACGGCCGAGCTGCCCGACCTCTACGCGCCGGGTGAGTACGATCTCGCCGGGTTCGCCGTCGGCATCGTCGAGCGCGAGCGGATCGTGGACGGCGCGGCCGTGAAGCCGAGCGACGTCGTGCTGAGCCTCGCCTCCTCTGGCCTGCACAGCAATGGCTACAGCCTGGCGCGACGCATCGTCTTCGACGTCATGCGCCTGGGCCTCGACGCGACGCTGCCCGGCACCGGGCGTCGCGTCCGCGACGTGCTGCTCGAGCCGACGCGCATCTACGCCGCGGCGGTGAAGGCGCTGCTGGCCGCCGCGCCCGTGCACGCGATGGCCAACATCACCGGCGGCGGATTGACCGGGAACGTACCGCGCGTGCTGCCCGAGGGCTGCCGCGCGATCGTGAAGCGCTCGGCCTGGCGCGAGCCGCCCGTCTTCGCCACGCTGCGCGACGCGGGCAGCGTGAGCGAGGAGGAGATGCTGCGCACCTTCAATCTCGGCGTGGGCTACGTGGTCATCGTGAGCGCCTCCGATGCCGGCCGCGCGCAGCAGGCTCTCGAGGCGGCGGGGGAAACGGTGAGCGTGATCGGCGAGATCGTCGCGGGCGAGCGCGGGGTGGAGGTGACACGCTGATGCGCATCGTCGTGCTCGGCGGCGGCTTCGCCGGCATGGAGGCCATCCGCGTCCTCGAGCGGCGGCTGGAGGACCGCGCCGACGTCGACATCTTGTTGATCAGCGACCGGAACTACCTGCTCTTCACGCCGCTCTTGCCTCAGGTGGCTTCCTCGATGGTCGAGCCGCGCCATATCGTGCAGCCGGTGCGCGACATCCGCGGCTCGCGCCGATTCCGGTTTCGGCGTGACACCGTCACGGACATCGACTTCGCCGACCGCCGCGTCACGATGGCCGAGGGGACCGAGTCGTACGATCGCCTGGTCATTGCCATGGGCAGCGTGGTGCCGTCCTTCGGCGTGCCTGGCGTCGAGGAGCACGCGCTCGGCTACAAGTGGCTCGAAGACGGCCTGCTGCTGCGCGATAACATCCTCGACGCGGCCGAGCACGCCGACCACGAGGCGGACCCCGCGGTCCGGCGGCGCATGCTGACCGTGTGCGTCGTCGGCGGCGGCTATACCGGCGTCGAGCTCATCGCCGAGCTGCAGGACTTCTTTCACAGCTACATCGTGCCGCGGTACCGTGGCATCGAGGCGGACGACTACCGACTGCTGCTCGTCGAGGCCGGTGAAGAGATCCTGCGTGGTGTGCACCCGACCCTGGCCGAGAAGGCTCGGCGCAACCTCAGCCGCGAGGGCATCGAGATTCGCACCCGCACCCGCGTGACTCGCGTGCTGCCGGACGCGATCGAGGTGGCCGGCGGCGAGCAGGTGCCGGTCGGCATGACGGTGTGGGCGGCCGGCGTCACGGGACATCCCGTGCTCGCGCACGTCGCGGCCGAGCGCGACCGGCTCGGTCGGCTGATCACGCGGTCGACGATGCAGCTCAAGGCGCACCCCGACGTCTATGGCGCCGGCGACGCGGTCGCGATCGAGGACGACGCCGCCGCGTCGATTCCGATCATCCCGGCGGCGCTCGCTCAGGCGCGCCTCGCGGCGGAGAACATCGTGGCCGAGCTGGAGGGACGTCCGCTCGGCACCATTCAGTTCGCCCCGCAGGGCATGCTCGTCTCCCTCGGCGAGCGCGACGCCGTGGTCGAGGTGCTCGGTCTGCGGTTCTCCGGCTATGCGGCGTGGCTCTTCTGGAACGCGCTGCATCTGCTGAAGCTCGTCGGCTTCCGCAAGCAGCTGCAGGTCGCGCTGGATTGGGGCATGGCGCAATTCTTCCCGCGCGACTCGACGATCATGCGGCGCGTGTCGCGGTGCCCCGTGTGCTGCCGGGAGCCGACGGCGCCGTCGCGGCACCGTCACGCGGCATGAGTCGGCCGCTGGCCGTCGGCGTTCTCGTCTCGGGCCGCGGCAGCAATCTCCAGGCGCTGCTCGACGCGTGCGCGGCGCCGGAGTTTCCCGCGCGTGTCGTCGTCGTGATCTCCGACCGCGAGCACGCGCCGGCGTTGCAGCGGGCGCGCGCGGCTGGCATCGAGGCGGTGTGGATCAACCCCAAGGATTTCGCCACGCGCGAGAGCTTCGACCTGACGCTCGTGCGCGAGCTCGAGAAGCGGCAGGTGGGCCTCGTCTGCAATGCGGGCTTCATGCGGATTCTGTCTCCGGTGTACGTGCAGGCCTTTGCCGGCCGCGCGCTGAACATCCATCCGTCGCTGCTGCCCGCGTTTCCCGGGCTGCACGCCCAGCGACAGGCGCTCGAGCACGGCGCGAAGGTCGCCGGCTGCACGGTGCATTTCGTCGACGAGGCCGTGGACGCGGGTCCCATCGTTCTGCAGGCCGCCGTGCCGGTGGAGCCCGACGACACGGAGGAGACCCTGTCCGCGCGGATCTTGAAGGAGGAGCACCGGATTTATCCCAACGCCGTCCGACTCTTCGCGGAAGGCCGACTGCAGATCGTCGGGCGGCGCGTGATCGTCAACGACGCCCCGAAGGAGAGCCGATGAAGATTCGCCGCGCGCTGGTGTCCGTCCACGACAAGACCGGTGTGGTCGAGCTGGCCACGGGGCTGGCCGGCTTCGGCGTCGAGATCCTCTCCACGGGCGGCACCGCGAAGCTGCTGCGAGAGTCCGGCGTGCCCGTACGCGACGTCGCCGACGTGACCGGGTTCCCCGAGATGCTGGACGGACGGGTGAAGACGCTGCACCCCAAGATCCACGGCGGCATCCTGGCGCGGCGCGACGTGCCCGAGCATCTGGCCGCGCTGGAGCGGCACGGGATCGCGCCCATCGACCTCGTCGTCGTCGCGCTCTATCCGTTCGAGCAGACCGTGGCGCGACCGGGCGTGACGCCGGCGGAGGTGATCGAGCAGATCGACGTGGGTGGACCGACGATGATCCGCGCGGCGGCCAAGAACCACGGCGCCGTGGCCGTCGTCACCGACCCGTCGCAGTACGGGCCCGTGCTCGATGAGCTCAAGCGCACCGGCGGCGCCATCTCTGACGCCACGCGCGAGCGGCTCGCGCAGGAGGCGTTCCGGCGCACGGCACAGTACGACGCGGCGATCGCCGCCTGGCTGCGCACGGCGCAGGCGCCCACGGCCGCGAGGGAGCCCGACCAGTTCCCACATCCGCTGCGGCTCGAGGCCGAGCGCGCGCTCCTGCTCAAGTACGGCGAGAACCCGCACCAGTCGGCGGCGTTCTACCGGATCGCCGGTGCGCCGGGGATCGGCCTCGCGGCGATGAAGCAGCGTCACGGCCCCGAGCTCGGCTACAACAACCTGCTCGACTTCTCCGCGGCGCTCTCGCTGCTGCTCGAGTTCGACGAGCCGGCGGCCGTGGTCATCAAGCACACCAACCCCTGTGGTGCTGCGCTGGGGCCGAGCGTGGGCGTCGCGATGGAGCGCGCCAAGGCCTCCGACCCCGTGTCGATCTACGGCGGTATCGTCGGCGTGAATCGTCCGCTCGACATGGCGGTGGTCCAGGCGCTCGCGGGGATCTTCGTCGAGATCCTGTTCGCCCCGGCCTACGCGCCGGACGCGCTGGAGGAGCTGCAGCGCACCAAGAAGAAGTGCCGCGTCTTCGAGGTCCCGTGCGATCGCCGCGCGCTGCCCGCACGCCTGGCCGAGTATCGCAGCGTGCTCGGAGGCCTGCTGGCCCAGAGCGTCGACCAGGCTGATCTCGATCCGAACGCGCTCAAGGTCGTGAGCACGCGTGCGCCGACGGAGGCCGAGATGCGCGCGCTGCGATTCGCCTGGCGGGTGGGCAAGCACGCCAAGTCCAACGCCATCGTGCTCACGACGGCCGAGCAGGTGATCGGCGTCGGCGCCGGCCAGATGAACCGCGTGGACTCGGCGCGCCTGGCCGTGATGCGCGCGCGCGAGGTCGGGCTGGCGACCCACGGGACGGTCTGCGCGTCCGACGCGTTCTTTCCGTTTCGCGACGGGCTCGACGTCGTCGCCGAGGCGGGCGCCACCGCTGTCATCCAGCCCGGCGGCTCGCTCCGTGACGAAGAGGTGATCGCCGCCGCCGACGCGCATGGGATGGCGATGCTCTTCACCGGCCTCCGCCACTTCCGACACTGAGGGCCGGCGTGAAGGGGCGCGCCGCATGACCGAACGCATCTACGGCCTGCGCGAGCTCACGCGTATCCTCACGCTCACACCGCGCCGCGCGGCGCAGCTCAAACGCCTGAACCTGCTGCACGGCGAGCTGCGTTACACGTTCCGCGAGCTGCTGGCGCTGCGCGCGGCCGCAGCGCTGCTGGAATCGGGGGCGTCCGTCCGTCAGATCCGGCAGGCGCTCGATGCCCTGCGGCGGCGCGATCCGCGGATTCGCCAGCCGCTCGCCGAGATGCGCATGGTGCTCGACGGCGGCCGTGTGCTGGTCGAGTCCGAGCGCGTTCGCTTCGATCCGCGCACGGGCCAGACGGTTCTCGACCTCGACGCCGGCAATCTCGAAAAGACCGCGGAGGCCACCCTCGTCACCGGGCTCGTGCGCCCGTTGGCGCCGCCGTCCGAGCAAGCCGAGACGTGGTTCGAGCGGGCCAGCGAGTGGGATGCCGATCCCGCGCAGTGGGACGAGGCGATCGACGCCTATGGGCGCGTGGTGGCGATCGATCCGACCTATGCCGCCGCCTGGAACAACCTCGGCCTCCTGCTGCACCGCATGGGTCGGTACGACGAGGCGCGCGCCGCCTACGATCGCGCCCTGGCCGAGGCCGCCGACTGCGCGGAGGCCGCCTACAACCTCGGCTCCCTGAACGAGGACACGGGCGACGTCGAGGAGGCGATCCGCTGCTATCGGCGCGCGCTCGGTGTCTCGCCGGACTATGCCGACGCGCACTTCAACCTCGCGGGCGCGCTCGCGCGGGCGGGCCGCGGCGATGAGGCCGTCCGGCACTGGCAACGCTATCTCGACCTCGACGCCGGCAGTCCGTGGGCGAAGATCGCGCGCGCGCACCTCGAAGTCGTCGAAACCCAGGGGGAGGGGAGCGAATGAACGTGCTGGTCGTCGGCGGCGGCGGCCGCGAGCACGCCCTCTGCTGGAAGCTGGCCCAGAGCACACGGCTCACGCGGTTGGTGGCGGCCCCGGGCAACCCGGGCATCGCGCGTCACGCTGCGTGCGTCGCGGTCAGCGTCGATGACCACGACGGCCTGGTGCGGCTTGCCGACAAGGAGCGGCCCGACCTCGTCGTCATCGGGCCCGAGGTGCCGCTCGTGGCGGGCCTGGCCGACCGGCTGACCGCCGCCGGGTTCACGGTGTTCGGACCGAGCGCCCGCGCCGCCGCCATCGAAGGCTCCAAGGCGTTCTCCAAGGCATTGATGGCCCGACACGCGATCCCGACCGCCCGCTTCGAGACGTTCACCGACGCGGCGCGCGCGCGGCGCTTCTGTCGCGAGCTCGGCGCTCCGCTGGTCGTGAAGACGGACGGCCTCGCGGCCGGCAAGGGCGCCATCGTCTGCACGACGCTGGCGGAGGCCGACGACGCCATCGCGGCGTGCATGGAACGGCGCGAGTTCGGCGCCTCCGGCACGACGGTCGTCGTCGAGGAGTTCCTCGTCGGCGACGAAGTGTCCTTCTTCGCGCTCGTGAGCGGCCGGAACGTGACGCCGCTGGCGGCGGCGCAAGACCACAAGGCCATCTTCGACGGCGACCGCGGTCCGAACACGGGCGGCATGGGCGCGTTCTCGCCCGTCGCGAGCTTCGATGCGGCGATGCAGGAGCGCGTCATGACCACGATTGTCCGCCCCACGGTCACGGCGCTCGCCGAGGAGGGCGCGCCATACTCGGGCGTGCTGTTCGTGCAGCTCATGGTGACCCGTGAGGGCCCGAAAGTCGTCGAGTTCAACTGCCGCTTCGGCGATCCGGAGTGCCAGGCGATCCTGGCGCCGATGGACGGTGATTTGCTACCGCTCCTCGTCGCCGTGGCGAAGGGTGCCCCCGCGCCCGAAGTCGCCGCGTCGACACGAGCGGCCGTCTGCGTCACGGTCGTCTCCGGCGGCTACCCAGGCACGTACGCGACCGGCGTGCCGATCACGGGCGTCGACGAGGCTGCTTCGCTGGCCGGCGTGCAGCTCTTCCATGCCGGCACCGCGCTGCGCGACGGTCGGCTGGTCACGGCCGGCGGCCGTGTGCTCGGTGTGACGGCGGTCGCCGAGGATGTCGCGGCAGCGATCGAGCGCGCGTACCAGGCGGTGAGCCGTATCCGTTTCGACGGCATGCATTTCCGGAAGGACATCGGGCGGCGTAAGGCCGTCGCCGCGTAGGAGCACGGCGTGACGAATCCAATCCGCGTGGGCATCGTGCTGGGCAGCGACTCCGACCTCGAGATCATGCTCGAGACCGTGAAGGTCCTCGACGTTCTGGAGGTCGGCAGCGAGGTCGTCGTGGCCTCCGCGCATCGCACGCCGAAGAAGACCGAGGAGTACGCGTCGACGGCCCAGGCGCGCGGACTCGGCGTCCTGATCGCCGCCGCGGGCGGCGCGGCCGCGCTGCCCGGCGTCCTCGCGGCCTCCAGCGCCTTGCCCGTGATCGGCGTGCCCATCGCCGCCACGCCGCTCGGCGGCATGGACGCGCTGCTCTCGATCGTGCAGATGCCGAAGGGCGTGCCGGTCGCCACGGTCGCCATCGGCAGTTGGGGCGCCGCCAACGCCGCCATCCTGGCCGCACAGATCCTCTCGGTCGGCGACGCAGCGCTGGGGAAACGTCTGGCCGCCTATCGCGCGAAGCTCGCCGCCGAGGTGGAGGACCGCGCGCGCCGGGTCGCCGACAAGCTCAAGTCGCGCGGCTGACCGCGCCGTGGCGACGGAGGTCGTCCGCGTCGATCCCATCGCCCCGGACGACGCTCTCCTGCGCGAGGCGGCCGACGTCCTGCGCCGCGGCGGTCTCGTCGCGTTCCCGACCGAAACGTTCTACGGGCTCGGCGCCGCGGCCCTCGACAGCGCGGCGGTTCGTCGCGTGTTCGACGTCAAGGGCCGACCGAGCTCCATGCCGCTGCTCGTCCTCCTCGATACCGCGTCCAGTCTGCGGCATGTCGTGCTCGACGTACCGCCGCACGCTCGCCCGCTGATGGATCGGCACTGGCCGGGGGCGCTTACGCTTGTTTTTCGCGCCGCGCCGCATCTTCCGGCCGAGCTGACGGCGGGAACCGGGACGGTGGGCGTGCGGGTGCCCGGGCATCAGGTGCCACGCGCGCTCGTCAGTCATCTTGGCGTTCCGGTGACGGGGCCGAGCGCGAACCCCAGCGGCGGCGCCCCTCCAACGACGGCCGCCGACGTGCTCGCGCACTTCGGCGACGTGCTCGATCTCCTGCTCGACGGCGGCCCGACGCCGGCGGGCCGCCATCGACCGTGGTCGACGTCACCGTGGACCCGCCGCGCGTGCTCCGCCAAGGAGCCATTACACTGAGGTTGTGATGGCAGGGCGAGCCGCAGCACGTCGCGGGGCTGGGGCCCCCGCCGTGCGAGGCGAGCGAAGTGGCAGGGCGAGCCGCAGCACGTCGCGGGGCTGGGGCCCCGCCGTGCGAGGTGAGCGAAGTGGCAGGGCGAGCCGCAGCGCGTCGCGGGGCTGGGGCCCCGCCGTGCGAGGCGAGCGAAAGATGACGATCACCGGCGTGATTCAGGCAGGCGGGCGCAGCACGCGCATGGGCGGCGAGCCCAAGGCGCTGCTCGAGCTCGGCGGCAAGCGCATCGTCGAGCGGGTGGTCGACGCGCTCGCGGCCGTGCTCGATGACCTGCTCGTGGTGACCAACACGCCCGAGCGTTACGAGTTCCTGCACCTGCCGATGGTGGGCGACCGGTATCCGGAGGGCGGCGCGCTCGGAGGCATCTTCACGGGGCTCGACGCCGCCGGCGGCGACGCGGTGTTCACCGTCGCCTGCGACATGCCGTTCCTGCACCCGGACGTCGTGCGGCTGGTGCTGGCGCGGGCGGGCGAGGCCGACGTGGTGATCCCGCGCGTGGACGGCCAGTACGAGACCATGCACGCGCTCTACGCCAAGGCGTGCCTGGCGCCGATGCAGGCGCGACTGAGCGCCGGGCAGCTCAAGATCACCGGCTTCTTTCCCGACGTCCGCGTGCTCGAGATCCCCGCCGACGCCGTGGCGCGGCACCGCGTTCCCGAGACGGTCTTCATGAACGTCAACACGCCCGACGAGCTGGCCCGGGCCCGCGCGCTCGCCGCCGAGATCGGCCGATGGTGAGGCTGCGGCCCGTCCTCGTGGTGCATTACCACGAGATCAGCCTCAAGCGCGGCAACCGTCCGCTGTTCCTGCGCCACCTGCGGCGCAATGTCGAGCACGCGCTTGCCGATACGGGGCCGGCCGCGATCGAGCAGCTCTCCGGGCGGGTCCTCGTCGATCTCGAGGGCCATCCGGCGCCCGAGGCCGCGCGCGATCGCGTCGCGCGCGTCTTCGGCGTGGCGAGCGTGACGATCGCCTATCGCACGCCGTCCACGCTCGACGCGATGAAGGCGCTGCTCGAGCGCCTGCTCGAGGGCCGCAGCTTTCCCTCCTTTCGCATCAGCGCGCGGCGGGCGTTCAAGACGTACCCCATGACCAGCGTCGAGCTCAATCGCGCGCTCGGTGCGTTCGTCCTCGAGCGCGTGCGCACGCGGGTGGATCTCGAGCACGCCGAGCAGGACATCCACGTCGAGGTGCTGCCGGCCGAGACGTACATCTCGCTCGGCCGCACGGAGGGGCCGGGCGGGCTGCCGGTCGGCGCCTCCGGCACGGTCGCCGCGCTGCTCTCCGGAGGCATCGACTCGCCCGTCGCGGCGTGGCGCATGATGAAGCGCGGCTGCCGCGTGCTGTTCGTGCACTTCCACAGCGTGCCGTACCTGCCCGCGACCTCGCAGGCCAAGGCGCGCGCGCTCGTCGAGCGGCTCACGTCCTGGCAGTACGCCTCGCGGCTACACCTCGTGCCCTTCGGTGAGATCCAGCGCGAGGTCGTGCTCGGCGCGCCGCCGCCGCTGCGCGTCGTGGTGTATCGCCGGCTGATGCTGCGCATCGCGCAGGAGCTGGCGCGGCGCGCGGGCGTGCTGGCGCTCGTCACCGGTGAGAGCCTGGGGCAGGTGGCCTCGCAGACGCTCGAGAACATCGCGTGCATCGACGAGGCGGCCTCGCTGCCGGTCCTGCGTCCGCTCATCGGTATGGACAAGCTCGAGATCACGGCCACCGCGCAGGAGATCGGCACCTTCGAGATCTCGATCGAGCCCGACGCCGACTGCTGCACACTGTTCACGCCGCGCCATCCCGCGACCCGCGCGACGCTCGACGAGATCCGCACCGTGGAGCGCGCGCTGGATCTCGAGCGCCTCATTGCCGCCGGCGCGGACGGCGCGACGCTGGAGGCGTTCGTGTTCCCCGCCGCCGGCGCTGCCGTCTCCTGAGCGTCACACGGTCCCCGAGATATAGGGGCGCTTGACGCGGCAAGCCACAATCGGTATGGTGCGCGTATGGCGATCATCGCCATTGGAGCGGACCACGCCGGCTACTCGCTCAAGGAGCGGCTCAAGACGTGGCTCGCCGCCGACGGGCACCGGATCCTCGATCACGGCACGCACTCGTCGGAATCCGTCGACTATCCCGATTACGCGGCCGCCGTCGCCGAGGCGGTGCGGGCGGGGGACGCCGAGTGGGGCATTCTCGTCTGCGGCTCGGGCATCGGGATGGCGATGGCCGCCAACAAAGTCGCGGGCGTCCGGGCGGCCGTGGCCACGGACCCGGGCGTGGCGCGACTCTCACGCCAGCACAACGACGCCAACGTGCTGGCGCTCGGTGCGCGGCTGATGACGCCCGCGCACGCGCTGGCCGTCGTGCAGGCGTGGCTGGCCACGCCGTTCGAGGGCGGCCGCCACGCGCGTCGCGTGGACAAGCTCGCGCAGCTGGACGCCGCCCGAAAGGAGCACGCGGTCGATGCAGCGGCTGGCTGAGGTCGATCCCGAGATCGCGAAGGCGCTGCGCGAGGAGGCGCAGCGGCAACATCGCAACCTCGAGCTCATCGCGTCGGAGAACTTCGTGTCGGAGGCGGTGCTGGAGGCGGCCGGCTCCGTCCTGACCAACAAGTACGCCGAGGGATATCCCGGCCGGCGCTACTACGGTGGCTGCGAGGTCGTCGACGTGGTCGAGGACCTGGCCATCGCGCGCGCCAGGGAACTGTTCGGCGCCGAGCACGCCAACGTGCAGCCGCACTCGGGCGCGCAGGCCAACATGGCCGTGTACTTCACGCTGCTCAAGCCCGGCGATACCGTGCTCGGGCCGAACCTCTCACACGGCGGCCACCTCACCGCGGGCAGCCCGGTGAACTACTCGGGCAAGTTCTACTCGATCGTCGCCTACGGGGTTCGCAAGGACACCGAGCGCATCGACCTGGACCAGGTGCGCGATCTTGCCAAGCAGCACCGCCCCAAGTTGATCATCGCGGGCGGCTCGGCGTTCCCGCGCGCCATCGACTTCAAGCCCTTCGGCGAGATCGCCAGGGAAGTCGGCGCGGCGCTCATGGCCGACATTGCGCATCCCGCGGGGCTCGTGGCGGCGGGCCTGCACCCGACACCGATCGGCATCGCCGACTTCGTGACCTCCACGACGCACAAGACGCTGCGCGGCCCGCGCGGCGGGCTGGTGCTGTGCGGCGCCCAACACGCGCAGGCGCTCGACAAGACGGTGATGCCGGGCGTGCAGGGCGGGCCGCTCATGCACGTGATCGCGGCCAAGGCGGTCGCGTTTCGCGAGGCGCTGACCCCGGCGTGGCGCAGCTACCAGCGGCAGATCGTGGCCAATGCCAAGGCGCTGGCCGAAGCGATGCAGGCGCGCGGCTTCCGGCTGGTCAGCGGCGGCACCGACACGCACCTGCTGCTCGTCGACCTCTCGTCGCGCGGGATCACCGGCAAGGACGCGCAGGAGGCGCTCGACCGCGCGTGGATCACCGTGAACAAGAACACGATCCCGTTCGAGACGAAGAGCCCGATGATCACCAGCGGTATTCGGCTCGGCACACCGGCCGTCACCACGCGTGGCATGAAGGAGCCGGAGATGGCGGAGATCGCTCGGTTGATCGACCGCGTGTTGTCCGATCTCGGCTCCGGCTCCACCGAGGCGGCCGTGCGGAGCGAAGTCCAGGAGTTGACGGCGCGCTTCCCGCTGTATCCCGACCGGACCAAGTGAGGGGCACGCGATGAAGTGTCCGTTCTGCGGCCACACGGAGGATCGAGTCGTCGACTCCCGGGTCGGACGCGACGGCGAGTTCATTCGCCGCCGTCGCGAGTGCCTCAAGTGCCACCGGCGCTACACGACCTACGAGTACATCGAAGACGTGCTTCCGCACGTGGTCAAGCGCGACAACCGGCGCGAGCCGTTCGATCGCCAGAAGCTGCGCGGCTCCATCCTCAAGGCCTGTGAGAAGCGCTCGGTCGGCGTGCCGGCGGTGGACGACGTGGTGGCCGACATCGAGGCGCGACTGCACGAGCGGGCCGAGAAGGAGATCTCGAGCCTCGAGCTGGGCGACATGGTGATGGAACATCTACAAAAGCTGGATCAGGTCGCCTACGTGCGGTTCGCGTCCGTGTACCGCCAGTTCAAGGACATCAACCAGTTCATGGACGAGGTGAAGGGGCTGCTCAAGGACGACAAGACGAAGCCCTCCGCCGTGCTCCCGCGACCGAAGCCCGCCCTCACCAAGAAGTAGCGCTGGAGACTCCACAGACGGGTCGGCCAAACATAAAAACCCAGATGTGGGGGATTTGCGTCGCGTCGTTCGCTACGGCTGGGGGCTCGCCGGCCTTGATGTCACGTTGACTTCGCCAGGAGCCCGGGGTACGGTTGCCACACCTTCGCCAACCTCCTGCGCCACGGAGCCCATCTTATGAAGCGTGCGCTCAAGAAGCTCGTCTTCGTCGAGCCCAAGTCCACGCACCTTCACGTCTACAGCCGCGTCTGCATTCCGAGACTCGGCTCGGTGCTGCTGGGCACGATCATGCGGGCCAAGGGCTACGACGTGCGTGTCTACATCGAGGACATGCACGATCTCGATATGGGCGAGGTGTTGTCGGCCGATCTCGTCGCGATCTCCGCCATCACCTCCACGGCGCCCCAGTCGTACCGGCTGGCCGACCAGGTGCGCGAGGCGGGGGCGATCGCGGTGATGGGCGGGACGCACACGAGCTTTCTGCCCGACGAGGGCATGCAGCACGCGGATTTCGTCGTGCGCGGCGAGGGTGAGTTCGCGTTTCAAGAGCTGGTGGACGCCATCCAGCGCGGCGACGGCTTCGAGCAGATCCAGAACCTGACCTACCGCGGCGCCGACGGGGCGCTCGTGCACAATACCGAGCGGCCAAAGATCCCGAACCTGGACGTCAACCCGATCCCGGACTATCACCTCATCGAAGGGTGGAAGCCGGGCGGCGTGATCTCGGTGGCCACCTCGCGCGGCTGCCCGTTCTCGTGCACCTTCTGCTCGGTCCCCGGCATGTACGGCCACGCGTTCCGTACGCACTCGATCGAGCGCGTGCTGACCGAACTGCAGAGCCACAAGGGCAACATGTACACGTTCTTCGCCGACGACATCTTCACGGCGAACAAGAAGCGCTGCAAGGAGCTGCTGCGCGGGATGATCCAGCGCGACCTCACGCCGCAGTGGGGCGCGCAGGTCCGCACCGAGACGGTCGACGATCCTGAGCTGCTGCAGCTCATGCGCGACTCCAACTGCTTCAACGTGTACGTCGGATTCGAGTCCATCAACCCGCGCACGCTCAAGCTCTTCCAGAAGAAGCAGGACCTGGCCAAGATCGAGCGCTCCATCGAGCGGTTCCATGCCCACAAGATCCGCATCCACGGCATGTTCGTGGTCGGCTCCGACGAAGACGACGTCGAGACGCTGGAAGCCACGGCGAAGTTCGCGCGCAAGCACGACATCGACTCGATCCAGTTCATGATCCTGACGCCCATCCCGGGCTCGCCGGACTGGGACACGCTCTACGCGAAGGGCGACAAGTACGTGATCAACCGCAACTGGTCCTTCTACGACGGCCACCACGTCGTGCACCAGCCGCGGCGCATGAGCCCCTACGAGCTACAGATGGGGGCGATCCGGGCGATGCAGAAGTTCTACTCGTGGGGCGGCATCTTCCAGAAGCTCGCCAAGCGCGACATCTACTACGCGGTGATCCGGCTCTGGGGCAAGCGGATGCTGCGCGAGTGGTGGAAGGACGACGAGAACAGCGCGTACGTGGACTGGCTGCGCGGTCAGCTCTACGGCGAGGGTGGTGTGACGCGTGCGCTGGGCGGTCCGGTGCGGACGATCGGCGTCCCGGCGCTGCTGCTTCAGGAAAAGATCGGCCAGCTGCTCCAGCGCTTCCTCGGCGAGCTCGGCGTCACCGTGGTGCCGCTCGCAGAGGCGGCCATGGAGAATGCCTCGGCCGCGGTGGAGAACGCGACCGCCGCCGCGCGGCAGACGCTCGACTGCGTGATCACGCCGATCGTCAAGCGCGCCGAGCTGGAGCGCGAGGAGTTCTCCGCGAAGCTCGCTGCGGTGAGCGAAGGGCTCCACGCCCAGTGGGAACGACTGCCGAAGGTCGCGTTCCCGCTCGTCGACGGCCAGGGCCCGGTCTTCGAGCCCTTCGCCAAGATCGGTCTGCTCGTGACTCGAAACCTCGACGCGATTCGCTCCGCCTACAAGTCGGCAGGCGTCGCCGAGGGGCTCTGGGAGACGGCGTGATTTAGAGATGGGGGAGTCTGAGGGGCCATTTCGGGGCCCCTTCAGCTCCAATCGATCTTCCAGATCGGGCCCATGAAGAACAGTGGGCCCTCGAATCTCAGGAAGGCCGGCGCCTCGCCGCTCAGGATCCACACCTTCACGTCCGGCAGATCCGTGACCAGCAGGGACGCGAACAGGCCGAGTTGGGGCTTCACCAGGAAGCGCGTGGCGGGCACCGCCGCCTCGCCCATCATCACGGTGTCGTCGCCGGCCGGCATCAGCAGCATCTTCACGAGGCGCGGCTTGGGCGTGAACGCGATGATCTGCACGGTGGTGGCCGTTCCCGCCGGCATGTTCTTCATGAGCGTGCCGAGCAGCCCGTTGTAGACGTCGTTGGGCAGCTCGATCTTGCCCTTGAGGATCTCCTCCGCCGCGTCCTCGTCGCCCTTGTAGCGAACCTCATAGCGCCCGGATTCGCGGTCGACCTTCGCCTCGATCGTCTCCGGAAACGCGGGGCCCTTCTGCACCAGCTGGTAGGACATCAGCGTGAACATGTCTCGCTGCGAGAACACCACGCGTTCGTCGTAGATCGATCCGTCGCGGAATCGGAACGTGAGCCGGTTCTCGACGCGATCACCCCGGGGAATCTGGACGAGCTCGCCCTGCGCAAGCTTCTCGCCTCCGACCGAGCGGAGGACGGGAAAGGCGTGCGTAACGCCCTCGGTGAATTTGACCGCGACCGGCTCGGCGAACGCGGGAGCCGCCGCGGCAAGCGTGATCGCGCAGGTGAGGACGGCTAGGGCCTTCATGGGGGGCCTCCTGAACCGGCGATCGCACGCCAAGTTCAGGGTCACATCGAGCAAGGCTCATGCCGAAGGGCTACGAGAGGCGTGGCTCCTGCACCGCTGAGGCCTTCCGGTGCGTCCGACGTCGCACAAATTCCTCGTTGAGTGGAACACCTTTGCGACAGAGGGGGCACTCCTCTGGACTGTATGTGGGAAAGTCCCTGCTTACGAGGCTGAAGACCGGCCGACCACCCAGATCCACGGAGGTCCGGCGCCACAGGCAGCCCACCCCCACGATCTGAGCCCCCAGCTGTTCTGCCAGCTCGATCAGGAGATTGAGGGTGCTGCCGGTCGAGACGAGGTCTTCTACCAGCAGCACCTTGGTGCCGGGGCGGAGGAGGCGATGAAATTCGACCGGTAGGCTGACTCGTCTCTTACCACCCGACAGACCCTTGGTTCCGTACACCACGACGGGGCGGGAGGGATGGGCGCGGGCCACGCAATGCGAAAGGATCAGTGCGCCTGGCCCCGTCGACAGCACGATGTCGACCGGCCACTGCGCGAAGTGTTTGGCGATCACCGCGCCGAGACCCTCGGTGAACGAGGGCTCGGTCGTCACGAGCGTCTTCTCGATGTACTCAGTCGTGTGCTGGCCGGACGGCAGCAACACGTGATCGTTGGCGTGATACGCGCCGGTGCGTTTGAGGATCTCCAGGTGGATCTTCTCGCGAACCTCGGCTTCGACGGCGGCGGGATCCTTCTTTGGCGCGGGCGCGGCGCTCATTCCGGTCCTCCCGGCGGCCATTATCGCACGGCTTCCCGAGGCGTTTGCGGCCGCGTGCTAGACTCCCGGCTATGCGCGTGCTGGCCCTCGAGACCTCCACGCTGGCGGGGGGCGTGGCGCTCGTGGACGGCGAGCGGCTCGTGGCCGAGTACGTCCTCGACGTCAGCGTCACCCACTCGGAGCGCCTCATGGCCGCGGTGGATCGCGTCCTCGGCGATGCGCGATGGGCGCCGCGGGAGCTCGAGGGCCTTGCGGTGGCGATCGGCCCCGGCTCGTTCACGGGGCTGCGGATCGGTGTGAGCACGATCAAGGGCTTGGCCGTCGCGCTCGGGCTGCCGATCGCGGCCGTGCCCACGCTGGATGCGATGGCGGCGGCGATGCCTTGGGCGGCACTGCCCGTGTGCCCCGTCCTCCAGGCGCGACGCGGTGAGGTCTACGCATCCCTCTATCGCCACGATGGCGATGGCCTGCGACGACAATGGGAGTACCTCGCGCTGCCGCCGGAGGAGCTGGCGGGGCGACTCATAGAGCCCACGCTGCTCATCGGCGACGGGGCCGCCGGCGTGGAGTCGCCGCACGCGCGCCGACTGCCGCCTCCGCGGCGCGTGCCGTCGCCGGCCTGCGTGGCCGTGCTCGGCCGCGAGCGCCTGCTCCTCGGTGACAGCGTTGGCGCCGCCGAGTTGGCGCCGTTCTATCTACGCCCCTCGCAAGCGGAGCTCCGACGTCGTGCCGTTGCGATCCGTTGAGCCGATGCGTCCCGGGGACCTCGAGGAGGTCCTTGATATCGAGCGCGCATCGTTCACGATGCCGTGGTCCCGCGGCGCCTTCCTGTACGAGATCGAGCAGAATCGCGTGGCCCGCTGCCACGTCGTGCGGGAAGCCGGCGTCATCGTCGGCTATCTGTGTGTGTGGGAGATCGCCGACGAGATTCACGTCACCAACATTGCGATCCACCCCACGTACCGGCGCCGCGGCATCGCGCGCGAGCTCATGGCGGCGCTGATCGCGGACGCACGAGCCCGTGATCTGCGGATCATCGTGCTGGAGGTCCGGCCGAGCAACCACCATGCGATCGCTCTGTACGAGTCGTTCAACTTCCGAGTGACGGGCCGGCGCCGTGGCTACTACTACGACACCGGCGAGGACGCCCTGGTCATGGAGACGCGCCTGGCCGCCGCCTCGCCCGCCGCCGGCGGGAACCAGCGAGCCGGCTAGGCGGTTAGAACGCCGGTGGGCCTCGCCCCCGCGCGCGTTACCCTGTTCGCCGGTGCGCTTGCCCTGGTGCTGGTAAGCGTTCGTCCCGATGTCGCCGTCGCGCAGGCTAGCGCGCAGGAGATCGCGCGCGGTCGCTACGTGTTCGGTGCCACCGGCGGCTGCGGCTGTCACACCGCGAAGGGCCAGCCGGTCAACGCCGGCGGCCGTCGCTACGACGGGCCGTTCGGCACGGTCTATTCGAGCAACATCACTCCTGATCGGGAGACGGGCATCGGCGGATGGACGGACGAACAGATCATCACGGCTACGCGGTTGGGGCGGCGGCCGAACGGCGATCGCCTGCTGCCCGTGCATCCTTATCCCGTCTTCAACGGCATGGCCGCGGACGACCTGAAGGCGCTCACGGCGTTCCTGCGAACGGTGACGCCGGTCAAGCGCGCCAAGCAGCCCAAGCGCATCGCGGTGCCGCTCTTCGAATCGGTGTTCCTGCCCGCCTGGCTCACGGCGTTCGCCCCACGCGAGAACCCGCCGCCCGCGGCGCCCTCCGCCGGCGTGCCGCGCGGTGAATACCTCGTGCGCGCGGTCGCCCACTGCGGCGAGTGCCACACGCCTCGCACGATGACCATGGCGACCGACAACAGCCGGTTTCTCGGGGGCAACCCCAAGGGGCCGGAGGATCAGGCGATGCCCAACATCACGCCTGATCCTGATACGGGGATCGGGAAGTGGAGCGTCGAGGAGATCGCTGATTATCTCGGCACCGGCAACAAGCCCGACGGCGACGTGGCGGGAGGCCTGATGGGCGAAGTCATCGACGGGACGCTGGCCGGCTACAAGGACCTCACCAAGGCCGATCGGGTCGCCATCGCACAATATTTGAAAACCCTTCCGCCGATCCGGAACAAGATCGTCATCCCGAAGTAGACGCATGGCCGTGAACCCGCGGGGCTCTGACCCGCGCAGACGAGGAGGCGACATGAGCCGACGGACATGGATGCTGACGGCAGCGGCGCTGGTCTCGATGGTGGCGGTGGGCTGCGCCTCGATGCAGAAGATGAAGCCGGAGGAGGCGATCGACGCCCGCCAGAAGCTGATGAAGTCGCAGGGCGAAGCCTGGAAGAGCATCCAGGACAAGACCAAGGCCGGAGACATCGCCGGCGTCGTGCCCGAGGCGCAGAAGCTCGTGGATACGTCCGAGAAGATCCCCACGCTGTTCCCGGAGGGCTCGCTGGGCCCGACGAAGACGGCGGCCAAGCCTGAGATCTGGCAGAAGTGGCCGGAATTCGAAGCGGCGGCGAAGAACCTCAAGGCCCAGTCCGAGAAGCTGCGTGACACGGCTAAGACCGGCGACTCCACCGCGACGCAGGCCGTCGTGCAGACGTTCGGCCGTCAGGCGTGCGGGACGTGTCACACGCCGTTCCGCGTGCCGCCGCCGCCACAGCCGCAGCGGTAGGCAAGGAGAGACCGGTGACTCGCACGCTCGTCTTCGCCCTGGTACTGCTGACGGCGGCGCCGCTCACCGCCGCCGCGGACCTGATGAACTTCAAGCTGCTGACCAACTACTCGCAGGCCAGCTTCCGCAGTGACGCGCCGCTCGAGACCTTCGTCGGGACCTCGGCGCTGGAGGGGATCCAGGGCACGCTCGCGGTGGATCCGGCCAAGCCACAGGACGCGAAAGGCAGCGTGAGGGTGGACATGAACCGCGTGAGCACCGGCATCGAGAAGCGCGACGCCGACATGCGCGGCAAGAACTATCTCGACACCGAGGTCGAGGGCAACCGCTGGGTGACGTTCGAAGTCCGCAGGGTCGAAATCGCGGGGCCGCTGGAGCCGGGCAAGGAAACGCCGGCCAAGGTGCACGGCGTGCTCACGATCAAGCAGAAGCCGGCGGATATCGTCGCCGACTCCACCGTCATGTACATCAAGCTCATGCCGGAGCAGGTCGATCAGCAGAAGCGCTTCGGGTTCGCGAGCGACAACATCAAGGTAAAGTCCAAGCTCAACTCGACCTTCACGACGCATGGCATGCAGGTGCCGCAGCTGCTGTTCCTGAAGGTCGCGAACGAGCTTCAGATGCTGGCCGATCTCGTGTTCGTGCGGCAGTAGTCGTGCGAGCCGCAGGACGTCGTGGGGCTGGGGCCCCACCGTCCGAGGCGAGCCTATAAGGAAGTCGTGCGAGCCGCAGGACGTCGCGGGGCTGGGGCCCCGCCGTTCGAGGCGAGCCTATAAATAAATCGAGCCGCAGGACGTCGTGGGGCTGGGGCCCCGCCGTTCGAGGCGAGGCCATAAATAGCGGGCAGGCCGCAGCCCGGGAGGGCGGCCGGCCGCCCTCCCGGATAGGCATGCTAAAATTCGGCCGCTCGCCGATGGCCGGACCCGAAGCGACTTCCCGCCGTGCCGACCCCGCCGCGCTCGTCGAGCGCATGCTGGGCGGCGATCGTCTCGCTCTCGCCCGTCTCATCACGCACGTCGAAAACGGCAACGCCGCCGTGCCAACGATCATGCAGGCCATCCACGCGCGGGCGCGGGACGCCTACGTGCTCGGCGTGACCGGCCCGCCGGGCGCCGGCAAGTCGACGGTGGTGGATCGGCTCACGGCGCTGCTGCGCGCCGAGGGCGAGACCGTCGGGATCGTGGCCGTCGATCCGTCCAGCCCCTTCAGCGGCGGCGCCGTCCTCGGCGATCGCATTCGCATGCAGGCGCACGCGCTCGATTCCGGCGTCTTCATCCGCAGCATGGCCACGCGCGGCTCGGTCGGCGGGCTCGCGCGCGCCACCGGGGAAGTCGTCAAGCTGCTCGGCGCGGCCGGCTATCGCTGGGTGCTCATCGAGACGGTCGGCGTCGGTCAGACCGAGCTCGACATCATGAAGATCGCCGACACCACGGTCGTCGTCCTGGTGCCGGAGTCCGGTGACGCGATCCAGACGATGAAGGCAGGGCTGATGGAGGTCGCCGACGTGTTCGTCGTGAACAAGGCCGACCGCGCCGGCGCGCCGGCCCTCATGGCCGAGCTGAAATTCGCCGCCCATCTGCATCACTCGAGCACGGCGTCGCGCCGCGACGTCGACTGGGAGACGCCGGTGCTCTCCGTGCAGGCGCAGCACGACATCGGCGTGGCGCAGCTCCTCGCCGAGGTGCGCCGCCACCGCGCCGCGCTGGAGGCCAGCGGCGCCTTCGCCGCCCGCCGGCGGGAGCGCGCTCGGGCGGAGCTCGAGGCGCTGCTCGTGGACGCGTTCAGGGGCCGCGTCGACCGCGCGCTGCACGGCGGCTCGGTGAAGGCGGTCTTCGACGAGGTCGTGGCGGGCAGCCGTGATCCGTACTCCGCCGCGGCCGCCATCCTGCCCGTGATATCGTTGGAGCCCTCATGACGCCCGCCGGCGTCCCGCTGCGGGACACGTTCTGGAATATTCCGCCGCTCGTCCAGAATGCGCTCTATCTCGGTGCGCTCGTCGCGGTGGCGGTCTTCGTCTACGGCTTTTACCAGCACATTCGCCTCTGGCGCGCCGGCGGACCCGAGCACCGCTTCGATCACCCCGCCCAGCGTGTGAAGCTCGTGGCCAAGCACGCGCTCGGCCAGGCGCGCACGCTCTCGCAGGCGTACCCCGGCATCATGCACGCGATCATGTTCTGGGGCTTCCTCGCGCTGTTCATGGGCACGGTGCTGGCGACGATCGACTTCGACATCACGCTGCCCCTCTGGGGCTACAAGCTCCTCAAGGGCCGCTTCTATCTCTTCTACGAGACCGTGCTCGATCTCTTCGGTCTGTTCTTCGTCATCGGGCTCGGCATGGCGGTGTGGCGGCGCTTCGTGATCCGGCCGCACCGTGTCGACCCCACGGCGCGCTTCGCCTACGTGCTCGCGCTGCTGTTCGTCATCAACCTCTCGGGCTTCGTGATGGAGGCCTGCCGGCTGGCCGTGACGCAGGTCTGGTGGGCGCCCTGGTCGCCCGTGGGCTGGGCGCTGGGCCGAGCGATGCTCGCGGCGGGCATGAGCGAGGGCGCGCTGCGCGGCACGCATCTGACCGTGTGGCTCGGCCACGCGGTCCTCTCGCTGTTCTTCGTCGCCGTCATCCCATACTCCTATTTCGTCCACATGCTCACCACGCCGCTGAACATCTTCTTCTCCAAGCTCACTCCGCGCGGCGAGATCCAGAAGATCGACAACATCGAGGAAGCTGAATCTCTCGGCGTGAGCAAGCTCGAAGAGTTCTCATGGAAGCGGCGTCTCGACTTCGCGGCGTGCGTGGAGTGCGGGCGCTGTCAGGCGGCGTGTCCCGCCTACATGGCGGGGACGGCGCTGTCGCCCAAGCAGATCATCGTGAAGCTCAAGCGTCACATGTACGGGCAGGCGCCGGGGCCGATCCACGGTGAGCTGATCAAGCCGGACGAGCTCTGGGCGTGCACGACGTGCATGGCGTGCGTCGAGGAGTGCCCCGCCTTCATCGACATCGTCGACACCATCATCGATCTACGCCGCTATCTCACGTTGTCGGAGGGCGCGCTGCCGTCGACGGCGCCGCAGTCGCTGCAGAACATGCAGCGCGCGGGGAACCCGTGGGGGCTGCCCTCCGGCGAGCGCCTGGCGTGGGCCCAGGGGCTCGCCGTGCCCATCATGGAGCCGGGCAAGGAGGTCGAGTACCTCTACTGGGTGGGCTGCTCGGCCTCGTACGACAAGCGCAACCAGGCGATCGCGCGCTCGGTGGTGGCCATCCTCAAGAAGGCCGGTGTCTCGTTCGGCGTGATGCAGGAAGAGCGTTGCCACGGCGAAGTCGCGCGACGGCTGGGCGAGGAGTACCTCTATCAGACCGTGACCACCGAGAACGTGGAGCACATCAACCAGTACACGTTCAAGAAGGTCATCACGCATTGCCCGCACTGCTTCAACACGATCAAGAACGAGTTCCCGCAGTTCGGCGGCACCTACGAGGTCCTGCATCACTCGCAGGTCATCGACGACCTCGTGCGGAGCGGACGGATCAAGCCGCTCAAGCCGCTCGCGGGTACCGTGGTCTTCCACGACTCGTGCTATCTCGGCCGCTACAACGGAATCATGGACGCGCCACGCCGGGCCGCGGCCGCCGTACCCGGCCTGCGCGTCATCGATCCGCCGAACGCGCGTGAGCGCGGCCTCTGCTGCGGCGGCGGCGGCGGTCATATGTGGATGGAGGTCAAGTCGGAGAAGCGCGTCAACATCATCCGCACCGAGGAACTGCTCGCCACCGGCGCCGGGACCGTGGCCACCGCGTGTCCCTTCTGCCTGGCCATGCTGGACCTCGGCCGCAAGGTGGCGGGTGCCGAGGAGCGACTGGCCGTGAAGGACGTGAGCGAGCTCGTCGCCGAAAGTCTGGAATGAGATCGCTCCTGCGCGCATTGCCGGACGTCGTCCGGCTCGTGGCTCGTCTCGCCACCGATCCGGTGCTGCCGCGGGCGGCCAAGGTCGCGCTGGCCGCGGCCGTGATCTATCTGATGTCCCCGATCGATTTGATTCCGGACTTCGTGCCGTTGGTGGGCTATCTCGACGACGCGCTCATCGCCGCCGTCGTGCTGGACGGAGTCCTCAACTTCGTGGACCGGGGCGTGGTCCTCCGCTACTGGCCGGGCTCGCCGGCCTCGCTGGAGAAGCTCGCACGCGCCGCGCGATTGCTGGCGATCTGGGTGCCGCGCCGGCTCAAGGCGCGCATTTTCGCGTCGCGCTGAGCCGGCGCTCACCGCCGGCGGGCTAGTTCGTCCGGTACGAAACCTCGGTGACGCTCCAATCCCCCTCGGGCTCCGAGAGACCCTCGGGCAGGGGGGCGCCCAGATGCTTCGCGTAGAGGCGGCCGGCGACGTCGCGCACCGTCTGTCCCGGGCGGACCTCGGCGTCCGGCTCGATCACCACACGCAGGTTCCAGCACCAGATCGAGGCGAGGGTCTCGAGCGGATCCTCACGCTTCTCGATCGCGGCGAGCAGATCCTTGGCCATCGAGGCGGCCCAGCCTTCGAGCTGGGAACGTCCGAACGGGCCGACGCTCTTGAGCTCTTCGGGAGTGAAGCCCGTGCGCGGCGCCTTGCCGGCGAGCATGCTCTGCACTCGATCAGCGCTGTCGGCGACGACGACGACGCCCAGCGGCACCGGCCGCTGAGGCGATCGGAGATCGAGCTGGTACTCCACACGCGCCCATCGCATCCGCATCGAGATGGCCATATGCGCGAGCCTTCCTTTCGTGGCAAACATCCAGCGGGGTCGCCCGCACGCGCGGTGCCCAGGCGATGACTAGGCAAGGTCTGCGCCAGCCCTGGCGGCGCGCAATGTCGCGCAATTCGCTGCACTGATGGCTCCCGGGACCGCCGGCGTGCTGACGCACGGGTGTCGCTCTGGCATTCGTCGTCGTTGGGCGTCCGCGTTTTTGCTGGGCATGGCAGTAAAATCCAGCCGCAGAAATGGATAGCGTTGCAGCCCATTCGCTGATCGCACGCCGGTGACGCGACGCGAGTTCGTCCACGTGCTCGCCGCGGCCGTGGCCGCGGGATGTGCGATCGATTCGCGGCGCGCCAAGGCCGCCGCCACGGCGCTCTACGATCCTCCCCGGTTCGGCAACGTCAGCCTGCTGCACTTGAGTGACTGCCATGCGCAGCTCAGGCCCGTCTATTACCGCGAGCCGAGCGTCAATCTCGGCCTCGGCCCCGCAGCGAATCGGCCGCCGCATCTCGTGGGAGAGCGGCTGCTGCGCTATTTCGGCGTGGCGCCCGGAACGCGGGAGGCGCATGCGCTCACGCATCTCGATTTCGCCCGCGCGGCCGCGACCTACGGCCGCGTCGGAGGGTTCGCGCATCTCGCGACGCTCGTGAAGCGCCTGAAGGCGAGCCGTCCCGGTGCGCTGCTGCTCGACGCGGGCGACACGTGGCAGGGCTCCGCCACCGCGCTGTGGACGCGAGGCCAGGACATGGTCGACGCGGCGCGCGCGCTCGGCGTCGACGTGATGACCGGTCACTGGGAGTTCACCTATGGCGCCGACCGCGTGCGGGAGATCGTCGAGCGCGAGCTCAAAGGCCACGTCGACTTCGTCGCCCACAACGTCAAGACGCTCGACTTCGGCGACATGGTGTTCCCGCCGTACGCGCTGCGCGAGGTGAATGGCGTCGCCGTCGCGGTCATCGGCCAGGCGTTTCCCTATACGCCGATCGCGAACCCGCGCGACCTCGTGCCCGAGTGGACGTTCGGGATCCAGGAGGCGAATCTCCAGATGGTGGTGGACGAGGCGCGTGGCCGCGGTGCCCGCGCGGTCGTGCTGCTCTCGCACAACGGCACCGATGTGGACGTCAAGCTCGCCTCGCGCGTCCGCGGGCTCGACGCGATCATGGGCGGTCACACGCACGACGGGCTGGTCCGTCCGCTGGTCGTCGACAACGGCGGTCATCGCACCCTGATCACGAACGCGGGCTCGAGCGGTAAATTCCTGGCGCTGCTCGATCTCGACGTGCGCGGCACCGGCGTCGCGGGTTATCGTTACCGGCTCCTTCCGGTCTTCGCCAACCTCGTCCCTGCCGACGCGGAGATGGACGCCTTGATCGCGCGGCTGCGCGCGCCGTGGGAGGCCCGTCTGGTCGAGCCGCTGGCCGTCACCGAGGGCCTGCTCTATCGCCGCGGCAATTTCAGCGGCACGTGGGACCAGCTGCTCGTCGAGGCGCTCATGACGGTGAAGGGCGCGGAGGTGGCGCTGTCGCCCGGCTTCCGCTGGGGCTCGACGCTGCTGCCGGGGCAGACCATCACGCTCGAGGACGTCATGAGCCAGACCGCGATCACGTATCCGCAGACGACGCTCACGGACATGACCGGCGAGGCGTTGAAGCGCGTGCTCGAGGACGTCGGCGACAACCTGTTCAACCCCGATCCGTACTACCAGCAGGGTGGCGACATGGTGCGGACGGGTGGGCTCACGTACACGTGCGAGCCGACGGCGCGCGCCGGCGACCGGATCTCGGATCTGCGGATCGGCGGCAAGCCGATCTCGGCGAGTCACACGTACCGCGTGGCGAGCTGGGCGCCTGTGTCCCAAGAGGCGCGCGCCGCCGGCGGCGAGGCGATGTGGGACGTCGTCGCGCGCTATCTGCGCGATCGAAAGACGGTGCGGCCGCTTCAACCCAACGTGCCGGTGCTCCGGGGCATCGCCGGCAACGCCGGGCTCGCGCGTTGATCGATCGCGGGCACCGCGCTTGCACGCTGGCCTCAACGTGTACGCGCGTCTGGCGGCGGTGCTCGCCCTGGCCCTGATGGCCTCCGGCTGTGTCGCCGCCGCCGCGCTGCCGGCGCTCGGAGTGGCCGTGATGGGCGACGCCGCGGGGGGTGCGGCGAAGGCCGGTGTCGAGACCACGTTGGGCGGAACGCAGTTTCGCACGTTCAGCGCACCGTGGGCCGACGTGCGCACCGCATTGCTGCAATCGTTCCACGATCTCGAGATCGAGACCATCGAGAACACGCCGCTGAAAAGCGGCGGCGCGCGAATCACCGCGGAGGCGCTGCACCGGAAGATCACCGTTCAGCTCGAGCCGGTGACGCCCGTGCTCACGCGGCTGAGGATGACCGTGCGTCGCGGCCTCGTCGGGCGGGATCGCTCGACGTCGACCGAGCTCATCGAGCAGACGGCGCACGCGCTCGCCGGGATCAGGCCGATCGCCGGCGCTTCTCCACGAGCTCCTTGACGAGCGCGGCGAGCGCCGCGGGCTCCACGGGTTTCGTCACGTAGGCGTCGTAGCCGGCGCCGAGCGCGCGCTCGCGGTCCTCGCGCCGCGCGTGGGCCGTCAGCGCGATCGTGACGAGTCCGCGCGCCAGACCGCGACCGTGCAGCGCGCGGAGCAGCGCATATCCATCGCGCGCCGGCATCGCGAGATCGCTCACGACGACGTCCGGCGCCCGCTCATCGGTATGACGCAGCGCCTCGTCGGTCGAGCCGGCACCCGCAACATCGGCGCCCGCGCGCTGGAGAATCACGGTCACGAGCTCGCGCGTGTCTGGATCGTCGTCGACGACGAGAATGCGCAGATCGGCCAGCAGATCGCGCGGCGCCGGCAGCTGGGCGCCGGGCACGGGCGCGTCGGACACGGGCCCGCCGATCGGCAGGGTCACGGTGAACGTGGTGCCGCGACCGACGCCCTCGCTCGTGGCCTCCACCGTGCCGCCGTGACGCTCGACGATATGGCGCACGATGGAGAGCCCCAGGCCGAGGCCGCCGTACTGGCGCGTGATCGTGCTGTCCGCCTGGCGAAAGCGATCGAAGATATGCGGTGCGACGTCGGGCGCCAGCCCGTCGCCGGTGTCGGCCACGGTCAGGCAGATCGAGTCGGCGAGGCGGCTGGCGCCGACGTCGACGCGCCCGCCGACGGGCGTGAACTTCACGGCGTTCGACAACAAATTCGCGAGCACCTGCTGCAAACGATTGGCATCGGCCTCGAGCCGCGGCAAGTCCGCGTCCACGTGGCGGGAGACGACGATCGATTTGGCCGTTGCCGCCGCCGCCGTGCTCTCGATCACGCCGTCCACGATCGGACCCAGCGCGACGGGGCGAAGGTCGAGGCTGAGCTTGCCGGCGATGATGCGGGAGACGTCGAGGAGATCCTCCACCAGCTGCGCCTGCAGACGCGTGTTGCGCTCCACGGTGTCGAGCGCGCGCTCGGCCGCCTCCGGCGCCAGCGTGCCGGACCTCAAGATTCGCACCCAGCCGAGCACCGGCGTGAGCGGCGTGCGCAGCTCGTGGGACAGCACGGCCAGGAATTCGTCCTTGGCTCGACTGGCGTCCTGTGCCTCGCGGTACAGGCGCGCGTTGTCCGCGGCGAGCGCCGCGCGTTGGGCGAGATCTTCGGCCAGCGCCAGGTCGGCCAGCGTGTACCGACGCTTGCCGTCGGCGAGCGCGAACGAGACGACGCCCAGCGTACGGCCGCGAGCGCGCAGCGGCACGAGCATGAGTGACGTCGGAGGCGTGCTGCTGCCCGCGCCGAGATGCTCGGCGTCGGACCCGCGGGCGGCCAGCCATTCGTCGCTCACATCGCGAATGAGTGTCGGCTCCCCGCGCTCGATCACGCCTTCGAGCGCGCCCGCGCCGCCCGCACTGGCCGCGGGCGGACGCTGGCTCGCCAGGCGTTCCTCGACGATGGGATCCGGGTGCGCCGCCGCCAGCCGCCGCAGGCGTCCGCGCGATTCGAGGACATCGACGAGCACGTAGTCGGCCAGATAGGGGATGGCCACGCGCGCCACGCTGCGGAGCGTGGCTTCGTAATCGAGCGAGGCGGCGAGCACGCGACTGGCCTCGGCGAGAAACGACGCGCGGCGTCCCATCTCCTCGGCCTGCAGCCGCGCGGTCTCGGCGCGGCTACGCTCCGAGCGATCTTCCTCCCGGCGCCGGTGATCGGTGACGTCGCGAACGACGGCCGTGATGAGCCGGCCCGCCTCGGTCATGAGCGACTTCACACTGATCTCGGCGGGAAAGCGGCTGCCGTCGCGCCGATGCCCGTAGACATCACGCTGGACGTCGCGTGCCACGCGGACGTCGCTCGGCAGCACCAGGCTCGAGGGCTGCCCGACGAGCTCGCCACGGGCATAGCCGAAGAGGCGCTCGGCGCGCTCGTTCGCGAGCCGGATCGCGCCGTCATCGTCGACGAGCACGATCGCGTCCGGCGTCGCGTCGAGCACGGCGCCCGCAGCCCCCAGATGATGGGTGCCCCTGGGGACCAGCGGGGGAAGCAGTAGCGCCAGTGCGACCGACGCCACCGCCGTGATGACCTTGAGCGTCGTGGCCAGCCACGCGCTCGCCTGCCACACCGACCACACCGCGGCCAGATGCGTGGCGCCGTCGGCGACGACGAACAGTGCGAAGGCGACGAACACGCGCCCATACGGCAGACCGCTGGGACGGCGCGCGAAGTGAATGAGCGCCGCCGCGATCGCCGCGCACGCGAGGCCGATCGAGAGGTCGCTCACGAGGTCCAGGACGACCAGCTGTTGCATGGCTACCCCAAAAACGGAAAGAGTATACGATGAGGCCCGATGATCGAAGCAGCCGCGATCGAGGTCAACGGCCGCCGTTACGCGCGGCCGCGGCAGCCGGTGGTCGTCGTCTGCGTGGACGGCTGCGAGCCTGCCTATCTCGACCGCGCCGTCGAGTCCGGCGCGATGCCCTGGCTGGCCTCGGGGCGTGCCGCCGGCACGTGGCTCGTCGGCGATTGCGTGATGCCGTCCTTCACCAATCCCAACAACCTGTCGATCGTGACCGGTGCGCCGCCCTCGGTGCATGGCATCTCGGGGAATTATTTCTGGGATCCGCAGGCGGGCGTCGAGGTCATGATGAACGATCCCAAGTACCTGCGCGCCGAGACGATCCTCGCGCGGCTGGCGGACGCCGGCGCCGCGGTCGCCGTCGTCACCGCGAAGGACAAGCTTCGGCGGCTGCTCGGCCACGGGATGAAGGGCATCTGCTTTTCGTCGGAGAAAGCCAACGAGACGACCGAGGCCGAGCACGGAATCGCCGACGCGCTGAGCTTCGTGGGCCGTCCGCTGCCGTCGGTGTACAGTGCCGACCTCAGCGAGTTCGTTTTCGCGGCGGGCGTGCGGCTGATGCAGAGCCGACCGGTGGACGTCATGTACCTGTCGACCACCGATTACGTGCAGCACAAGCATGCGCCCGGCACGCCGGCCGCGGATGCCTTCTACCGGATGATGGACGGCTACCTCAGGCAGCTCGACGCGCTTGGCTGCATCATCGCGCTCACCGCCGACCACGGCATGAACGCGAAGACCGACGCTGCGGGACGACCGCAGGTCGTCTACCTGCAAGACGTGCTCGACGCGTGGCTAGGCGCCGGCCGCGCCCGCGTGATCCTGCCGATCACGGATCCCTACGTCGTCCATCACGGGGCGCTCGGCTCGTTCGCGACCATCTACCTGCCGGGCGACACGCGCGCCGAGGACGCGATCGAGCGGCTCACACGGCTGCCGGGCATGGAGGTGGTGCTGGAGCGTAAGGAAGCGTGCCGCCGCTTCGAGCTGCCGGAGGATCGCGTCGGCGACGTGATCGTCGTGAGCGAACGTCACACCGTTGTCGGCACCTCCGCCGCACGCCACGATCTCTCGGGCCTGGACGCGCCGCTGCGCTCGCATGGCGGCCTCTCCGAGCAACGCGTGCCCGTCGTGCTGAACCGTCCGACCCGTCGTGAGCCGAGCGCGCGGGTCCGAAACTTCGACGCCTTCGACCTCGCCCTCAACCGGATCGCGTGAGCCCTACCTTCGGTAGGACAAGCGGGCACGCGGCGCTCCCGCGGCGCGCCCGCGTGGCCATCGTCGGCGGCGGCATTCTGGGCTGTGCCGCGGCCTGGCATCTCGCACGCGCCGGCACCCGCGATGTGGTCGTGCTCGAGCGCGACGATCTCAATGCCGCGACGACCAGCCAGGCGGCGGGGCTCATCGGTCAGCTGCGGACATCCGAAGTGAAATCGTCGATCGTGGGCCAGACGCTGGCGGATATCGCCGGCTTCGAGGCCGAGGGTCTCGTGAGCGGCTTCACGCGCACGGGCTCGCTGCGCCTGGCGCTGACGCCTGAGCGTGAAGACGAGATCCGCGAGCAGGTGAGCGCGGCTCGACGCTTCGGCGTGGACGCCACGCTCGTCGGCGCCGACGACATCAAGCGGCTCGCGCCGGGCGTCGCGCCGGTCAAGGACCATCCTGCCGCCTGGATGCCGAACGACGGTTACGCGGAGCCGTACACGCTGGCCACGACCTACGCGACGGCGGCGCGCCGGCTCGGCGTGACATTCGTGAGCGGCTGCGAGGTGCTCGGCATCCGCGTCGTGCGCGGCCGGGCGCGTGGCGTCACCACGCGCGACGGCGACGTCGAGGCGGAAGCTGTGGTGATCGCGGCGGGCGCGTGGACCGGCGCGATCGCGGCACGCGCGGGCGGCGCGATCCCGGCGTTTGCCATTCGGCACCAGGCGTGGGTCACCGCGCCGATGGACTGGCTGACGCCGACGTTTCCCGTGGTGCGGGTGCCGGATCGCCTGGCGTACCTGCGACGGGAAGTCGGCGGGCTCATGCTCGGCTTCTTCGAGACGACGCCGCTCGGCGTCGATGTCGCCGCGCACGTCGATTTCGGTGTGGCCGCGACACCTCGCGATCGCGAGGTCCTCACCACACACGCCGCGGCGCTGCTCGACGTGATTCCTGGATTGGCTGACGCGCCCGTCGTCGGCGGGACCGCCGGCGTGCCGACCTACACTCCCGACGGCCATTTCGTCGTCGGCGAGCTGCCGAGCATCGCGGGAGTCTTCGTGGCCACCGGGTGCTGCGCCCACGGCATCGCCGGCTCCGGTGGCGTCGGCCGCGCGCTGGCCGAGGCCGTCACGGGCGAGACGCCGACGCGCGACCCTCGGCCGATGGCGCCGGGCAGATTTGGCGCTCGGGCTTGGGACGCCGCGTGGGTTCGTGTAGCCTGCGAGGAGACGTACGCGCATTACTACGATCTCGTGAGGCGTTGAATGGCCGATCGTGAGTGGATTCTGCTGAACCCGGGCCCGGCGAACACCACGGCGACGGTGCGCGCCGCGCTCGTCATGCCGGATCTCTGCCACCGCGAGCCCGAGTACTTCGAGATGATGCGCCGGTGCCGCGCCGAGATCACGCGACTTGCGGGCTGCGGCGAGGACTGGACGACGGTGCTGTTCACGGGCTCGGGCACCGCCGCCGTCGAGGCGGCGATCTGCTCCGCCGTGCCCGCCGACCGCGCGCTGCTCGTCGTCGACAACGGCGTGTACGGCGACCGCATGTTGAAAATCGCCCGCGCCCACGCCATCACCGCCTACGCCGTGCGCTCCGACATCTTCACGCCCGTGAGCGCGAGGGACGTCGAGATGGCGCTCGCCGTGCACCCCGACGTCAGTCATGTGGCCGTCGTTCATCACGAGACCACAACCGGCCTGCTCAATCCCGTCGCCGAGATCGCGCGCGTCGCTCATCGCCTCGGACGCCGGATGATCGTCGACGCGATGTCGAGCCTGTTCGGGGAGCCGCTCGACGTCTCGCAGGAGCCGCTCGACTTCGTCACCGCCAGCGCCAACAAGTGCCTGCAGGGCGTGCCCGGCGTCTCATTCGTGCTGGCCCGTCGCGCCGCGCTGCAGGCATTGCGCGGGAGGGCGCCACGGTCCGTGTATCTCGACCTGCACGCACACTTCGCGACGCAGGAGCAGGACAACACGCCGTTCACGCCCGCCGTCCAGGTGCTGCACGCCATGCAGCAGGCCCTGGCCGAGCTCGCGCAGGAGGGCGTCAAGTACCGCGTCGCGCGCTACGCAGAGAACGCGCGGGTGCTGCGCGAGGGCCTCGCGTGTCTCGGCCTCGAGATTCTCGTGGCGCCGGACGGGCGCTCGAACATCCTCACGACCTTCCGGCTGCCGCCGGGCGTCGCCTACGATGCCCTCCACGACGCGCTCAAGGGGCGCGGGTACGTGATCTACGCGGGGCAGGGCGACCTGCGCGCGTACGCGTTCCGCGTCGCCAACATGGGCACGCTCACGCCGCGCGACATGGCGGGCGTGGTGCGGGCCTTCGCCGACGCGTTCGCCGAGCTGGGCGTTCCTGCGCGTGCGTGACGGGGCGGCCGGCCGATGACGGCCGGCGCCCTCGCCCTCGTGCTGGCAGCCGCCGTGCTGCACGCCGGCTGGAACGCGCTCGCCAAGCGCGGCACCGATCCGCTGGCGTTTCTCGCGCTGTGCTCGTGTGTCGCCGCGCCGATCCTGCTGCCGCTCGCCGTGCCGCTGCTCTGGCGCGATGGGCTGCCCGCACACGCGGTGCCGTTCGTTCTCGGAACGATCGTGCTGCACGTGCTCTACTTCTATGCCCTCGGACGGGCCTACTCCACGGGCGCCTACTCGATCGTCTATCCCATCGCGCGCGGGCTCGGCGTTGCGCTGGTGCCCCTCGGCGCTTACCTGTTGCTCGACGAGCGGCTCTCCCCGATCGGCATCGCGGGAATCGCCTTCGTGGTCGTCGGCGTCGCCACGCTTCACCAGGTTGGACACCGGCACGCGATCGCGACGGGGGCCACGCTGGGCGCCGCCACGCTGTGGGCGGTCATCACCGGGCTCAGCATCGCCGCCTACTCGCTCAACGACAAAGCGGGCGTGGCGCGACTGCATCCCGTGCCCTACATGCTGTTGATGGAAGCGGGCTGCGGTCTCGTGCTGTTCCCTGCGGCGCTGCTCACGCGGCCCGCGGCGGTGCGACGCGAGTGGGCGACGAACTGGCGTGCGATCCTCGCCGTCGGCGCCATGAGCGCCGGCGGCTACACGCTCGTCCTGCTCGCGTTCAGGCTCTCGAAGGCGGGCTACGTCGTCGCCGCCCGCGAGCTGTCGATCGTGCTCTCCGCGCTCATCGGCACACTCTGGATGGGCGAGGGGCGCGTCGGCCCACGGCTGGCGGCGGCGAGCATCGTACTGGCCGGCGTCGCCTGCGTGGCGCTGGCGCGCTAGCGCTTCAGCTCGTACGCACTATTGAAGATCACAGACTCGCGATCTTCACAGGCTCGCCTCATCGGTCGAACCGCTTCGGCTCGCACCGCCACGCTCGGCGCGCTTCAGCTCGTACTGCCACGCCGAGGCGATGATCTCGCGGAGATCCTGGCGCTGCGGCCGCCAGCCGAGCTCGCGGCTGATCCTCCCCGTGGCGGCCACGAGGGTGGCGGGATCGCCGGCGCGCCGCGGGCCGACGCGCGTGAGGATGCGCCGGCCCGTGACGGCCGCTGCGGTCTCCACCACCTCGCGCACCGTATAGCCGTCGCCGCCGCACCCGAGGTTGTAGACCGCGCTGGGAGCGCCGGCGGCCAGCGTGTCGAGCGCGCGCACGTGGGCGTCGGCAAGGTCGAGGACGTGGACGTAGTCGCGCACGCAGGTACCGTCGCGCGTGGGATAGTCGTCGCCGTAGATCATGACCGCGTCGCGTCGGCCGGCGGCGGCGTGCAGCACCAGCGGAATCAGGTGCGTTTCGGGATCATGGCGTTCTCCGCAGCGCGCGCTGGCCCCCGCCGCGTTGAAGTAGCGCAGGCTCACGCCACGCAGTTCGAAGGCGCGACCGTACCAGGCGATCGCGCGCTCGACGACGAGCTTGCTCTCGCCGTACGGGTTGGTCGGCGCCGGCGGGTCGTCCTCCTCGATCGGCTGCTTGTCCGGGCCGCCGTAGACGGCGGCGCTCGACGAGAACACGAGCATGCCCACGCCGCTGGCGTGCATCGCATCGAGCAGGGCGAGGCCGCCGCCAACGTTGACGCGATAATAGCGTGCGGGATCGCTCATCGATTCGCCGACGAGGGACAGTCCGGCGAGATGCACGACACCCTCGATCCGATGCTCGCGCAGCTCACTGCCGAGCGTCGCCGCGTCGAGGACGTCGCCGATCACCAGCGGCGCGCCGTCCGGTACGGCGTCGCGATGGCCTCGAACGAGGTTGTCGTAGACGACGACCTCGTGACCACGCGCCAGGAGCGCCTCGGCGACCACGCTTCCGATGTAGCCTGCGCCACCCGTGACGAGCACGCGCATGAGGTCAGCCGTCCCGCGCGCCCAGGATGGCGGCGATCCTCCGGGGCAGGGGCGCCGCCTCGAGGGCCTCGAGCGTCAGGGGCAGTGCGATCGACCAGTTCGGGCGTTCGAACGACGTGCCCGGAACGTTCGGACGCTCCGGCACGGCGAGCGCGTCGTCGAGCGTGGCCGTCACGAGCAGCGAGGGCGCATCCGCGAGTCGCGCGTGCACCGCTTCGATGACCGCGGTCACGGGAGCGTCGTTGGCGAGACCTGACAGCTGCGACAGACGCGCGCGCGTCGAGTCGAGCGCGGTGTCATCGTTCACGAGCCCCAGGCTCAGCTGCTCACGAACGTCGGCGCCCGTCCACAGTCCGGCGATCGTGGGCAGGTCGTGGGTGGCGACGGCCGCCATGGCCAGCTGCGGATACCGCGCCGGCGGCCGCTCCTCGAACCACGCGACGCGATACGACAGGATTCCATGGGCGGCGAGCTTTTCACGCACGCCGTCCTCCACGGTTCCGAGATCCTCGCCCACGACCGTCGCGCGCGCGCGCTGACTTTCCAGCGCGACGATCGCCAGCAGGTCGTCGGCGGGATACCTCACGTATGCGCCCTCGGCCGGCGACAGGCCGTGCGGAATCCAGAACAACCGGAAGAGGCCCATGACATGGTCGATGCGCAGGCCGCCGCCGCGCCGGAGGGACGCCCGAATCGTCTCGATGAACGGCGCGTAACCGAGCGCTCGCAGCCGGTGAGGGACGAACGGCGGCAGGCCCCAATCCTGCCCGCGCGTGACGAATCGGTCCGGCGGCGAGCCGATCGACGCGCCCGTCGCGAGCTCGTCCTGCCACGCCCACGCGTCCGCGCCGTCGGGGTCAACGCCGATCGGGAGGTCCTGCATGATG
>Ga0207646_10000757_pt1 | contig 41947 bp, 44 predicted proteins | sample KBSK5502metaG_FD_184343 | JGI IMG/M metagenome (GOLD analysis project Ga0207646, IMG submission 184343) | Corn, switchgrass and miscanthus rhizosphere microbial communities from Kellogg Biological Station, Michigan, USA - KBS K5-50-2 metaG... | ecosystem: Host-associated > Plants > Roots >... | reverse complement strand
CCCTTCAGCGACGCCTGCAGCGCGGTGATCCTCTGTTCGAGACGGTGCGTTCGCGCGGTCGCGGCTGCGAGAGCCGTTTGCGCCGCGTTGTCGCGCTGCGCCTGGTGACGCCAGCCGATGGAGAACGCAGCCGCGCTGACGAGACCTCCGCAGAGGAAGGCGAGTCCCGTGAGCAGCCATACCGAGCGTGCCGGCCTCCGGCTGCGCCGGCCGCGGCTCGTCGTCGCGAACGGGCCGCGCTCTCTCGGTAGGGGCCAGCGCGTGGAGTCCGAGGTCACGGCGAGCGGTTCGCCGTAAGGGGAGGGCGCACGGGATGTGGCCGGTTCGAGCCACCTGAGTCGGGTACGTAGGCGCTACGCTCGCCGCGTGGAAGTCGATCGCGACGAGGTCCTGAAGGCGCTCGAGCAGGTGATCGACCCGGAGCTCCGGCGCCCGGTCACCGAGCTCGACATGGTGCGCGATCTCGAGGTGCACGACGGCGTCGTTGCGCTCACGATCGTCCTCACCGTGGCCGGCTGCCCGCTGCGCGACTCGTTCCAGAGTCAGGTCGAGCAGGCCTTCGCGGAGATCCCCGGGGTGACGGGAGTTGAGCTCTCCTTCGACGTCATGACGCCGGAAGAGCGGCAGGCGTTGACGCAGAAGCTCCGCGGCGGCGCACCGGAGCGCGACGGCGTGATCCGGATCCCGCAGGACTGCCGCGTACTCGCGATCGCGAGCGGTAAGGGAGGCGTGGGCAAGTCGTCGCTCGCCGCGAACCTCGCCGTCGCCTTCTCGCGGGCAGGCCACAGCGTCGGCGTCCTCGATGCCGACATCTACGGCCACTCGATCCCACACATCCTTGGCATTCGCCAGCGGCCGATCGCGGTCGACGAGATGATCGTCCCGCCGGTCAAGGACGACCTGAAGCTGATGTCGATCGGCTTCTTCCTCGAGACCAGCAACGAGCCCGTCATGTGGCGTGGGCCGATGCTCCATCGCGCACTGGAGCAGTTCCTGACGGACGTCCACTGGGGCGAGATCGACCTGCTTGTCGTGGACATGCCGCCGGGCACGGGAGACGTCTCGATCTCGCTCGGCCAGCTGCTGCCCCGCGCCGAGGTCGTCGTTGTGACCACGCCGCAGAAGCTTGCGCAGGATGTCGCTGCACGGGCCGCCGGCATGGCGCAGAAGACGAACATGCGGCTGCTCGGAGTCATCGAGAACATGTCCGGCTACGTCTTCGGGAGCGGGGGCGGCGAGGAGCTCGCCGGGGACTTGGGCGTGCCGCTGCTCGGCACCGTGCCGCTCGACTCGGCGCTGCGTGAGCAGGGAGACTCAGGCGCGCCGGTCGTCTCGGCACGGCCGGAGGCGGAGTCGGCGGTTGCGATAGTGGAGATCGCCCAGGAACTCGAGGCGCTGAAGCGGGCGCCGGGCCCGGGGATATTGAAGTCCCTGCCGCTGGTCGGATGAGCACCACTCTGGAGGTCGTTGAGCAGGCCTACGGACTCGCCAAGCGCGGCGACCACCGCCGTCTGCGGGAGTTGATCGCGGATGACGCAACGTGGCTCCCGGCGCGGGAAGGTGCCTGGAATCCCTGCCGTGACGGAGAGACGGTCGTCAGGACGCTGATGTGGCGCGCGGGGTTCGCGAACCGCTTCCGGCCCGGCACCACGATTGACCTCGGCCCGCGCGTGGTCGTTCAGCTGCGCGGCAAGCGGATGCGCCGGCTCGGTGTACGGGGCTACTGGGGGAAGCTGGCCCAGATCATCGAGGTCCGCGACGGGAAGATCGTGCGGATTCAGGATTACCCGGGCATCGAGGAAGCGATGGCGGCCGCCGGCCAGTACTCCTGAGGCGGTGGCGGCCGCCGCCTTCTTCGACCTCGACCGGACGCTCCTGCGCCGGTCTTCCGCTCTCGCGCTCGCCGGCTCCTTCCGTGAGCGGGGACTGATCTCGCGCCGCTTACTCCTACAGGCCGCAGCCTGGCAGCTCCTCTTCGTCGCGCGTGGCGCGAGTCACGAAGCGGTCCGCCGGGGCGCCGAGGACGGGCTACGCATTCTCGCGGGCTACCGGCCCGAGGAGCTGCGCGAGATCGTGGCCGAGGCGATGGAGCCGGTGCTGCGTCCGCTCGTCTACGCCGAGCCACTGCATCTCGTCGAGCGTCACCGCGAACTGGGCGAGCGCGTCTACATCGTCTCGGCCACCTTGCAGGAGATCGTGGAGGCGATCGCGGACGATCTCGGGTTCGACGGAGCGCTCGGGACGATCTGCGAGGTACGGGACGGCCGCTACACCGGCCGCGCGCTTCGGGCGCTGCATGCCGAGGGAAAGGCCGAAAGCCTGCGCGAACTCGCCGAGCGCGAGGGCCTCGACCTTTCGGCCTGCACCGCCTACTCCGACAGCCATACCGATCTCCCCTTCCTCGAAGCCGTCGGGCATCCGGTCGCAGTCAACCCTGATCGCGAGCTCCGACGAGTTGCGAGAGATCGAGGGTGGCCGATGCTCGAGTTCAGCGGTCGCGCCTACCCGCACGCGCGCCGGCACGTCTCTCCTGCCGTCGTTGCGGCCGGCGCGGTTGGCGTCGCTGCGGTCGTCGCCGTGAGGTTTCGTGGACGCTGACGAAGGCCTGGGCCGGCTGCGAGCGCTCGGCTTCGCGGAGCCTGACGCGCAGGAGCTCTGGGCGCACTTCGACGGGGCCGAGCGGCGCGGCAAGCAGGGGCACGGACACGCGCGGATCCCGTGGCTCGAGGGGCTGGAGGGCTACGACCCCTCGGCCGAGCCGACGCTCCTCGAGGAGGAGGACGGCTTCCAACGCTGGCACGGCAGCGGCGCGATCGGCTACCTCTTTGTTGGACGCGTCGTGCGCGCTCAGCTCGAGCATCCCCCTGCGCACGCGCGGCTCGTCGTCTGCGAGCGGACGTTCCCCACCGGGATGCTCGGCCACCACGTCCGCCGCCTCGCCGAGGGCGGCCTCGTCGGCGTGCTGACGGCGACCTCACCGCCGCGTCTTGGCCACCCGGCGGGCGGCCCGAAGCTTGCGGGGACGAACCCGCTCGCGATCGGCATCCCCAGCAGCACCGGCGACCCGATCGTCACCGACGTCTCCATGGGCGCGATCACGTGGGGTGACGTCGTCGCCGGGCTCGCGCAGGAGGACGACCTCGTTCCGTTCGGCGGCGAGCAGGCGCACAAAGCGTTTGCACTCGCCATCGGACTGCAGGTGCTCGTCGACTCGCTCGTGCGGGACGAAGGGCACGGCGCAGTCCTGCTCGTCGCGCAGCCCGAGGCCGACCCGGTGCCGGCGTTGCGCAAGCTCGCCGCCGGCGTCCGCCTTCCCGGCGACGGCTAGCGCGGGAAGCGGGGGTCGTCGCGGATCGAGGCGAAGTCCTCGTCCGTCTGCGCCACCGTGCGGAAGCGCTCGTTCGCATCGACCGCTGCGAGGAGATAGCCCAGCGCTGCGCCGCGCTTGCCTGCGCGCGCTTCGAGGCAAGCAAAGTTGTAGAGCATGGCCGGATCGCCGGGCTTCTGCTCGAGGCCCTCTTGCATCAGCCGTTCCGCCTCGTCCCAGCGACCCGCCTGGACGTATGGCGATGCGACGAACACGTACTCCCAGGTAGAGACCTCGTGCGCCTGACCCGGCCTCCCGCCCACCGCGAGCACAGCGGCGTCGTCGGTCAGCGCTACCCCACCACGCCTGAGGGACGGATCACGGACGAAGACCAGCTGCCCCGGGCCGAGCTCGTGCTCGTTCCCGTCGATCGTGAATCGGACGCGGCCGCGAAGCACGAGGTAGATCTCCTGGTGCTCGAGCTGCGCCTCGGTGTGCTCCTCGACGGTCTGGCCGCTCGCTCCGGGGGTGTACGCGTTCGTGCCGAACGCCTGGATGCCGAAGTGGCGCCGCACCGGTCGCCAGACGAAGCCATCCGGCATCTCGATCGCATCCAGGTCGTCGACGTGCACGAGGTTCATGCGAGCAGCTCCTCGAAGCGCGGGTCGTCACGCAGCGAGTCGAGGCGGGTGTCCTCGCGGAAGTACTGCGCGGATTCGCCGGCGCGGTCGAGCCTCTTGGCGCGGCGGAGGTGTTCGAAGGCTGCATCGGAGTTGTCGGCCACCGCCTCGAAGCGGCCCGCGTTGTAGGACGTCGGCCAGTAATCGGGCTGTTGCGCGATCAGCTCCTCCATGACCGTCCTCGCATCGGCGACGCGGCCCGCCTGCAGATACGTGTTCGCGAGGGCGAACGAGTCCCAGCCGCCAACGTCGAACGCCCGGCCCACCCAGCCGCCCACGACGAAGACGATCGTGCTGTTCTCCGCTGCGATCGCGGTGCGGAAGACCTCGGAGGGGACGAAGACGAGCGTCCCGGCGCCCGCGTCCGCCTCCTCATCGCCGACCGTGAACCGCGCGCGTCCCTGTACGACGACGTACAGCTCCTCGCCGCCGCCGTCCTCCTCGTGCGGCGGGATCAGCTGGCCGCCGGTGTCCGCCTTCCAGGCGTTGACCCCCGCGGGGCGGAAGCCGAGCGCGTGTCGCACCGGGATGAGGTTGCTGCCGCGGTGCGACGCCGTCTCGAGTTCGTCGAGCGAGAGGATCTGGTAACCGTCGCTAGTCACTGGCCTCGCGCAACGCATCGAGGACGACGGGGTCGATCGCGTCCTCGCCGTCTACGCGCTCCTCGAGGTTCTCGACACCGGCCCAGGCGTCGAGCGAGTCGTAGCCGAGCCGGGCGAGCCGGTCGTCGACCTCCGCGCGCAGCTCGCCCTCGAGCGGCACCCAGTCCTCGCGCGGACTCAGTCCGAACAGCCGGTCGTGGAGCCCGTAGATGCGACGGAGCTCCTGGATCGGACGCTCGTGGTCGTCGACGCGAAGGTCGACAACGACGTCCGACAGACCGGCGTAGCCGCCGTCCTTCTGCACGACCAGCAGGGAGGCCGACTGCTGGCCGCGCCGGTCGCCGCCCGCTGCCTGCGCCGCCGCGAGACACGCGATCAGCCGCTGCACGAGCGGCAGCTGCGCGTTCGCCTCGAACGTCGACGCCAGCGCGGCGACGGTCTCCTCGCCGACGAGGATGTTGCCCTGCGCCGCGTAGCCCTGACCGGTGAGGTGCCCGGCCCAGTCGTTGCAATGCGCACCGGTCCAACTCGCGCCGTCGCCACGCCCGTCGACGACTCCGAGCTGACGGTGATCACGTCCCTCGTCCTCCGACGTGAGGCGCTCTACGACCTCGCTCGCGCTCAGGCCGTCGCGCAGGAGGACGAGCCCGTTCGGGCCGTAGCTGGGGTTCGCCCACGCCTGCGTCGCGATTGCCCCGATCTCCGGCTCGGCCCAGGGGACGACGGAGCCGACGGCGAGGAACTTCGACTGCACGGCGACGCCCCACTGCTTCGCCTCGAGATCGCACGCGGCGATCGAGTATGTCGCGACAACGGGCTCAGCCATACGTGAGCTCGGTCAGGTCGAGCCCGAGCAGATCGCGCCGCTCTTCCGGTACGAGGACGGCCGCCACCTCGGGCCGCGCGAGCGCCGCGCGCACCTCCTCGGGCGACGCTGCGCGCACGACAACAGGACGACCCGCCGCGAACGCCTCCGCGATCGGCCGCAGGTCGTCGACGTGGTCGAGGACGAGAGCCTCCTCCGCTGGCACGGCAGGGTCTCCCTCGACCGCGAGCTCCGGTACGCGCCGGCCGCTGCCGCCCCACCAGCGCTCCCTCATACGGTGACCGAGTCGCCGGGCTCGAGCTCGTCGACCTGGACCTCCGGCGCGAGCTCGCGCAGCTGGGCGGGTGTGCCTACGAGCGGCGGGAAGGTGCCGTAATGGCACGGCACGCAGCGCTTCGCGCCGAGCAACTCGAGGGCGACGGCAGCTCCCTTGGGATCCATGGTGTAGTGGCCGCCGATCGGGAGGATCGCGACGTCCGGCGAGTAGAGCCGGCGGATCAGCTGCATGTCTCCGAAGACGCATGTGTCACCGGCGAAGTAGAGCTTCGTCCCGTTCTCGACCTCGACGACGATGCCGCAGGGTTCCCCCATGTAGTCGCCGTCGGGGTTCGAGCTCGAATGGTGCGCGTCCGTGAGGCTGAACTTGATCCCGGCCGCCTCGACGGTGCCCCCCTTGTTCGGATCGAGGACGTTCTCGAGCCCTTGCTTGCCCTGCAGCCACCACGCGAGCTCGACTGCTCCGATCACCGTGCAGCCGTGCTTCTTCGCGAGGTCGACGGTGTCGCCAACATGGTCGCCGTGGCCGTGGGTGAGCGCGATCACGTCGATCCGCTCCGGCTCGAGCTCCGACTCGGGGCACTTCGGGTTCCCGTTCAGGAAGGGGTCGATGTAGACGCGCTTCCCTCCGGGTGTGTCGAAGCGGAAGGTCGAGTGGCCGAGCCAGGTCAGGGTCGTTTCGGGCATGCGTGAGCTCCTTGAAGTGGGACGCCGCGAGCCTACTCAGGAAGGACCGTCCGATGCAGCCGTGAACCTTTAGGCGTGGGTTCGCGGCTCCTGCCCCTGGTGCTCGCGACGGCCGCGCTTGCGGCCGCTGCCGTCGGGCTCGGCGGATTGGCGACCTGGCTCGTTCTCCTGACGGTTCCCGCTGCTGCTGCGGCGGCCTTCGTCACCATCAGCGACACGCTGGAGGGGCGTCCTGCGCTGCTGGGCGCTGTGACGAGCGCCGTTGCGCTCCTGCTCGTCGTGGTGGCTTCGGCGGCACGGGAGAGCGCTCCGCGGGGTGCGGGTGCATCGCCGCTCGCGACCTGGGGGCTCGTGCTGGCGCTTCTGGTCTACAGCGTTCCGCTCGTCGCCTGGGTGCTCGAGCCGATGCGCGTGCCGCGCACGACACGCCGGCCGCAGCGTCGGCTGCGGCCCGCCGAGGTCGACGAGCTGCTCTCCCGCGCCGCCTAGGCGGCGGTGGCACCCCGCCGGAGGGCGGGATGCCACCATTCAGACCTAGTGGTGCAGGTGAAAGGCGACCACCCGGCTGGAGGAAATGCCGCCGGCGACCGGTTCGCCCTGCTTCCACGCCCGGACGAACACAGCCAATAGGTGCTGCTGTCGGCTGACCGGGAAACCGGCTCGTCGCGCTTCGGTGAGGACGACGGTGCCGTTGACAGCCGTCGAGCCTTGTCCCACGGCGAACTGGTTGTACGGAATCGCCGTGGCGAGCACGCTCGCGCCTTGGACTGCCCGGCCACCGCACGCTGTCACCGTGAGGTGGAGGTGAATCGTGCCCGTCGATCGCCGCACCGCCGGCTTGACCGATGCGCTGGAGATCGCAAGCCGCGCCGGCGGAGTAAGTGCCGCGATCGGAATCGCCCCGGTGCCGGGCGGACATCCGCTCGGCGGCACGATTCCGGTCGCAGCGGACGTCGCCGTAGCGGAACCACTGGCGTTCTTCGCCGTCACCGTCACACGGAGCGTGTGACCGGTGTCGCCCCCCACCGGGGTGTAGATCTTTGCGGTTGCACCGCCGACCGCCAGGCACGCGGCTCCGGTCGTATCGCACCGGAACCAGGCGAAGTGGAACGAGGTCGGGTTCCCGTTCCAGGTGCCGCGCGTCGCCACCAGCGTGATCCCCACCTCGGCTGTTCCTGTGATCGTCGGCGGGGTCTTGGGCGACGGCTTGACCCTGCTTGCGGCGTTGCCGTTGCTAGGCTGGCCGAAGACGGCGCCCAGCAAGACGCCGGCCGCGACAGCCAGTAGGAATCCCAGCCTGGTTCGCGTCAGTTGAGCTCGTAGCATGGCCGGCTCCTTGGGTTGTGGATACGCGGAGCCGTACCCCCTACAGCTCGAACGTCACGGGAACGTCACGCGAGCTTGCAGGTTCTTTGCCGAGGGCTTTCAGAGAGGTAACGAACTCGCCGCGTGCTCGGCGAGGTCGATCAGCGGCTGGACGGCGAAGAGCGAGCCGACCGCGACGACGAGCGCGGCGCCGACCGCTAGATGGAGGAGCCTCTCGCGTGCCGGCGCGCCGCCCGATACGGCCACTCCGCCACCCGGCAGCATCTGCAACTCCTCCGAGGGTCGCATGTACATCGCCCGCACGATCGCGAGGTAGTAGTAGAGGCTGACGAGCGTCGCGAGCACGCCGACGATCACAAGCCAGACCCAGCCATGGTCGTAGGCCGCGGCGAAGACGTAGAACTTGCCGACGAAGCCGCCGGTCAGCGGCAGGCCGGCGAAGCCGAACACGAAGAACCACATTGCGACGCCGAGGAAGGGGCGCTCCCAACCGAAGCCCGCGAGGTTGTCGAGCGTCACCGGCACCCCGAGCTCCCGCTCCCGCGCGGCGATGATCGCGAACGAGCCAAAGGCCGCTGCCGAATACGGGATGAGGTAGAACATCAGCGCCCGCGCGCCCAGCGCACTCCCGGTGCTGAGGCCGATGAGCATGAATCCCGCCTGCGCGATCGCGGAGTAGGCCAGGATCCGCTTGACGTTCTGCTGCACGAGCGCGGCGAAGTTGCCGATCGCCAGCGAGATCGTCGCGATGATCGCGAACGCCCAGCCCCAGAGGTGCTGGTTCTCCGGGAAGGCCGTCGTCATGACGCGGAACGTGAGGAGAAGCGCCGCGACCTTCGTCGCGGACGACATCCATGCGGTCACCGTGGTCGGCGCCCCCTCGTAGACGTCCGGCGTCCACATGTGGAACGGCGCCGCCGACATCTTGAAACCGAGTCCGGCGATCATCAGCGCGATTCCGACGACGACGAACGTGTCGCCGGTCAGACCCTTCGCGGCGATCGCGTCGGCGATACCGCCGAACGAGACCGTCCCCGTTGCGCCGTAGACGAGTGCCGAGCCGAAGAGCAGTGTGGCCGCGCCGAACGACCCGACGATGAGGTACTTGAGCCCCGCTTCGAGCGAGCCCTCGAGGTCGTAGTCGATCGCGCACATGACGTAGAGCGCGATGGAGAACCACTCGAGCGAAAGGAAGAGTGTGATCAGGTTTGCGGAGCCGACGAAGAACGCCATTCCGGCTGCGGACGCCAGCAGGAGCGCGAAGAACTCCGCCACGTGATCGTCGCGCCGCCCGGGGTCGGAGTCGCGGCTCCAGCCGGGCATGTGCTCCGCCGCGAGGAGAGTGGTCGCGAGCCCGACGGCGAAGATGATGATTTGGCCGAGCGAGGTCCAGCGGTCGCGGTAGTACGCGCCGGCGGCGATGGTGTGCCCGTCCGGGGTGTCGACGTAGAGCCAGACGGCGAGGACGATCCCCGCGGTGAAGCCCGCGATGGAGATTCCGGTGGTTACAAGCCTGCGTGCGGCACGCGGGACCAGCACCGCACAGAGGAGCGCTGCGAACCCGGTGCCGATGAGGGTGAGAACCGGGCTGAGCCCGAACCAGTCGATGGGTGGCGTGTTCAGCGTCACTTGAACTGGCTCCGCACGCTCGCTGTCGGGCTCGGGCCGGAGAACGAGTGGTTGCTGATGCTCGCCGGCCAGGCGGAGAGGAAGAGCAGTCCGGCCACGAGCGGCACGATGAGCGCGAGCTCTCCCGGCCGGAGGTCGAGCGCTTCGTTCGTGACCGTCGACCCGCGCGCCTCGTGCAGGACCGCCGAGATCAGTCGCAGCATGTACATCGCGGCGAGGACGATCGCGCCGGCGCCGATCACCGCCCACCACCAGGCGCGCTGGAAGACGCCGCCGAGGATCAGGAACTCGCCGGCGAACGCGGCCGAGCCGGGCACGGCGAGCGAGATCACGCCGACGGTCATCAACAGCGTCGCGAGTGCGGGTCTCCCTCGCGCCATTCCCCCGAGGAGCCGGAACTCGCCGGTCGTCGTACGCCGCTCCACGGCGCCGGCGATGAGGAAGAGCGAGATCGAGATGAGTCCGTGCGCGACCATCTGCAGCACCGCCCCGTCGAAGCCGAGGTTGGTGCCGGCGAAGAGGCCGAGCGCGATCAGTCCCGCCTGTGCGAGTGAGGAGTACGCCACCACGCCTCGGAAGTCGGGTGAGCGGAAGGCGAGCAGCGAGCCGTACACGAGCGCGGCGGCTGCGAGCGCGAGCACCGCCGTCCGGTAGAAGGACGTCGGCTCGGGGAACTTCGTGATCGCGATCCGGAGCATCCCGTACAAGCCGGCCTTTGCGATCACGCCGGAGAGGATCGCGGCCACCTCGGGCGGCGCCTCGCGGTACGCGTCCGGCAGCCACCCGTGGAACGGGAAGAGCGGTGCTTTGATTACGAAGGCGACCATGAAGCCGAGGAAGAGCCACCGGCTGGTGCTGGTCGGGCCGTCCACGAGATCGAAGGTGCCTGCCTGCAGTCCGTAGGCGACGATCGCAGCGAGCATCAACAGCGAGCCGGCCATCGTGTAGATGACGAACTTGACCGTCGCTTCCACCCGGCGCGCCCCGCCCCAGACGCCGATCAGGATGTAGAGCGGGATCAGCATCGCCTCGAAGAAGGCGTAGAACAGGAGCAGATCCTGCGCTTCGAACACCCCGACCGTTGCGCCGGTCAGGAAGAGCATCAGCCCGAAATACGCGCGCGCCCGGTCGCGTCCGACCCAGAAGCCGTACGAGGCGCACGCGGCCATGCCGACGACGGTGAGGCCGACGAGCCAGAGCGAGAAGCCGTAGACGCCGACGTGGTATGAGACGCCGAGATCGCCGAACCAGTTCGCCTGTTCCGACATCTGGAGGCCGGACTGTGAGAAGTTGAAGTGAGCCGCCTGCTTGATCCAGAACCCGACCTCGGCGAACGAGATGAGCAGCGCGAGAGCTCCCGTCGCGTAACGCGAAAGCGGCAGCAGCCAGATGAGAATCGCGCCGGCAATCGGCAGCCAGATCAGGATCGAGGTCAGGGCGGAAGCGTTCACTTGGCGATCAGGAAGGCGAGGACAACACCCGCCGCTCCCGCGGCGAGCAACAGGACATAGGTGCGGAGCAGGCCGGTCTGGAGGCGGCGCACGATGCCCCCGGCGGCGAGCGTCGTCTCGCCGAGGTCAGTGCCGGTCTGCAGCACGACAGGCTCTTCGAACTCGCGGCGCAGGACGTTGGCGAGCCAGACGCCCGGCGCGTAGAAGATCCGGTCGTAGAGCCAGTCGAAGTAGAACTTGTTCTCGAGGATCCGGCGCACGGACGGCACCGCGGGAATCGCGATCTTCCGCTCGGAGTAGACCGCCCAGGCGACGGCGATGCCCGCGAGGCCGACGAGCACGGACACGATCGAGGTGACGGTCTCCTGCGTGGAGCTGGGTACGGCGTCGGCCAGCGAGGGCGCGACCGGTGCCAGCCACTTCGTGATCGGGTCCCAGTGCGGCGGGAACTGGATCCAGCCGCCGATGGTCGCGAGCACGGCGAGGATCCCGACGGGCACGAGCATCGTCCACGCGCCTTCACGGCCGTTGTGGTCGTGGTAGTGCTCGCGCACGAACGGGCTCGGCTCGCCCGGGAAGACAAGGAACCAGAGCCGGAACGTGTACAGGCCCGTGAGGAACGCGCCGGCGATCCCGCAGGCGTAGAAGACGTAGCCGTACCAGCCGATGTTGAGCGTCGAAGCGATGATCGGGTCCTTCGAGAAGAAACCGGCGAACGGCGGGATCCCCACGAGGGCGAGAGCACCGGCGAGGAAGCACCACTTTGTGAACGGCATCACTCGCCCGAGCCCGCGCATCTTCCGGATGTCCTGTTCGTTCGCGAGCGCGTGGATCGCAAGTCCGGCGGTCATGAAGAGCAGCGCCTTGAAGAAGGCGTGCGTCATGAGGTGGAACATCCCGTTCGCGTAGCCGCCGACGCCGACGCCGACGAACATGTAGCCGATCTGCGACATCGTCGAGTAGGCGATGACGCGCTTGATGTCGGTCTGGACGAGCGCGATCAGGCCCGCGACTAGCAGCGTGAGGGCGCCCAGGCCTGCCGCCATCAACTCGATCGTCCGCGCCTGCTCGAAAATGGGACTCGTACGTGCGATGAGATAGACGCCGGCTGTGACCATCGTCGCGGCATGGATGAGAGCGCTGACCGGCGTGGGGCCCTCCATCGCATCGGGCAGCCACGTCTGGAGCGGTATCTGCGCCGACTTCGCCACCGCGCCCCCGAGCAGGCCGAGCGCGATGAGATTCGCCTGCGTCGAGGAGAAGTGGACGTTGAGGACTCCGAATGACAGCGAATTCGTGTGCGCGATGACGATGAAGAGTGCGAGCGCCATCGTCGCGTCGCCGAACGCGTTCATCACGAACGCCTTCTTCGCGGCTGCGACCGCGCTCGGCCGCTCGTGCCAGAAGCCGATCAGGAGATAGGACGAGAGGCCGACGAGCCCCCAGCCGACCAGGAGCATGAGCAGGTTCCCGCCCTCGACGAGCAGCAGCATCGAGAAGACGAAGAACGAGATGTAGGCGAAGTAGCGTCGCTCCTCCTCGTCGCCGTCCATGTAGCCGATCGAGTAGAGGACGATCAGACCGCCGACGCCGCTGACGATCAGCATCATCATCGTGCTCAGCGGGTCGACGAGCAGCTGCAAAGGCACGCTGAAGTGGCCGGCCGCCAGCCACGTCCACGCGGTGGTCAGCTCGCCGCGGCAGGTCCCATTGAGACAACCGGTGTATTGCTGGTTGTGGACGCTGAGGAAGGCCCAGATCGCGCCCCCGAAGGCGACGAAGACGCTGATGGTCGCGATCCACGCGGCGACGACGCGTGGGATCCACGACCCGCCGACCAGGATCAGGATCGTGCCGGCGAGCGGCGCGAGCAGACAGAGCCAGGAGCCGCCGGTCATCCGCGCAGCTCCGAGAGCGTGTCGACGTCGAGGGAAAGGTTTCGCCGGTTGAGCGCCACCACGAGGCCGAGCCCGACGCAGACCTCGGAGGCGGCGATTGCCATCACTGTGAGCCCGAAGATCTGGCCGGCGCCGTTGTGCCACTGCCGCGACAGCGCGATCAGTGCAAGGTTGCCGCCGTTCAGCATCAGCTCGAGCGAGAGCAGCACGACGAGCGTGTTGCGCCGGATGAGGACGCCGAGTGCGCCGATCCCGAACAGGAAGGCGGCGACCGCGATGTACCAGGCGACGTCGGGACCGAGCATCAGGCGGTCGCCCTTCGCGTGTGCGAGCCGAGGATCACGCCTCCCACCGCGGCCACGAGCAAGACGACCGAGGTGATCTCGAACGCGAGCAGGTGGTCGGTGAGGAAGACGCGGCCGATCCAGCCCGGCGTCCCGAAGTCGGTTCCGACACTGGTCTCGTGCGAGAGGCTCCCATTCGCCTGCATGCCGACCGCGACGACGATCTCGACGAGCAGCGCGCCCGCCGCGGCGGCGGCTCCCACCGTCTGCCAGCTCGGCCCGCCGGACCACGGCGTCTCGCGGCGCGGGCCGACGTACGCGATCACGAACAGGAACATCACGACGACTGCGCCCGCGTAGACGAGCACCTGCGCGGCGGCGACGAACTCCGCCGACAGCAGCAGGTACATGACCGCGAGCGAGGCGAGGTTCCCGATCAGCGCGAGCGCCGAGTAGAACGCGTTCGAGAACGAGATCACTGCGACGCCCGATGCGAGGCACGAGAACGCGGCGACGATCCAGACGATCCAGACGAGGGCGTTTCCTGCCGAGGCCAGGATCATGAGTCCGACTTGTAGAAGGGGATCGGCGTGTCGTAGAGGTCGGCGTCCGCGACCGGAACCTGCTTCAGCGGCGGGGTGAGCAGCATGTCCTTCGTGTAGATCTGGTCGTCTCGGTTGTGCTCCGAGATCTCGAACTCGTTGCCGAGCGTGATCGCATCGAACGGGCATGCGAGCTCGCAGTAGCCGCAGAAGATGCAGCGGCTGAGGTTGATCTCGTAGATGCGCGCGTAGCGCTCACCGGCCGAGACGCGATTGTCCGGCGTATTCTCGGCCGCGACTACCCGGATGCAATCCGCCGGGCACGCCGCCGCGCAGAGCGAGCAGCCGACGCACTTCTCCAGTCCGTTCTCGTGCTTCCACAGACGATGTCGGCCGCGGAAGCGCGGATAGACCGGCCGCTTGTACTCCGGGTACTGCTGCGTGATCGGCTTCTTGAAGATCTGCTTGAAGGTGACTCCGAAGCCCTTGAAGGACTCGAGCGGCTGAGGACTCATCCGCCGAACCCCACGATGAGCGCGGCCGTGACGACGGCGTTTACCGTCGCGACCGGGAGGAGCACCTTCCAGCCGAACCGCATCAGCTGGTCGTAGCGCAGGCGCGGCAGCGTGGTGCGCAGCCAGATGAAGACGAAGAGCACGCCCATCGTCTTGAGCAGGAACCAGATCGGTCCGATGTCCCACGGTCCGTGCCAGCCCGCGAAGAAGAGCGTCACCATCAGACCGGAGATCGTGATCAGGTTGATGTACTCGGCCATCTGGAACAGGCCCCAGCGCATCCCTGAATACTCGGTGTGGTAGCCGGCCACCAGTTCCTGCTCGGCTTCGGGGAGGTCGAACGGCGCGCGGCTCGTTTCCGCGATGCCCGCGAAGAAGAAGACGATCAGCCCGATGAACTGCGGGATCGCGTAGGGCAGGAACGAGCCCTGGCGGGAGACGATCTCCGGCAGGTTGAGCGAGCGGCCGAGCATCACGACGCCGAGTACGCTGAGCGCCAGGGAGACCTCGTACGACACGAGCTGCGCGCATGTGCGCATCGAGCCGAGGATCGAGTACTTCGACTCCGAGGCCCAGCCGCCGACGATGAAGCCGTAGATGCCGATCGAGCCGAGCGCGAAGATCGCGATCAGGCCGATCGAGACGTTCGCGATCTCGCCGTTGATGTGCCAGCCGTTCACCGTCCACCCCGGTCCCCACGGAATGAACGCGAAGGCGGCGATGGCGGTGAACGCCGAGACGACCGGGGCGATGATGTAGGGCAGTTCGATCGCGCCCGACGGTGCGAAGGCCTCCTTCCGGATGAGCTTGAGCAGGTCGGCGATCGGCTGCAGCAGGCCGAACTTGCCGGCGCGGTTCGGTCCGAAACGAAGCTGCATCCGTCCCATCAGCTTCCGCTCGATCAGCGTGAGGTAGGCGAAGAGGCCGAGGACGATGTTGACGACGATCAGGGCCTCGATCAGCGCGATCCACCAGGGCTCGTTCACGCGCTGATCACTTCCTCGGCCTTTGCGAGCTCCACGATCCCACCGAGGCCGTTCGCATGTTCGAGCGCGACACGCGCGATGCCCGTGCGCAGCCGGCGGTTGACGCGGGCCTGCAATGTGATCGCGCTGCCGTTCGAGCCGACGGTGACGAGGTCGCCGGTCGAGATCTTGCGCCGCCGCGCGTCGTCGGCCGAGAGCTCGACCTCGGGCTGGGGCCGCTGGAACTGAAGCTCCGTCACGCGCTCGACGGCGGCGCCGGAGAAGAGCGGCTTGTACGCGACGAGGCGGATCTCCCCTCGCTTCGCCTTCTGCTGCGGTTCCGGCAGTGCCTGGCTCGCGACGTGCTCCTGTGCCTCGGGATAGCCACGGAGCGGCGCCCGCTCGCCGACCTCGCCGAACGCGAGTCCGCCGTAGACGCGCTCCGAGACCTCGGCGAAGACGGCCGCGGCGTACGGTGCCAGGTCGACGCCGAACCGTGCGGCGAGCTGCGAGGTCCAGTCGAGTTCGTCGGGACACGGAGGCTCGACCGTCCGGCGCAGCCGCTGCAGTCGGCCTTCGAGGTTGACGAACGTCCCGTCGCGCTCGAGGTAGCCTGTTCCCGGCAGGATGAGATCGGCCCAACCGGCGGCGAGCCCGCCGAACATGGAGATCACGATCGTTGCCTCGGCCTGTTCGGCAAGCGCCCGGACGTTGTCGTCGGCCGCAGCTTCGTCTCCCGAGACCACGAGGAGGCCGATCGAATCCGCCGCCTCGCCCTCCTCGTCGCAGCAGGCCGCCCAGGCGTCGGCGATCCCGCGGCCGTTTGGCGTCTCGGGAAGGTAGAAGGCGCCACAGCCCTCGCGGCCGGCGAGGCCGAGCTTCTCCGCGAGCTTCGCAACGGTCGCGCCGCCGCGACCGCCCGGCCCGCTCCAGACGAGGACGACCCGCTCCGCCTCGGCGACCGCCGAATCGCCCGCGTCGTCGAGGATCCGAGCGCCGTTGCGCCGCGCGGACTTGATCCAGAGGTCGAGGACCGGCGCACGCTCGACCACCGGCACGTCGCCGAGCACGACGACGACGTCGGCGTCCCGGATCGAGGAGAGCGGGAGTCGGTAGGCGTCGAGCGCGCCGGAGATCTCCTCCGGGAGCGTCGCCTGGTGGGAGTCGAGCCCGACGCGCAGGAGCTTGGCGAGCGCGTACGCCTGCTCGACCGTCTCGGAGCCCGAGAGCACGGTGACGACGCGTCCGTGCGCAGCGCGCAGCAGCCGCTCGGCCTCGTCGAGCGCCTGATCCCACGACACCTCTTCGAGCCCACGCAGGTGCACTCGCTGCAGGGGCCGCGAGAGCCGGTCCTCGGCACGCAGGTGTGTGTAGGCGAAGCGGCCCTTGTCGCAGATCCAGCCCTCGTCGATCTCGGGGTGGTTGCGGGAGAGGATCCGCTTGACCTTCCCCTCGCGCACGGTCGCGTGGACGTTGCAGCCGACCGGGCAGAGACCGCAGACTGTCGGCACGTCGACGATCTCCCAGGGCCGCCCCTCGAAGCGGTACTGCGTTGGCAGTAGGGCACCTACCGGGCAGAGCTCGGTCACGTTGCCGGTGAACGCGCCCGTGTAGGGGATGTCCTCGAAGGTCGTGATCACCGACATTGCCCCGCGGTCGGCGGCGACGAGCTGGCCGTCCTCCGAGACGCTCTCGCTGAAGCGCGTGCAGCGGTAGCAGAGGATGCAGCGCTCGCGGTCGAGCGAGATGGTGGGCGAGATCGGGATGGGCTTCTCGAACGTGTGTTTCTCGAAGCTCATCCGCGTGTTGCCGGGGCCGTAGCGGAAGGTGAGGTCCTGCAGTGGGCACTCGCCGCCCTTGTCGCAGACCGGGCAGTCGAGCGGGTGGTTGACGAGGATGAACTCGAGCGTCGCATCCTGGGCCTCCGCAGCCATCTGAGAGGTGCGCGCTGTCTTCACGACCATCCCGTCCTGCGCGGTCAGGGTGCAGGCCGCTTGCGGCTTGGGCGGCATCCCCTCGACCTCGACGAGACACATCCGGCAGGCGCCGACCGGCTCGCCGAGGCGCGGCTCGTAGCAGAAGACCGGAATCTCGACGCCCGCGGCGAGCGCGGTCTCGATCAGTCCCGTTCCCTTCGGAACGTGGACGTTGCGCTCGTCGATCGTGACGCGCACGAGCTCGGTGCTCATGCCGGCACCTCCTGCGGCACGGTCGTGTGCCCGTGCTGGTCGACCGGCGCCAGGAGCCCTGCGAGCTGAGAGTCGGCGCCGAACGGACAGCCGCCGTGCTCGAGATGGGCCCGGAACTCGTCCCGGAACTTCGTCACGCAGCTTGCAACCGGCATCGCGGCCGAGTCGCCAAGCACGCAGAGGCACTTGCCGATGATCCGGTCGCAGACGTCGAGCGTCAGCTCGAGGTCGCGTTCGGACGCGGTTCCTTCCTCGACTGCGCGCATCAGCTGAACGAGCCAGCGCGTGCCGACGCGGCACGGCGTGCATTTGCCGCACGACTCGTGCATATAGAACTGCGCGACCCGCAGCGCGAACTGGACGATGCACGTCCGCTCGTCGATCACCGTCACGACGCCCGAGCCGATGAAGTAGCCCTTCTTGCCGAGCGAGTCGGCATCGAGCGGCGTGTCGAGGTCGTCCGGCGTCATGACCGGGAACGACGAGCCGCCCATCATCACGGCCTTGAGCGTGTGCCCGCCCGGGACGCCGCCGCCGATGTCGTCGATCAGATGCCGCACCGTGATTCCGTGCGGGGCCTCGTATACGCCCGGCCGCTCGACGTTGCCCGAGAGACAGAAGAGCCGCGTACCGGTCGAGTCGGGCGGGGCACCGATCTTGGCGTACTCCTCCGGACCGACGGCGAAGATCGACGGGATCGTCGTGATCGACTCCACGTTGTTGATCAGCGTCGGCGAGGCGTAGACGCCGGAGACGGCGGGGAACGGCGGCTTCGAGCGGGGCTGCCCGCGCTTGCCTTCGAGCGACTCGAGCAGGGCCGTCTCCTCGCCGCAGATATAGGCTCCCGCGCCGCGGTGGATCACGATGTCGACCTCGCCGAGGATCTCTGCGTCGCGCGCCTGGTCGACCGCGCCCTGCAGCGACTCGTATTCCTCGAGGTACTCACCGCGGATGTAGATGTAGACGCGTTTCGACTGGATCGCGTGCGCGGCGATCAGGCAGCCTTCGATCAGCCGGTGCGGGACCTTGAGCATGATCTCGCGGTCCTTGAAGGTTCCCGGCTCGGACTCGTCCGCGTTGACGGTGATGTAGATCGGCTTCGCGATCTTGTCGGGTGTCGGGATGAAGCTGGCCTTGCGGCCGGTCGGGAAGAAGGCGCCGCCGCGTCCGCGCAGGTTCGACTCGATCATCTGCTGGATCACGGCTTGCGGCTCCTCGGCCCGCGCCTTCTGGAGCTGCACGTAACCGCCGACCGCGCGGTAGGACTCGAGACTGCGGAGGGGCTCGCCCTGATAGCCCGCCAGCACGAGCGCGGGTCCTTCGGCGACGCGAACCGTCGTCTCAGTCATTCAGGAGCTCCGCAACGATTGACGGCACGTCCTCCGGCGTCACCGACTGGCGATACACGTGGTCGACAGCGACGATCGTCGGCGTCGAGCAGCCGCCGAGGCACTCGACGGCGCGGAGCGTGACCTGGCCGTCCTCCGTTGTCTCGCCGGGGGCGACGCCCAGCTCACGCTCGAAGGATTCGAGCACCGCCTGAGCGTTGACGAGCCCGCAGCACACGTTCGTACAGACCTCGATCGTGTGCCGGCCGACAGGCTCCAGATGGAACATGTCGTAGAAGCTCGCGACGGAGTAGCAGTACGCCGGGGTCAGATCGAGCGCATCCGCAGTCTCCTCGATCGCCTCGCGGGACAGCCAGCCGTGACGCTCCTGCGCGAGCCGGAGCGCCGGAAGAATGGCCGAGCGCGTCCCCTCGGGATAGCGCGTCTTGAGCTCCTGCACCTCGTCGTAAAACGTCGTCACCGGTCGGTGTCCCCCATCACTGCGTCGAGCGAGCCGACTACGGCGATCAGGTCGGCGACCAGCGCATGGTGGAGGCAGGTCGCGGTCGCCTCGAGCGCGACGAAGGAAGGCGCGCGGAAGTGGATACGCCACGGCTTCGGCCCGCCGTCCGAGACGAGGTAGCAGCCGGACTCACCGCGCGGCGACTCGACCGCGACGTAGATCTCGCCCTCGGGCACCCGGAACCCCTCGGTGACGATCTTGAAGTGGTGGATGAGGGACTCCATCGAGGTGTGGAGCTCCTCGCGGGGCGGCAGCACGACCTTGCGGTCGTCCGCGATCCACGGCATCCCCTCCATGCGCTCGAGCTTGTCGAGGCACTGGCGGACGATCTTCGTCGACTCCGCCATCTCGTCCATCCGCACGCGGTAACGGGCGTAGACGTCTCCCTCGGGGTAGACCGGCACCTGGAAGTCGACCTGCTCGTAGTGGAGGTAGGGCTGGTCGCGGCGCAGGTCCCAGTCGACACCCGAGGCGCGCAGGTTCGGGCCGGTCTGGCCCAGCGCGATCGCGTCGCGCGCCGAGAGGACGCCGATCCCCTTCGTCCGCTCGAGCCAGATCTCGTTCCGGTCGAGGATGCCCTTGTAGTCGTCGAGCGCGTGCGGCATCCACTCGACGAATTTGCGGCACTCGGGGAAGAAGCCCTGTGGGATGTCCTCTGCGAGCCCGCCGATCTGGAAGTAGCGGGTGTGCATCCGCTGTCCCGTGACGAGCTCGGACAGGTCGAGGACCATTTCCCGCTCGCGGAAGCAGTACCAGAACATCGAAATGGCCCCGAGCTCGAGCGCCGACGTGCCGAGGAAGACGAGGTGCGAGTGGATCCGGTTCAGCTCGCACAGGAGCATCCGCATCCACTTCGCCTTGGTGGGCACCTCCAGCTCGAGCAGCTGCTCGACTGCGAGCACGTAGACGAGCCCGTTGTTCTGGTAGCCGACGTAGTCGATCCGCTCGGGGAAGGTGACGCCCTTCCAGTACGTCTTCGACTCCATCGACTTCTCGAATCCGGTGTGGAGGTAGCCGATCACGGCCGAGACGCCGACGACCTCCTCCCCGTGCAGGTCGACGATCAGACGGAGGACGCCGTGGGTCGAGGGGTGGTTCGGGCCGAAGTTGACCTGGAGTACGTCCTGGCTCTCGCGCAGCTCCTCGGGGACGGCGAGGGTCGTCGGGACGCGCGCGGGGATGCGCGAACCGTCGTACTGGCCGTCGTCGACGACCGGCCAGCTGCCGCGTGTGCTCGGTGGGGTGGCGGTCGCGCTCATTCCTCGTCGCTGAAGCGGACGGGCTCGCCGCCGATCGGGTAGTCCTTGCGCAGCGGGTGGCCTTCCCAGTCCTCCGGCATGAGGAGCCGCTCGAGGTTGGGGTGGCCGTCGAAGACGATCCCCATCAGGTCGAACTGCTCGCGCTCGTGCCAGTCGCAGGTCGGCCAGACCGAGATGACACTCGGCACGCGCTCTCCTTCGTCGGCCCAGCACTGGAGCCGCGCGCGCGGCGCGCCCTGTCGCAGCGCAAGGAGGTGGTAGCTGATGGAGAACCGCTTGGGCTTGAGCTCGGGGAGTGCCTGGAGCCCCTGCGTCATCGGATGCATGAGGTCGCGGCCGCTCGCCGTGCCGATGTAGCCCGACACACCTTTGTCGCCCCAGTCGAGGTAGTCGGTTGCGACCACGTCGACGCAGACGTCGAAGCCGAGCTCGTCGCGTGCGTGCTCACAGGCCTGGCGGATCCGCCCCGTCTCGATCGTCACCGTCGGCATCTCCGGTCCGTCCTTGTGCGAGACGTAGCCCGGCAAGCGCTGCCACTCACTCACGTGGCCACCCCGACGCGCTCGTACGCCGGCGGCACGCCTGCCTGGTGCGCCTCGTGCAGGCGGATGATCCCCTCCATCAGCGCTTCCGGCCGCGGCGGGCAGAAGGGGATGTAGATGTCGACCGGGACGATCCGATCGACGCCCTGGAGGATCGTGTAGTTGTTGAACATTCCGCCGGAGCTCGCGCAGACGCCCATCGCGATCACCCACTTCGGCTCGAGCATCTGGTCGTAGATCTGGCGCAGCGGCTGCGCCATCTTGTGCGCGACCCGGCCTGAGACGATGAGCAGGTCTGCCTGACGCGGCGAGGAGCGGAAAGCCTCCATCCCGAAGCGCGCGATGTCGTAGCGCGCGGAGACAATCGACATCATCTCGATCGCGCAGCACGCGAGCCCGAACGTGTCGGGCCACATCGACTTCGTCTGCGCCCAGCGCACGGCCTTCTCGAGCGTCGTCAGCCCGAGCGCGCGCTCGAGCTCGTCGGCTCCCATCTCCTCCTCGAAGCGCGAAGGGCCCTTGGTAGGCCAGAGCAGCCGCTCCGACTGGAGCCCGTAGTCGCGCAGGCGCGGCGTGTCGTCAGCCACCGGGCCTCACCAGTTCAGCGCGCCCTTCCGCCAGATGTAGACGTAGGCGACGAGGAGGATGAGAACGAAGAAGGCGAGCTCCAGAAACCCGAACCAACCGAGCGCGTGCAGCTGAACGGCAAGCGGGTAGAGGAAGACGATCTCGATGTCGAAGACGATGAAGAGCATCGCCGTCAGGTAGAAGCTGACGCTGAAGCGCTGGCGCGGCAGCGGTCCGGTCGACACACCCGACTCGAACGGCACCGTCCGGGCACGCGTTCGGCGCGCAGGCTTCTGCGAGAACTTGAACGACATCCACATCATCGATGCGGGAATAAGGAGCGCGAGGATCCCGTAGATCAGGAATGGCAGCCAGCTGTCGAGCATCTACTTCGCGCTTCTCCCCTTACCCGTTAGGGCCCCCGAAGCACTCACCGAGTCGATGACGTTATCAATGTCGCGAGGGTGCACTTGCCGGTACCGAATCCCTGTAACGGAGCCTGCAGCGGCTGTTACAAACTTCGGCGTCACGCGCCGGGGCGCGACCGGGTGAGTGGAAGTCACGTTGCTACGATGGGAGGCAGATGGAGATCCAGGAGCGCACCGAGAGCATCGTCTCGCTGACGCCTGCGGCGGCAGTGAAGATCCGCAACCTGATGGCGTCGGAAGAGGACGTCTCCGTGCTGCGCGTCGCGATCGAGGGCGGCGGCTGCTCGGGCTTCCAGTACGGCCTCGGCTTCGACCGCAGCGCCCAGGAGGGCGACCACGAGTTCGAGTGCGAGGGCGTCACCGTCGTCGTCGATCCCTTCAGCGCGCCGTATCTCATGGGTGCGCAGGTCGACTATCTCGAGACGATCCAGGAGTCCGGGTTCAAGATCGAGAACCCGAACGCCGTCGCCTCGTGCGGCTGCGGCCACTCGTTCCAGGTGGCCGAGGGCGAGTCGCCCGAGGATGCCGCCGGCTGTGGCTCCGGCTGTTCGCACTGACGCGCTAGCCCGACAGAGCACGATTAGAGTCGGCGCACCTATGCGCGTCGCCGTCGTCGGATCGGGCCCGGCGGGCTTCTACGCCGCCGGTGCGCTGCTGTCCGCGGATCTGTCCGTCGAGGTGGACATGATCGAGCGCCTGCCGACGCCGTGGGGGCTGGTACGGCTCGGCGTCGCGCCCGACCACCCGAAGCTGAAGACGGTCTCGCGCGCCTTCGAGCGGATCGCCGAGCAACCAGGCTTCCGCTTTCTCGGCAACGTCGAAGTCGGCCGGGACCTCCACCATGAAGACCTCGTGCGCCTGTACGACGCCGTCATCTACGCCGTCGGTGCACAGACCGACCGCCGGCTCGGTATCCCGGGCGAGGACCTGCCCGGCTCCTGGGCGGCCACCGAGTTCGTGGCCTGGTACAACGGCCATCCCGATTACCAGCAGATCGAGTTCGACCTCGAGGTCGAGCGGGCGGTGGTGATCGGTGTCGGAAACGTCGCGCTCGACATCGCGCGAATGCTTGCGCTGACGCACGAGGAACTGGCACCGACGGACACCACTGACCCCGCGATCGCCGCAATCGAGAGCTCACCGATTCGCGAGATCGTCGTCGTCGGGAGGCGCGGCCCGGCGCAGGCCGCGTTCACCACGCCCGAGCTGCAGGAGATGGGCGAGCTCACCGGGGCGGACGTCGTCGTGGATCCGGCCGACCTCGAGGGCGTGGAGCCACAGGGCACGAATGCCGAGCGCAATCTCGCCGTTCTCCAGGATTTCGCGGCGCGAACGCCTGAGGGCAAGCCCCGTCGCGTCGTGTTTCGTTTCTTCGAGTCAGCCGTGGCGATCCTCGGCGACGAGCGCGTTGAGGGGATCGAGCTCGTCCGCAACGAGCTCGACGCAAACGATCGCGCCGTCCCTACGGACGAGCACGAGACGCTCCCGTGCGGCCTCGTCTTCCGCAGCGTCGGCTACCACGGAGTCGCGTTGCCCGGAGTGAGCTTCGACGCAGCCCGCGGCACGATCCCCAATGAGGGCGGACGCGTGGCGCCGAGCGTCTACTGCGCCGGCTGGATCAAGCGCGGCCCCACCGGGGTCATCGGCACGAACAAGAAGGACGCGACCGAGACGGTCGAGCTCCTGCTCGAGGACGCCGCCGCGGGCCGGCTCGAGCAGGACCCGGACGCGACTGGCGCCGCCGTCGACGCCGTGCTTGCCGAGCGCGGCGTGGAGGTCGTGGAGTACGCCGGCTGGACGGCCATCGACGAGGTCGAGCGGGCGGCCGGTGAGAAATCCGGGCGTCCGCGGGTGAAGCTGTGCTCGTGGGACGAGTTACTGGCGGCGGCGGACCGGGTAGCTGAGCGATCGTAAGAGGCTCGTAAGTAGGGCCTTTACGGAGGTCCGTGGCACACCTAGACTCCGTCCGCTTCAACAACTGCGGGGGAAGAAAGCAAGGGGGATTACCTTGAGATTCAGGCTCACACGCACGCGCGTCGCCGTTCTTGCGATCGGCGTCGCGGCAATCGTCGTAGCCACCGCCGGTTCGCTGGGCTCGGCCCATGCAGCCTCCGGGCGCCAGGCGATCGCAAACACGCGGCCCGCGTGGCTGAACCACGCGACGAATCAGGGCCACGCCTCGCCGGGAGCTGCGGTCAGCGCTCGGATCTACCTCACGCCGAACGGTGGCATGGCCAAGCTGCAGCAGTTCGCCCTGGCCGTCTCGACGCCGGGCAGCAAGCAGTATCGCCACTTCCTCAAGCCGAGCCAGTACTTCCAGCGCTTCGGCACGACCGGCGGCGCGGTCTCGGCCGTCAAGTCCTGGCTGACGGGAGCGGGCCTCCACGTCAACGCCGTCGAGCCGCACAACCGGTGGGTCGACGTCAGCGGTGACGTCGCGCAGGCCCAGAAGGCGTTCGGCGTCACGATCAACCGCTACCGGCACAACGGCCTCTCGGTGCAGGCGCCGACGGGCGCGCTCAGCGCCCCGGCCGGTGTTGCATCGTCCGTGCTGGCGGTGTCAGGCGTCGATACGACGCCGCAGTACGTCAAGCCGGACTCGCAGAAGCCGGCTCCGCCCGAGCCTGGCTTCCGGAACGCCACGCCGTGCTCTATGTACTACGGCGAGAAGATGGCCACCACCCTTCCGCAGTTCGACGGCCACACACTTCCGTACGCACCGTGCGGCTACACCGGCACGCAGTTCCGCTCGGCGTACGAGGGAGCGACGACGCTGGACGGGACGGGCGTCACGGTCGCGATCACCGACGCGTACGGCTCGCCGAACATCGCCTCGGACGCGTCCACGTACGCGGCCAACAACGATGATCGCGCGTACAAGCCTGGCCAGTTCAGCCAATCGCTGCCGAGCACCATGACGCGCGTGAACAACGGGTCGCACCAGTGCGGCGAGAACGGCTGGTACGGCGAGGAGACACTCGACGTCGAGGCCGTCCACGCGATGGCGCAGGGAGCGAAGATCCGCTACTACGGCGCGGCGAGCTGCTACGACACGGACTTCCTCGCCGCCTTCGCCAGGATCAACGACGAGGACGCGGCACAGATCGTCACCAACTCCTGGGGCGGTGTCGAGGTCGGCGAGAAGCCGAGCCTTATCGCCGCATACGAGCAGGCGTTCCTCCAGGGCGCCGCGGAGGGAATCTCCTACATGTTCTCCTCCGGGGACAACGGCGACGAGGTCGCCAACACCGGAACGCTGCAGCCTGACTATCCGACCTCCGACCCGTTTGCGACCGCGGTCGGCGGCACGAGCACCGCAATCAACGCGGCCGGCTCGCTTGCGTGGGAGACGGGCTGGGGGACCCAGAAGTACAGCCTCTCCTCTGATGGGACCGCGTGGACTCCTCTCGGCTTCCTCTACGGCGCCGGCGGTGGCGAGTCGTTGCTCTTCGGGCAGCCCGCCTACCAGGCCGGCATCACGCCGGCTGGGGCTCGTGGCGTCCCGGACGTCGCAATGGACGCCGACCCGACGACGGGGATGCTCGTCGGCGAGACGCAGACGTTCCCTGAGGGTGTCGCCTACGGGCAGTACCGGATCGGCGGCACGAGCCTCGCGTCGCCGCTCTTCGCCGGGATGACGGCGCTGGCGTTCCAGCACGCCGGCGGCGGGGTGGGCCTGCTCAATCCCACCATCTACGCCAATGCGAGCACCGGCGCGTTCACCGATGTGGCGGGCACTCCTGCCGACGTGGGCAACGTCCGGGCCGACTTCGCCAACGGGCTCGACAGCTCCGGGGGGGTCATCTACTCGGTGCGGACCTTCAACCAGGACTCGAGTCTGGCGTTGAACACGGGCTGGGACGACATCACGGGCCTTGGCAGCCCGAACTCCGGCTGGCTGACGGCAGTCGGCTAATTGTCTCTGGGACGGTCGCGTCCTCTGGGGCGCGACCGTCCTTCTGTCCCCCAAAGAGGGGAACCGCCGACCTCGCGGGGCGCCGATGGACCTGGAGTGGATCCCATCCCCGTCGAATGTCTCCAGTGTGGCACCACCCGTGTCGCGCATCGGGACCGGTTCAAGCACTTCGAGTCGCCGGAGTGTCCCGAGTGCGGCTACCTCGGCTGGGCGCCGGTGCTAGAGGTGAAGAAGAACGAGCGGCGTGCGTTGCCTGCGCGGCAGCAGGCTGACCGCCGGATCTCTTCCGTCGCGTAGCTCCCCGCAGCGACGGCCTCTCCCGCTTCCCTACACTCGCCTTGATGGCGGAGACGGAGGAGCGGCAAGAGCTCTGGGGAGGTGAGACGACGAAGGCGGTTGCGAACTTCCCGGTCTCGGGTGAGCCGATTCCGGCTCCGGTAGCGCGCTGGCTCGGCCGGATCAAGGGCGCCGCGGCACGTGCGAACGCCAATCTTGGCCTGCTCGATGCGGACAAGGCGGAGCGGATCTCGGCCGCTGCGGCCCGGATCGCGGAGGGCGAGCTCGACGACCAGTTCCCGATCGACGTCTTCCAGACCGGCTCGGGGACCTCGTCGAACATGAACGCGAACGAGGTGATCGCGAACCTCGCAGGCGAGGACGTCCATCCCAACGACGACGTCAACATGGGCCAGTCCTCGAACGACGTCTTCCCCTCGGCCGTGCACCTGGCGGCCCTCGACGAGATCACGAACGACCTGCTGCCCGCGATGGATCGCCTCGCGTCCTCGCTGGAGGCGAAGGCGCAGGAGTTCGACGACGTCGTCAAGTCGGGACGAACGCACTGGATGGACGCCGTCCCGGTCACGCTCGGCCAGGAGTTCGGTGGCTACGCCGCGCAGGTGCGCCAGGGCATCGACCGCGTCCGCGACACGCTGCCACGACTCGGACAGATCCCACTCGGCGGCACCGCGACCGGCACCGGCCTCAACACACATCCCGAGTTCGCGGCGCGCGTCCGCGAGCTGCTCACGGGCGAGACGGGCCTCGCGATCTCCGCGCCCGCCGATCCGTTCGAGGCGCAGGCGGCGCGTGACGGGATCGTGGAGGCCTCGGGTGCGCTGAAGACCGTCGCCGTCTCGCTCACGAAGGTGGCGAACGACATCCGCTTTCTCGGCTCCGGCCCGCGAGCCGGGCTCGCCGAGATCGCGCTGCCGGAGCTCCAGAAGGGGAGCTCGATCATGCCGGGCAAGGTGAACCCGGTGATGCCCGAGGTCGTGACGCAGGTCGCGGCACAGGTGGTCGGCAACGACGCGGCGATCGCGGTCGGCGGCATGCAGGGGCACTTCGAGCTCAACGTCTTCGTCCCGCTGCTCGCGCGCAACATCCTCGATTCCGTGAAGCTGCTGGCGAGCGCGTGTCGGCTGTTTGCCGAGAAGTGCGTCGATGGGATCGAGGCGAACCGCGACAACTGCGAGCGCTACGCCGAACTGACCCTTTCGGCCGCAACTGCGCTCAACCCGTACATCGGCTACGACCGCGCAACGGAGATCGTCGAGGAGGCCGCCGCTTCGGGGCGTTCACTGCGCGAGGTCGCGCGGGAGAAGGGCGTCGAGGACGCCGTGCTCGACGAGGCGCTCGACTACCGCAAGATGGCGAAACCGCACGGCTGATCACCGCCCGGCGAAAGCTCGCTTTCACCGGTCGATTTCACCCTTGTAAACTCGCGCCTTCTGCATGACTATCAGGCTTCAAGGTGCGCAGCCGAGCGCGCCCGCGATCCTCAAGAGAAGGGGAGGGCAATGAAGGGCAAGTTCCATTTGTCCAAGCGTGTGTTCGCATTCGCTTTGGTCGCCGCCGCGGCGATCGCGACGCTCGCCGCGTCGACTGGCGGGGCCGCGACGCACACGATGACACCGTCGATCGGGGCGAACCCGGAGGTCCAGAACCTCGGCGCGCTCAATAGTCCTGCCGGTCAGCCGGGTCGCCTCCGCGCCTGTCAGCTGGCCGGCCTCTGCCAGGGGCCGAATCAGATCCGCGATGCCTACAACGTCCAGTCGCTACTCGACCAGGGCGTCGACGGGACCGGCCAGACGATCGTGATCATCGACGCGTATGGCAGCGACACGATCCAGTCGGATCTGGCGACGCAAGATGCGTACTTCGGCCTCGCGCCCGCAACGCTGAACGTCATCCATCCGGACGGTCCGCCCGACCCGACAACGCCGGCAAATCGCGGCGGCTGGAAGGGTGAGACGACGCTCGACGTCCTGTCGGCGCACGCGATAGCGCCGGGTGCGACTATCGATCTCGTCGTTGCGAAGTCGAACAACGACTCCGACATCCTCAGCGCGACCAAATACGTCGCCGATCACAACCTCGGCGACGTGGTCTCGCAGAGCTTCGGCGAAGCCGAACAGTGCATGGGCACCGACCTGCTGAATCAGCAGCACAAGGTGTTCCAGCAGCTCACCAACGAAGGCATCACGCTGCTGGCGTCCTCGGGCGACCAGGGCGCGGCCTTGCCGACCTGTGACGGCAGCGGATTCTTCAAGGCAGCGAGCACGCCGGCCACGGATCCGATGGTGACGGCGGTCGGCGGTACCGATCTCATCACGACTCCGCCGACGGGCATCGACTGTCACGGCAACCCGGCCACCACCTCGACGGCCGCATGTCCCGCGTTCGAGGTCACGCCTGGCGGCCAGTGGGTCTCGGAGAGCGTGTGGAACGAAGGCGCTGGCCTTGCAGGGGGCGGGGGCATCAGCACCGTCTACAGCCGGCCCGACTTCCAGGCTCCGGTCGTGAAGGACTCGCACATGCGTGAGATCCCGGACATCGCCTACTCGGCGTCGCTCGGGCACTCGATCCTGATCATCATGAGCTGCACGGCCGCGGACACCTCCGCGTGCGGCGCCGCCGGTACCTTCGTGTTCGGCTTCGGCGGCACGAGCTGCGGTTCGCCCCAGTGGGCGGGCCTCGTCGCCCTCATGGATCAGATGGCCGGCGGCCGCGTCGGCCCGATTAACAAGACCCTGTACAAGCTGGGCAAAGGCAACGCTGCTGGCACGTTCTTCCACGACACCACCGTGGGTGACAACAGCGTTCCGGCATCGGCGATCGCGGGTACGCCGATCACGGGCTTCTCCGCCGTCCCGGGTTGGGACGCGGCGACCGGTTGGGGTTCGCCGATCGCCAACAAGCTCGTCCCCGCGATCGCGAAGCCGGGCAACGGCTGAGTCGACGCGCTGAGCTGTGACGAAGGGGGTCGCCGAACCGGCGGCCTCTTTCGTTACGCGACTACGAGATGTGGAGCTTGGCCGCGAACGTGTGGGACGTGTGCGTCGCGGTGAAGCGGTAGGAACCGGGCCGCTTGGGATTTGCAAGGTTCGCCTTCCGCGTGAAGACGAGCTTCAGGGTGCCGGGTCCCATCGCGCCGCACAGCACGCCGGTGGGAGGCTTGATCGTCACCGTGACCTGGCGCCCATCGACCTTTCCGGCAATCGGCTTTCCCGCAAGCTGAACCGCTCCGGCCGCGAGTTGCTTCGGCACCTTCAGTGCCTTGGGGAAGGTGACCACGAGCGGCCCCGCGCCGGGGTAGTTGCACTGCATCTGGTAGCGCAGGGTCAAGGTGAGGCGGATGTGATGCGCGCTCGCCCCCTGAGGCGACGCGCTCACCGTCATCGATGAGAGGTCAAGCGTTCTTTGCCTCGACCCTGCGCCGGCATTGCCCACGCCGACCAGGAGTGCCGCGCAAACCAGGCTGACGATGATCCCTCCGCGCACGGCGCGATCCTACCCTGCCGCCTGATCCGTAAACGCCGGAAACGGCGCTCCACTCAGGCGATCTCGCGGATCCCTCGTTCAAAAAGTCGGTTCTTCCTGCAGAGACCTCCTCTCTGAATCAAGATGCATCGGCACAAGCGAAGAGCGTGGCTGTCAGCCCGCTCACGTCATCGAGGGAGAAGAAGGGGGAAGAATGAAGGAGCTTCGTCCGAGGACGGCTGCGTCTCTTTCGCGGTCCTCGCCTTCGCGGTGGCTATCGCCGTGGCGCTCGTGGGTGCGTCCGCATCGAGTGCGGCCGCTCCGACCGCGCATCCGATCAACGTCAACCCGCAGACACTCCACCTGGCGGGTACACCCGGCCCCGGCATCGTTCACTTCTCGTGCCAGGGCAAGCCGATCGACGGCTCTCAAGGCATTTCGTGCAACTCCCCGGCCCAGATCCAGCAGGCATATGGCTACTCCGGGCTGCTGTCGTCGGGCATCGACGGCACCGGCAAGACGATCGTCATCATCGATGCGTACGCCAATCCCTACCTCACGGGACCCACTGGCGACCTTGCGCTCGAGGATGCGTCGTTCGGCTTGTCGAATCCGCCGAGCTTCACGGTGCTTCAGCAGCCGAATGCCGTTCCCGCCTACGACCCGACCGACCCGAACCAGGTCGGCTGGGCGGGTGAGGAGACACTCGACGTCGAGTGGGCACATGTCATGGCCCCCGGCGCGAACATCGTCCTCGCTGAGGCTGCCAGCAACAACGACTCGGATCTGCTGGCGACGACCAAGTACGTGATCGACCATCACATCGGCGACGTCATCTCGCAGAGCTTTGGCGAAGCCGAGTCGTGCATGGATCCGAGCCTGTTGGCCCAGCAGCATGCGCTGTTCGCCCAGGCGGTCAGCGAGGGCTACACGATCTTCGCGTCGTCGGGAGACAGTGGCGCTGCGCAGTTCAACTGTGCCGGCACTGCTGCGATCGAGTCCGCGAGCACGCCGGCGTCCGACCCGAACGTCACCGGCGTCGGCGGAACGACCCTCGGTACCGATGCGAGTGGCAATCGTCTCAGCGAAACCGCCTGGACGGAGCAGTTCTTCGGGTGCAATCCGCCGGCTGTTGATTTCCCGTTCGACATCAACTGCAGCGGCGGCGGCTTCAGCTCGATCTACGGCCGCCCGAGCTACCAGGCCTCGATGATCAAGGGCAACAGCCGCGGTGTTCCGGACGTCTCGTACAACGCAGGCTCAACGGCGGCGTGATCAGCGTCTGCAGCGCCTGCAATGACGGCGTACCGGCCTTCTTCCTCTTCGGAGGCACGAGCGCCGGCTCGCCGCAGTGGGCTGCACTGACCGCCGACGCGGATCAGATGGCGGGGCACGACCTCGGCAACATCAACCCGTCGCTGTACCACATCGGGCAGGCACCGACGCTCTACGCGATGAACCTGCACGACATAACTACCGGCAACAACGACGTGTCCGAAATCGGCGGTAACGGCTTCGACGCCGGCAAGGGCTGGGATCCGGTAACGGGTCTCGGAACCCCGAACGCCGCCAAGCTCCTGCCGAGCCTCGTGGCCAGGAGTCAGTAAGAGAAGCAGAGTCGAGCTCGGGCCGTCTCGCGGCGGCCCGAGCTCCCCTTAGTACGCGACCGCGCCTCGTCTCGTCGTCGCCGCGTGCTTCTGCTCGTCGGCGCGGTAGCTCGAGCGCACGAGCGGGCCCGAGAAGACCGAGCCGAAGCCCAGGGCCTCGCCCTGCTCCCGGAACCAGCGGAACTCGTCGGGATGCACCCAGCGGTCGATCTGTGCGTGCTTCGCGCTCGGCTGGAGGTACTGGCCGATCGTCACGACGTCGACGCCGTTGGCGCGTAGGTCGCGCATCGTCTCCACGACCTCGTCGTTCGTCTCGCCGAGGCCGACGATGATGCCCGACTTCGTCAGCACGGGATAGTCGGCGATCTCTTTCGCGCGGCGCAGCAGCCAGAGCGCGCCGTCGAAGCTCGCCTTCGCGCCGCGCATCCGCGCATGCAGGCGCCGAACCGTCTCGATGTTGTGGTTGAAGACCTCAGGTCGTGCCGCGAGCACCGTTTGCAGCGCCTCCTCCTCGACCCCGAGGAAGTCGGGCGTCAGCACCTCGACTGACGCCCCGGGCAGCTTCGCCTTGAGCGCGCGGATCGTCGCCGCGTAATGACCGGCGCCGCGGTCGGGGACGTCGTCGCGGTCGACCGACGTGACCACGACGTGCTTGAGCTTCATCTGCGCTGCCGCCTGGGCGAGCCGCAGTGGCTCGAGCGGATCGGGCGGCGACTCGGGCTTGCCGGAGTTGACATAGCAGTAGCGACAGGCGCGCGTGCAGGTGTCCCCGAGGATTTGGAACGTCGCTGTGCCGCGTCCCCAGCACTCCGAGATGTTCGGGCAGCGCGCCTCCTCGCAGATCGTGTGCAGCGAGAGCCCGTGCACGAGCTTCTGGACGTCGAAGTACGAACCGTCCTTCGACGGCGCGCGCACCTTCATCCACTCTGGGCGGCGAGGCCGTTCGGCGACGGGAAGCGATGAGTTCATAGACGCGTTCCAGTCTAGGTGGCGTAGCGGAACGAACCGCTGCTAGCCTCAAGCGGACCGCACAGTCCGTTTACCAGATCGTAAGGAGTCGAATTGAGCCGCCATTCCACGAATCCCTGGGTCGTACTCGTCATCATCTGTCTCGCGCAGTTCATGGTCGTGCTCGACGCGACGATCGTGAACGTCGCGCTGCCCCACATCCAGAGCGCGCTCGGTTTCAGCGAGGCGAGCCTGCAGTGGGTGATCAACGCGTACACGCTCGTGTTCGCCGGCTTCCTCTTGCTCGGCGGACGTGCGGGTGACCTTCTGGGACGGAAGCGGCTCTTCCTCATTGGTCTCGTCATCTTCACTGCGGCCTCGTTCCTGAACGGCATCTCGAGCACGTCGGGGATGCTGATCGGCTTCCGGGCGCTGCAGGGCCTCGGCGCGGCACTCATCTCGCCGGCCGCCCTTTCGATCATCTCGACGACCTTCGACGAAGGGAAAGAGCGTGCGCGGGCGCTCGCGGTCTGGGCGGCGATCGCCATCGGCGGCTCGGCGGTCGGGCTCGTGCTCGGCGGTGCGCTGACCCAGGCGTTCTCTTGGCGCTGGATCTTCTTTGTCAACGTTCCGGTCGGCATCTTCGCGTTCTTCGCAGCGCTGCGGCTTGTCCCCGAGTCGAAGGACGAGCATGCGCACAAGGGCTACGACCTCGCGGGCGCCGTCACCGTGACCGGCGGCCTGATGTTGCTTGTGTACGGGCTCGTCAACTCGGCGCAGCACGGCTGGGGCTCGACGGTGTCGATCGTCTCCTTCGTAGCCGCGGCCGCGCTTCTGGTCGGGTTCGTCCTGATCGAGCAGCGCTCGGCGGAGCCGCTCGTCCGGCTCTCCATCTTCCGCGTCCGCTCGCTCACGACCGCGAACCTGTCCATGTTCCTCGCGTTCTCGGGAATGTTCGCGATGTTCTTCTTCAACACGCAGTACATCCAGCGTGCGCTTGGCTTCGGCCCGCTGAAGGCCGGCGTTGCGTTCCTGCCGTTTACGGCAGGGATCATGATTTCCGCAGGGCTTGCCTCCGCGTTGGCGCCGCGGATCGGCGTCCGGCCGGTCACCGCCGCCGGCATGGTGCTGACGATCCTCGGGCTGATCCTCTTCGCCCGGATGCCCGTCAACGGCTCGTACGCGAGCGACGTCCTGCCGGGAATGATCCTGGCCTCGCTCGGGATGGGTGCCATCTTCATGCCGCTGACTCTCGTGGCGACGACAGGCCTCAAGAACGAGGACCAGGGACTCGCGTCAGGGCTCTTCAACACCTCACAGCAGGTAGGCGGGGCACTAGGGCTGGCGGTCCTGTCGACGATCGCGGTCAACCACACGAATAGTGCAGCGCTTGCCAACCCGCTCGATCCGGCGTCGTTGCCTTCGATCGTGCACGGTTGGCAGTGGGCCTTCGGGGGGGCCGCGGTGCTCGTCACGCTGAGTCTCATCGTCTTCGTTGCGCTCCTGCGGAAGCGGGACGTGGCGCGGATCGAGGCCGAGGCCAGGACCGACGACCAGCCGGTGTTCGCGAGCTGATGACCGAGCTGCGCGCCGACGCGCGGCGCAATCTCGAGTTGGTGCTCGACGCGGCGGAGCATGCCTTCGGCGCGTCGGGCCCTGACGCGAGCATCGACGAGATCGCCCGGCTGGCGGGCGTCGGCCACGGGACGGTGTTCCGCCGTTTCCCCACCAAGGACGACCTCATGTATGCGGTCATCGAGCGCCACGTCGCGCAGATGTGCGGGATCGCGGAGGAGGCGTTGGATTCCGCCGATCCCGGGGAGGCGTTCTTCGACTTCGTCTGGCGGATCGCGGAGCTCAACATGAGCACTCCCGGCTTGCACCGGTGCGTCGTCCACTGCGGAGACAAGCCAGGCGCTGCCGAGCTCGAGAGTCTCGCGGACCGAATCGTCTCCCGCGCCCAGCGTGCCGGAGCGGTGCGGCGGGACGTGAAGGCCGAGGATGTGCGACTCCTCGTTCGCGGAGCACTCACGAACGCACCGGCCGGGCAGTGGCGTCGCCATCTCGCGGTAGTCCTGGACGGCCTTCGCACTTAGAGTCCAGGCGCATGAGCTGGTACGTGCGCAACGTCCGTGAGATGAAGTGGTGGGATTGCGGTCCGCGCGGCTTCGTCACCGAGCTCGTCGACGACGAAAAGCCCCAGGTCGGCGCAAATCTCTTCGTCCTCGCGCCCGGACAACCGATGGCGATGTACCACTGGGAGGCCGACCAGGAGGGGTTTCTCGTCCTCTCGGGCGAGGCGCTGCTCATCGTCGAAGGTGAGGAGCGGCCGCTGCGTCCATGGGACTACTTCCACTGCCCGCCGAACGTCTCGCACACGATCGTCGGCTCAGGCTCGGGGCCGACCGCGATCCTTGCGATCGGAGCACGCGACGACCAGGACGGGGCGGACTGGGGCGGCTATCCGTACTCCGAGCTGGCGATGAAACACGACGCGAGCGCCGAGGAAGAGACGACGGATGCCGAAGTCGCGTACGCGCGGTTCCCGTCCGGGAAGCCGACCGAGTTCAGCGAGGACTGGCTGCCCTAGCGAGTGGCGGCGAACTGCTCGTGGAGCGGCTGCGGCCAGAGGCCGGCGCCCTCATCGGCCGGCAGCTCCTCGAGCTCGAGTCCGAAGACGTCTTCGAGCGCGGCGACCGCGGGAGTTCGCATCTCATCGACGCTCACGGGACGTCCGAGCTCGCGCGCGATGGTGGTGAACATCGCGTCCTCGAGCCCGCAGGCGGTGATCCAGTCGGTGAACGGTGCCGGGTCGAGGTCGACGTTGAGGGCGTAACCGTGCGTCGTCACCCAGCGTGAGACGTGCACTCCGATCGAGGCGATCTTGCGCGGCGGCCGCTCGAGCCACACGCCCGTCAGTCCCTCGATGCGCGTTGCCTCCGCGCCGACTGCGCCGAGCGTCCCGATGAGTGCCTCCTCGAGGTTCCGGACGTATTGCTTCACGTCTCGGCCGTGCCGTTTCAGGTCGAGGATCGGGTAGCAGACGAGCTGGCCGGGGCCGTGGAAGGTCGACTTGCCGCCGCGGTCGGTCTCGACGACCTCGACCTCCGCGCCCTTGGGTACGTGCAGCTCCTCGGTCTCGTCGGTGCGCCGGCCGAGCGTCACCACTGGCGGGTGCTCGAGCAGGACGACCGTGTCGGGGATCGCGCCCTGCGAGACCGCGCCGGCGAGGGAGCGCTGCAGCTCCCAGGCCCCGAGGTACGGCACCTCGCCGAGTTGGAGGACGTAGCCGCCGGCCACGGGGTCAGGCTAGCGTGGCGTGCGTGCGTGCAGTCGTGCTCGTCGAAGGGATCACCGATCGGATCGCGCTCGAGGCGGTCGCGGCGAAGCTCGGCCGCGACCTCGAGGCCGAAGGCGTCGAAGTCGTGCCGATCGGCGGTGCGCAGGCGATCCGGCGCGCGTTCGCGGAACACGAGGGCGACCGCGTCGTCGGACTCTGCGACGCTCCGGAGGAGCACTGGTTCCGTCGGGTGCTCGGGGATGCGACCTACGTCTGCGTCGAGAACCTCGAGGATGAGCTGATCCGCGCGCTCGGCGCTGCCCGTGTCGAGGAGATCGTGACAGCGCAGGGCGACCTCGAGACCTTCCGCAACTTCCAGAACCAGCCTGCCTGGCGCGGACGCAGCACCGAGTCGCAGCTACTGCGCTGGACGCACAACGGCAACCGCCATCAGCGCTACCCGCCGCTGTTGATCGAAGCGCTCGAGCCGGAGCAGATCCCGCTGCCGCTCGCCGGTGTGCTCGAGCATGTCTGAGGTCTGGTCCGCCGAGGAGCATGTGGAAGAGGAGCGCGCGCGGCAACTCGTCCGCGCGCAGTTCGAGGAGCTCGCCGCCGACGTGGTCACCCTCGTCAGCGAGGGCTGGGACTACGCCGTCTTCCGGGTCGACGGCGAGTGGGCGTTTCGCTTTCCCCGCCGCGAGGTGGTTGTGCCCGGCACCGAGCGGGAGATCGCGGTGCTGCCTGTGCTCGCGACCCGCCTGGATGTCGGTGTGCCCGCGCCGGCGTTCGTCGGGCGGCCGAGCGACGGCTTCCCGTGGCCGTTCTACGGCGCTCGCTATCTCGAAGGCGTCGAGGCAACCGGCCGGCCGGTCGACCCTGTTCCATTGGGTGCTGCGCTACGCGCGCTGCACGCCCCCGAGACGCTGGCCGCCGTCGGTGAGGAGCTTCCCACCGATCCGCTCGGTCGGGTGGACATGAACATGCGCCTCCCGCGTCTCGAGGAGCTCGGCATCGATGCTCCGGCTCTCGTTGCAGCGGCTCGCGGGCTGCCCCCTCCCCGCCACGCGGCCGTCTGCCATGGCGACCTGCACATGCGTCAGCTGCTCGTCGACGGCGATGCGCTCACCGGCATCGTCGACTGGGTGGACGTCTGCCGCTCGGACCCGGCGGTCGACCTCTCCGTCGCCTGGAGCACGCTCGATGCTGCGCGACGCCGGTCGTTCTTCACCGCCTACGGCGAAGTCGGCGAGGAGACACGCGTTCGCGCGCGCGTGGTCGCGGCGTTCCTGTGCGGGATGCTCGCCGACTGGGCGAGGAAGGAGCGGGTCCCGGTCGTGCTCGATGCCGCCGAGGTGGGTCTTCGGCGCGCGATCGACGAGAGCTAGTCCCCGTCGCCCTCCCAGCCCTCGAGCCGCTCGCGCAGGTCGCGGAGGAAGCGGCCGGCGAGGGCGCCGTCGACAAGACGGTGGTCGTATGTGAGCGTGATGTTCATCAGCGGTCGGATCGCGATCACGTCCTGGCCGAGCTCGTCCTCGACCACCCACGGTCGCTTCACGAGCGCGTACGTGCCGAGAATCGCCGACTGCGGCTGGCTGATCACCGGCGTGCCGTGGAACGTGCCATAGCCGCCGGGGTTCGTGATCGTGAACGTGCCGCCCTGGACGTCATCCGGGACGAGCTGCTTGTTGCGCGCCTTCGCCGCGATCTCCGAGATGCCACGCGCGAGTCCGAGCAGGTTCAGGCCCTCGGCGTTGCGGATGACGGGGACGATGAGCCCCTTCCCCTCCGCGAGCTCGACGGCGATCCCGAGATTGACGAAGTTGCGCGTGACGATCGAGTCGCCGCGCATCTCGGCGTTGACGTACGGGTAGTCGCGCAGCGTCTCGACCGATGCCTTCGCGACGAACGCGAGGTAGGTCGGGTTCACGCCGTAAGCGGCCTGGTACTCCTTCTTGAGCGTGTTGCGCACCGCGACGATGCGCGAGAAGTCGATCTCGATCGCGCTGGTGACATGCGCGGACGTGTCGAGGGAGCGGCGCATGTGTTCGGCGATGCCGCGCCGCATTGCAGTTATCGGCTCGACCGTTTCGCCGGGGAGCGTCTCGCCTGCCGCGACAGGCGCCGGGGCGGGAGGCTTCGCCGGTGGAGCGGGCGGCGCCTCGGCCGGTGGTGCTGCCGGGGCGGGAGCCTGCGCCGGCGGAGCAGCCGGAGCTGCTTGCGCGGGCTCCGGCGTCGCTGCCTGCGGCTGCGCGCCGCCGGACTCGACGAACGCGAGGATGTCCTTCTTCGTCACCCGACCGCCAGAGCCGGTGCCCGGAACCTGGGAGGGATCGACGCCGTGCTCTGAGGCGATCCGCGCGACGACCGGTGACACGAACGCCTTCCCGTTCCCGGAAGGCGGCGTTGCAGCAGGTGGAGCGGCGGAGGGCTCGGGCGCCGTTGGCGCGGGAGTCTCGGCGGACGACGCAGCGTCGGCCTCGGCCGCTGCCTCGGCGGTGGCCGGTTCGGCCGGAGCAGCCTCAGGCTGAGCGCTCTCGGACTCGGGCGCGCTCTCTGCGGCCGGAGCCGCTGCGGCGACGGCGCCACCGATCTGGCCGAGCTTCGTTCCGACGTCGACCGTCTCGCCCTCCTGGACGAGGATCTGCGTCAGCGTCCCGGAAGCCGGGCTCGGCACCTCGGTGTCGACCTTGTCGGTGGAGATCTCGAGCAGCGGCTCGTCGGCCTCGATCTGCTCGCCCTCCTGCTTCAGCCAGCGTGTGACCGTCCCCTCCGAGACGGACACGCCCATCTGCGGCATTACGACGTCGACTGCGGTCTCCGTGGCCATTCTTCTCCTTTAATACCCCGCGAGCTCGCGCAGCGCGGCGACGATGTCGTCGACCTGCGGGATGTACGCCTTTTCGAGCCCAGGCGAGAACGGGACGGGCGTGTCGGGAGCGGCAACCCGCTTCACCGGAGCGTCGAGATCCTCGAACGCCTCCTCGGCGATCGTGGCGGCGATCTCCCCGCCGAAGCCGCCGGTCCGGGTGTCTTCGTGCAACACGAGGACTTTCGATGTCTTGCGGACCGATTCGAGCACCGCGGTCTTGTCCCACGGCATGACGCTGCGCAGGTCGACGATCTCGGTCGAGACGCCGTCGGACTCGAGCTGCTGCGCGGCCTCTTCGGCGGTGTAGACCATCGCGCCCCACGTGATCACGGAGAGGTCGGCGCCCTCCCGGTGGATGCGCGCCTTGCCGATCGGGGTCGTGTAACGCTCCTCCGGTACCTCGCCTTTGATGCGCCGGTAGAGGTGCTTGTGCTCGAAGTAGAGGACGGGGCTCGGGTCCTCGATCGCGCTGATCAGGAGGCCCTTGGCGTCCTCCGGTGTCGCGGGACAGACGCACTTCAGGCCCGGGATGTGTGCGAACGACGACTCGGGGTTCTGCGAGTGGAACGGCCCGCCCGAGAAGCCGCCGCCCGACGGTAGGCGTACCACCATCGGTACCGGTGTCCCCGCGCGCCAGCGCTGCTTCGCCGCCACGGTGACGAGCTGGTCCCACGCGCAGGAGATGAAGTCCGCGAACTGCATCTCTGCGACGGGGCGCAGACCCATGATCGCCGCGCCTGTGCAGCCGCCCACGATCGCCGCCTCGGCGAGCGGCGCGTCGATCACGCGCCAGGGGCCGAACTCCTCCTGGAAGCCGAGCGAGACCTTGAAGGCGCCGCCGTAGACGCCGACGTCCTCGCCGATGAGGAAGACGCGCTTGTCGCGCCGCATCTCGATGCGGAGCCCGTCCGAGATCGCCTGGAGATACGTCAGTTCGGCCATTACTTGTGGTGCGGCGTGTCGAGATCCTCGGGCGACGCGAAGACGCCGTGTGTGAGGGTGGACGGATCGGGCTGCGGCGACTCCTCGGCCCGCTGGAGCGAGTCGTTGAGAAGCTTCTTCACACCGGCCGTGATCTCGTCTTCCTCGTCGTCGGTCAGCTCGGCGTTGTCCCGCAGCCAGGTGCGGAAACTCTCGATCGGGTCCGACTCGGCCCAGCGCTCGAACAGGGGCTTCGGGACGTAGAAGGCGTCGTCGTGGACAGCGTGGCCCTCCATCCGGAGCGTGAGGCACTCGAGGAGCGTCGGCCCGCCGCCGGCGCGCGCCTTGTCGATGGCGCGCTTTGCCTCGCGGTAGACGGCGAGGACGTCGGTGCCGTCGACCACCACTCCCTCGAAGCCGTATGCCTCGGCGCGGTCGGCGACGTGTTCGGTGGCGAACTCGAGATGTGTCGGCGTCGAGTAGGCCCACTGGTTGTTGTCGCAGACGAAGACCATGGGCAGCTTGCGTGTGCCGGCGAAGGTCATCGACTCGTGCGCGTCGCCGCGCGCCGACGCCCCTTCGCCGAACCAGCCCAGCGCGACCCGCGACTCGTCGCGGATCCGGAAGGCGAGCGCGCAGCCGGTGGCGACCGGGAGCATCGCCGGCAGGTGGCTGACCATGGCGATCAGCCCGAGCTGGGAGTCGGCCATATGGACGTTGCCGTCGCGGCCGTGGGTGGGGCCGTCTTGGCGACCCATGTACTGGGCGAAGATCCGCCATGGCTCGACCCCGCGCGTGATGTGCACTCCCATGTCGCGGTGCAATGGCGTTCCGACGTCGTCCGGCCCCATCGCCGTGGCGACGCCGACGGCTGCGGCTTCGTTGCCGCGGCCGGTGTAGAACGAGCCGGGGATCTTGCCCTGGCGGTACAGGATGTGGCCGCGCTCTTCGACGCCGCGCGTCACGAGCATGTTGCGGTAGATGCCGAGTAGGTCCTCGCGGTCGAGGCCCGCCTCGCGCACCTCGTGGAGTGACCCGACTGGCCCCGCTTCTCTTGCGATCGCCATCGGCGGAACCCTAGCGACCGGCCGCGCTGTCAGGCGCGGGGTCTACGGGCCGCTTCCAGCTCGTCCCAGTCGTGGGAGTCACCGATCCGCCGCAGGCTGGCTCGCGTCTCGTTGTCGCAGAGCGCTCCCGCGACTCCGGCCTCGAATGCGGCGCGCGGCGAGAGTCCGAGCGAGGCCGCCGCCTCGTAGTCGCGCGTCAGATCGGTCTCGAACATCGCCGGGTCGTCGGTCGAGATAGAGCAGTGCACGCCCGCGGCCACTAGCTGCGGCAGCGGATGCTCTTCGAGCGATCCGACGACACCGGTGCGGAGGTTCGAGAGCGGACAGACGTCGAGTACGGTGCCGCGCCCGGCAAGCTCCGCGACGAGGCCGGAATCCTCGACCGAGCGGATGCCGTGCCGGATCCGGTCGGCGGCGAGCGCGTCCAGTGCGCCGCGAACGGAAGCGGCTCCCGCCGCCTCGCCTGCATGGGGCACCGAGCCGAGACCGAGCGATCCGGCAAGCGCGAACGCCGCCTCGTACGGCTCGGGCGGAAACTCCGCCTCCAGCCCACCGAGCCCTACGGCTACAACGCCCCGGTCGCGGTACTTCGCGGAGTAGCGGACGACGCTTTCGGCCTGCTCGGGCGTCGCTCCTCGGAAGATGTCCGGCGTCAGGCGCACCTCGACGCCGTGCAGCTCGCGCGCCTCCTGCGCGCCGTCGCAGTAGCCGCTGAAGATCTCGTCCCAGTCGACTCCCCGCGCGACGCGCTCCGCGGGCGAGAAGATCGCCTCGAGGTAGACCGCGCCGTGGGACGAGGCCTCAACGGCGTAGTCGGTCACGACCTGGCGGAAGTCCTCGGCCGTCCGGAGCGCATTGGTCGTCAGGATCCAGACCTCGATGAAGTGGGCGAAGTCACGGAACCGGTAGAGCGACTCGAGGTCGTCGGGGAGCGGGTAGTCGTTCCGCTTCGCGATCGCGCGCAACGTGTCCGGCCGCACCGTCCCTTCCAGGTGGACATGCAGCTCGATCTTCGGCTCAGGCGCAGGCACTGGCGAAGAAGCGTAGGAACTTCGGCGTGAAGGCGTTCCAGAGCGCGGGGTCGTGGCCCCCCGGCTTGACATGCGCGTGGACGCCGGCTCGCCCCGCGTAGGCGAGGGTGGCCGTCCGGAACGGGTCGCTCGCACCGAGATCGATCCAGAGCGGACGCGGCGGCCGCAGCCGGAAGACGTTGTTGCGCGCGTAGTCCTCGGCGTCGTCGAAGGCTCCCGGAGCGGTATCGCCGGCGCTCAGCCACAGTGCCGGAGACTGCGCGCCGACGGCGCAGAAGCGGCCGGGCCGGCGCGAGCCCGTGAGCAGCGCGCCGTAGCCGCCCATCGAGATCCCGCCGATTGCCACTCGCCTGGCGTGGGTGCGGGCCAGCCCGGCCGGAATCGCCTCCCGCAGCACCATCGAGCTCCAGCGACCGTCGGCACGGTCGTGCCAGTAGCTGTCGGCGCCGCCGTCGAGCAGCAGAACTTCGGGTGCGCGCGTGCGAAGTGCCTTCAGGGTCTCGAAGAACGGCCGGGTGAGGAACTGGGACGGGCTTCCGTGGTAGCCGTGGAGGAGCACGAGCATCCAGTCCCCGTGGCGCGGCGGTACGACGAGGATCTCGTGCAGGTTCCCGCGCGTCAGCCGGCTGTGGAGCGTGAAATGGACGATCCGCGTCCCGCGCGTCGAGGAGTAGGCAGCCTCGCTGCCACAGCCGGCGACCACCGCGACGACGGTGGCTATC